>Ga0209633_10000234_pt1 | contig 66904 bp, 57 predicted proteins | sample Cruoilmetagenom1_FD_187290 | JGI IMG/M metagenome (GOLD analysis project Ga0209633, IMG submission 187290) | Oil polluted marine microbial communities from Coal Oil Point, Santa Barbara, California, USA - Sample 1 (SPAdes) (version 2) | ecosystem: Environmental > Aquatic > Marine > Oil seeps ... | reverse complement strand
TCATCTTCGCGCGGGACGCCACGGCAAGCTGGAAAGTAAGGGCGGATACGGTTTATCTGGTCTTGGCTTAAGTAATACAATTGTGACCCCTCAAAGTGAGAAAAACACTATTGAATCATATTTGCACCAGCCGCGGAATCCTCAAACACCAAAGAACCCATAATGCATTTTATAGGTCCTGAGCCTAATATTTACTTCATCCAAATTCAGCCTGTCGTTCCGGGAAGCAATGCAAATATAGCGAAGTATCGGGTTTGTTAATGCTTGAATGGGCGTTCAGGATGGGGTTGACACAGGGAATCCAAGGGTCGATAATTGGAGCCACTAAGGGCTACATACTTGTAGCGCGTATTCTAAGAGTATTTGCTTGTGCAATGCTCATGGGGAGATGTTTTTTTACCATCTCTGCCAGCTCTATGATTTATTCCAATAGTTTATAGGGATTTTGTAAGTTATAACGGAGGATCGATATGAGTACAGTAATGAATGATCGTGATGTTGCGCTTCAGGCAAAATCGCAAGCGAAGGTAGCCGACGATGCTAATGCGATGCCGAAGGTTCCATGGTTGGTATCTTTTGCGGTTGCGGCAGTGGCTTTGGCTGCTATCGTAGTTATTAAGGGTTATCAGCACGCTTTTTCATGGAATTATGGTCTTGATTCCGCTTCGCCGGAATTTCAGATTTACTGGATGAGGTTGCTTTATATCCAGCTGGCGGTAATCTTCCCGCTTGGCGGCATTGTATGTGCAGCAATATGGTTCACCCGTGACAGGGACGTACAGCAACTTTCTACGCGTACGGAGCTGGGTCGGTATTACACTATTTTCGGAATGTTGACAGCTTTGGCTCTTGTGGTCGCGGCTGCAGCCGGCTTGTTTGTGGAGGCAGACGCTTCCTGGCACCAGGTCGTAATCCGGGATACAGACTTTACGCCTACGCATATTTTCCTGTTTTATCTGGCGTTGCCTGTGGCATTTGTTGGGCTTGCTATTGCCTGGGTATGGGTGCATACGCGTTTACCTTCTTTTGTCAACCGGATTTCGCTCCCATTTTCCATGCTGGTCGGTGGATTTATGATGGTGTTGCCGGTGGTGGCGTTCAATGAGTGGGGTCATACATTCTTCTATGCCGAAGAGTTGTTTTCATCCCCGGTGCATTGGTTCTTTGTGTTGTTTGGTTTCGCCTTCATATTTGTTTCCGGTTTTGTGCTGCAATGCCTGGATCGTATGCGTGAGCTGACTCAAATTGTTAGCGCTGAGGAAATGTACAAGAGCATGCAGGCTTAAGTAAGCGAGTGCGATGGATGCATGAATTAAAATTTGATATGGATGCCGAAATGGTCCGGCATCCATTTTTATTTACTATATTTGCCGCCTGGGGGTGTCAGGTGGATTTTTATTACGGAGGAGTTTGTTATGGGCATTCGTTTAGGGCCGGTGGGTGCGCCCGAGGGCGCATTGATTCATGAGCCGGTATCGCAGACCGTTCAGGATCAATGGGAAGCATGGAAAAGTATCGATCTAATCATCTATCCACTGTTTATGATTCTTTTGGGAGGTGTTTTCGTATTTTTTATTGCGCTAACCGTAGGTGACTGGGATTACTGGCAGGATTGGCGCGATCGGCGCTGGTGGCCTTTTGTCACTCCTTATCTTCTGTTGACGCTCCCGGCTGTTTTAACCTATTTTTTCTGGAGATTCTTTAAGCTTCCTATTGCATTTACTACAGTTGCGCTGGGATTTATTGTCAGCTCCATGATCAGCCGATATGTGAACTTTCACTTGTATACGCCCTTCCCGATGAATTTCGTGATGCCTGCGACTTGGATCGGTGCGGCGGTTATGATTGATGGCATATTGCTGGTAACCCGGAGTTTTGCGCTAACAGCTCTGGTGGGCGGAATGCTGTGGGGTGTTATTTTTTACTATATCAATTGGCCTGGCATAGCGCCCATGCATGTTCCAGTGGAATTGCACGGTAACGTTATTACTGTGGCGGATTTGATGGGGTTTGAGTATATCCGTACCGCCATGCCTGATTATGTACGCATTATCGAGCGTGGAACTTTGAGAACTTTTGGTGGCGCAGTTGCTCCGGTTAGTGCGGCTATGGCTGGTTTTGGTTCCATCATATTGTATGCGATATTCGTATGGGTTGGTTCCAAGGTGGCTAAAGTCGGTTGGCTTCGGGCGCTGTGGTAAGCGTGTCGATCGAAGAACACTGGTTTTCAATCTGGTTCAGGAGAGGCATCTTGATTTCTACGAGATAGAGATCGATGCCCTCTGCCGGGGTCGGTCAACAAGGTGTAAAGTTTGATCGATAGCTTAAGGAGTCTCAAGAAGTGTCTAAGAAAAGAAAAATTCAATTATCAAAATTTTCTATAGGGTTCATTACGGCAGGTTTTATTTTGCTGGGCGCGGTTCCCGTCAGCCAGGTTATGGCTCATGGCGAGCATGCTCAGATGGCCAGCATCCGAACCAAAACGATACATTGGTTTGATACCAAGGTAAGCGGAGTAGATCTGGATCCCGAGACGAAGGACTATATCATGGATGTGAATGATAAAGTCAGAATTTCGGGGAAATTTTACGTGTCCGAGTTCTGGCCTGCATGGTTGCCCTCAGTCGAAGGATCAGCCTTTTTGACCATGGGTGTTCCAGGGCCGTCATTCGTGCGTAAGAACACCATTCTTAACGGGGTTCATCAAATCCGCTCAAGCACCTTTTATAAGGGTGGTTACTACGAATATAGCGCAGATTTGATCGCTCGTTATCCGGGCAGGTGGCACGTACACCCATTGGTCAATGTATGGGAAGCGGGTCCTATGGTAGGTGACGGCGATTTTATTACCATCAACGGTAGTATGAGCGACTTCGAAAATACTGCCACCCTGATTACCGGTGAGACGGTAGAGCTGGAAAGTTATGGTCTGCGTACGCAGGTAGTCATGCATGTGTTCTGGTTCATTACGGGCGCTCTGTGGATTGCTTACTGGTTTCGTAAACGTCCCGTACTCATGTATCGCTATGTTATGCACAAAGAGCTTGATGATGACCAGTTGGCCCAGGATAAGCTGATAACCCTGCAAGATGTGATTGTGAGCGCTGGTGCCGTGCTTTTTGTTCTGGTCGGAACAGCCGGTTGGCTGGTTTGGACTCAACAGAATTATCCTGTAACGATTCCTTTGCAGGCATCCAAAATTGTCGTGCCTAAAGGGGAGATTCCTGCTGCTGCCAGAGGGGTTGAAGTGAAAATCGTTGAAGCGCGTTTTAATTTGCCGCTTCGCAATTTCAGGTTGGATATTGAGGTCAGCAACCAGACCGGTGAAGACGTCGCGTTAGGTGAGTATGTTTCAGGCAATACCCGGTTTGTTAATGCTGCTGTGCTGCCTGATGTGATAAAACTTAACGATATATACGATCCAGTGGCAGTCGATGGATTGCATGTACAGGGTGGGAATCCTGTCATCAAGGCTGGTCAGACAAGGGCTATGACTATCTTCGTTGCCGATGCCCTGTGGGAGGAGCTTGCTTTGACTTCCATCGCCCAGGAATCGGATATGTCCATGGCTGGGCTGTTCTTTTTCTATGACAGGCAAGGCCGACGTAAATTCACCGAAGCTGGCGCTATGGTGATACCTGTATTCGATCCGCAGGGAAAGGGTTTCCAGCAGGTTTCCTTGGAGCCGCATCCTGGCGCGGAAGAAAATAGTGCTTCGGCAGCCTGATTTGTTGAGTGTTGGTTGGCTGAAATAGAGGAGCAAATAGAGCTTATGAAACGATCAGGGAAAAGCGTTTACACTGCTGCGATTCTGGTGTTTTCGCTAGGGTTTGTTGGTGGGGTTTACGCTCATGGCGGCGTATCAATTCAGGATGATATGTGTGTTATGAAGATTGGTGCGGCATACGAGGCGCATTTTACTGGCTACCAACCCAAATTCCGTGCGGGACAGGAGTTTTGTGAGGATGTTCCGATAGTTGGCGAGACTGTATTCGTGCTTGACTTTCTAACCACAGCATTGCGCTCCATGGATGTAAGTTTTACAATCCTTGAGGATTATACAGGCAAAGGGTTGAAGACCACCTATGATGATCTCGGTACTAACGAGCAAATGAAAGAGGCGACCTTGCTTACTACGCCTGGGCGTCAATATAGTCAGGGTACCCTTGTGGTAGAGCAGACTTTCGATCATCCTGGTATGTTTATCGGGCTGGTCGAGGCTACTGATAGCAAAGGAGCTGTCTACCGGTCTGTATTCCCCTTTCGCGTAGGTATTGCGCAATGGGGCCAACAGGTGCGTTCGGCAGTGATGCCTATCGTTTTAGTCGGTGGCATTCTGGGATTTTTTGCCTGGAGAGTATTCCGCGATCAGCGGAGGCGGACGCAAAAGAAGGCGCAAGCTACTTAGATTCTTCTCATGATTTGGTCTCGTAGGGCGAGATAGGAGAAGTAATAAGGATTTATTTAGGCTTAGGGACCTCTGAACAAGTCTGGACGAAGGTGATTGTAATTCATTATGTTCAGATTCGAGACGACAATCGCGTGTAATAGCAGGGCTATTGTGAAGATTGTCAACAAAGAAGCTGGACATAAAGGATGCAAGCGGGTTCGACTTCGCTCACCGCAGGCACCGAGTTCATGACTTGCTCAGAGGTTCCCTGGATCCAGTGCTGGAATTAAGCGAGGAGCGTAGCATATAATAAGCTACGCTCTTTTTTTGTGTGGGCAAGAATTTTGTACTGCCCTCATGACGTTGTTTGGTTAGGGGACCTCTGAACAAGTCTGGACGAAGGTGATTGTAATTCATTATGTTCAGATTCGAGACGACAATCGCGTGTAATAGCGGGGCTATTGCGAAGATTGTCAGCAAAGAAGCTGGACATAAAGGATGCAAGCGGGTTCGACTTCGCTCACCGCAGGCACCGGGTTCATGATTTAATCAGAGGTTTCCTGGTCGGCTGTTGAAATTCGCTGAGTCGAGCCAGATACAAGGCAAAATCGAGCGAAAAAGCGGATTTTACACTTGTAAATGAGCACTTTGAGCTTGTTTTTAACGCCGTAGATGGCCGAGGCAGTAGAAAAGCAACAACCTGCTAGAGATGTTCGGATATTTGCTTCTTCAGGATTAAGCTAAAACCATTAAATTCATTACAGAAAGGCGCTGTCCCGGCCTGACTGATGCCAGGTTGCCCATTTTTTGACAGATTAATCGCTTATAATCAGGAAGTCATATTTTGCACACTCGACGACTCAATGTTGGTGTTGTTTTCGGAGGGCGTTCATGCGAACATGAAGTCTCTCTACGGTCAGCGCGCAGTATTTTGTCCGCATTGCCGCGCGAACACTATCACGCCATACCCATTGGTATTACACCTGAAGGGCGCTGGGTTGCGCTTTCGGATGAATGGGTTCTGAATGGCTGCGATCGCCTTGAGGAAGAGTCAGGTAGCCCATTGTGGATTAATCCGGCGCCACCACCGACACCAGTGCTGTGGAAAGGTGATAGATCGCCTTGCGAACCATTGTGCGTGGATATTTTTTTTCCGATCGTGCATGGTACGTTTGGAGAAGACGGCGCATTGCAGGGCCTATTCGAAATGCTTGAACGTCCTTATGTGGGTTCAGGAGTACTGGGCTGCGCGCTCAGTATGGACAAGGTGATCATGAAGCAGATGCTTGCTGCGGCCGGATTGCCGGTAGCACCGTTTGTTTTTTTCTCAGCTGAGGCGATAGAATCGCGAGATTTACTTGAGAAAGTGCGTGATCAATGTGGAGCGCCTCCATGGTTTGTCAAGCCGGCGAATATGGGCTCCAGCGTGGGCATACATAAGGTGTATGAAGCAAAACATTTGATGCAGGCCGTGGTCGATGCTCTCCGTTACGATCATAAAGTACTGGTTGAGCAAGCTGTTGTTCCAGCGGTGGAGCTCGAGGTTGCGGTTCTTGGTAATGAGATTCCGGAAGCTTCGGTGGCCGGGCAAATTGAGTCGGTACACGATTTTTATGATTATGCCGCCAAATATCTGGTTCCAGGCTCCCGCTTGTTGATTCCCGCCACGGTTTCATCCAGGCTGCAGCAGCGCCTGTCTTCCCTGGCTATAGATTGTTTCAAAGTGCTTAATATGTCGGGCATGGCGCGGGTGGATTTTCTGATTCGTACCAGCGATAATGAGCCATATATTTTAGAGGCCAACAGTCTCCCGGGTTTTACCACAATTAGCATGTATCCGAAACTGTGGCAGGCCACTGGTCTGGAATATCCGCAATTGCTGAATCGTTTAATTGATCTGGCTTTGAAACGCCATCGGTCTAATAGCAATCTGATTTTCGACTATTCTGGAAATGGGTTAAATGATCCGTATCCATCAATCTAGCAGGCTGCCAGGCGCAAGAGCCTTTGTGTGCCCGATTCAAGCCAAATGACGAGCGCAGGAAAGGACAATTTCCACCTATCAATCGGGATGAATTTGTGAAGGAAGGCAGTTTGAAAAATCAGGTGGCCAATTTGTTGGCGGAAGCATTCAAACAATGGGTGTTGGATGAGGGCCTGGATGCGCAATTGCTTAATCATAAAGTGATGATTGAGCAGGCTCGTGATGAGCGCCATGGCGATTATGCCAGCAATCTGGCTATGGTGGTAGCTGTTAAAGCAGGGCGATCTCCTCGCTTTGCTGCCGAAGCTCTCATTGAGCGTGTTGCAAAGCCATCATGGCTGGAATCCGTTAAAATAGCAGGTCCGGGCTTCATCAATTTCCGCTTGAGTGATCAGGCTCATCATGCCATCATTCAGCGTGTTCGCGCTAAAGGCAATCAATTTGGATGCCTTGAGCCGGAGAAAGGCGCAAAAAAATTGCTCATCGAATTTGTATCGGCTAATCCGACAGGACCCTTGCATGTCGGGCACGGAAGAGGGGCGGCATACGGGGATGCGCTTGCGCGCTTACTGCGGGCTCGTGGCTGGTTGGTGGACAGTGAATATTATGTCAATGATGCCGGCAGGCAGATGCACAAGCTTGCTTTGAGTGTGTGGCTTCGATATCTGGAACGTTGCGGAATGGATATCGAGTTCCCATCCGGGCTGTATCGGGGCGATTACGTGCGCTGCGCTGCTGAAATACTCTATATGCAGCAGGGTGAAAATCTGATGCGCTCACCGCCATCTGGTGTGATGGATGGAGAGAATGATGAAGCCCGGTTGGATGTGATGATGGGCATATGCCGAGAGGAACTGGGTGAAACGGATTATCAGCGCGTTTTTGATATGGGTCTTACCTATAATCTGAATGATATTCGCGAGGATTTGCTTTCTTTTGGTGTCTCCTTTGACCGCTGGTTTCATGAAAGCGAACTGGTGCGTCACGGAGACCTGGAGAGAGCAGTAGACCGCTTATCCGAGGCTGGATGGACCTATGAAAAAGGCGGAGCCACGTGGTTCGCTTCTACTCGTCTGGGCGATGACAAGGATCGGGTGCTGTTACGCGAAAACGGACAACCAACTTATTTTGCCTCTGATGTGGCGTATCATCTCAATAAGTGTGAGCGGGGTTATAGTGCCTGTATTAATATCTGGGGCGCGGATCACCATGGTTATATTGCTCGAGTACGTAATGCTATGCAGGCATTGGCCGGTTCCACCGATTTCCTTGAAATATTGCTGGTTCAGTTTGCCAATCTTTATCGCGGCTCAGCGCGCGTGTCGATGTCAACACGAGACGGTGAGTTTGTTACCCTGAGAACCTTGCGTGAGGAAGTGGGAAATGATGCTGCGCGGTTTTTTTATGTGATGCGGCCCTGCGATCAGCATATGGATTTTGATCTTGAACTGGCCAAGAGCCAGAGCCAGGAAAATCCGGTGTATTATATACAGTATGCGCACGCCCGGATCTGCAGTCTGCATGTGCAACTTGAACAGAAGGGGTGGGGATTTGAAAGTGAGGAGGGAATACGTTCCTTGTCTTTGCTGAGAGAATCTCATGAACTGTCTCTGATGCGTCAATTGAGGCGTTTTGAGGAGGTAATGGATCTGGCGGCACAGAATCGGGCGCCCCATCACCTGGCTAATTATTTGCGGGAACTAGCATCTGCGCTTCATACCTATTATAATCACACCATCATATTGGTTCCAGAGACAGAAGTGCGCAATGCGCGCATGGCTCTGGTGGATGCAGTCAGGCAGGTATTATACAATGGGTTGGCATTTCTTGGGGTTTCAGCGCCGCGATTCATGTAAGGGTACGGTGACCGATTATCGTTATCTCACACAGACGAAGCGTGGGGTTTTGAGGCGCAAGGGTTTTAATCGAGCGGGCGCTATTCTATTTGCAGCGATATTGATCCTGTTTAGTGCAGTCATGACTAACAAAATGCTTGGCAATCGCAGGAATATCAACACGATTGATCAACTGAATATAGCTAGTTATGAGGTCATGCAGGCGCAGGATTTCACTTTTTATGAGACTTTGCATTCAATGGAACAAGGGAAGCCCAAGTTGCGCCCGGTCGGGCAGTCCGACAACCAGAACTGATATGCAGGCATTGTGTCCCAGGCTTAAACGCAATACCCGATTTATCAACATATCCCCCGCCTTTTTAATCTGCATCGAAAGCCACATCACGGAGAGCAGGCTCCTTGATTCCCTTTCAAGCGTGATTTAAGCGCTTGAATTCTTATTCACTGATTAGTAATTCGATAATTTAACCATGACAGAATTCGCCAAAGAAGTTATTCCGGTTCATCTGGAAGATGAGATGCGCCAATCGTATCTTGATTATGCGATGAGCGTGATCGTGGGTCGTGCGTTGCCGGATGTCAGGGATGGTTTGAAGCCAGTTCATCGCCGGGTTCTTTACGCGATGGATCAACTGGGCAATCATTACAATAAGTCTTACAAAAAATCGGCCCGCGTGGTGGGTGATGTGATCGGTAAATATCATCCGCATGGCGACACAGCGGTTTACGATACCATCGTGCGCATGGCTCAGCCTTTTTCGATGCGGCACATGCTGATTGACGGTCAGGGTAATTTTGGTTCGGTTGATGGGGATGCTCCTGCAGCCATGCGATATACCGAAGTAAGGATGTCGCGCATCGCCAATGAGTTGCTTGATGAGCTTGATCAGGAAACCGTTGATTTTATTCCAAATTACGATGAAACCGAACTTGAGCCCGTCGTTTTTCCTGCCCGCTATCCCAATCTTCTTGTCAATGGATCCTCGGGTATCGCGGTGGGAATGGCTACCAATATGCCGCCGCATAATCTGGGAGAAGTCATTAATGCACTGGTGAGTATGATCGAAAAGCCAGGCATGACTCTGGAAGAGATTACTGCGCTGATACCAGGGCCTGATTTCCCTACCGGCGCCATCATTAACGGCAGTGAAGGGATACGCGAAGCTTATGCTACCGGGCGCGGTCGTATACGAATCCGTGCAAGAGTGCATACCGAGGATATTGACCATGGTCGACATGCCCTGATCATTACCGAATTGCCCTATCAGGTCAACAAGGCGCGGCTGGTTGAGAAAATCGCGGATCTGGTCAAGGGGAAACACCTGGAAGGCATTTCCGAGCTCCGGGATGAATCGGACAAGGACGGGATGAGAGTGGTGATTGAGTTGCGTCGTGGCGAGGTTCCGGAAGTGGTGCTCAATAACCTTTATCAGCAAACTGCGATGGAAAACGTGTTCGGCATTAACATGATGGCGCTGGAAAATGGGCGTCCACGTTTGTTTGATCTGCCCGGGGTGCTGAATGCTTTTCTGAATCACCGCTGTGAAGTGGTGACCCGGCGCTCGCAATATGCTTTAGCCAAAGCTAGGCAGCGTTTGCATGTTCTGCAGGGTTACGCGGCGGCTTTGGCCAATATCGATGAAATCATAGCTCTGATTCGCACGTCGGCTGATCCGGCCTCGGCCCGGATGGGGCTGGTATCGCAACCATGGTCTGCCAGTGAGGTTCTGGCAATGATAGAGAGGGCGCAGCAGGATAATGCGGTTCAAGCTGGCGAGGCCGGTTTGAAGGATGATTTGTATTATCTTTCAGAAATCCAGGCGCAGGCGATTCTCGATTTGCGATTGCACCGTTTAACAGCGCTGGAACAGGGTAAAATACGTGATGAAGCTGGAACACTGCTGGCGCGTATCGGTGAGCTCAATGTTATTCTTGGTAGTCATGACCGGCTTTTGGCGGTGATCAAAGAAGAGCTCATACAAATCAAAGCCGCGTTTGCCAACGAACGGCGCAGCGAAATTGTGCGCAGGATCGATCATCTTCAGGCTGAAGATCTGATCGAAGAACAGCCCATGGTGGTAACCCTTTCAAGGCATGGATATGTGAAGGCGCAGCCACTATCCGATTATCGAGAGCAAAGACGGGGCGGACAGGGTAAAAATGCTCTACGCCTCAAGGACGAGGATTTAATCGATCGTCTGTTTATGGCAAGTTCGCGTGATGGTTTGCTATGTCTTTCGAGCAAGGGAAGAGCCTATTGGCTGAAAGTCTATCAGCTTCCGCAGGGTAGCCGTGGTAAGCCTGCGGTCAATCTGCTACCCTTCGAGGGCGATGAACGTATTATTACCGTCATGCCGATCTCCGAATTGGTCGAAAGCACCTACCTTTTCATGGTGACTGAGAAAGGGATTGTCAAGAAAACGCTTCTGAGCGAGTTCTCCAGGCCACGATCCAGTGGGATTATCGCGCTGGATTTGAAAGAAAATGATCAGTTGTTCGATGTTTATCCGACAGACGGACAAAAGGAGATCGTGCTTCTGACCAATGCGGGCAAGTCTATCCGCTTCAGTGAGTCGGATGTGCGCCCAATGGGACGTATAGCGGCGGGTGTTCGGGGCGTTCGCTTGGCAGCGGAGCAAAGGGTGATTGGACTGGTCATCGTCGATGAAAATTCCGATATTCTGATTGCTACAGCCAGAGGTTATGGTAAACGTACCGCTTTGGAGGAATTCCCGTTGCAGGGGCGGGGCGGACAAGGTGTGATTGCTATCAAAACCAGTTTGCGAAATGGCTCCGCTATAGGAGCAGTTCGTGTCAGTGATGGAGATCAGGCCATGCTGATTAGTTCCAACGGAAAAATCGTGCGTATTTCCACCGGCGAGGTGTCCAGGCAGGGGCGTAATACTCAGGGCGTGCGTCTGATTGATGTGGGCAAGAATAATAATGTGGCTGGGTTGTGCCGTGTCGAAGATGCCAGTCTTTAGGGAAACTCTGATTAATTCTGGACGAAGCTCAGGTGTGGTGCCTTAAGTTCAGATTCGATGCAAAAATCGGGCATAATAGTGCAAAGATTGTCAACGAAGAACTTGGAAATAATGAACCCAGGAACCGAGTTTGTGACTTAATCAGAGCTTCCTTCGGGATCGAAATGTTTTTTTGCGTCCGTCGGTGGATGAGAACCAACAGGGTGATTTATGGCGCGTGTATGGAATTTTAATGCCGGCCCGGCGGCATTGCCGGAAGAGGTATTGCAACAGGTCCAGAACGACTTGCTTGATTGGCATGGATGCGGCATGTCGGTGATGGAAATGAGTCATCGCGGGGGCGCTTTCAAAGGTATTGCAGAACGGGCGGAAACGGATCTGGCTGCTCTGCTTGATTTGCCGGGGAGTCACCGTATATTGTTCCTCCAGGGAGGAGCGAGTCTGCAGTTCGCCATGGTGCCCATGAATCTTCTCAAGGGCAAAACCGGTAATTATGTGTCCAGCGGAAGCTGGTCGAAAAAAGCCATTACCGAAGCCAGACGTATCGGCGCGGTGCATATTGCCGCGAGCAACGAATCCACGAATGCCACGCACTTTCCCGCCATCAAGGATTGGGAAATCAGCGCCGATGCGGCCTATGTTCATTATACTGCCAATGAAACCATTAATGGCCTGGAGTGCGCGGATATTCCCTTTATCGAAAGGGTTCCGCTGGTTTCGGATATGTCATCCAATATGTTGTCGCGTCCTTTCGATGTCAGCCAGTTCGCCTTGATATACGCAGGTGCCCAGAAGAATATCGGTCCAGCGGGTTTGACTATCGTGATCGTGCGCGAAGATGTGCTTGATGAGTCAGGCGCTGCTTTACCAGCCATACTGGACTACAGAAGTCATATCAAGGCGGGTTCTATGTATAATACTCCACCGACATTCAGTTGGTATGTCGCCAGCCTGGTTTTCTCTTGGTTGCGTGAACAGGGTGGGCTGGCGGCGATTGCTGAGTGTAATGCCAGGAAAGCCGCAAAGCTTTATGGTTTGATTGATGGTTCAGGTTTTTATCATAACCCGATCGAACCACAAAGCAGGTCGTTGATGAATGTTCCCTTCATTCTCGAGGATCCCTCAATGGACGAGCAGTTCTTGAAAGAATCCAAAGCTGCCGGGTTTGAAGGATTGAAAGGTCATCGTTCGGTGGGTGGCATGCGGGCAAGCCTGTACAATGCTGTTTCTGAGCAGGCAGTCGATGAGCTGCTGAAATTCATGCGCGATTTTGAGCAAAAACGCGGATAAAAGGATGATTGATGTTTTCTGTATCGACTTTTAACAATATTGCATCAAGAGGTCTGGATCTGTTTCCGGATCATCGTTACCGGGTAGACAACGAAACTTCCGCTCCGGATGCGGTGCTGTTGCGTTCTTTCAATCTGCATGACTGGCCGATTCCCGATTCTCTCAAGGCGGTGGCTCGAGCCGGAGCTGGCGTGAATAATGTGCCGGTGGACGCCATGAGCGCTCGAGGCATTCCGGTTTTTAATGCGCCCGGCGCCAATGCCAATGCAGTCAAGGAGCTGGTTTTGGCCGGTATGCTGATGGTTTCACGCAATCTTGGGTTGGCTGTGGAATTTGTGCGCGGAATCGATGGCGATGAGCAGGCTTTTCATCAACAAGTGGAGCAGGCGAAAAAACAGTTTGTCGGTTATGAATTGCATGGATTGACACTGGGTGTAGTCGGGCTTGGCGCGATCGGGGTTCAGGTTGCCAATATGGCGGCGGATCTTGGTATGAATGTATTGGGCTATGATCCGGAACTCACCGTGGCCAGCGCTTTACGGTTGTCTTCACGGATCACTCAGGAACCATCTATGGATCATTTGGTGGCCAAAGCTGATTTCCTGACTTTTCATATCCCACTTAACGACGCGACCCGTCATATGCTCAATGCCAAACGTATCCTGCAGTTGCCACCTGGTGCGGTGGTGTTGAATTTCTCTCGGCAAGGCATCGTCGATGAAAAGGCGCTGTTGCATGCGCTTGATCAGGATCGCGTTCACGGTTATGTGACTGACTTCCCTTCCCCGTGGCTGAACGATCACAAAAGAATCATTGCCTTGCCCCATTTGGGCGCCTCTACGCGGCAGGCGGAAGAGAACTGCGCCATGATGGTGGTGCGCCAATTGATTGATTTTCTCGAATATGGCAATGTAACCAATTCGGTCAATTTCCCTGAAGCGGTAATGCCGCGAGCAGAGGAAGGTTTCCGGCTTGCCATCGCCAATGCCAATGTGCCCAATATGGTAGGCCAGATCAGCGGGGTGCTCGCCGATACCGGATTGAATATTATCGATATGCTGAACAAATCCAGGGGACAGTTGGCTTACACTCTGATTGATGTTGCCGGGGAGACGGATCATCGAATAGTGGATCGTATTCTGGATATTCAAGGGGTTTTATCGGTACGATTGATCTAAGGGAACCTCTGAACAAGTCATGAACTCGATTCTTGCGTCCCTTAAGCCCAACTTTATTGTTGACAATTTTCGCAATAGCCCTGCTAACTCGCGCAATTGTCGCCTCGAATCTGAATATAATGAATCGTACCCAAGCTTCGTCCAGACTTGTTCAGAGGCCCCCTAAGCCATGAAAGCCAGTTTTGAAGAACCGGAAGCTTCGTTGGAAGGTCTGCGGTCACAGATCGACCAGATTGATAGACAGATTCTTGAGCTTCTTAACGCCAGGGCTGCCAAGGCGCAGTATATCGGGCGGCTGAAGTCGCGCGAAGCGGTTGAACACAGGCATTTTCATCGTCCTGATCGGGAGGCGGTTTTACTTCGCCGCTTGATTGACCTCAATCAGGGTCCATTGACCAGTGAGATGATCACGGCGTTGTTCCGGAAAATCATCTCGGCGTGTCTGGCTCTCGAAGAGCCGTTGAAAATCGCATATCTTGGGTCGGAAGGATCCTATACCCACGAAGCTTTGCGCAAACATTTTGATATTTTTGCCCATGAATGCCCACTGCCAGGTTTGAAAGATGTTTTCAGGGAAGTGGAAGCGCGTGGCGTGGATTATGGTGTCGTGCCCGTTGAAAATTCTACTGAGGGCATGGTCACGCATACCCTGGATTTGTTCGTACGTTCTCCGTTGAAGATTTGCGGAGAAATCATTTTGCCCATCCACCATTGCCTGTTGACGCGAGATGGCGATTTTTCAAATATCCGATGCGTTTATGGGCATGCCCAGGCGCTTGCCCAGTGCCGGGATTGGCTCGAAATGCATATGAAAGGCGTTGAGTGCTTCGCGGTGGAGAGCAATTCGCTCGGCGCTCAGATGGCGGCGGAGGGTGAAGCCTGCGCAGCTATCGCCAGTGCTGCAGCCGGCGGAATTTATGGTTTGCGTATCGCGGCAGAGCGTATCGAGAATGATCCATCCAACAGTACACGTTTTCTGGTGATCGGTTATGAAAGCGTGCCGCCAACTGGTCAGGACAAAACATCTTTTTTGGTTTCTTCGACCAATACGCCGGGCGCTTTGTTTCAGCTCATCGAACCATTGGCTCAGATGGGAGTGAATATGACCCGCATTGAATCGCGACCTTCGCGCAACCGGCTGTGGGATTATTATTATTTCCTCGATATCGAGGGTCATCATGATCTTCCTGCCGTGAAAGTGGCGTTTGATCGAATTCGGGAACGGGCGAATCTTTTTAAATTTCTGGGGTCTTATCCCTGTGCGATCGTATAAATCAGTCGTGTGTTTTTCAAACTAAAGGGGACTTTCGATCAATTCATGAATTTGTATTTTGGGTTCCTTATGCCCGGTTTCCTGGTTGTAAATCTTCGTCATAGCCAGCTATGACGGTTGGTAATCGCCTCGAATCTGAACAGCAGGAACCACAATCATCTTCATCCAGAATTAATCAGAGGTTTCAAAGGATAAAGGCTGGGCAATCGATGGATACTCAAGGGCGATCAGATGCGATAGAGCAGTGCAGCTTTCCTGTTATGAGGCACATTGTTCCCGGGGTGGAAATGCTGGGTTCTTATCAACCGGGAAAATCGCCGCAGGAAGTTTTGCATGAATTTGGTGTGCATGACGCTATCAAGCTGGCTTCCAATGAGAATTCTCTGGGGCCGAGTTCCTCAGCTATCGAGGCATTCAAGCAAGCATCGCATGAGCTCGCCCGTTATCCTGATGGGCACGCATGCGGTTTGCGCGAAGCGCTGGCTGTTCACTATGGTATTGAACGAGAAAGGATTCTAACCGGGCATGGTTCGAATGAATTATTTGAACTGACCGCCCGGGTTTTGCTCCGCCCGGGCGATAATGTGGTGGTGTCTCGGCATGCGTTCGTAATGTATGAGCTTGTTTCAACGGCGGCGGGAGCCGAAGTGCGCGCCGCACCGAGTCGCGATCATTCGGATGCCATGCCTTTAGGTCATGATCCTGATAGCATGTTTGCCCTGATTGATGCGCGTACACGTGTTGTATTTATCGCCAATCCAAATAACCCGACCGGAACCTGGTTATCTGAAAAGGAACTGCTGGCGTTTCTGGAACGGGTGCCCCCCTCGGTATTGGTGGTGGTGGATGAGGCTTATGCTGAATATGCGACCGTTCCGGGTTTTGGCTCAGCTCTCAGATGGTTGAATCGGTTCCCAAATTTACTGATTACCCGGACATTCTCGAAAGCTTACGGATTGGCTGCGTTACGAATCGGTTATGGCATCGGTCATCCTGACCTGATGGAACGGTTTGATCGCGCTCGTCAGCCTTTCAATCTCAATATGCCCGCGCAGAAGGCCGCGCTGGCTGCTCTGGCGGATACTGATCATCTTGAGCGAAGCATTCACCAGAATTCGGAACAAAAGAATTTTATGCTGGAGCAGTTGGGCCGACTTTCGATTCAATCGCTGCCTTCCGCCGCCAATTTTCTGTCTATTTTTCTTGATGATTCCGAGCGGGTCTATGAATATCTGATGCAATCCGGGGTGATCGTGCGGTCATTAAAGTCCTATGGACTTGTCGACTATCTGCGCGTCACTATCGGATTGGCGGAGGAGAATGAACGTTTTCTTCATGCGTTACAGCAGGCCATACAGACATGATTCATCGTTTGTGTGTGATCGGAGTCGGAATGATCGGCGGTTCGATTGCGCTGGAATTGGCCAGGCGCGGGTTTTGCCATGAAATTGTTGGTTATGATCGGGATATCCATGCTTTGGAGCTGGCTTGTCGCAGGGAAGTTATCCACCGGAGCGAAGCGCGATTAAAGGATGCCATCGATGGCGCCGATGCACTACTGGTGGCGGTTCCGGTTGGCGCCATGCGCCAGGTATGGCAGGAATTGCTGGAATGCGGACTTCGATGTGATGCTGCGATTAAATTTCTGATGGATGTAGGCAGTGTTAAGCAATCCGTCATAGCCGATATACGGCAAGTATTCGGCGAGGTGCCATCCTGGTATGTGCCGGCCCATCCCATAGCGGGCATCGAGCACAATGGCGTTGAACATGCGCAACAGGATTTGTTTGTCGGCAAACGAGTCATATTGACGCCGGTGGAATCGACATCTTCAGAGGCTGTCAAAACCGCTTCCAGGTTATGGGAGGCTTTGGGGGCATATCCGGAAAGCATGTCGGCAGTTCGGCATGATAAAATGCTCGCCGCCAGCAGTCATCTCCCGCATGTGATCGCCTACGGGCTTCTGTATGCTCTGGATTCTATCGACGAACCTGAGGTATGGGCTCGTTTCTCAGGTGGCGGTCTGCGGGATTTTACCCGCGTTTGCGCAACGGACCCGACGATGTGGCGCGATATTTGCGTGTCCAACAGACTGCCTATTCTCGATGTTCTCCGTGTCTTCGAAACCAGTCTTTCCCAAATGCGGGAGGCAATGGAAGCAAGTAATGCCGATGATCTGCAAAGAATATTGTATCGGGCCCATCAGGCGCGCAATCGTCTGGTTGGTGCTCAGACAGATCAGAGCCAGGCATCATAGTCATGCAGTATTTTAGCGATCCGGCAATGGGGCTCCGCGGTGTGATTCGGGTTCCCGGTGATAAATCCATATCGCATCGGGCATTGATGCTTGCCGCTGTAGCCCATGGCACTACTCTGATTGATGGCTTGCTGGAAGGGGAGGATTGTCTGGCAACCGCTCAAATTCTGCGCGAGCTCGGTGTGGATATTCGCAAGTTGAGGCCGGGCATCTGGATGGTGCCGGGGCAAGGCTGGGACGCGCTTGTACCGCCTTCGGGACGAAGGCTTGATGTGGGTAATTCGGGGACATCCATGCGCTTGCTGGCGGGTTTGCTGGGAAGCGGGCGGATTCCTTTGTGTTTAGACGGCGATGCATCGATCAGACGCCGTCCTATGGCGCGCATTCTGTCACCTCTGCAGAAAATGGGCGTCAATATTCTAGGCAGCGCCGGCGCTAAAGCACCATTAATCATTTCCCCCGCGGAGCATGTCACAGGCATCGATTATCGCATGCCTGTCGCCAGTGCTCAGGTAAAATCATCGATTCTTTTCGCGGGCTTGCGCGCTTGGGGGATCACCCGTGTCTATGAATCAGCGCCAACCCGCGATCATACCGAACGCATGCTGCGCGCGTTTGATCAGCCTCTGCGGCAAATGGGTCATTACGTTGAACTGGAAGGTGGGCATCCTTTGCAGACCCCGGGTGAAATCCGGATCCCCGCTGATTTCTCGTCTGCGATGTTTTTTATCGTTGCTGCAACCATTATACCGGGGTCGGAGATTTTGCTGACCGATGTGGGGATCAACCCTACCCGCACTGCAGCGCTGACTTTGCTGCGTCAGATGGGGGCCGATATTACGCTGAGCCATGCCCGCTTCTGGAGCGGTGAACCTGTGGCTGATCTGATAGTTCGCCATCATTCCCTTGAGGGTATACGCGTTTCCCCTGATCTGGTCTCCGGGGCGATTGATGAATTTCCTGCTCTGGCTGTCGCTGCCGCCTGCGCTCACGGACCGACCTTGATTACTGCTGCCGGTGAACTGCGCGTCAAGGAAAGCGATCGAATCCTGGCGATCGTCGAAGGATTGCGTGCGGTAGGAATACGAGCTGTAGCATATCCGGATGGCATGCTGATTCACGGTGCAACGATCCATGGAGGCAGCGTCAACAGTTTTGGTGATCATCGCATCGCTATGGCTTTCGCTATCGCCGGCGCTGCCAGTGAAAAAGGTGTTCGGGTCAGGAATTGCGCTTCGGTCACGACCTCATTTCCGGATTTTCTTGCCTGTGCTCAAGGCTTGAATATGCCTGTGCGGGAGACGGCCAGTCATGATTCATGATGTCCACGTTCCGGTCCTGTGCATTGATGGCCCGTCCGGCGTCGGTAAAGGCACTCTGAGCAGATGGTTATGTGCTGAGCTGGGCTGGAATCTCCTTGATAGCGGCGCATTGTATCGAGTTCTGGCATGGCTGATCGTGCGTGATTACGGAGAATGCGAGCATTATCCGGCTTCCTGTTACAAGATGGGTGTGGATTTGTCTCAAAGAGTAAGTTTTGATATCATAAATAGCCGAGTAATTCTCGATGGGGAAGAAGTTTCCGCGCAATTGCGGCCTGAAAAGATTGGCGCAGCAGCATCCTCAATCGCCAGCTTGCCGGAAGTGCGTAAGGTGTTGTTGCGTGAGCAACGGGCTTTTCGCGTTGCGCCGGGTTTGGTGGCGGATGGTCGTGATATGGGTACAGTGGTTTTCCCGGATGCGGGTTTGAAGCTGTTTCTGAATGCGGATGCTTCGAGTCGTGCTCGAAGGCGTTATGATCAGTTGAATGAAATGGGTTTTGATGCTAACCTTGAAAGGTTAGAACAGGAAATGAGTCGTAGAGATGAGCGGGATGCCACGCGGGCTGTTTCTCCTATGCGTGCGGCAGATGATGCGGTGGTTGTGGATACTACGCATATGAATATCAGAGAGATTCGCGATCTCACACTCAAAATCCTTTCTTCATCACGTCTATTCCGGGACTACCAGTAATGATGAATGAAAGATTTATGCTAATGAAACGGCTGAGCCTGGGAAGCTTTAGCTGTATCTATCAGGATCAATAATTGTATGGCCGAAAATTTTGCGGAATTATTTGAAGAAAGTATAGCGAATCAATCGCTGGAGCCGGGAAGTATTGTCAGAGGCACGGTGATTGATATCGATCAGGGCGTCGTGGTAGTCAACGCGGGCTTGAAGTCGGAAGGTGTGATACCGATTGGCCAATTTCTGGACGAAAGAGGAGATCTGGAAGTCTCTATAGGAGACGAGGTTGAGGTCGCGCTTGATGCGGTGGAGGATGGTTTCGGGGAAACTATTTTATCCCGCGAAAAAGCCAAACGCATGAAGCTTTGGCAGGAGCTTGAAGAAGCTTATGAGTCGAGTAAAACCATTATCGGCCTGATAAGTGGCAAGGTTAAAGGTGGATTTACTGTCGATATTGGTTCAGTGCGTGCTTTTTTGCCCGGATCGCTGGTGGATGTGCGGCCTGTAAGAGATACCAGTCATCTCGAAGGTAAGCCTTTGGAATTCAAGGTCATCAAGCTTGATAAGCGCAGAAATAATGCGGTAGTGTCACGCAGAGCTGTCGTGGAACAAGCCTATAATGCTGAACGTGAAACACTGCTCAAGAATCTTGCCGAAGGCGTTGTTATTACCGGTATCGTAAAAAATCTGACTGATTATGGTGCGTTTGTGGATCTGGGCGGGGTGGATGGCTTGCTTCATATTACCGATATGGCGTGGCGCCGAATCAGACATCCGAGCGAGGTCGTCAATGTTGGCGACGAGATCCAGGCCAAAGTGCTTAAATATGACGAGGAACGCCAGAGGGTGTCCTTGGGAATCAAGCAGTTGTCTGAAGATCCATGGAATGATATTGAGCGACGCTATCCGATTGGTTCCCGTTTGTCGGGAAGCGTTACCAATATAACGGACTATGGTGCTTTCGTTGGAATTGAGGAAGGTGTTGAAGGTCTGGCTCACGTGTCCGAAATGGACTGGGTCAATCGAAATATAGATCCGCGCAAGTTTGTTCAGGTGGGTGAAGAATTGGAGGTTATGATCCTCAATGTGGATGCCGAACGGCGTCGTATTTCGCTCGGCATCAAACAATGTCATCCCAATCCGTGGCAAGAATTCCAGGATAATTTTCACGTGGATGACCAGGTTCAGACTCAGGTTAAATCCGTCACTGATTTTGGTGTTTTCGTAGAACTCGAAGGCGGCATTGATGGATTGATTCATGTCTCGGATCTGTCATGGAATGAATCTGGTGAACAGGTCTTGCAGCAGTATGAAAAAGGGCAGACTATTAATGCGGTCATATTGTCGATTAATCCGGAACGCGAACGTATTTCATTGGGCATCAAGCAATTGGAAGGCGATCCTTTTGCCAGTTATATTGCAAGCAATCCTCGTGGCAGCATCGTTCAGGGCGAAGTAATCTCAGTTGATGAACGAGTGGCTCATTTGCGCCTGTCGGATCAGATAGAAGGTGTTCTTAAAGCATCAGAGGCTGCCCGGGATCGCGTGAGTGATTTGAAGCAACGGCTTCATGAAGGAGACAGGATAGATGTGCAGATCCTGAATGAGGATCGGAAAAATCGCATGGTTTATGTTTCTATAAAAGCTATGGAAGATGCGTCTGTGGATCACTATATGCGCCAGACTCCAGAAGGTAAAACCAGTCTCGGTGACGTTTTGAGAGAACAGATGGATGTGAGGCGCGACGAATCATAATTCCGGTTTGGCTGGTCAAATGAATAGAGGTGATGAAAATGACACGTTCAGAGTTGATTCAAGCTTGTGCGTATTCGTGCCCGGAATTGCCTTATGTCCAGGTTGAAGAAGCGGTCAAACACTTACTGTCTTCAATTGGTCAGTCGATTGCCGCAGGTCAACGGGTGGAAGTGAGAGGTTTTGGCAGTTTTATACTGCATTCCCATGAGTCCCGTGTGGGCAGGAATCCGCGTACCGGTGAATCGGTGTGGCTGCAAAAGCGTCATGCACCACGTTTCCGTGCAGGTAAGGGACTGAGAGAGCGCGTTAACATCAATTATACACAGCAATCCACCGATGATTTTAATGACAGGATGGGTTGAGCATGGTCATCATTAGAATATTGCTGATGGGCGCTATTATCGTTATAGGTGCGGTTTTCGCCAGTTTGAATGATCAGATGGTGGTGCTTGATTATTATGTGTCCAGCATTGAATGGCCGATGGCGCTCATTGCTGGTCTTTTTTTTCTTATTGGCTGGTTTTTTGGCATAGCCAGTATGTTCCCTTCCTGGTTCCGGGCCAGCAGACGGGCACATCATTATCGACGAGATTTAAGCAAAGCAAAAATAAAAATCCGTGGTGTTGCTGTGACAGAACAAAAATCGCTTGCATCGATTGCGGATGGGCATTGATCCATTATTTCTTATCCTGGCAGTGCTTCCCATGGCAGCATGGTGGAGCGGCTGGCGTTTGGGGCGCAATCAGGCTTCTACAGATAAAAAGCCGGGTTCAGCCTGGAGATCCGCCACAAAATGGCGCTGGCTGAATGGCTGGTCAGAATATAATGATGCGCACCACTTCCAGTTATGGATCGGTCAGATGTTTCGTTTCAGGGGTGAAACCAGGCAGGCAATTGAAACCCATAAAGCGATAGCCGATCACCCGGAAGTTGGTACGGATATTCGTGATGATGCGATGCTGGAATTAGCTCAAGATTATCTTAATGCCGGCTTGCTTGATTGGGCGGAGCATATTTACAATAAGCTTATGCGTAATCGTCAACTCGAATGCGCGTCGCTCAAAGGGTTATTGCAGATATACGAGCAGGAAAAAGAATGGTCGAAAGCTATATTTACAGCGGAAAGATTGCAGTCTCTGACACGAAATCCTATGCTGCAGGTCATAATAGCGCATTACCTTTGTGAGCAGGCGGAACACTATGTCGTAATGGGGCAGAGAGGCGATGCACTGGAATTCCTGAAGCGTTCGCTGGAAAAAAATCCAACACATGTTCGTGCGCATTTGATGCGTGGACGATTGTTGCTCGAATTGGGGGAAGTGTCGCGTGCTCAGGAAGCCTTGGTCAAGGCTCTGCACGATGATACAAGGTATATCGGTGAAATACTTCCCGCATTGATCCGCTGTTCACAAGTTCAAAATCAACCACAGTTTTGGTTGTCCCAGTTACAGGGTCTGGCGTCTGTGGAATTCGGCGGGGCATTTGTATTTAAAGCGCTTCAAGATAGTGATCACGGGAAGATGGATGCTGATCAGATCCAATATATCGAAACGCGGTGGTTGCTGGAATACCCAAGTCTGTCGGCAGTTGTTGAATTCATTCGTTTACGTAAATCCTGCCCGGAAGATGTTCAGGCTGATACACTAAGCATGGTCGAAGATGCATTGGAAAAACTGGTTGATAAGGTGTATAGTTACAAATGTAACAGTTGCGGCTTTATGGCAAAGCATTTGCATTGGCAGTGTCCAAGTTGCAAAGATTGGAATACGATATTGCCATCGAGTAATTAATTCCGGTTTTTAAAGAATCATGGCAACCACGGGCAGCGATTTTCACAGAGTTCATGCAGGTTTCATCTTCACAATACTTGCTTTTGTTTGGTGTTGTTCGGGGATCGGTTGCGTTTATTGTGCGCAGATTAATGTCAATACGGCTGATGAGGCAACGATCAGCCGGGAGTTATGGGGCATAGGGCTGGTCAAAGCGGAAGCAATTGTGCAGTACCGTAGCGCATACGGTGATTTTCAACGCAAAGAAGATCTTCTTAAAGTACGCGGAATTGGCCCTGTATTGCTGGAGCGAAATTGGGAGTTCATCCATCTGAAAGATGTGGATTGATCATTTCAAGGCATCAAGATAATATTGCTCTTGGGAAGCGTCACCAAAAGCGAGAAAGTATGGGTTGAGTAGAGTGTCCCGGCGATTGTAGGTTAATGGAACGCCGTCCATGGTAATCACTTTTCCACCCGCTGTTTCCAGCACAGCCTGAGCGGCGGCGGTATCCCACTCACTAGTTGGAGACAGGCGGGGGTAAAGATCAGCGGATCCTTGCGCGATGAGGCAGAATTTCAGTGAGCTGCCGATGGCAACCCGATCATGGGATGGTAAATTTCGTAAATATTGTTCCAGTTGTTCGCCAGCGTGGTTGAAGCTCGCGACGACGCTGATACGCTCCAGATTGACGAATCTGGTATGGACGCGTAGAGGCTCTTGCCCGTTTTTTTGCATGAATGCTCCAATTTCACGATGGGCATAATAGCATGTCTGTTGCATGGGGGCGTAAACAACGCCAAGAATCGGCTCATGGTTATTGATCAGGGCAATATTGACAGTGAAACCGGGTCGATTCTGGATAAAATCTCTTGTGCCGTCCAGAGGGTCGATCAACCAGTAACGTTGCCAACTTAGTCTTTGATCTACAGTAATATGACTATGCTCTTCTGATAAAACAGGTATCTCCGGGGTTAATTTCTGAAGTCCTTCGCAGATGATGTTGTGAGAGATTAAGTCAGCTTCAGTCACAGGCGAAGCATCTGATTTCTCGGAAACGGAATAACAACGATTGCGTATATCGATGATGCTACCGGATGCCTTCTCGGCTAACTGGCATATATGATGTAGTAATTGTTGATTGTAGGTCGTTGAAACGGACATGAATCTCCCTTTAAAAATCATGGCATGCCGGATGTGCACAGACATGCTGGTTAAAAACCCAATTTTAATTTTAACAGCAAAACCCTCTTTGGGTGCTATGCTGTAGTAAAGATAAGTAACAACTGAGGTATTCTGTTATCGATATTTTGAACTGGAAGGAGGTTTGAAAATGGCTGACAATAACATTAACATCATCAATCTTACCGACAAGACTTTTCTCACAGAGGTGCTGCAATCCGATAAGCCGGTTATTGTGGACTATTGGGCCGAATGGTGTGGGCCGTGCCGAATGATGTCGCCTATTTTTGAGGAAGCGGCTGGAGAATATTCATCGAAAGTTAAATTCGCCAAGCTCAATGTGGATGAAAATCCAGAAACGCCGTCTACATACAAGGTTAGAGGTATACCCACTCTGATAGTATTCAAGGATGGCGAGGTCGAGAAAACTCAGGTAGGGGCGGTCTCAAAAGCCCAGCTGCACGAGCTTTTACGTCCTTATATCATATAAGAGATTTACTCACTTGATGACTTTCGGCTTGACTTCTGGAGCCTTTGCTTTTTCCAATTCCATGTCTCAGCAGGCTAAGGGACCTCTGAACAAGTCATGAACTCGACTCTTGCGTTCCTTATGCCCGGCTTCATTATGGTGAATCGTCGCAATAGCCCTGCTGTTATGCGCAATTTAACCCGAGAATATGAACATGGGGAATCACACCTGAGCTTCGTCCAGACTTGTTCAGAGGTTTCCTGATAAAATCCTGTCATTTGCGTTACGTTTAAACTGTCTTTAAATTATGATTCTATTCAGCGTGCCTAACCTATGAACTTAACTCAATTGAAGAAGAAGCCAGCCCCTGAGCTCATTGAGCTGGCTGAGTCTATGAGCCTTGAAAGTACTGCGCGAGCGCAGAAGCAAGATATCGTTTTCAATATACTCAAAGCACTTGCGAAAAACGGTGAAGAGATATCGGGCGACGGTGTTTTGGAAATCGTTCAGGATGGTTTCGGATTTTTACGATCAGCGGATTGTTCCTATCTTGCCGGTCCAGACGATATCTATGTTTCACACAGCCAGATCAGGCGTTTCAACCTGAGGACCGGCGACACTGTTGCGGGATCAATTCGTCCTCCCAAAGAAGGAGAACGCTATTTTGCTTTGCTCAAAGTGCATCATATCAACTATGAGTCGCCGGAAAACGCGCGCTATAAGGTTGCATTCGAAAATCTGACTCCGCTTTTCCCGCGTGAAAAGTTGGTCATGGAATTGGGTAATGGTAGTACCGAGGATATCACGGCTCGAATGATCGATCTGGTAGCGCCGATAGGGAAAGGGCAAAGGGGACTGATTGTTTCTCCCCCCAAAGCCGGGAAAACCATGATCTTGCAGAATGTTGCCCAGAGTCTGGCCGTTAATTTTCCGGAATGCTGTCTTATCGTGTTGCTTATTGATGAACGACCGGAAGAAGTGACTGAAATGAGGCGCTCGGTTCGGGGCGAAGTGGTTTCGAGCACTTTTGATGAATCGCCCAACCGTCATGTTCAAGTGGCGGAAATGGTGATCGAGAAAGCCAAACGCTTGGTAGAACATAAAAAGGATGTCATTATTCTTCTGGATTCGATAACCCGGCTGGCGCGAGCCTATAATACGGTTGTTCCGTCATCCGGAAAGGTATTGACGGGGGGCGTGGATGCGCATGCTCTGCAACATCCGAAACGTTTTTTTGGTGCTGCCCGTAATATAGAGGAAGGGGGTAGTTTAACGATTATCGCCACGGCACTGATTGATACCGGTTCTCGCATGGATGATCTGATTTATGAAGAATTTAAGGGGACAGGAAATATGGAATTGCATCTCGATCGCCGTATGGCGGAAAAACGCCTGTATCCCGCCATCAATATCGGTCGTTCCGGCACGAGGCGTGAAGAATTTCTGACCGAACCGGATCATTTACAAAAAATATGGATATTGCGTCGTCTGCTTCAGAATATGGATGAAATCGCAGCAACTGAATTCCTGATTGATAAATTGCGCGCTACCAAAAACAATGCCGGCTTATTTGATGCCATGAAAAGGAGTTAAATAAGCGGGAATATCTATGTTAATCAAGCTTATTACTCCTGAATTGATCAGCGGTTCCCTACCATTGGTTTTGTTGTCACGGCTATCATTCGATATCGTCTGGTGAGGTTTGGCGGGTCTTCAATGATATATTTTTATCTCAGAATGCCGCTAACTAAATCAAATGGGAAACCTGAATGTGAGCGTTGGTACTGTAAAAAATTAAAGGATCTGCACAAGAGCTTTATTATAGAAGGGTCCTCGAATATAACCCAACGCTAAATAATATCCCATAAAATGCATTGGTTTGGAGAAAAATACTGATTGCAGTAGCAGTTATTTCGTCATAGGTCTTTAAATAATGTTCTTTATGGACTCGATTACAAGCTGATCAGGCATTAAAGAATGCGAACCTAAATAAAGGCAGGATAGCATGTTCATCAATTCTATTGGCACTCATGCGCTTGATTCCGTTAATGTCATGAGACACACTACGCCAGCGCTTGTAGAGAACAAGGATAATGCACGTCTTTCGGCAGCAAGTGGCGGAGTAAAAGCCAGCGTACAGGTATCATCATCATTGAGCTCGATAGAGATTGAACGTCAGATTTTTGAAATGACCAATGAGATTCGTATTGAACATGGATTGTCTCCAGTGCGTTACCATGCTACTTCCGCTGCGGCAGCCAAGGGGCATAGTGCCGATATGATCGACAATGATTACTTTACCCATAAATCTCGCGATGGACGGACGCCTGCGGCTCGGATGACTGATGCGGGTGTTTACTGGGTCAGTACCGGTGAGAACATCGGCTACATCTATGACTCGCGCGGCTCGGGTACGAGCGCGGATGTGGAGCAACTGATGGACATGTGGATGAAAAGCCCTTCGCATCGAGCGAATATACTCAATCCCGAGTGGCAATATCTCGGGGTCGGCGTAGAGCTGTCTAACGATACCATGATGGCTACGCAGGAATTTTATTATTAATCCTGGATAGTTTAAAGAAGCGTGGATTTTCTGATTTTCTCCGATCTGATTTTCTCCGATAGCTGGTGCATTGCCTGAAGTGGAAATTCAAAAACATGGTCTGATTGTATTTACGGCATATATCAATCTTGTACTGCTTGTTCAGAGGTTCCTTAGGCAAAAAATCAGGGATCAAGCACATATTTAGATCCTGCAATTTAAATGGCACTTCATATTTACCTCAAGTGAGAGTAGATTCCACCTGATTCTTTGAAAAAAACTTGGCCTGACAGGATGGCGCATGATACCGTTCATGTTTTATTGTGGTAAATTGAGAATATAGCGGGTATTGTCGATGAAAATCCTTATGCGCGCGCTTATTATTTCGCTTATGATGAGTGCTAACATGGTATCTGCTCAGCAGCCTGGAATCAAAGCCGGTGGAGCCTGGATGCGTATCGCTCCATTCCATTCGCCTTCGATGATTGCTTACCTTCAGATCAATAACAGCGGGCATATTCGCGACGTGTTGCTCAGCGCCAGCAGCCCGCAGTTTGAGAAAGTATGGGTCCAGCAGAATGTCACCATTGATGGCCTCACGCGTATGATGTCCCGCTCAGCGGTGAGCATCGAGCCGGGGAAGACCGTAAGTTTCGCGCCTGGTGGGATTCACCTGATGATGATGAAGCCCCAAGAGCCCTTGCAGGAAGGCCAACAGATTCTGATCGAATTGTTCTTTGAGCGCGCGCGATGGGTACGCGTATGGGCTACGGTGGTGGATATGAATGCCAAAAAACCTGCGACCGATAACAAGTCTTTCTGAAGTCGCTGTGTGCCGCCTTACTTCGATACTCCCAAGCCAGAAGACAGCGCTTCCATTCAGGCGCTAAAACCTCGAGAGGGGACCAAGTCGAAACGTATTTTGTTTATACTCCCAGGCGCGGGCATGAACCCCGTTGGTGGTTTCAAAGTCGTCTACCGACATGCAGAGGAACTGGCTTGGCGCGGTTATCAGGTGGCGGTACTTCATGTGGCGGAAGCGGATCGCCTCTGTTGGCGCCATCCCATTCGCCCCGTAGCCCGTTTTCTCTATCGTAGTGTGAGCCGCCGGGCAGGTCCGGGTGGGTGGTATCCATTGCATGCTAATGTTACATGCCATTGGCGCTTGTGTCCACATCCGCGTTTCCTTCCCGCCTGCGATATTATCATCGCCAGCGCATGGCAGACGGCAGAGTGGTTTCATCCCTTGACTATGCATCAACCTTGTTTCTATCTGGTGCAAGACTATGAGCATTATATTTTTGCAGCAGAGAAAACGCGGGTACGCATTGCAGCTACTTATAAAAAGGGCTGGCATTTTCTGTCTATCTCGCCGGCTGTAACTTCCATGCTTGAGGATCTGGGCGTCGAGAATATACACGACGTTCCCAACGGTATCGATTATCAACGTTATCATGTGGAGCAGTCGGCGGCGCTCAATGGTGGCAATCGCCGCGGCATTGGCTTTGCCTGGCGTCCCGAATCCCACAAAGCGAGTATGGATACCGTTGCCGCGCTGGATCGGATAAGGGCGAATTTGCATCCTCAGCCTCATATCTGGGCTTTTGGTGCGTCAAGACGCCCTGCCCTGCCTGCTTGGGTAGATTATCACCAGAATCCGGATGACGCCAGCCTGGGCCAATGTTACCGAAAAAGCGCCTTGTTTGTGGTCTCATCCCACGCCGAAGGCTGGGGATTGCCTGGAGCTGAGGCCATGGGCTGCGGCGCGGCTCTTGTTTCAAGCGATAATGGTGGTGTGCGCGCCTATGCGCGGCACGGATGGAACGCGTTGCTCAGTCCTCCGGGTGATGTGGCGCAGTTGGCGCGGAATGTATCCACGCTATGGCATGATTCAGCGCAGCGGCGTTTATTTGCGAAACGCGGTTGCCTGGAAGTGCGTCAGTTGACCTGGTCGCGCGCTGCGGAAGGCATGGAGCGGGCCCTTCAATCCGGCACTAAAGCGTGAAGGAAACCAGCGAATAGATGCTCAACGATGTTAAGGAACTTCTGAACAAGTCATGAACTCGGTTCTTGTGTTCCTTATGCCCAGCTTCATCGTTGACAATCTTCGCAATAGCCCTGCTATTACGCGCGATTTACGCCTCGAATCTGAACATAATGAATCATACCTAAGCTTCATCCAGACTTGTTCAGAGGTTCCTTAAGGGTTTGAAAAAGAAAAATGCCGAGCGCAATGAAAAAATATTAATCCTTCTCGATCTTTGATCATACTCATTGCCTTATGACGGTGATTTAATAAAAATAGCGAACTAATAAACAAAAAATGAAGCGGTGAAATGACTATATGAAAAAAAAGCATTTATTATTTATATTGCAAGGCGGCAAAGGTGGAACGCTTGAATATATAAAGGCGCTGCTGGAACATCTGAATAAAGATAAATATCAATTCAGCGTGATTTGTCATGGAGAAGTTTACGAAGAATTAAGGCGGCTTGGGTACAACACGCACTATGTAGAAATGGAAAGAGAAATAACGATTATCAAAGATTCCATCTCATTGGTAAAAGTGATGTTTTACTTAATAAAAAACAGACCTGATATTGTTTATTCTCACAGTTCAAAAGGCGGTGTTATTGGAAGGCTGGCCGCGGGAATTTTGAAAATTCCTAATTTCTACAATCCTCACGGTTGGTCATTTATTATGGATGTCGGTTCCGGAAAAAAAATGTTTTTCATTTGGGTGGAAAAATTAATTTCCCTGTTCGTGGATAAAATTATTTTGGTATCCGGGGCCGAATACAACGATGCTGTGGCAAAACATATAGCGAAGAAGGATAAATTAATCCTTATAACCAACGGCGTTGATTTGGCTAAATTCGATAAGAGCAACGGTGGTGAATTGAAACGGAGCCTGGGTATAGCGGATCATCATAAAGTCGTGGGAATGATCAGTCGGTTGGTCGATTTGAAATCTCCGCAAACATTTATTAAAACCGCAAAAATTGTTTTGGCTTCGTATCCTGAGTGCAGGTTTATATTAATCGGCGATGGCGAACTGAAAGATGAAGCGGAAAAATTGGTGCAGGACTTAAGCCTGGAGCAAAAAATTATTTTTACCGGATGGGTGGACGCTCCAGAAAAATATATTTCTATCATTGATGTGGGTGTTTTGACGTCAAAGTGGGAAGGCTTCGGTTTGGTTCTAGCGGAGATGATGGCGTGCGGAATACCAGTGGTTGCATCGGAAGTGCATGGAATTCCTTTCGTGGTAAGTAAAAATATGGACGGCTTTCTGTGTAAACCCGATGATGTGGAAGCATTTGTCTGCTATATTTTAAGGCTATTAAATGATAATGAATTATATAAAAACATGAGTGAATCGGCTTATAAAAATGCCCGGGAGAAGTTTGATTTGAGACGAGTCATTCAACAGCACGAAGAAGTTTTTGATTCGTTGTCATGAATTCCGCGCAATTCTTCCGACGCACGAGTTATGCTGAAAACTGGTTTGAGCGGGTTTTGGAACGCGTCTGGCCGCTATTTTGCCTCATTTGTAACCAGCGATGTGATCTGCGCCTGTTGTGTGAAGATTGCTGGCATGAGCTGCCATGGCAGGAAAGCGCTTGTCTTCGCTGTGGTTTGCCTTTGGGGGTTTCTGCCACAGAATGTGGCGCCTGCCTGAGCCGACCTCCTGCTTATGACGCAACATTTTGCGCCCTGCGCTATGAATCTCAGGCTATTTCTCTGATCCAGGGCTTCAAATACACGAGATCAATGCCTTATGGGCGGGCGATTGATGCAATCATGCATCATGCTTTGACGATGAATCCCTTGATCGGATCTCAAGCATCGTTGTTAGTTCCAATGCCTTTACATCCAGTTCGCCAGCGGGAGCGAGGCTTCAACCAGGCTATGGAAATCGCGCGCCCTATCGGGAAACGGTTTGGCATTCCTGTCGCTTCCGATTTATGTATGCGAGAACGTATGACCCGCGTACAGGCAGGCTTATCGGCTAAGGAGCGGAAGGGTAATATGGCTGGCGCTTTTGTGATGGCGCGCCCTGTTTCGGCTGATCATGTCATCATCATTGATGATGTAATCACTACCGGCGCAACGGTTCAAGCGCTGTCATCGTGTTTGAAAGCGGCGGGAATAAGATGGGTCAGTGTGATCGCCGTGGCACGGGTTTGGACCCGAGCCGCTGGTTAATTCATTGGTATGTGAGAATAATCGAGCACGATGGCGATAAATATCACCATTCCGACCCAGTTGTTATTGCGGAAGGCTTGTTGACAAGCATTGGGCTGGCGATACCGGATTAACTGTTGCTGATAGATAAACAGCCCCGCGGCTAGAAACAGACCGAAATAATAAATGATACTGCGTTGCAGCACCATCCCGGCACCCACCAGCAGGATCAGCATCAACCCTTGCAGACCAAGTATGATCAGCCGGTCATAGGCGCCGAAAAAAATGGCGGAAGATTTGACAGCCAGTTTTTGGTCTTCCTCTCGATCGGATATGGCGTATTCCGTATCGTAGACCATTGCCCAGACAATAGTAGCGCCCAGAAGCAACCATGAGGCAGGGGGTAATCGCTGCTCTACCGTGGCAAAAGCCATGGGAACTGCCCAGCCGAAAGCTATGCCCAATACTGCTTGAGGTAGATGGATATGGCGTTTCATAAGTGGATAGCTGATCGTTAGCGCCATGGCTGGGAATGCCAGAAGGAGAGCGGGTTTTGGCAGCATCAATGCAAGAGCGAATGCCAGCAGGCAAAGGAAAGAGAAGAGCCGTCTGGCTTGTCGAACGGACAGGGTTCCGGCTGCCAGGGGTCGTTGGGCAGTTCTTTCGACATGCGGATCAATATCTCGATCCCATAGATCATTGATGACGCAACCGGCGGAACGCATAATCCATACCCCGGCTATAAAAACAAGCAGCCAGCGCCACTCCGGTATACCGTTACTTGCCATCCATAATGCCCAAAGCGTGGGCCAAAGGAGTAGCAAAGCGCCAATAGGTTGATGCCAGCGCATCAGATGCGCATATTCCCGCCATTTCAGATGGCGAGAAAAGCTATGATCTTTTGTGTTGTCAACCATGAAACCCTCGATTAAAAGCCATGCTTATTCCGTCAGCCTGGTTCGTGTTATTCGGAAGAAATGGACTTGTACTTTGGTTGTAATAGATATTTGGTTAACATCGGTAAAAAATATTCGCTGACCATGACCGGGGCGCCATGAAATGTAAAAATCGATTGTCGCCCCCAGCATTGACCGTATGATACGTTTTTAATGTTCAAGTCGCGCGAGTGAATTTCAATGGGTCCACGCCGAGCGCGTTTATTATGGAACAGAACTTCTCCTAATGGCGTCGTACCCAAGCTGCAAAGGCGCCTGGCCGGCCCATTGATGGCGGAAATCGGGATACAGGTTACTGCGAAAACCCAGGGCTGGAGCGAACAACATAAAAAGACTTCCCGTTTGAAAACGAGATTCCATTTTGATAGCCCTAGATTTCTATGTACGCGTGGATCGGTTTCGCACCGAATTTCCTGAAGAAGGCGTACTCTAATATCTCCAGATGAACAAATCTCACCAAGTCGATGGGTCAAAGAGCCTTGATCAAGCAACTCCCTGCTTATGTTTCGCGGCACATGGCGGTAGCCTGGGGGGCGATTATAGCTGTGGAGCAGGGAACGGTTCTTTGCTGTTGGAGTTGAGATGCAGATTGACATTATTTTGTGGCGCTATAAACTGCTTACATGGAGTATAGGAGACAAGTCCTTCCATTCATGGCGACAGTCATTAAATCTGCGTGGATTTGAGAAACATAACCGCGTCTACTTCCACCAAGGCTCCTTTGGGAAGGTTGCTGACTTCCACAACTGCACGTGCGGGGTAAGGAGTCTGGAAGTAGGAAGCCATGATGGCGTTCACACGGGGGAAATGCTCGAGGTCGCGAAGATAAATGGTCAATTTGATGATCCGATTGAGTTGGCCCCCTGCGGCGACGGCAATTGCTTGAATATTTTTGAATACCTGAGCAATCTGAGCATCGATTTCATCGGATACCAGCTCAGAACTTTGCGGCGCGAGTGGAATTTGCCCGGAAATATAAACGAATGGTGGGGAAATGACTGCCTGCGAATATGCTCCGATGGGTTGGGGAGCATCATTGGTTTGAATGGTCTCAAGCAGGTCAATCATTTCGCAGGTCCTTTTGGATGACTTTTAATTTCTTATACGCTGGATGCGTATGGTATCTGGCAGAATGCGCAAACGGCGAATGAGATGGGCCAGATGCTTACGATCATGAACCGATACCTGGACTTCCAGAACGGCGGTCCCTTCTCCTCTGGAAGTCAGGTTGACGTGTTCAATGTCTGAGCCGAGTTCGGCGATCACTTTTGCAATCTTGGCCAATACACCGCGTTGGTTGATAGATTCTATCCTCAAGGGGCAATCATAGAGTTGTTCGGGAGAGGAGTTCCATTTCATCTCAATCCATTTATCGGGATGTTTTCGGTATTCCGCCAGATTAGGGCACCAAATGGTGTGGACGACGATACCCTTACCCGAACTCAGATAACCCAGGATGGGATCATCGGCGATAGGGTGACAACAACGCCCCATTTGCAGCGCGAGTCCTTCTGCTCCGCTGATGGTCATGGACTCTGGTGATCCCCGGGTTGAATTTTCCGTAGTTACAGCGGGCAGCGATAAAAATTTTCTCGCTACCAGTGCGGCGATTTGGTTTCCTAGTCCTATTTGTGCCATGAGTTGATTCATGGTTTCGCATCTAAGTTCTCGAAGGATCGGTGCGATCTGCGCTTCGGGAATGTCTCCAAGACTACACCCAAGACTGTGCAGACTGCTTCTCAACAATTGTTCACCCTGTCCGCGGGCAGACTCTTCGGTTAGATTTTTTAGATATTGCCTGATATGTCCCCGTGCTCTCCCGGTTCTGATGAAATTGAGCCAGGTCGGATTGGGGCGACCATATTCCGAGGTGATGATGTCGATGGTCTGACCACTTTTGAGAGGCGTACTCAAAGGCATGAGTTGATGATCAACTTTGGCGGAAACGCAGTTATCGCCGAGTCTGGTATGAATGGTATAAGCAAAATCCACTGCTGTGGAACCTTTGGGAAGTCTCAGAATGTCGCCTTTGGGGGTGAAAACATAAATCTCTTCGGGATAAAGATCACCTTTGACGTGCTCAAAAAATTCTACGGCATCGCTTGCGCTTTGCTGCAGATCAAGAATACTGCTCATCCAGTCAGTAGCCGGCTTACCTGTTTTGGCGCCAGGATCCAATCTTGAAGGCGCAGGGTTGAAGCGTCGCCATTGTAGCGCTACGCCAAGCTCAGCTCGTTCATGCATTTCATTGGATCGGATATAGAGATGGAAATTCATCCCCTTAGGCCCTACCAGCATGGTATGTAACGCTTGATAGCCATTGAGCCTTGGAATGGCGATGTAGTCCTTGAAATGCCCGGGAACAGGCTTGAACAATGTGTGCGCCACACCAAAGGTTCGGTAACAGGCATCGGTATTTTCAACCTGGACGATCAGGATTCTTTTGTCCACCCAGGCTTCAAAAGATGCACGATTCCGGCGCAGATGCCGATAAAGTTGGTAAACGGGTTGGCGATATTCTGTAATTCGGGCATTGATGCCGTAGACTTGCAGACTAGCCGCGAGTTCGGACTGAATTTCCTGCCAAAAGGGTTCGGTTCGTTCCAGACGAGCCATTTGCGCTTTTTCCAGCACTTGGAAACGCATGGGATTCAGATGCATGAAACTCAGGCGTTCAAGTTCCACGTAAAAAGCATGAATTCCCAGACGGTGGGCGATAGGTGCATAAATATCGTGGGTTTCTTTGGCGATCCGCAACCGTTTATCCATTCGTACGGCGCCGAGGGTGCGCATATTGTGAATGCGGTCTGCGAGTTTGACGATCATAATTCGCAAATCGCCCACCATCGCCAGCATGATTTTGCGAAAGTTCTCAGCCTGAACTTCAGCGCGCGAACGGGCTTTGACGTGTTTAAGTTTGCTCAAGCCATCAACCATTTCAGCCATTTTAGGGCCGAATGTCGCGGCGAGTATACTTTTGCTGATACTGGTGTCTTCAAGAACATCATGCAGCAAGGCTGCGATCAGGATGGATTCATCAAGCTGAAGATCAGCAAGTATGCTGGTGACTGCGAGCGGATGGTGGATATAGGGTTCCCCGCTAAGACGAAACTGATTATCATGAGCTTTAGCCCCGAACAGATAGGCATGGTGCACACGATTCTGTGCATTCTGATCGAGATAAATCGCGACCCTATCCAGTAATTTCTGTGCTTCGGTTACATGAAAAGGAACCGCCACAAGAGGCTGGACAGATTTGCATAGTTCATTCTTGGAGGCTGTCTCAGAGAGTTCGCTCATAACTTTTTAAGTGATCATATGCTCGGCTCAGGGTTATAATCTTCGGACTGACTCGTATTCAGACCAAGGTTACGATTGAGATCGAGTATCTCCATGTCCCGGCTCGATCGGTTCTGTTGATCTTCAATTCTATCCAGATCATCGACATTGATTTTTCTGGCGGCGATCTCGCGCAGCGCTATTACAGTGGGTTTATCATTCTGCGTTGGAATCATCGGTTCAGCACCATCACTTAGTTGTCTGGCTCTGCGTGCTGCCAGAATCACCATTTCAAATCGATTGTCAATTTGTTGAAGACAATCTTCAACCGTTACCCGAGCCATAAATTTAATCTCCTGGCAATAAGTAAAATTCTATTCAAGAACTTTTATATTGATAATATAACATTGCAAGCGGCGTTTATAAAGAACGACAGGTGCCTTAGGGAACCTCGATTAAGTCATGAACTCGGTTCTTGTGTCCATTATGTCCAGCTTCTTTGTTGACAATCTCCGCAACAGCCTTGCTATTACGCGCGATATGTGGTCTCGAATCTGCGAACTACCATCACCTTCGCCCAAACTTGTTCAGAGCTTCCTTAAGTTACACCGATCTACATGTGCAAAGATCAGTTTTGCGTGGGCTGCTGTAAAAACATTGTTTCGGAATTCAGAGGTGGGGAATCGTTATGGGGATTAAAGCAGAAAAATGCTAAAATCAATGAACAGGTTGTGCCAGCCGCTATCCTCATAAAGTATTTCAGGACCATGCTGATCAGTCGGCATGGCTGAGTGTTGGTTATTTAAGGAGCCTCTGCCCAAGTCATGAACTCGGTTCTTGTGTCCATTATGTCCAGCTTCTTTGTTGACAATCTCCGCAACAGCCCTGCTAACCCGCGCGATTGTCGTCTCGAATCTGAACATAATGAACCACAATCACCTTCGCTCAGACTTGATCAGAGGTTCCTTGACATTTTTGAACTCAAATACAGGCAATCCGAGCAGGTTTGATATTAGGTTAAGGTGAAATATCATGAGAATTGATGATCGTATGCGTACCCGTCCTCATTCTACAAGTGAGAAAACCAGAGGACCGGGGGCTTCCCGCCCTTCAGATACCACAGCAGCCGCTTTTGCTCGCGCACTGGAACAGCAAATGGATATCCAGAGCCGTGAATCCATGTTGGAGCGTCTTGATGAATTACGTCAGGAGCTTGATAATGCGGGGAAGCGACTGGATAAATCTCCGACTCTAACCAATTATCATCTGTTTATGCAAAATCTCAAGTCCATTACTGAACTGGTGCAATCCAGCGCTTACCGTGTGGTTACTGTCAATGCCGCCGCTTTACATGAGGTCGTGCTGACCGTTGATGAACAAGCGGATGAATTGTATCAAATGGTTATGGCAGAACAAAAGGACCGGGTGCGTATCACGCATCAGATCATGAGAATACAGGGGCTGGTGATTAATATGTTGTCCTGAGTTTCGCGACCGGCATGGCTTTATTCAGCCCATGTCGGCTTCAGGAAGCTGTATTTATGGTCAGGTATGCGGTTGCAGTTTTTCCCGATAACGATTCGCATTATCCACATAATGCATGGCGGAGAGACGCAGCATTTGTCTTTCCGGAGGCGTTAGTTCACGTACAACTTTTCCGGGAGATCCCATAACCATTGAGCCATCCGGAATTTTTTTGCCCTCCGTGATCAGAGTATTAGCGGCAATCAGGCAGTTGTCGCCGATGATAACACGATTCAATACGACCGAATTGATCCCGATAAGCGTTTCGTTACCTATGGTGCAGCCGTGGAGCATGACGTTATGACCGACGGTGACATGAGCGCCAATCACGAGTCGTAGACCGGGGTCGGTATGAAGCACGGATCCATCCTGTACATTACTGTTTTCACCGATAATGATTGTATCGTTATCGGCGCGAATTACGCAGTTGAACCAGACGCTGGCTCCACGTTCCAATACGACCGAACCAATAAGCGCAGCATCAGGTGCCACAAAATTATCACCTTTCATTTCAGCCTTACGCTCATCCAGGCTATAGAACATGAGTTGTTTCCTTCTACATAGAGTGCTATTGATCAGAATTGTCTTTGAGTTATTATAGTCTCATTTGGCTTCAGCGCGGAAACAAGTCAGGGAACCTCTGATCAAGTCATGAACCCGGTTCTTGCATCCCTGCTGACCCAGCTTCATTGTGGACAATTTTCGCAATAGCCCTGCTGACCCGTGCAATTTAACCCGAGAATCTGAACATAATGAATCGCAATCACCTTCGTTCAGTTAATCAGAGGTTTCTTGGCTGTTTGGATTGGCGTAATGTCAGCCAACGGTACTTGGTTCGCTTGAAGAATCATGATTTTTCAGCATAGTCAGAGAAAGCGTGAAACGCAACGCTGACTCATTAAACAGGCACATATTTATAAAGAGTTCATCTTGCCGATGCAGGGATAAACAAATGGGTGCCACATCACTGCGATCCTCATGTTCACCGACTTCCACAAGACTGGATGGGTCAGAGAAGTGCGCGACAGCATTCCTGTATCATAAATGGCCCAGTTTGGCATTAAGGATCAGGGGGATGGTTGCATGAGTCGATGGATACGATCCGCAGGGATTTTAGTGGTGGTCTCCCTGTTCGTTCTATCCGCCGGAATTAGTACTTCGGCATGGTGGTTGACGCGGCATTCAACGAAGATAGAACAATGGTTGTCCACCCAAACCGGCATGCAGATACGGATGGATTCTCTGCGCTGGCAATGGCATGGCATCGCGCCGTCACTTCAAGTGAATGCCATGAGGATTGATTCCGGCGATCGAGGCTCTGTTTATCTGAACCAGTTGGAACTTCGATTTTCCTGGCTTCGGTCTATCGCGAACTGGTCACTTTCTTTGGAGCGTTTGATCATTCTGGAGCCGCGGGCGATCATAAAAGTCGAGGATATTCGTCAGAATCTGCCAAAATGGTCATCCGCATCATCATCTGATCCGGTATTCTTCGGTCTATGGAATGAGATTTATCCGTTTTTGCGCGTCGTCGGAGGAATCGATGTACAGGATTTTCGTCTTGATATTCAGGCGGACGATCAGATAGTTTCGCTTCCGCCCCTGCATGTCACGTGGCGTACAAGCAGTGAAAATCACGTATTAAAAATCTTTGCTGATCCATCAGTCGTTAATTCAGATCCCGTTATTTTATCGGCGTTTCAGTTCTATGGACCTCTGTCTGATCCATTCCAATGGCGAAGCGAACTGGACGCTCAAGTCCGGGATTGGCCGATGCCTGACCCAAGCTGGCAGGAAGGAATCATACCCAAGCCATGGGCGTTAAGCTTCAATGTAGATGGCGTTTTTAGTGGCAGCGACGGGGATCTTGATATGCCTGTTTGCCTGCTGAACCTCCCTGACTCTACCGGTGGCAGCTTGAGTTTGAAGGCGCATATATCTATCGCCTGGGGTGAAAAAGGGATGCAACTGGAAATCGAGCATATGACTGCGCAGGACGAATCTCGGCAACAGGAAATACTGAGCGGTGCATCGTTTTCATTATCATCAAAGGGCTCAAGGCTGATGGAGGTGGAGCATCTGAATCTTGGGGGGCTCACCATGATCGCCACTTCGATACCCGCATTGTCGGCTTTCATCGGTCGTGCGTTGATGCAGGTTTCGCCAGTCGGCAGCATTGATGGACTCAGAGTTTTCGATTCGCCAGGACCGGGATTCGAAGCTGAAGGTCTCATAAGGGAGGTGGGATGGAGCGCAGAGGGCGACATCCCTTCGGTCCAAGGTTTGAATGGTCATTTCCAATGGTCAGACAATGAAGGAATATTGACCCCTGACGACACTCCGGTTCGGATTCATACTGAAGCATGGCATGACAACCCTTTTCCGTTAAGCAGGGTTACAGGATCGTTGCATCTTTTGAAACATCAATATGGCTGGCGGGTGGAAGGGCGCGACTTATACATTATCACGGATGATTTTGAGTTCGCGGGTGATTTTGCAACTTATTCTGATGTTCAAAGGCATTGGTGGCTCGAGCTTGAGGTCAGTGGGCATGGGGGCATGAAAACGCGGGAAGTGCTTGAAAGTTTGCCTGATCGGGTATTCTCCTCTGAGCTGATGAGCTGGCTGCACCAATCACTTAAGGGCGGGGAAGTGACCGGGGTTCACGCAACAATGCATGGACTTTTCAAAGATTTCCCTTATCGCGATCACCCGAATCGTTTTCTGATCGAAGGTGAGTGGCGAAATGGAGCGCTGGCTTATGCATCTTCGTGGCCGGAACTCGAGCATGTGAATGCGCGCCTGGTTTTTCGTGGTCCTGGCATTCGTGTTAACGCGCAACAGTCCGGTATGGCGGGGTTGAACGTTACCAGCTTATCTGCGAACATCGCCGACGTTGAGAATAATCCTGCCATCCACATTCGGGGGCAATTGTCGGGACAACATGAAAACATTTTTGGTCTTTTGCATCAATTGCCCCCCATTGGCAGCCAGATGCCGCGATGGATGGACACGATCAAGGCACAGGGTTTCACCCAGACCCAGCTCGATTTGATCTTGCCGATCGATGATATGGATCGGTATCGCCTTAAAGGCAATACAGACTGGCGCGACGTAAGTCTTGATGATCCTGATCATGGGATCTCGCTGCGTGATATCAATGGGCATATTCTGTTTACTGATGAATCGTTATCAGCTCAAAATATTTCTGGGCGCTGGTATGAGAAACCGTTTTACTTGCAGATTCAATCCCAATATGGGAAGAAAAAATTCCTTATGGATATTGACGGGGAAGGCACGGTGGATCTGGTGGACGTCCAAGACCGCTTGCCGGGGGAACTCCAGTCCCTTATCGGTGGAAGGTTCCAGTGGCGCGGCCATATGCGTCTTGATCAGAGCCAGAGCGAGCAATTAAAGATCAAATGGCAAGTCGATAGTCCACTGTTTGACGCCGTGGTCGATTTGCCACCTCCATTCGGAAAAAAAGAAGCGCAGCGCAGATTTTTGCATCTTGGAGGAGAGTGGAGTGTCTTGCAACCATTTCAATGGGTTCAGGCAAGTTATGGGCAGGGTCAAAACAAGATCACTGCGATAAGCAGCTTGCAGCCATCCGATGGGCGATGGACAGTATCCGGAGTCAAACTGGGTTTCGGCGAGGTTCCGTTATCCCGGCCCGAACCTGTCGATGGATTGCAGATATACGGTAAGATCCATGCTTTGAACCTGGATGCTTATCTGCCATGGATGTTCCTGTGGATGGAACCGCACAGAGGGCAGGCGGAACCAAATGTCACGCAATGGATTAAACCTCTCGGTATTGATTTGTTTTTGGATCAAACCACCATCGCCGGATTGACAGCCAAAGATTTGCATTTTCAGTTTGACGGCAGCAACAATATCGCGGTGAATCGCTTCCATGGTGGCTCAATTGAGGGGCAGACATTTTATACCGATAGCCGGGTTCCGATCCAGGTTGATTTTGAACGAGTGCAACTCGATTTTTCTGTCCCGAACTCAGATCAAAAGCTGGAGCCTCAATTTAAGAAGATTCCAACCGGCTTGAGGCCTATCGTGATTGCCATAGAAAATTTGAGCGTGAATCAATGGCAGGGTCGAAATTTGCGCTTGCGTTTGTATCCAGAGGAGCAAGGGTTGCGTTTATGGCTTACTTCTTTTGAAATAGCTATGATGCAATTGCATGGAAACGGATGGTGGCTGTATGACCCTCAGAATGAAGCTGCCGCATTATCAGGCACCCGGAGCGGCTTTAGTCTTCATGCACACAGCGTTCAATTCGCCGAAACCCTGCGTCAACTGGATTTGATAGCAGCGTTGAATGCCTCGAAATCTTCGGTGAATCTGAACATGGAGTGGGACGGAGCACCGTGGGATTTCAAACTCGAGCAAGCGCAAGGCGAGCTTGAATTATTGCTGGAAGACGGACAGATCTATGCTGTTGATCCAGGTGGTGCGGGGCGAATTCTAGGCATTCTGAGCCTTTATGCGCTCCCGCGTCGTCTGGCCATGGATTTCGGTGACATTTTCAGCGACGGTATGAGCTTCGACCGAATCAATGGTACGCTGAAATTGAAAGGGGGTCGGTTGACGATCCAGAAGGCAAGACTGATTGGAACGATCGCCAATGTGATGATTAAAGGGTATGCAGACCTACTGCAAAAACATGTGGATCACACCTTGTATGTTCATCCTCAATGGGGTGTGGGCGCAGCCATTGCCACAGGAGCCGTAGGGGGCGTTCTGATGGGCGCCGGTATATGGGCCGGCAGCGAATTTATGCAGCAAGTAATCAAACAGGAACTTTCCATCCCCTACCACGTTTATGGATCATGGAAGAATCCCAAAGTCGAACGATTGAATCCCACACTGATCAAAATCGAATAAGCATGGTCGATTTAACAAGTTGGGTATTATGGCATGCTGTTTAACGGCAAATGCTGGGGGCTATGGTTCTCGCAGGGCCGCATCTAAGCTATCGAGCTTGTTCTGCAGAGACTGGTTTTTGTCGGTTCTAGTGCCTATTTTAAGCGTAGTGAACAGGCGGGGGACTCCTGCGTTATGCAGTGATTCATGACATTGGCGAACTACCGCCATGACATAATCCCATTCTCCTTCGATATTGGTGCCGTAGGCATGGGTGCTGTGCTTCAACCCCGATTGTTGAATTAATCGGGAACAGTGTGCAATATAGGAGCTAACAGAGGGTTCCGTTCCCATGGGAATAATGCACAATTCAGCAGTGACAAACATGATAAACCCCCTATGGAACCTCTGATTAAGTTCATAAACCCGGTTCTTGCGGCCCTTATGTCCAGCTTCTTTGTTGATAATCTCCGCAAGCCCTGCTACTACGCGCGATTGTCGTCTCGAATCTGAACATAATGAACCACAATTACCTTCGCCCAGACTTGATCAGAGGTCCCCTAATGTCTGCTCAACCCATTCAAGTATAGCAAATGGTTCTGGAATAGATTGAATCGTATCGCAATGAGTGCATGAACAATCGTTGTGCTGGATGAACTGTATTTTTTCAGTCATGAAGGTTCAGAAGAGGCGAACGATTCGTCAGTTCTGGTGACTGACTGACAGGATAGCCTTTTGAGCAGTATTATAAGGAACTATGGATCAAGACGACGGTAATTTGAGATGTTTTTTTGGAATGCCTGGTCACGATTTTGCTTGATCGATAGCAGGCATTCATCTTCCATTTGAAATTTTATCTCAGAATAATGATTTGACGGCTTCGCGCTCTTCCATCAATTCCTTGTAGGTCTGATCCATGTAGTTACGGCTGAAATCATTGACAGAAAGATTTTTGACGATGCTGTATTCTCCATTTTTGCAGGTTACCGGGAAGGAATAAAAAACTTCGCCATCAATGCCATAACTGCCGTCGGATAAAACCGCCATGCTTACCCAGTCATCTTCAGGCGTTCCGCAAACCCAATATCTCATATGTTCCAGAGCCGCATGAGCGGCGGACGCCGCCGATGATGCACCCCGCATCTGAATCACGGCGGCGCCGCGTTTTTGGCAAACAGGCATGAAACGCTCGCTGAGCCATTGTTCGCTTACTTTTGACAAAGCGGGTTCGTCGCCTACCTGGCAGTGGCTTATATCCGGATATTGAGTGGAGGAATGATTGCCCCATATGATCATGTGTTTAAGCTGGTGGACTGGCACACTCAGGTGAGAAGCGAGTTTCGCAAGTGCCCGGTTATGATCGAGCATGGTCATGGCGCTGAACTGGGTGGCTTTGAGATCCGGTGCGTTTTTGCATGCGATCAGTGCGTTGGTATTGGCGGGATTCCCTACTACCAGAACTTTCACGTCCCTGCTGGCGTGCTCGTTGATGATACGACCCTGCTGGCGGAATATCTGGGCATTAGCTTCAAGCAGATCCTTCCTTTCCATACCTGCGCTTCTAGGCCTGGAGCCCACTAGAAAAGCTACGCTTGTGTCTTGAAAGGCATTTCCGGTCTGATCGGTAATATTAATACTCTGCAGAAGCGGGAAAGCACAGTCTGTCAGCTCCATCGCAACGCCTTCGAGATTACCCATGGCCTGGGGGATCTCAAGCAGGTTCAGTTCGATGGGTTGATCTGTGCCTAGAACATGGCCAGATGCAAGCCGGAACAGCAGCGCATAGGAAATATTTCCGGCAGCACCGGTCACGGTAACTCGAATTGGTTTTACAGCCATAGATAACTCCATCTGTAGGTTTCAATGTGAACAGACATGAACGATCTGACCACAACATGCTGAATGTTGTCCTAAATTATCATTCTAACATCATGCCAGGTTTTTGTTCAGCCAGATATTCCGGCCTTCCGAATGAAATTAATGGCGTCATTTCATTCGGGTGGTATGATTTGCGTGGCGTGTGTAATTTTGTCCGATGCTACCAACATGAGGTTGGCTTTATGATAAAGTATAAACATATTTAATGCGCGGGCCGCAATATTGCCTATCTACCTGGCATGGCGGATGCAAAAACAACGACTATAATTGCAAGAACAAAATTGGTTGACTAAAAAATTTTCAGGAGATTGCATGCGTATTACTAAAAACTGGACTTCGGGTTCTATGTCTTCGGTTTTTCTCATGTGCGGTCTGGGTATTTCGTTGTCTTTTCCGTTGACCGCGAGCGCTCAGGAAAATCCCAGCAAGGCCAAGGCCAGATCCATTCAGATTATGGAGATTACCCCGACAGAACTGCCCCAGATCGAGGGTAAAAAATATGCCGATTATTCGCTTCAGGCGCTTGATGCGTCTGGCGCGTTGGTTCCTATCCCATTTCAGTTCGATGAAATCAACGAATTGGGATTACACCATGTGCCCGGAGGCGCGTTGAGTACCATCGGCGTGGAAGGGATCTTCGATGAAAAGGATGAACTCGCGTTCATGTATCGGGATGGCGGTGATAAGGCTTCTGCCGAGACTTTAGCTCAGGTCGAGGATTCTCTGATTGCTGAAATCACTGTGGCTGATGGCGATGTGATGCGTTATGTCTATCTGGTGCAGGGCAGCCAATTGCGCAGTGATCGTGATTATGCGGATTATCTGCCGGAGAAAAACCTGTTTCAAACCGATACCTGGTCGATGCAAACGTCACCCGACAATATCCTGGTCTGGACCGATCACTTTATCAACAGTTATGAAAATGGCAAAAAATCGTTTGTTGACGTGATGAAAGTACGTCTGTACGCTAAAGTGCTGTTTACGACGGTCAGGCTGGACAACGATAACGTGGTGGGTAAACTCATGGCGCATAAGGATGGGCCGGTGCGTGATATTCTTGACGTTAGAGCCAGCGTTAAGGTTCTGGGCATCCCATTTCTGAGCATGAGCACCTCGCTTGAGCTTTCTTCTGGCGCTCTGATTTTACCCATCGTGGCTGAAGTTCCTGCTGTGGCGAAAAGGATAAAAGCCCCTGTTCTGACGGCAACGCTGGACTATTATGAGCTCGATGGATCTCTTGTGCGTGCGGGAGTGGGACCGAAAGAGCCTTCCATCGTAGATCAGGAAATGAGCGCAGTCGAGAAAGAGCTGAATCTGAATCAAGATCAGCCTTGGATTGCTTTATCGACCCAAGGTAAGGGGTACGACGGCTTGTTAACGATTGAGGGTGCCGAGGAATCCTTGAAGCAAGGATTAACGCTGAGCGCCCTTTATCAGGATACAGCTCCGGAAGAAGATAAGCCAGAGCGTTTCCTTGGCGAATCCCCGGAGCTGGGCTTCCATATTACCAACCTTACACCGGGCAAGGTGAGCCATTTCGCCATAAAACTCTACCATGTGGATGAACTATGGTACGACAATACGCCTGAAGAATTCGCCAAAGCGATTCTGAACCCGCCTGCGGTGAGTGTCAGCGCATTGTAATCGATGTGATATTGCCGGATCGTGTTGGTTCTGATCCATCCATTGAGCAATAACCTCATCATCAACTGGATATCCCCCCGGCTTTTCCGGGGGGTATTTTAGTCTCCGGGTTGTGCTTTTCACGCTTCTGCGATAATTCAATGGAATCCCCCTTACACAGATCGTCATTCTCGAGCCCGTGTATCTTTCTCCTGGGCATAAGGAACCATCCCTGAGATTCGTCCAGAATTAATCAAAAGTTCCTTGATCCTTGAGATATTTGGCCGCGAAAAGTAATATAAATGCTCTATTTTAATATATTTGGTATGACCTTGACGGCATACAACTGAAGGTATCGATAGTAATGATGGGCCATCATTTAGCCATCTCCATGAATAATCTGTGAAACTCGACGATTTCACCTATTCCCTGCCTAAAGACCGGATTGCCCGGCTTCCTTTGCCTGAAAGAAGCGGGAGCAAACTTCTGGTGGTGTCGCCGCGTCAGAAACGCCTGCTGGATCAAAATTTTACACAGTTGCCTCAGTGGCTAAATCCCGGCGATCTTCTCGTTTTCAACGATACCCGCGTGATTCCGGCACGCTTTCTGCTGCATAAAAAAACCGGAGGACTGGTCGAGTGTCTGCTGGAACAGCCGCTGGATGATTACCATTTCCGGGCAATGGCCAAAGGTTCGCGTTTGCGCGAAGGGCTTTGGCTCTATCGTGATCAAAAACCGGTTGCCCGTCTGATTGAGCGGCAGGAAGCCTTCTGGCTGGTAGAAACGGTTGAGCCTTACGCGCGGATCCTGGATCAATGGGGTGTGGTTCCTTTGCCCCCTTACTTGCACCGCGACGCTGATGCAATGGACGCAGAGCGTTATCAAACGGTTTATGCGCGCCATCCCGGCGCGGTAGCGGCGCCGACCGCTGGTTTGCATTTTGATCGTCAAATGATGGATCAACTGTATGATAACGGGATTGAAAGTGCTTTCATCACGCTGCATGTGGGTGCAGGGACGTTCGCGCCGGTGCGCAGCCAGGATATTATAAATCATCAGATGCACGCTGAACGCGTACAGGTGTCTGATGATGTCTGCGCACGCATTATTCGAACCCGCGAAACTGGCGGCAGGGTGATCGCAGTAGGAACCACGGTGGTCAGAGCATTGGAAACCGCAGCCGCCAGCGGTAATCTGCAACCTTTGGATGCTTGTTCCAAATTATTTATTTATCCGGGTTACCGATTTCGGATTGTGGATGCACTGCTGACCAATTTTCATTTGCCAGGATCGACTTTACTGATGCTGGTATGTGCCTATGCCGGTCGTGAGCGGACTCTTGAGGCTTACCGGCATGCCATTGAACACAACTATCGGTTCTACAGTTATGGGGATGCCATGTTGATCACCGAAACCAATCCGTCTGCATAGGATGGAATCCCAGTGAACTTTTCGATCGCAGCCAGGGATCAGCATGCCAGAGCCGGGGTTCTGGTCTTGCGTCATGGTGCAGTCAAAACGCCTGTTTTTATGCCCGTTGGCACCTATGGCGCCGTCAAAGCCATGACGCCTGAAGAGTTGCGTGCATCAGGTACGCAGATGATCCTTTCCAATACGTTTCATCTTATGTTGCGCCCCGGCGAATCTTTGATCCAGCGCTCTGGTGGTCTGCACCGATTCATGCACTGGGATGGTCCTGTTTTGACCGATTCCGGCGGGTTTCAGGTTTTCAGCCTGGCGTCCATGCGAAAAATTGAGGAAGAGGGTGTTCATTTTAATTCACCTCTGGATGGATCAAAAATTTTCTTAACTCCTGAACGTGCGATCGCAGTTCAGCATGCGCTGAATTCTGATGTGGTGATGGCTTTTGATGAATGTACACCTTATCCGGCTACTCGGAATGATGCCGAAATTTCCATGCAGCGCTCCATGCGCTGGGCGCAACGTTGCAAAAGTGCGCACATGGGTTCAACCAATGCCTTGTTCGGGATTATTCAGGGAGGCATCTACGCCGATTTGCGCAGGCAAAGCATCGATATATTGACCGATATCGGTTTTGATGGTTATGCTATCGGTGGTCTTGCTGTCGGGGAAACCGCCCAGGAACGCTTGTACATTCTCGATGAATTGACCCATCACATCCCTGATTCCTCGCCTCGCTATCTCATGGGCGTGGGGTTTCCCCAGGACATTGTGGAGGCGGTGGCCCGCGGGGTAGATATGTTTGATTGCGTGATTCCGACCCGCCATGCTCGAAACGGTCACATTTTCATATCAAGCGGTCTGTTGCGTATACGCAATGCAAAATATGCCTGCGATGAAAAACCCCTTGATCCAGCCTGTGCGTGCTATACTTGCAGCCATTATAGTCGGGCGTATCTGCGACATCTTGAGCGATGTGGTGAAATCCTGTGGTCGCGTCTCGCGACACTGCACAATTTGCATTATTATCAGAATCTGATGCAATCCGCCAGGGAAGCCATTATTGCTGGATGTTTTGACGATTTTCGTACCGAATTTTATATCAAAACAAAGAAAATACCACCTTTGCGGGAGCATGCTCAATGATCCATCTATCTTTAATATCCGATGCCCTGGCGCAGGCTGAGCCGGCCCAAAAGCCCAATGTGCTTTTACAGATGCTGCCTTTGGGAGTACTGATTGTCGTTTTTTATTTTCTGCTTATCCGTCCTCAGATGCGCCGCAGTCGCCAGCATCGCGACATGATCACCCAGTTGAAAGTGGGGGATGAAGTCATCACCAGCGGAGGAATGTTGGGCATCGTTCGGGAGATTGGTGATAATTTCATCGCGCTGGAAATCGGCGAAAAAACAGCCATCAAGGTTCAGAAGTCTGCGGTTAACACGCTTGTGCCCAAGGGTACCATGAAGAACTTATAAGCTAAGGAGATGGCGTGAACCGTTTTCCATGGTGGAAAAATGCATTAATTGCTCTGGTGGTTGTGGTAGGTATTGTTTATGCGGTACCCAATATATTCGGGCGCGACTATGCGATATTGATTGATCCCATAGATGAGCGCCAAGGCCGCATCATCGATGCCCAACAGTTGCAGCAGTGGATGGAGACAGCCGGTGTTTCTCCGAGAACCCTGAGTCATGAAGAGAGAAGCTGGTTGCTGCGTTTCAAAAAGCCCGAAGAACAGGCGCTGGCAGCGGATATTCTGCGCTCAGAACTTTCGGCTGAATTTCAGGTGACTCTACAACTCGTCGCTCGTACACCTGCTTTTTTGCGTTTTATCGGTGCCAAAGCGATGGTGCTCGGACTCGATCTTCGAGGCGGTGTCCATTTGCTTATGGAAGTCGACATGGACGCCGCACATGAAAAATTCATGGAACGAACGCAAAGAGAAATCATCGAATTATTGCGTCAAAAGCGTCTGCATTATACGTCGATCGCCAGTAAACGCTATGGATTGCGTATTGATTTTCGCGATAAGGATGCCTTGCTGCGGGCGCATGCCTTGCTTGAGGATGAATTTATTCAATTGAAGTGGGATGTGGACGAGAGTCAGTTGCGGTTGACTGCTAACCTGTCGGCCTCGGAACAGGCTCAGATCGAAAAAATGGCATTGGAGCAGAATATCATCACGCTGCGCAATCGTATCGATGAACTCGGCGTGGCTTCCCCGGTGGTTCATCGCCAGGGTCAGAACCGGATCGTGGTGGAATTGCCGGGCGTCCAGGATGTTGCGCGCGCCAAATCTATCCTTGGAGCGGTAGCAACGCTGGAAATGCATTTGGTCGATATGGTAAATGATCCTGCCGTGGTCGCCCGGACAGGGCGCAAACCTGTCGGGAGCCGCTTGTATAAGACCAAAGAAGGTATGCCAGTATTATTGAAACGCGAGGTTATCGTGACCGGCGATCAATTGGTCGATGCGAGATCCGGTTTTGATAGTCAGAACAGAAATCCAGCCGTTTTCATCACCCTCGATGGTCAGGCGGCGAAACGTATGGGTGCAACGACACGCGCCAATGTGGGCAAGCCGATGGCGGTGCTTTTTATCGAGACGCGCAGCGAATGGCAAGAGCGTGACGGTGAACTGGAGCGTATCCGCACGACCAGCGAAAAAGTCATCAGTGTCGCCACCATTCAGGAAGCGTTTAGCCAGCGCTTTCAAATTACTGGTTTGAGCACTGGTGAGGCGCATGATCTGGCGCTGCTGCTCAGAGCCGGATCCCTGGCGGCGCCGGTTGATATCGTGGAGGAACGCACGGTGGGTCCGTCTCTCGGGGAGCGCAATATACGTACCGGGTTGAATGCCATGATGGCGGGTCTGGCGCTGGTGATGATCTTCATGCCTTTGCGCTATCGTCGCTTTGGGTTTATAGCCGATATTGCGTTGGTGGTTAATATCATTCTGCTCGTTGCGTTGATGTCTTTGCTCCAGGCTACTCTGACGCTTCCCGGAATAGCTGGTATCGTACTAACGGTAGGCATGGCAGTGGATGCCAATGTGTTGATATTTCAGCGTATCCGGCAGGAACAGTTCAACGGGGTTTCCCCACAGGCCAGCATTAATGCGGGTTTTGACAAGGCGTTCTCCACGATTACCGATGCCAATGTCACGACGCTGATCGCGGCGGTGGTCTTGTTCGGACTGGGTTCTGGCCCTGTTAAAGGTTTTGCGGTTACCCTTACGCTGGGTATCATGACGTCATTGTTCTGCGCTATTCTTGTAACCCGCGCTCTCGTTAACCTAATGTTTGGTCATAGTCGTATGAAGCACGTGCCGATTTGATAAACCATGGCGGAAATGGATTCATGAATCAGGAAAATAAAACTTTAAATACCCGGAATCACTGGTCATTTGTCCGCTGGATGCCGAGTATGCGCTGGCTCTCGGGAGCGCTTGTTTTAATCTCTCTGGCGAGCCTGCTCTTTTTCGGCTTGAATCTGGGCATCGATTTTACCGGCGGCGTTCTGATTGAAGTACACGCCGACCAACCCATTGATCAGTCGCAACTGCAACAGGTTTTTTTGAAAAATGGCTTTTCAGAGGTGCAGGTTCAGAGTTATGGCACTCCTCGCTCTATGCTGGTGCGACTTCCACCTGCCGAAGATCGCGCGCAAATTCTGGAGAATGATCTGCATCGTATCATCGGGGCAACAGAACCTGCCATGAAAATTGAGCGCGTGGAATATGTCGGTCCACGGGTAGGCAGCGAATTGAAGCGCAACGGAATCACTGCGCTGGTGTTCGCTTTGCTGGCTATTATGATTTACGTGGCTTTGCGCTTTGAAATTCGTTTTTCCATGGCCGCCGTGCTGGCGCTGTTCCATGATATAATCCTTGTTCTGGGAGCCTTCTCCCTGTTCCGCTGGAACTTCGATCTGTCAATTTTAGCGGCGTTGCTGGCGGTTATCGGTTATTCCCTCAATGATACGATCGTTATTTTCGATCACATCAGGGAGAGTCTGCGCACCATCAAACGGTTGAAACCCGGAGAAGTGATCAATATCGCCCTCAATCAAACCCTGTCTCGTACACTGGTTACTTCTCTGACTACCTTGCTGGTGTTGATGTCATTATTGATTTTCGGCGGCGGGGCGCTCAAAGGGTTTGCGATTGCATTGAGCCTGGGAGTGGTATTTGGTACCTATTCCTCCATTTTTGTCGCCAGTGATATGGCTATACTTTTGGGGGTGCGCAGGGATCTGCTGATGAGTTCGGAAAGCCATCCGAGGCGCTCGGATGATGGCGCAGTCGTTTAATTGTTTCGAATCCGGTACCGGTTGATTCAACGTTCTTGGTTCAAAGTGCCAAGTTTAAAATATTGTGATGTGATGGTTCCCCCAATGACATTTATGATGCCTGGTCAGTAAAGAATTCATGCCTGATAACCCTACTCCGCCAATTTTGGTAACCAGTGCCTTGCCCTATGCCAATGGGCCTATCCATTTAGGTCATTTGCTTGAGGTGGTTCAAACTGATATCTGGGTTCGCTTTCAGCGACTGCAAGGTCGGTCGTGCCTGTATGTTTGCGCCGACGATGCTCATGGAACACCCATCATGCTTAAGGCGGAGGAGATGGGTATAAAGCCGGAAGAGTTAATAGAATCCGTATCGACTCAGCATCAGGAGGATTTCGCGGCTTTTGGAATTTCTTTCTCCAACTACCATTCTTCCCACTCTAGGGAAAACCGCGACCTCGTCGAATATATTTATCAACGTCTCAAGAATGGCGGACATATTATCCCGAAATCCATCCTGCAGGCTTATGATGAATCAAAGGGTCTTTTTTTGCCGGATCGCTATGTGAAAGGAGGGTGTCCGCGCTGTAAGGCTGAGGATCAGCACGGGGACAGTTGCGAAGTATGTGGCGCCACCTATTCGCCGAGGGATCTTGTTGAGCCGCGTTCGATTTTGACCGACACTGAGCCCCAATGGCGTGAATCCATTCATTATTTCTTCCGTCTCGATGATTTTCGCTCTACTTTGCTGCAGTGGCTGGAACAGAGTGATCATGTGCAGCCAGAAATCAAAAATAAGCTTGATGAATGGTTTCAGGAGGGTCTGGCGGATTGGGATATTTCGCGGGATGCGCCTTATTTCGGGTTTGAAATACCGGATGCTCCCGGCAAGTTTTTTTATGTTTGGCTCGATGCGCCGATTGGTTATCTGGCGAGTCTGAAAGCATTGAGCGAGAAGCGCCCCGATGTGGATTTTGATACTTTCTGGAATCCGGACAGCCGCGCCGAAGTGTATCATTTCATCGGCAAGGATATCGCCTATTTTCACACCCTGTTCTGGCCTGCCATGCTGCAAGGCTCCGGTTTTCGCCTGCCCAGTGGGGTGTTTGCGCATGGTTTTCTCACCGTTAACGGTGAGAAAATGTCCAAATCGAAGGGGACTTTTGTTACGGCATTGAAATATCGGCAAACGCTTGATCCTGAATATCTGCGTTATTATTTTGCCGCCCGGCTTGGTGATGGTATCGATGATATCGATCTGAATCTGGAAGATTTCACCCGCCGGGTCAATTCGGATCTGGTCGGCAAGTTTGTCAATATTGCCAGCCGCTGCGCTGGTTTTCTACAGCAGCATTTTAACGGGCGTTTAAGTCTTCATTTGCATGATCAGGATTTGTATGACACTTTCACTTCCACAGCCCCGTTGATTGCGCAATATTATCGCACCCGGCGCTATGCTATAGCCATGCGCGAAATCATGCAACTCGCGGATCTGGCGAATCAGTATATCAATGATCAAAAACCATGGGCCTTGCTAAAATCACAGGGCGCAACCGAGGAAGTTCAGGCCATATGCAGCCAGGGCATTTATATGTTTCGGGTTTTATGCATCTATCTACAACCGGTATTACCCCGGCTGACCCAAAGAGCGAGAGAATTTCTCGGCGATCCCGATTGGCAGTGGAATGATGTAGAACGACCTCGGCTTGGTAGCTCTATCATGCCTTATGAACCTTTGCTTCAACGTATCGAAGCCAAGCAAATCGCCGAACTTGTGGCGCCTGATCCCTTACCTGAAAGACCGATTTTGCCCGAATCCGCGCACGTTGATGACGATACCATCGATTATGATGCGTTTGCCCGAGTGGATCTGCGCGTGGGAATCGTGATGCATGCAGAAGCCATTCCCGAAGCCAAAAAACTGCTTAAACTGAGCGTGGATACCGGCGATAAGGTGCGGACGATATTTGCAGGCATCAAGCTGGCGTATCAGCCCGAAGACATTATAGGTAGGCGGGTTGTGGTTGTTGCCAACCTGGCACCGAGAAAAATGCGTTTCGGCTTGTCTGACGGGATGATTCTGGCTGCTGGCGAAGGGGGAAACGATGTGCGTTTGATCCCGGCGCCCGATGACGTTCCGCTGGGCAGCAGGGTCAAGTAAGCAAGCATGGGTGGTCTGTTTGAATGATATTCTGCGCAGACTTTTTTGTATTACGATGATTGCGTAATAATCGATAAGGGAACCTCTGATCAAGTCTGGGCGAAGCTCAGGTGCGATTCATTATGTTCAGATTCGAGGGACAATTGCGCGGGTTAGCAGGGCTATTGCGAAGATTGTCAACAATGAAGCTGGGCCAGTAGGGACGCAAGAACCGAGTTCATGACTTGTTCAGAGGTTCCTGAGGTCTCCTGTTATTTGCCGCGATGAAACCAGCGATCGAGTTCATCCAGGTTGAATTCTATCCATACCGGTCGACCATGGTTGCATTGACCACTGCGCTCGGTTAGTTCCATGCGTCGCAACAAGGCATTCATTTCATCCTTGCTTAGGGATTGGTTGGCGCGTACTGCTCGATGACAAGACCAGGTGGCGAATAATTTGAGGATGTTGTTTTCGACGCTACTCACGTGGCCCATGGCATTGATCTCGGCCAGACTGTCTCTGAGGAGGGATTCTATGTCCTGGACGTGCCCCAGCAAAGCCGGTGTGGTTAAAACGCGCAGGATAAGATCGCCAGCGGCTTCGGTTTCCAGACCCGCATCGGTCAATATGGAAGCGCTTCTTTCATAAACGCGCATTTCGTCGGGACTGACATGGAAAGCCGCCGGTATTAGAAGATTCTGGCGCGGTATTCGTTCGCTGCACTGCCACTGCTGTTTGAGTTCCTCATACAGTATGCGTTCATGAGCGCCGTGCGCATCCACGATCACCATTCCTGTGGAGGATTGAGCAACGATGAATGCGCCATGAATGTGGGCTCTAGCTTCGCCAAGAGGCATCTCATAATTTTCGATAACAGGTGGAAGCTCGTTTTCTTGTGGGCTTATCGGCGGTTCAGGGGATGAAGTTCGGTGTGGTTGATACAATAACGCTTGTTCCGCCACGCTAAAAGGCAGGGATCTTGCGGTTTCCGCCGGGGCTTGGGTGATTCCATCCTGATTCGTTGGGACCGAATACGGGGAAACGCCAGGTCTAACCGATGCCAGCGCCTTGTGTATATTCGATCTGATAAAGTCAAACAACTGGCGTGGATTTCTGAAACGAACCTCCCATTTGGCTGGATGGACATTAACATCAACCTGAGCCGGGTCCATCTCCAGATAAAGCACGTAACAGGGATGCCTGCCATGGGGAAGTTGATCGCCATATCCTTGGCGTACTGCCTGGCTTATAATGCGATCCCGTACCCAGCGGCCATTAACGAACCAGTGCTGTTGATCTGTTTGTGCGCGATGATGGCGGGGTAACACCAGCCAGCCGTGCAAACGCAAGCCATCAGTGCTTTCTGTTTCAAGATGCAGGGCGTGTTGCATAAAATCTTGCCCCAATAAGCGCTGCAAACGCGCTTCCTGCGCGGCCTCCGATATTGCCGCCGGAAGGTGAAAACCACTGCGGTTGTTAGGGTTCAGACTCCAGCTTATGTCCATTCGGCTCAGGGCTGCACGTGAGATAATGCGTTCGCAATGCAGCAACTCGGTGCGCTCGCTGCGCAGAAATTTACGTCGAGCCGGGATCTGTGAGAATAACCCGTGCATTTCGACCGTTGTACCTTTGGGATGCGCTACAGGTTTCAAATCCGACGCCTGATTTTTGTCAACCTGAATGGTCCAGCCCATGTTTTCGTCCGCAGCCGAAGACAGCCGGAGCGAGGAAACAGCGGCGATACTGGGTAAGGCTTCGCCACGGAAACCAAGACTGGTGATTCTATCCAGATCCTCGATGCAGGCAAGTTTGCTGGTGGCATGAGGCATGATGGCTATTTTGAGGTCTATCCGATCCATGCCTTTACCGTCATCCCGTACGCAAATCCGTTCGAGACCGCCATTTTCCAATACGACATCAATCGTTCTGGCTTGAGCGTCTATACTGTTTTCCAGAAACTCTTTGAGTACTGAAGCCGGTCTTTCAATGATTTCACCGGCTGCGATCTGATGGATTAGTTGCGGTTCGAGGATGTGAATATCGCTCATGGTGCTTAACCGCCGGAAGGAATGATTAAGATCTGTCCGACCTTGAGCAGATCTGAGTTCAGATTGTTGCTGGTTCGTAAATAAGAGATGCTGACGTCATAGCGGCTCGCAAGGGCGGAGAGCGTATCGCCCGATTCGATGATGTGTTTGTTGCGCCGGGAAGCCAGGGTTCGTGGCGCGGGTCTGCTGATGAGATATTGCTGAATACCGGACCAGATTGAAGAAGCAAGCTTGTACTGGTAAGCACTGCTCTTCAATTTCCGCTCTTCGCCGGGATGGCTGATAAAACCCATCTCGACCAGCACAGATGGAATATCGGGAGATTTTAATACGACAAAGCGGGCCTGTTCCACTTTCTTTTTATGCAGATGCCCGATATCTCCAAGCCGGGTCAGTATATTCTCGCCCAGATCCAGGCTTGCGTGCATGCTGGCTTTCTGGGACAGGTCAAGCAATACCGAAGCTACCAAATCACCGTGTTCAATGAGGCTGACTCCTCCGATCAGATCGGAGGCATTTTCTCGCATCGCCAGCCAGCGGGTGGCTTCATCGCTTGCACCACGATGTGAAAGCGCGTAAACGGAAGCACCAGCAGCTTTGTTGTTGAGAAAGGCATCGGCATGCAGCGATACGAAAACATCGGCTTCATAGCGGCGTGCCAGTTTTATACGTTCCCTTAACCCGATGTAAATATCTGATTTTCGGATCAGAACCGGATGATAGCCACGCTTTTTTGCTATGATGGCAGCCAGTTTTTTTGCGACCGCCAGTACCACATCCTTCTCTTGAGTGTTTCCGGGACCAATGGCGCCTGGATCTTCCCCCCCGTGACCGGCGTCAATGGCGATAATCCAATACGGTTGTCCGTTTTTTGGGGCTTTGTGATAAACAGGCTTGGAAGTTATGGGTTCCAGATCTACTACCAGCCGATGACCGTATTGGGCGTAGGGTTTTAACTGAAAAGCCTTTGGTTGCATCACTTCCTTGAGATCAAACACCACGCGCAGATCCCGTTCTTTGCGCTGTGCGCTGCGAATCTTTAATAATGTGCTGCTTGAAGGAATGGATGGAACTGATTTTGACTTCCAGTGGGTACTTTTGATATCCAGGACGACCCGGGTGGGATGTTTAAGTGTGAAAATGCGATATTGGACGGTGCCGGAAATATCCAGTACGACCCGGGTGCGATAATCATCACCCCAAACACGGATACCCTCCAGGGTGGTGCCGCAAACCGCTTCTACAGTGAGGATCCAGGTGATGAGTAAAAAACTGAATCTAAAAAGGCGTTTTGGCACAGGCGGCGTCCTTATGTGTTAGAAAACGCCGAATCCAATGGGCACCATGAGATGAATGTTCGGTGAGATCAACGCGTCGACTATTATCGTCCTCATGATATTCCAGGCGCAGCGTCAAATCTGCCACAGGCAACAGGGTTCCGCTATAGGGTTTGGGCCACTCGATGAGCCATAACGCGGGTTGAATGAGTTGATCAAGACCGAGCATGGTTAATTCTTCCATGTCCCCGATGCGGTACAAATCCATATGGTAAATTTGGCGCGACCCGATGGTATAGCACTCCAACAGACTGTATGTCGGGCTTGGAATGGCGCTCTGCCAGCCCCAGTGACGCAGCATGCCCCGAATCCAGGTGCTTTTACCCGCACCCAGCGGTCCTTCAAAACGAATCAGACCCGATTGTTCTCCAATGGCATCAGCCATACACAGCGCCATGATATAAGTATATGATTCGGAATGCAAATCAAAGGATACAGGCATCGGGTTCATCCAAAGTACGGGGATTAACCTCCTGGTGTAATGCCATCATGATATCGGTTGCCAACATGCCGCGTTCCAGGCTGGCACATGCGCGTCTTGCTGCAGCGGCGTGCAACCATACGCCGAGCATGGCGGCATCATGCTGGCTCAATCCCTGAGCCAGCAAACCGGCGATGATGCCGGTCAATACATCGCCCATACCGCCGGAAGCCATGCCAGGGTTTGCCGCAGGCACCAGCGCCGCTGTATGCCCACTTTGAATAATGCTGCCCGCTCCTTTCAAAACGATAGTGCCGCCATAGCGTTGTTGTAATTCTGCCGCAGCGGAGAAGCGGTCTTGTTCCACCTCAGCCGCTGTGCAGCCAAGCAGACGTGCGGCTTCACCGGAATGAGGCGTCAAGACCCAATCATTGCGATGACTGGGCTGCGTGGCGAGCCAATAGAGTCCATCGGCATCCACGACCAGAGCTTGAGCGGCGGTGATGGTGGCATGATACCATTGCTCACCCCATGGAAGGCGTCCGAGTCCCGGACCTAAAGCGATGATATTGGCTTTTTTAATAATGGATTGAATTTCATTGACCGAAGGTGTCGCCTGGCACATCATTTCAGGTCGCATAACATTGATGGTGGCTGCGTGCGACGGATGCGTTACCACAGAGACGCGACCGGCGCCTGTCCGTAAAGCCGCTTCAGCCGCCATGCGTATGGCGCCGGGCATTCCCGCATCTCCGCCCACCAGTACCACATAGCCAAACATGCCTTTATGGGCGCAGCGCGATCTTGGCGGCAAAAGCTTGCAAGCCAGGGGCTGATTCATCAGATAACCCCAGCGCGGATGCGCTTGTTGCACCGACGATGGTATTCCAAGATCTTCCATGATTAGCTGACCAGTATATTCTGGTGCTTGTCCGGTGAATAAACCGCGTTTATGCCCAACGAAGGTAACCGTTAATGCTGCTTTGATGGCGCAGCCCATGATGCTGCCCGTATCTGCGCAAATGCCCGAGGGAATATCCATGGCGGCGACCGGTATAGTATTTTCCGCTAATGACTCGATCCATTGTCGATATACTCCGGAAACAGCGCTTTTCAAGCCGGTGCCAAGCAGTGCATCGACGATGACATCGGGTTTTTCTTCATCACACAGGCGGAGAATATTATCGGTTGACCTGCACGCACCACCCACCGCCATAAAATCCATGTATGCACGCCGGGCATCGCCATGCAACTGATCGGGGGCCTGTGTCGTTATTGCTGTGACCTTAACACCATCGATGTGCGCCAATCGCGCGACGATAAAACCATCGCCGCCATTGTTGCCGCCACCGCATAGAACCAGCATTTTTGTGATATTCACCCAGCGCCGGGAAATATGAACCCAGGCTCGGGCTCCCGCGCGTGACATCAGCAGATAACCGGCCATATCGGCACTCTCGATAGCCGATCGGTCAAGCGCGCGCATTTGCTGGGCGGTGTGCAGATGGAAGGCAAAGTTGTGTTCGTTAATCATGATAATAATCGGTCAAAATTATTGAATACTTTTCGCCACGGCGGGTAAATTCATATTGGCGGCAAAATGATATAATTCGGACATATCCGCGCCTTCAGAAGATATAATAACACTGAATGCATCCCGCCTGTTGTGAATCACATAGACTACGAGTGAATTCACCGTATAAGGCCATCGGGCATATAAGTTCGCCCGGCGCTGCTGAAGCCGAATTTCGGCACATCAAAAATGGTATCTTCCAGATCGCTGATTTGCTGCCAACCGGCGGGTGGCGGTGGAAGATAGATGACCAGATAATTCCCTGAGGGTAGCGCGTGAGCAAGCAACAGATCCGCCATCAACAGGCAGTAAAGCGCGAAAAAACGCCATAATTGCCTTCGGGATGAAGACAATGGTTGCACGATGCTCATGAGGCACCCCCGGGGGAATCAGATAATGTACATCATCAATCCGCCAGCGCGCGCAATGCCTTGAGATCCATGTTGTCGATAAAACGATGCAAGGAAGAGATATCTGCCCGCGCGCTCGAGATTGTAACCATATATAGATAATTGGTTTTACCATCATCTTCCATAGCCAAACTGGCCCACAGAGATAAAGCCTCAGGGGTACCAGGGCATTTCATCCTCACTTCCCCGCCATCGAAACCCTGTATCTTGATTTCTTTGAAATCGAAATCACATTCGGGCGCGTCGGGCGCGTCGGGCGCGTCGATTTCCTGCTTAGGTATTCGACTGGCTATGATGCTAACAGATACCAGGGGTCCATCCGTCATAGTGCCGCCAGCTGGGATGAATGTACGCCCTGCCATGGACATCCCCATTCCGAACATGGAATAGCCCTGCACCAGGTCTTCCTCGCCCGGAGTGATTTGCCATCCGCTTGGAGGATCGGGCAGGTATTGAGCCATTTTTTCGGCTTCCGGCACTTTATAAGCCAGCGCTGGAACGGCGAAGGATGCGATCAAGACGCCGCCAATCCATATGATTGAAAGAATTGGTTTTTTCATGTTGCTCTCCTGGATGGGATACTGGAATCTACATCCTGAAGTTTATGACAAGGTGGTAGCTTTGTACAAGCGCTTTTTCTGGATCACCATGCTTTTGCGCCCCCATTAAATGCTCGGCTGTCATGATGTATTATAATTAATGGCTGTTACATGTGGGCGATTGAGCACGATTCGCGTGAATTTGCAAACAAGGGAAAACCAAACGGGGTAAAGAGAGTTATGAACATGTTGGAAAATAAAAGAGTTTTAATCACCGGCGTAGCCAGTAATCGCTCGATTGCCTGGGGAATCGCCAGCGCCATGCGGCGTGAAGGCGCAGAACTGGCTCTGACCTATCAGGGCGAGAAGCTCAAAAGCCGGGCAGAGCAGTTGGCGGAGGAAGTGGATGCGCAAATCGTTAACACCATCGATGTGCGCCAATCGCGCGACGATAAAACCATCGCCGCCATTGTTGCCGCCACCGCATAGAACCAGCATTTTTGTGATATTCACCCAGCGCCGGGAAATATGAACCCAGGCTCGGGCTCCCGCGCGTGACATCAGCAGATAACCGGCCATATCGGCACTCTCGATAGCCGATCGGTCAAGCGCGCGCATTTGCTGGGCGGTGTGCAGATGGAAGGCAAAGTTGTGTTCGTTAATCATGATAATAATCGGTCAAAATTATTGAATACTTTTCGCCACGGCGGGTAAATTCATATTGGCGGCAAAATGATATAATTCGGACATATCCGCGCCTTCAGAAGATATAATAACACTGAATGCATCCCGCCTGTTGTGAATCACATAGACTACGAGTGAATTCACCGTATAAGGCCATCGGGCATATAAGTTCGCCCGGCGCTGCTGAAGCCGAATTTCGGCACATCAAAAATGGTATCTTCCAGATCGCTGATTTGCTGCCAACCGGCGGGTGGCGGTGGAAGATAGATGACCAGATAATTCCCTGAGGGTAGCGCGTGAGCAAGCAACAGATCCGCCATCAACAGGCAGTAAAGCGCGAAAAAACGCCATAATTGCCTTCGGGATGAAGACAATGGTTGCACGATGCTCATGAGGCACCCCCGGGGGAATCAGATAATGTACATCATCAATCCGCCAGCGCGCGCAATGCCTTGAGATCCATGTTGTCGATAAAACGATGCAAGGAAGAGATATCTGCCCGCGCGCTCGAGATTGTAACCATATATAGATAATTGGTTTTACCATCATCTTCCATAGCCAAACTGGCCCACAGAGATAAAGCCTCAGGGGTACCAGGGCATTTCATCCTCACTTCCCCGCCATCGAAACCCTGTATCTTGATTTCTTTGAAATCGAAATCACATTCGGGCGCGTCGGGCGCGTCGGGCGCGTCGATTTCCTGCTTAGGTATTCGACTGGCTATGATGCTAACAGATACCAGGGGTCCATCCGTCATAGTGCCGCCAGCTGGGATGAATGTACGCCCTGCCATGGACATCCCCATTCCGAACATGGAATAGCCCTGCACCAGGTCTTCCTCGCCCGGAGTGATTTGCCATCCGCTTGGAGGATCGGGCAGGTATTGAGCCATTTTTTCGGCTTCCGGCACTTTATAAGCCAGCGCTGGAACGGCGAAGGATGCGATCAAGACGCCGCCAATCCATATGATTGAAAGAATTGGTTTTTTCATGTTGCTCTCCTGGATGGGATACTGGAATCTACATCCTGAAGTTTATGACAAGGTGGTAGCTTTGTACAAGCGCTTTTTCTGGATCACCATGCTTTTGCGCCCCCATTAAATGCTCGGCTGTCATGATGTATTATAATTAATGGCTGTTACATGTGGGCGATTGAGCACGATTCGCGTGAATTTGCAAACAAGGGAAAACCAAACGGGGTAAAGAGAGTTATGAACATGTTGGAAAATAAAAGAGTTTTAATCACCGGCGTAGCCAGTAATCGCTCGATTGCCTGGGGAATCGCCAGCGCCATGCGGCGTGAAGGCGCAGAACTGGCTCTGACCTATCAGGGCGAGAAGCTCAAAAGCCGGGCAGAGCAGTTGGCGGAGGAAGTGGATGCGCAAATCGTTCTGCCGTGTGACGTGGCGGATGATGCTTCCATCGACGAACTTTTTTCGTCACTAAGACAACACTGGGATGCTCTGGATGTGATCGTTCATTCCATAGGCTTTGCGCCGCGCGATCATCTGGAAGGCGGGATGATCGATCATATCAATCGCGCCGGTTATGCCAGTGCCCACGACATCAGCGCCTATAGTTTCATCGCGCTGGCTAAAGCGGGGCGAAGCATGATGGCGGGACGCAATGGCAGTCTGCTGACCATGACGTATTTGGGAGCTGAACGGGTTCTGCCCAATTATAATGTGATGGGGCTGGCTAAAGCCAGTCTCGAAGCTGCAGTTCGTTATCTTGCCAGCGATCTTGGCCCTGAGGGCACAAGAGTCAATGGTATTTCCGCTGGTCCGATTAAAACCCTGGCCGCCGCCGGAATCAGCGGATTTCGCGGCATGCTGACTAAAGCAGGTCAGGTTGCGCCGTTGCGCCGCAATGTCACCACGGATGAAGTGGGAAATGTTGCGGCTTTTCTGTGTTCAGATTTGGCCTCGTCGATTACCGGAGAGATCATATACGCTGATGCTGGATATCACATTTTGGGCATGTATGAGGATTGAGTCATGGGATATCACGGACTGTAGTTCCTCGATGTTTTGTGGTTCAGGCCGATGCGTGTTTTCTCACCCTCCTGACGGGCGATGATCACCGCGCAACAGCTATCACCAAATACGTTGGTCGTCGTGCGCAGCATGTCGAGCAGGCGATCCACGACGAGCAGGGCGGCGATCCCTTCGATCGGCAGGCCGATGCTGGTCAGGATGATACTGATGGCAACCAGACTTGCCGCCGGGACGCCCGCCACCCCAATGGAGCTGAACAAGGCGATGGCAACGACCAGAGCCTGCGTGGTCATGGACAAATCGATGCCGTAGGCTTGTGCCAGAAACAGCGCTGCGACGCATTCGTACAATGCCGTGCCATCCATATTGACGGTTGCGCCGATGGGCAATACAAATCCGGCAATGTCTTTGGATACGCCAGAGTCCCTTTCGACGCATTCCATGGTCAGCGGTAGGGTGGCGCTCGATGAACTGGTGGAAAACGCCATGGCCATGACAGGCAACATGGCGCGGTAATGTTGCACGGGAGAGACGCGACCAACAAAGAACAGCAGCAGGGGCATGGTGATCAACATATGCGAAGACAGCGCCAGTATTACGGTGATGGCAAATCCACTTAATGGCTTCAATGAAGCCAGGCCGGTTTCGCTTACCACGTGGGCGACCAGTGCAAAAGCGCCGATGGGGGCAAACTTCATGACCCATTCGGTGATTTTCATCATGATTTTAGCTGCGCTGTCCCAGAACTGGCGCTGAAACTGCTGTTGCTCTGGACTCAAACTGCCTGAAAAAATACCAAACAGCAGACAAAATACAATCAGGCCCAGTAATTGCCCGTTAGCGGCCGCATCAACAATGTTGGCAGGAAAGAACTGTTCGAGGATATGCGCCATTTCTGTAATATGATGTTCTTCAAAAGTAGCCATATCCACTTCGGTTTTGAGACCAAGAGTGGTAGCGACATTGCTCCCATCGCCGCCGCGCCCGGGTCCAAGCAGATTGACCCATAGCAAACCTGTGATGATAGCCAGCGTTGATGTGACCGCGTAAAAAGACAATGTGCGCAGCCCAAGGCGCCCCAATGATTCTGTTGAACTGTTGGACAGGGAAATGACTGCCGAAACGACCGATGATGTCACCAACGGTACAATGAGCATTTTCAGGGCGTTCAAAAACAGGTTGCCAACGAAACCTAAAAAAGCGCCTATAGGTTCGGCTATGGTTTCGGGCGTTTGCGAGGTCCATAATCCTGTCAGCAGTCCCAGAAAAATGGCGCCCAGAACCTGAACGGCTAAATGTTGTTTCAAGGGCCAGAGAGCGATTTTAGATAGCTGCATCGTATACTACTTCTTGATCAGAGGTTCCTTGGCTTACACTAACGAAGTAATGGCTGTTATGATAGCACTTTTAGTGCCCAGAACAGATTGCTGAATGGGCGGCGGTGTTGAAAGCTATATGGGTTGCAACGATGAAGTCTGAGTATTTTGATCGGGAAAATTTCAGGATCTATAGCAAGCGTTGAAAAGTGGAATGAAAATCATAACCGAACTCTGTCTCGCAGCTGCTGTCTTCCTTTTTCCGGTTCTATCAGCAGCGATTTCACCGGGTGAGCGCTCCGTGGTACCCGATTCGGTTAAAGTTGCTTTGGAACAGATGCGTATGGCTCGGGCTGAAAATACGCCAAAGTACTGCATGATCGTCAGCGTCAGCGAACAAAAGCTATACTTGTATGATGATGATCAACTGGGTGCTATTTGGCCGGTATCCACTTCGATGTATGGTATTGGCGCAAAGGCAAACAGTCTGAAAACACCGCTTGGACTCCATGAAATCTACCGGAAAATAGGCCAGGATGCTCCGCTGGGCGCGGTATTCCGTGGTCGTCGCCAAACTGGTCAAATCGCGGCTATTCTGACCGAGGCGCAAAAAAGTCTGGAAGATTTGGTCACTTCACGGGTGTTATGGTTGAACGGTCTCGAGCCGGGCGTCAATTCAGGGGATGGCAGGGATTCGCGGCGGCGCTATATCTACATCCATGGAACCGATGAAGAGGGGCTGATCGGAAGCCCGGCTTCTCATGGTTGTGTACGCATGAAAAATACCGATGTCATTGAGCTTTTTGATGCGATTGATGAGGGCGCGCTGGTTAATATTATACCTTAGCAGGCTGCCAGGGAACCTCTGATCCATTCATGAACCTATCGCTACGACCTTGGTTGCGTCGGGGGCTTATGGGAGCTTCGTGTCGGGCAAGGCAGCCTGGATCTGGGTGATTTCATCACGGATCCGCGCCGCGAGTTCAAATTCAAGTTTTTCGGCGTGCTGATGCATGCGCGCCTGCAATTCTGCAATGCGCTGCTGTGCGTCTTCTTCCAGAATTATCGCTGTACCGGGTTCATAAACGGCTGGACTTTCTGCAACCATGGGAAGGGCATCAGGAACAGGCGGCAAACCGTCGATCAATTCGATCACCGCCTTGCTGATTCCGGTCGGTGTAATGCCGTGGGCAAGATTGTATTCGTTCTGCATGGTGCGTCTGCGAGCGGTTTCTTGCATGGCTTTTGCCATCGAGTCGGTTACTCGATCCGCATATAAAATGGCTTTGCCATGCAGGTGACGCGCAGCCCGACCAATAGTCTGAATTAATGAGCGCTCCGAGCGCAAAAAGCCTTCCTTGTCAGCATCGAGGATTGCAACGAGAGAAACTTCGGGTAAATCGAGACCTTCTCTCAATAAATTAATACCGACCAGTACATCGAAATCGCCCTTACGCAATCCTTTGACCAACTCCGCCCGTTCGATGGTATCGATATCGGAATGCATATAACGGACTTTGGCCCCGTGTTCAAGCAGGTATTCGGTTAAATCCTCAGACATGCGCTTGGTCAGGGTGGTGATCAGCATGCGTTCGTTACGGGCGGCTTTCAGATGTGTTTCCGCCAGTACATCCTCCACCTGATATTTTGCCGGGCGCACTTCTACCTCGGGATCAACCAGACCCGTGGGGCGTATCACCTGTTCTATGATGGCTCCTTCTGCTGTCTCCAATTCGTAATTCCCGGGCGTTGCGGATACATAAATGGTCTGAGGAGATAACTGCAGGAATTCATCAAAACGCAGAGGGCGATTGTCCAGGGCGGATGGCAAACGGAAACCGTAGTTGACCAGGGTTTCTTTTCTGGAACGGTCTCCGAGATACATGGCCCGCAACTGCGGCATTGCGACATGGCTTTCATCAACGAACAGCAACGCATCAGACGGTAAATAATCGAACAGAGTCGGGGGCGGCTCACCCGGCTCGCGCCGGGATAAATAGCGGGCATAATTTTCTATGCCATTGCAATAGCCGAGTTCTTGCATCATTTCCATGTCGAACAGCGTGCGTTGTTCCAGCCTCTGTGCTTCGACCAGACGATTCTGGGCATATAATTCCTCCAACCTGGCGCGCAGCTCTTCACGGATTTTATCCAGAGCCTGAATCAAACGCTCTTTTGGCGTAACATAATGGGTTTTCGGGAAAATAGTATAGCGCGCTAATGCACGTATATTTCTACCGGTCAGCGGATCAATCAGCCACAACCCTTCGATTTCATCGTCAAACCAGACGATGCGCAACGCCTCTTTTTCGGACTCCGCAGGGAATACATCTACGGTATCACCAACTACACGGAATGTGCCGCGGGTAAAACTGGCATTGTTGCGGATGTATTGAAGATCAGCGAGACGCCGCAGTACCTTGCGTTGTTCCATACGGTCTCCGCGGTCGAGATGCAGAACCATGCTGAGGTAGGATACCGGGTCACCCAGACCATAAATAGCCGAGACACTCGCGACAATGATGGTATCCTTGCGTTCGAGCAAAGCCTTGGTAGCGGACAAGCGCATCTGTTCGATATGCTCGTTGATGGAGGCATCCTTGCTGATATAGGTATCCGTAGATGGTACGTAAGCCTCAGGCTGATAATAATCGTAATAGGATACAAAAAATTCGACGGCATTGGTGGGAAAAAATGAACGCAATTCTGCGTAAAGCTGGGAGGCCAGAGTTTTATTAGGGGCTAAAATAAGAGCGGATCTTTGCGCTGCAGCAATCACGCCTGCCATGGTCAAGGTTTTGCCAGAGCCTGTAACGCCGAGCAGTACTTGATGCGCCAAACCGGATACCAGTCCTGAGGACAGTTCGTTAATGGCTTGAGGCTGATCACCTGCCGGCGCGAAAGGCGCCTGCAAAATAAAATGACCCGTGCGATCATAAGGACGCACGGGTCTGAAATCTGTCACGGCCATAGGCGTTTAATGGGTCAATGATGGATGATGGCGTGGCACCGGGGTGACTTGAAGGTAATCAGAGGTTCCTTAGGCGTAAACGCTGATCAGACTGTTGATCAAGCTTGAATTGAGTCGCGCTTGTTCCTGATCCGACGCAGTACCATCCGATGCATTCTGGATCCCGGATGCCAGAACTCCGCCTTCCTGCCATGGCTGTTCGGATTCCTGATCGAAACCATGAGCCAGTGAACCGTCAGATACATCAAATTCCACATTGTTCCAACCCATGGTCGCCAACTGGTCGCGCAATCGGGACATGTTATCGTTCAGCATCTCGGAAGTCATGGGTTGTGCAGTGATAAAATGGATGCGGCTCCTGCTGTTTGGATCCTTCAGCATATCCATGCGCACCTCGAGAGGACCCAATTCCGGTGGATTCAGTTTTAGTGTGGCTCGATGCGAGCCTTCCGAAGCGAGCCAGCTCAAACGGGTTGCCATCTGCT
>Ga0209633_10000233_pt1 | contig 67120 bp, 69 predicted proteins | sample Cruoilmetagenom1_FD_187290 | JGI IMG/M metagenome (GOLD analysis project Ga0209633, IMG submission 187290) | Oil polluted marine microbial communities from Coal Oil Point, Santa Barbara, California, USA - Sample 1 (SPAdes) (version 2) | ecosystem: Environmental > Aquatic > Marine > Oil seeps ... | reverse complement strand
CGTGGGTGAGGGGCCGGTTGCGGGGGCCGCCGCGCGCATTGACGAGCTGCGTGCGCTTGGCAAACAGGTGTTTGTGTTAAGCAACTCCGCCTCCAACACCCCTGCTGTCATGCAGGCGCGGTTTCAACGGCTTGGGTTTTCGTTCAAGCCAAACGAGATCATATCCAGCCGTGACGCCGCCCTTGATCATGTGGCAGGATATTCCACCGTACGCCGTTGGGGTGTGATTGCGCCGGCTCATCACAAACCCGAGGATCTGCCGTTCGACAGCATTACGCTGGGTGACGATGTGGATGATTACCGCGCCTGTGACGGGTTCTTGTTTCTGGGCGCGGCGCTCTGGACGGTCGGGCGGCAAAACCTGTTGGGTCTTGCGATTAATGATCGTGCCCGTCCTGTGGTGATTGCCAACCCTGATTTGGTGGCGCCGCGCGAAACGGGGCTAAGCCTTGATCCTGGTTATTACGGCCATGCTTTGGCGGATGTAACAGGGCATATGCCGGTGTTTTTGGGCAAGCCTTTTGCGCCAGTGTTCGAGCGGGTTGAGGCGCGTTTGGCGCGGGATCAGGACCCATCGCGCATTGTGATGATTGGCGACACGTTGCACACTGATATTCTGGGCGGGGCCGCCAAAGGGTGGCGCACGGCAATGGTCACGGACCACGGAATTTTTGCAGGACTCGATGTGGTGCCGTTTATTGAGGCAGCGAATATTGTACCGGATTGGCAGCTTGGCTCGATCTAGGCAAATCAAAGAAACGAAAGGCAATTTTTGATGGACGGCTATTACAATTTGGGCAAATACTCCCGTGCTGGCGTGTCATCCCATGACAAAGCGCAGCTATGGTTTGATCGCGGGTTGAACTGGACGTTTGGTTATAATCACAACGAGGCGATTGTGTGCTACACGCGCGCCATTGAGGCCGATCCTACCTGTGCTATGGCCCATTGGGGGATCGCTTATGCTAAGGGCCCGAACTATAATTACCGCTGGGATCATTTTACGGATGAGGTGAAAGAAGATTGCCTGGCGGTTGTTCACGAATCTTTGGCAGCTGCCGAGGCCTGTGCGAGCGGTGTGGTAGCGGAGCTGGTCGCGGCGCTGAGATTGCGCTTTCCGGACAGTGCAGATGTCGAGGATATCGCCCCGACCCATGATATCTATACCGAGGCTATGCGTCAGGTTTTGGCGCGCCATCCTGATGATCTGGAAGTGGTTACAGTGGCGGTCGAGGCCATAATGTGCCGCACGCCGTGGCAGCTGTGGGATCTGCAAACGGGGATGCCGAAGGACGGCTCGGACGTGCTGGAGGCGCAGGCGGTGCTGGAGCGCACCTTTGCCGAAGTCGAGGGCGCATGGCAGCATCCAGGTGTGCTGCATCTTTACGTGCACATCATGGAAATGTCGCCAACGCCAGAGAAGGCGCTGCGGATGGGCGATGCTTTGGTTGATCTGGTGCCGGATGCGGGGCATTTGCAGCATATGCCAACCCACATTGATGTGCTGTGCGGCGGCTATGAAAATGTGGTGCGGCGCAACGCCAAGGCCTATGTTGCGGATCAAGAGTTTATCAAACGTGAAGGGGTGATGGGGTTCTACACCACCTACATCTGCCACGATCTGCATTTCCGGCTTTATGGGGCGATGTTTTTGGGGCAAATCGGCCCGGCACTGGACGCGGCAAGCGAGCTGGAGGCCATCTTGACGCCAGGCGTGGTGGAGCCCTCGGCCGATTGGTTGGAGAGTTATTATGGAATGCGCCAGCATGTGTTGATCCGGTTTGGGCGTTGGGAAGAATTGAAGCGGACCAAGCCACCTGCGGATCAGGAGCTATATTCCTTTACCACCGCACTGGTGCATTATTCGCGAACGGTGGCGTTTGCAGCAACGGGGGAGGTAGAGAAAGCCGAAGCGGAGCGGTTGCTGTTTCTGGCGGCGCAAAAGCGGGTACCCGAAACGCGCCTGTTGTTCAACAACACCTGCGAGAGCATTTTGAAGATTGCCGAGCAGATGATGGAAGGGGAATTAGCATACCGCAAAGAGGACTTCGAGGTGGCTTTCGCGCATCTGCGGGCCTCTGTGGCGATGGATGACGCGCTGCCCTATGAGGAGCCATGGGGCTGGATGCAGCCAACCCGCCACGCGCTGGGCGCGTTGTTGTTAGAGCAAGGGCGAGTCGAGGAGGCCGAGGCGGTTTACCGTGCGGATTTGGGGTTTGATAAAACGCTGAGCCGCGCGGCACAGCATCCGGACAATGTGTGGTCCCTGCATGGGTTGTTTGAGTGTTTGGAACGTCGCGGCAAGACGGATGAGGCGCTTTTGATCAAAACGCGTCTGGATTTGGCAAATGCGCGCGCCGATGCGCCGATCAAGGCGTCCTGCGCCTGTCGGATGACGCATTAGGTCAGCCAAATGGAGTTGCTGCGCAACGCTTGATGTCTCGGCCCTATGGGCCTCGGGTGGCTTGCGGCGCGGATATTTTTGGAACAATGATGGGGTTAGTCGCGGGTGCCTGCGAATTTTTCCTGCCATTCTTCGCGTTGTGCGTCGGTGATTTTGGCAAAGGACACTTCGGGTACGGTGAATGCATGGCCAGCGGGCAGGGTTTGCAGGGCGGCTGTCACATCCGTGGGCCAGCTGTCGTCCGTGGTGTTCATCGCCGCGAGTAAATCAGCCGAGGCATCGGGGATGAAAGGGGAAGAAAGGACCGCGTAGAGGCGGATCAGGTTTAGGGACAGGCGGATTGAAGCTGCCGCGGCTTCGGGGTCGGTTTTGATCGCCGACCACGGTGCGGCGGCCTGCAGATATTCATTGCCCGCGACCCAGATCGCGCGCAACTCGGCCGCGGATTTGCGCACTTCCATTGCGTCCATATGGTCGCCGTAGGTTTTGATACGGGTGGTTAGGGTGTCAACCAGGGCCTGTTCAGCATCACCATATGTACCGCCTTCAGGGACCACTTCACCGAATTTGCTGCGGCAAAATTTGGTGACGCGCGAGGCAAAGTTACCCAGCACATCGGCAAGGTCTTTGTTCACCGATGCTTGAAAGTTTTCCCAAGTGAATTCGGCATCCGAATTTTCCGGAGCATGCGACAGCAACCACCAGCGCCAGTAGTCGGATGGCAGCAAGGAAAGCGCCTGATCCATAAAGACGCCACGCCCTTTTGATGTCGAGAATTGGCCGCCGTCATAGTTCAAATAATTGAAGGATTTGATGTAGTCGACCAGTTTCCAAGGTTCGTTCGAACCCATGATGGTGGCCGGAAACGACAGGGTGTGGAACGGGACATTGTCCTTGCCCATGAACTGCACATAACGCACGTCATCAGCCCCCTTGTCGGTGCGCCACCAGCGTTGCCAGGCGTCATCTTCCAGCCCTTGGGTTTCAGCCCATTCTGCGGTCGCACCAATGTATTCGATCGGGGCGTCGAACCAAACGTAGAACACTTTGCCCTCCATCCCGGGCCAGTCAGCTGTGCCGCGTTTCACCGGCACGCCCCAATCCAGATCACGGGTGATGCCACGATCGCGCAACCCGTCGCCGTCGTGCAGCCACTTTTTGGCGATCGAGGTGGTCAGGATCGGCCAATCGGTTTTGGCAGAAATCCATGCGTCCAGATCATTGCGCAGTTTGGATTGGCGCAAGAACAGATGTTTGGTTTCGCGCACTTCCAAATCTTTGGAGCCTGAAATCGTTGAATAAGGGTCAATCAGGTCGGTCGGCGACAGCTGTTTGGTGCATTCATCACATTGATCGCCGCGCGCCCCCTCATGGCCGCAATTGGGGCAGGTGCCTTCAATATAGCGATCCGGCAAAAAGCGCCCGTCCGCAACGGAATAGACCTGTTTGTCACTGACTTCCTCGATCAATCCATTGTCCGCCAATTGCCCTGCAAAATGCTGGGTCAACGCATGGTTTTGCGGGCTGGACGAGCGGCCAAAGTGATCAAACGACAGCCGGAAGTCCGCCGCGATTTTGGCCTGAACATCATGCAGTTCAGCACAGTAATCCGCGACGGGTTTGTCGGCCTTTGCCGCAGCCAGTTCAGCCGGTGTGCCATGTTCATCTGTGGCGCAAATGAACATCACCTCATGGCCGCGGGCGCGATTATAGCGCGCGTAAAGGTCAGCGGGCAGCTGACTGCCAACCAGATTGCCCAGATGTTTGATCCCGTTGATATAGGGAAGCGCCGAGGTGATGAGGATACGTGCCATATTTGATGCCCTTGAAACTGTTGCCCCCCTTTAACGGATGGCGTTGCCAAGGGCTAGGGCGTTTACCTGAGTGTGAACATATGCTAGAGGATGAATATGAATGCAGATTTTGACCTTGAACGCTTTGTCACCGCGCAAGCCCCATGTTTTGATGCGGTCGTTGCTGAATTGAAAGCGGGCGCTATGACGGGTCTGGGGATCAGTTGCATCTTTCCACAGCTGGAGGGGTTGGAGTTTTCCGACACCAGTGCGTTCTATGTGCTTCGTGATAGGGACGAGGCGGCGGCCTATTTGAGCCATCCCGTGCTTGGGCCACGCCTGATCGAATGCACCAAATTGGCAATTCACCACGCGGTTTCAGGGGGTGGTGCGCTGTTTGAACCGCAACATGCCCAGGCTTTTCATGCCTCTATGACGCTGTTTTCACGGGTAAAAGGGACCAGCGCGGTTTTTGAATCGGCTTTGTTTGCATTTCACGGCGGCACAGCGGACCCGCGCACCCTAAAGATGTTGCGCTTGGCGTTTGTCGCGACGTTGGACGATTAAGGCTCGCGCTTGTCACGTTGCCGCCGAAACAGGCGTCCAACCATGAAAGATGTGCGCGGCGCATAAACATAGGGGGTGCGTTTTTCCACGGTCGGGCGCACATTCATCCGCGCAATGCCAAAGATCACCAGCACCAGATGGCCTGCCGCAAGGAAAGCGAACAGGGCGGTTGGTCCATAGGTCTCGATCAGGGTCGAGGCGATCAACGGGCTGGCGATGGCCCCCAAGGCAAAAAAGAACATCAAGGCGGCCGAGAGCTCGACCCGTTCCTCGGAGGTGGCATAGTCATGCGCATGCGCTGCGGCGACGGAAAAGATCGGGAAGGTGGTGAACCCGAAAAACACGGCGGCTGCCATCACCACGGCGGTCCCCTCATTCGAGGCCAAAACCGTGGTGCCGCAACTGGCCACAGCCGCAAGAGACAAGCCAATCAACACCCAGCGCCGGTCGTATTTGTCCGCCAGCCAGCCGATGGGCAATTGGGCAATCGCGCCGCCCAAGACAAAGGCCGCCAAGAACAGGCCGATTTGGTTCAACTGCAGCCCGACCTCTTGGCCATAGATCGGCCCAACCATACGAAACGCCGCCGAAGTCAGCCCCGCGACAATCACCCCTGCCGCCGCCAGTGGGGATTTGGCAATGGCCAGTTTGGGGCGCAGGCGTGGGGCGCTTGGGGTTTGCGGTGGGCTGGCGTTGGTTAAGGTCAGCGGCAAAATAGCCGCGCAACATAGCAGTGCCAGCAGGTTATAGGACACATAATGCGCTGGCTCCAAAACGCCGATCAACAACTGCGCGGCAAGGGAAGCACCCATATCAACCATCCGGTATCCGCCCATCGCACGGCCACGGGTTTCGTTTGTGACTTTGGCCTGCATCCAGCTTTCGATCACGGTGTAGCAGCCCGCAACACACAGCCCTGTCGCGACCCGCATCAAGGCCCAGGCCGTGGGGTCAACGATGATCATATGCGCCAGCAAGCCAATCGCGCCGGTGGCCGTAAAGGCGGCGAACGCCCTGGAGTGACCGACCGAGCCCATCAGGCGCGGCGCCCACCAACAACCGATGAAAAACCCCATGAAGTGGGCCGACCCGAGAAAGCCGACTTGGGATTTGGTAAAGCCGATCTGCAAGCCCGACAGCGCATCCAGTGGTCCCAAACCACCAGAGGACAACTGCAACAGGATCACAGACATAAACAGGGCGGCAAAGGAAATGATCAGGCGCATGGGATTGGTTCGCGTGTTTGGATAGGGTCACTGTGACAGGATGCGGCGGGCCGTCAACGCTAAAACCGATAAGATGGTGCGGACAACATACATATCGCAATTTGATGTTTTGCGCTAAGCTGATTCTGCAACAGGGAGAAATACTATGAAAACTTTTATCGCAACATTACTGCTATCACTTTCATTCATTGGCGGGGCCGCCGCCGAGGGCGTGAAACATTTCGTCGCCATTCATGTTGATCAAAATGACCCCAAGGTGATGAACTTGGCACTGAACAACGCCGCCAACGTCACCAAATATTACGAATCCATAGGTGACACTGTCGAAATCGAAATGGTCGCCTATGGCCCGGGCCTGAACATGTTTGTCGAGGGCAAAAGCCCCGTGGCGGACCGCATATCGGTGATGTCACTGGAGCTGGAAAACCTGTCCTTTGCGGCCTGTGGCAACACCCACGCCAAGATGAGCGCAAAGGCGGGGCATGACATCCCCCTGCTGGATGAAGCGGTTGTGGTGCCCTCTGGCGTAGTGCGGTTGATTGAGCTGCAGGAGAACGGATTCTCCTACGTAAAGCCATAGCCTGCATCCAAGGTAATGATCCTTGTGTGGTCAAAAATACGCTTTGGGATTGCCAAATTTGTGAAACAGGCTACCTCTAATCCCAGAACGTACATAGGGAATTAGACATGCGTATGAATGATCTGGGCCGCACCGGTCTTAAAGTGAGTGAACTTTGTTTGGGGTCGATGACGTGGGGTACACAAAACACCATGGAAGAGGGCCATGCGCAAATAGAGATGGCGTTGGATCACGGCATTAATTTTGTCGACACTGCCGAAATGTACCCCGTCAATCCGGTGTCCACCGAAACCATCGGTGACACCGAGGCCATTATCGGCGCGTGGTTTGCCAAAGCAAAACGCCGCTCCGAGGTGATTTTGGCGACCAAAATGTCGGGCCAGAACAATTCTTTCGTGCGGTTTGATCAACCAATCACCGCAGAAACAATTGTCGAAGGGCTGGAAGGGTCGCTGAAACGGCTAAAAACCGATTATGTTGATCTGTACCAGTTGCATTGGCCAAATCGGGGATCATACATGTTTCGTCAAAATTGGGATTTCGACCCTTCTGGTCAGGATCGCAATGAAACGATCAACAACATCCATGAAGTGCTGGGCGCACTTGGAAAAATGGTGGACGCGGGTAAAATCCGCCACGTTGGCCTGTCAAACGAGAGCGCATGGGGCACCGCCATGTGGTTGCGCGCCAGTGAAGAAGGCGTCGGACCACGGATGGCCTCGATCCAGAATGAGTACTCCTTATTGTGCCGCCTGTTTGATACGGACCTGTCCGAACTATGCGTGAACGAAGACGTTGGATTGCTGGCGTTTTCGCCGCTGGCCACAGGCCTGTTGACCGGTAAATATAAACGCGACGTAACGCCAAAGGGATCGCGCCGTGACATTGGCGGTGACCTTGGTGGACGGGTGACTGATCGGGTTTGGGGGGCTGTCGCCGCCTATGAGGACATCGCCCAAAAGCACGGGTTGAACATAAGCCAGATGGCTTTGGCATGGTGTCGCACGCGTCCGTTCATGGCCTCTGCGATCTTTGGGGCGACGAGCCCGGATCAGTTAAAGGTGGCCTTGGGTTCGGTTGATGTGGTTCTGTCGGATGAGGTGTTGGCAGAGATCAGTGCAGCGCATCGTGCGCATCCGATGCCGTATTAAGGGTTTTACCTGCGGTGCGGATATTTTTGGAACAATGGTGGGGTGAAGCGCGTGACCGCAATTAGGTTGGCTTTGGGTTGTATAGCTTTGGTTGGGTGTGCACCTGTTCCCGAAGCGGGAGAGGCATTTCGTGATTTAGCAGCGCCGATCACCTCGGTGGCTTTGTTTGAGCCGGCAAAATTTGCGGGTCATTGGGAAACCATAGCGAGCTATGACGCGGACAGTTGTGCGCTTGATGTGGTTGCCACAACGTCAGAAATGATTGATCTGGCCGAGCGAAAATGTGCGGGCGGGGTGGCGCATAGCATTGCTCAGATCACCGGACCTGGGCGGCTCACCCCAAAGGGTGGTGCGCACAAAGGGCAGGAATATTGGGTGATGTGGGTTGATCAAACCTATCGCACCGCCGTTATTGGCACGGTCACTGGCGAATTTGGCATGATCCTGAATCGCACAGCTGATATACCCAGCGACAGGTTGCAAGCTGCGCGCGAAATTCTTGACTGGAACGGATATGACTTAACGCGGCTGATAACACGGCCATAAGGGGGACTGATGAAACGGTACATTTTTGCACTTTCGCTGCTGGCGACACCGGCTTTGGCCGAGGCACCAATTTGGACGGGTATTTGGACGGCGGACCCTGATTGGTGCCAATATTCCGACCTGATTGGCGGCCATGACCCCGCCCCAATCCGCATCACAGAAACCGAGGTGGCAGGGCTTGAGAACAGCTGTTCCGTGACCAGTGTGCGCGGCAATGAACCAAAGCAATATTGGGAATTGATACTCGCCTGCTCCGGCGAAGGTGAGCAGTACGAGGACACAGCACTTTTGATGATGGACGGGCAGGACACACTGTGGCGTTGGTTTGGCGGCGGTGCGCCCTTTAAATTCACCCGCTGCGGAGGCTGATATGACGCGCATAGCCGCAATTATCGGCGGTGGCGTGATTGGCGGCGGCTGGGCGGCCCGGTTCTTGTTGATGGGCTGGGATGTGCAAGTGTTTGACCCCGATCCAGAGGCGAAGCGCAAGATCGGCGACGTGCTGGATAATGCGCGCCGCTCGCTGCCGGGTTTGTCAGATGTGTTGCTGCCAAACGAAGGACAGCTCACCTATTGCGAGACAATATCGCAAGCCGTAGCGGGGGCGGATTGGATCCAAGAGAGCATTCCGGAACGCCTCGATATCAAGCGCAAAACCTTTCAGAAAATACAGGAATTTTGCGCACCGGATGCGGTGATTGGCTCATCCACATCGGGCTTCAAACCGTCGGAACTGCAAGGTTGCGCCACGCGCCCAGAACAGATCGTGGTGACGCACCCGTTCAATCCGGTCTATCTGCTGCCGCTGGTCGAACTGGTCCCAACGCCGAAAAATTCGCCAGAACTGGTTGAAAAGGCAAAAGAAATTTTGACCAGTATTGGTATGCATCCACTGCACGTGCGCGCTGAAATCGACGCCCATATCGCGGACCGATTTCTTGAGGCCGTCTGGCGCGAGGCGCTTTGGTTGATCAAAGACGGCATCGCAACCACAGCTGAAATTGATGATGCGATCCGCTATGGCTTTGGCCTGCGCTGGGCGCAAATGGGGCTGTTTGAAACCTACCGCATTGCAGCTGGCGAAGCAGAGATGAAGCATTCCATCGCGCAATTCGGCCCCTGCTTGTCCTGGCCCCGGACCAACCTGATGGATGTGCCAGAATTGACGGATGATTTGGTCAACCAGATTGCTGATCAATCAGACGCCCAATCCGGTGCGCATACAATCCGCGAGCTGGAACGCATTCGCGACAACAATCTGGTCACCATCCTGCGCGGCCTCAAGGCCCAAGATTACGGCGCTGGTGCCTTGCTGAACGCACAGGACGCCCGCCAACCCGAAGCCGATATCGACATCAGCAAGCCAATCCAAACCGTGGCGCGCGCTGTGCCGCTGGACTGGACCGACTATAACGGCCACATGAACGAGGCCCGTTATCTGCAAGCCTTTGGCGGCGCCACTGACCGGTTCATGGAGTTCGTCGGCTGTGATGCGGCCTACATCGCATCTGGCGGCAGCTATTTCACGGCCGAAACCCACATCTGCCATCTGGACGAAGTAAAGGCCGGAACGCGCATCCATGTGGAAACCCAATGCTTGATGGGTGCGGGCAAGAAAATGCATCTGTTCCACCGTATGTGGGACGGCGATCGTTTGCTGGCAACGGGGGAGCATATGTTGATCCACGTCAGCCTTGAAACCCGTCGCGGATCGCTGCCTGCTGACCATATTGCCAAGCGATTGAATGATATCGCCACGGCACATGCCGTACTTGCCAGACCCGATGGGGCAGGGCGCGCGGTTGGCATTAAATGAGGCCATGAGTTCTGACTGCGCAGACTGAGAGCGGCGTAACTATAGGTTGACTTTAGGGATGGTAACACCTTTTCTAAGGTGAAATTTTACTTGGAATGGACTTGGCATGAAAAAACTAGCAACCATTGTCTTTTTGGCGATTCCTGCACAAACATTTGCTGCGGCCTGCCCTGAAATTGAAAATGACCTAGATCGGCTGGCTTGCTATGACATTGAATCTGGGCGAACATCTGTTGTCGAGGTGATCGCAGAAGAAGCTGACAAAGATTCCAGTTCGCCACCGAGCAAAGGCCTTTGGTTGATACGTCAAAAAACTTCCGACTTTAAGGACACAAAGGACATCTACCTGACATTGTTGTCGGAGAATACTCTGAGTTGCCAAAGGTTCGGGGAACCACAAAAAGCATCCATCATGGTGCGGTGCATGGAAAACACAACGGCAATATTCATCAATACAGATTGTCATATGGCATCCGGTCACGGAGGCTATGGGAATGTTGAGTATCGTATCGACAATAGGAAAGCGGGAAACCGTGGCTTCGAAGCGAGCACCGATAACTCTGCCCTTGGACTTTGGTCCGGTGGCAAATCAATTCCTTTCATCAAGTCTATGCTAGGGGGGAAAGAAATGATTGTTCGATTCACTCCATTCAGCAGCAGTCCAGTGACTGCCAAGTTTGAAATTGATGGGCTTGACGAGGCTATCAAGCCGCTTCGTAAGGAGTGCGGTTGGTAGTTTAAGTTTTACTGGATTGAGATAGTTTCGTTCCCCCAATCTTCCCCTTCAACCCCTGTAAATACTCCGGCACATCGCGTGGTGAAACTTCGCTTTCGCGCACCAGCCAGTCGAAATGGCCGATTAACCCCTGCACGCGCTCCTTGTCGCGAAATGCCAGATAGTTGCGGCCCAGATATAACACTGACAACAGCGGTCCAAAGATGCTGATCGGGGCCGAGAACAGGCGGCGAGCGTCGAAAAGGAACAGCCGTAGGGACGGGTAGAGCTGGTTGTGTAATTCCAGCATCCAGTCAATTTGGGCGCGGCGAATTTCGGCAGGCAGGCCCGCGTAATACCCCTCACCACGGGCAAAAGACTCCATCTCATGCAGGGGAATGGCGATTTCATAGTCGGAGTTGCTGGCTCGCATCCACTCAAGCCGATCTTGGGTCGCGCCGATGGCTTGTTCGGTCGAGCGGCCCAATTGTGGCGCGTATTCCCAGATCAACATGTCGCGGGTTTTCAACATGTCGGGCAGGGTGGCGGGGACGTGGCGGATTTTGTAACCCGTTGATTCCTGGTGCCAATTAAAGATTTGCTCGTCCTCAAGTGCGCGGGACGCATGCGGCATGGTCATGGAGGAGGCCAACAAGTCAACGGCCCGTTCCGGATGTTCGGCCAAGCCCAGCAACCAATCCGCAGATACCCCCAATGTGGCCGCACATTCGCCAACCACATGGGCGTTGGGTAAGCGGGTGCCATCACCCTTTAGCAACTGCGAAATGGTGGAGCGGTCAACCCCCACGGCGCGTGACAGGGCGGATTTTGACAGCCCGCTCAGCAACAAGGCTTCCCCCAAACGGCTTCGGAACAGGCCTGCACGGTCTCGTTTGTCTGTTTTTAGCGGCATTGTTTAATTTATCCTACAATGTGGTGCGAATGTTTCTCATTCCCTGAATACACAAAACCGCGAGTGCAGGCTAGGCCTGATGCAAAGGAGATCATCACGAAAATGGACAGCCGGAAACGCACATGGATCAAGGCCATATTCTGGCAGGTGTTGGGGGTGATCAGTATGGTCATTGTCGGCTATCTGTTCACCGGATCAATTAAGGCCGGTGGCGCGATGGCCACAATCAATGCGGGCCTTGGGCTGGCGACCTATGTGATCTACGAGCGGTTCTGGGCACGTGTCAAATGGGGGCGCGGCAATGTTTGAACAAGTGGAGTGGAAGACCTTGGGTTTGATCGCGCTGACCTATGTGGTTTGGGCGCTGGCGACGGGCTGGTTGGCGACGATCTGGTTGCCCTTGGCCATTGGCGTTACAGCGCTCAGCCTGGCGCTGCATTCATCGCTCAGCCATGAAGTGCTGCACGGCCATCCGTTTCGAAACCGTCTGTTGAACGAGGCGCTGGTTTTCCCCGCCATCGGGTTGTTTATCCCCTATCTGCGTTTTCGCGACACCCATTTGGATCACCACAGGGATGAAAACCTGACCGATCCTTATGATGATCCCGAAAGCAATTACCTTGATCCCGCTGTTTGGGATCAATTGTCCCCCATGATGCGGGTCGTCTTACGGCTTAACAACACCCTGTTTGGGCGGTTGTTGATCGGGCCGATCGTGGCGCAGGTGACTTTCACGGGTTCAGATTGGCGGCTCGTGCGAGGTGGCGATAGCAATGTTGTCTGGGCTTGGGTTTGGCATTTCGTCGGGATTATTCCCGTGGTTTTCTGGCTGGCATATGTTGGTCACATGCCGCTCTGGGCCTATGTGCTTGCGGCTTATTTCGGGATCTCGACAATCAAAATCCGCACCTTTTTGGAACATCGTGCGCATGAACAGGTTTCAGGGCGCGTCGTGGTGATAGAGGATCGGGGATGGTTGGCCTTTATGTTTTTGAACAACAACTTCCATCTGGTTCATCACCTGCACCCCGGCGTGCCGTGGTATGAATTGCCAAAAATGTACTTCGCCAATTCAGAACAGTATCTGCAAACCAATCACGGCTATCGCTACAGATCCTACGGTGAAGTGTTCCGGCGCTATTTTTTCCGCGCCAAAGATCAGGTGCCACACCCATTATGGCGCTCGACTAAATAGCCGGTAAGTGCGACTAAGCCGGTATGGAATACTGGATTTACATCACCATTGCGGCTGCATTCGCACAAAACCTGCGCTTTATGCTGCAAAAGAATTTGAAATCTACCCACCTGTCGACGGCTGGCGCGACCTTTGCACGGTTCTTTTACTCCGCGCCGATCATCGCGTTGATCGTGGTGATTTACATGCAAATCCGTGGGGTAGAGATACCCGCGGCCCAGCCAGTTTTTTGGACTTATGTGGTGACAGGGGGCTTGGGTCAGATTGTCGGCACGCTTTGTGTGGTGGCGCTGTTTTCCCAGCGCAATTTCGCGGTCGGGCTTACGTTCAAAAACACCGAAGTGATCTTGGCCGCCGTGGTCGGGTTGATCGTGCTGGGCGAGGGATTGTCAGGTTTGGGCGTGTTCGCCATTTTGGTCGGTTTTGTGGGCTTGATCCTGTTGTCGGATACGCCAGACAGCTCAGGCCCCTTGCTCAAGCGCATCTTCAACCCCGCCGCGGGGCTGGGACTGTTGGCGGGCATGGCCTTTGCGGTGTCGGCCGTGTCTTATCGGGGGGGTGTTTTGGCCTTGGGCACGGAGGATGCATTTTTTCGCGCCAACCTGACCTTGGCAGTGGTGACGGCGTTTCAAACCAGTGTTTTGGCGCTGTGGTTGGGGCTGCGCGAGACAGGCCAGATCGGCAAAGTCATCGCCTCATGGCGGGTGGCGGGGGTGATGGGGATCATGTCGCTGATCGGCAGCCTGTGTTGGTTCACGGCCTTTGCATTGCAAACGGCGGCCTATGTGAAGGGGCTGGGACAGGTCGAATTGCTGTTCGGCGCAGCGGCGTCGTATTTCTATTACAACGAGCGCAGCACGCGGCGCGAGGTGGCCGGGATTGTGATCCTGCTGCTTTCAATCTTGATGCTGGTGCTGGTGATCTAAGACCAGATGCCTGCGGCGCAGGTTTGTTGGGGAAGAAGAGTGGGCAGGTCGATCTTGGGCTAGGGCCGCGCCCCATCAAGGCGTAAAAACAGGCTTTGTTCATCGTCATTGCGAAAGAACGGCACGGTTTGGGGCTTTGTGTCTGTGCGGATCAGGTTGGCGACCTCGGCTGTGACGACTTGGGTGATAAACGGCAGATCAAAGTTTTTCATCTCGTCCAGTGCGATCCATTGCAGATGTGAAAGCTCATCACAAGCATGGGTGAAATCGTCCGGATCACCGCAGACCTCTTCGGCATCCACCATGAAGAAACGCGCGTCAAAACGGCGGGGGCGGCCCGGCGGGGTGATCGCGCGAAACACGAATGTCAGCCCCGCGGCAGAGGGCAGGTAACCCTCGCTGGCAAAGCTACTCCAATCGGCGGGCGGCGTCGCGGCCCATGCGCCCGCTTCACCCAGGATCAGGCCGGTTTCTTCCCAAACTTCGCGGATCGCTGCGGTGGCGAGGGACGGGATCACATCGGGGTCGGTCTCATGAGACAATTGCGCGATGCAGTCAGGTTGCAACGGTGTGGCCAACGGAATCAGCGCGTCCTCGGCATCCACCGCACCACCAGGAAACACGAATTTATTTGGCATAAAGGCCGCTGTGGCACCGCGCTGCCCCATCAGGATACGTGGTGTCGTGTCACGGTCGCGTACCATTACAACGGTTGCGGCGTGGCGGATTGCTGTTTTGTCCATACTTAGTCCCAGTTTATCAGTGTCAGGCGTTGCTGTCGCCAAATCCATGCATGCGCTTGGCCCATTGGATGGCCACGATCATACCCTTTAATCTGGGTAGAAGATAAAGCGAAAGCGCCACACATCCAACCGTGAATGTTGTGGCCAACACAATCGGCGCGGGCCGGTATGTGGTGAACACAAACAAAATCAGCGGCGCCATAAGATGGCCGACAATCAGAATGGTCAAATACGCCGGTCCATCATCTGCGCGGTGGTGGTGCAGGGGTTCATCACAAACGGTACAGGTGTCACGCACCTTGAGAAACCCGTTCAGCATTGGTCCTGTGCCGCAATTGGGGCAACGGCGTCTCCAGCCCTTAAGCATGGCCGGGCGCATGGGGCGATCTTGGTCTAGGATCGGCTGGCCGCCAGAAATGTCAGATGTCATATCGTTTTCGCTTTCCTGTTCGCTGCCTCGCGATACGACGTTTAGCACATAATAAGAAGCAATACATTCAGACTTGCGGCGCCATGTCGCAAAAAACTTGCCAAAACCGCGACGGAAAATCTCGCGCCAGCCGTTTATCCCCTATGACACGCCGAAAATGGGGTGTTGCTTGATAACTTAATAGGAGACGAGCGAATGAAAACGACTTATTTGATTGCAGGTATCTTGGCTGTGGGTCTTGGTGCGGGGGTTACTTCGGTGGCGGTTGCCAAACAGGGCGGCCATGAGCGCCCGAGCTTTGAGATGCTGGACGCCAACAAGGACGGCAAGCTGACACAGGTCGAGATGGATGCCCATAAGGCACAAGAATTTGCCAAAGCCGATACAAATGGCGATGGTAAATTGTCCTCCGAGGAAATGCTGGCCCGCGCTGCTGCGCAACAGGGTGCGCGTATGGGCAAACGGGTTGCCAGAATGATGGAACGCGTTGACACCGACAACGACGGCATGCTGAGCGCCGCCGAGCTGGAGGCCATGCCGCGCGGCAAGGGCACCTTCAACCGCATGGATGCTGACAAAGACGGCACTATCACGGCAGAAGAATTCGCCGCTCATAAACCGGGTCGTGGCATGCGCGATGGTAAACACCGTGGATCAGGCGAACGGTCGGGCCATAAGTGGCAGAACAACAACAAACCAGTGACCGAGTAACAAAGGTTGCGGCGTTTGGAAATTGAGCGCCGCGATTGCCCTGCGCCCGAATTGGCGTTAGGCAGACAGGAACATGAACATGCCCTTTGACGCCATGAATGACACCCCGGACGAAGCATTGCTGGTGCTTTACGCCAATGGTGATCCTGACGCGGCAAAGGCTTTGATGATGCGTTTGACGCCGCGGGTCTTGGGCTATGCATCACGGTTGTTGAGCGATCGGGCCGAGGCCGAGGATGTGGCCCAAGAAGCCATGTTACGTTTGTGGAAAATCGCACCCGAATGGCGACAGGGCGAGGCCAAGGTCTCGACGTGGCTTTACCGTGTGGTGACGAACCTGTGTACAGACCGGTTGCGCAAAAAGCGCAGTGTGGCCTTGGATGCGGTGGCCGAGCCTGAAGACGGGCGTGCTTCGGTGGCGCAGGGCATGATCGAGAGTGAACGGGCAGCGGCCCTAAAGGCGGCCTTGGCAACATTGCCAGAGCGACAACGCCAAGCGGTGATTTTGCGCCATCTTGAAGGGGTTGCAAACCCCGAGATCGCGCAGATGATGGAAACTAGCACTGAGGCGGTCGAGAGTCTGACCGCTAGGGGCAAACGGGCGTTGACGGCGGCATTGGCTGATCGGCGCAAAGATTTGGGGTATAGTGATGACTGAGATGAACAAAGATAAGGCTGACATGGCCGCTGACGATACGCTTGAAGTCTTTTTTGCGGCTGGGCGAGCCGAGGCCCCGATCCCCTCGGCTGATTTGTTGAGCCGGATCATGGCGGACGCCCAAGCCCAGAGCGCAGCCCCCGTTATCATAGCGCCACGCCCCGGGTTGTTCGCCAACCTGATCGAATCTATCGGTGGCTGGCCGACGTTGGCGGGCATGGCCACAGCGGGTGTTTTCGGTGTCTGGGTCGGCTTTAGCCAACCGGCCGGGCTGGATCTGGTTGCCGAGCAAATGATGGGCACAGACAACAGCAGTTATCTGGTCGATCTTTTGCCTGCCTTTGGCACAGAATTTGAGGAAGGATAGACCATGTCTGCAACCGAGCCCCTAAAACCTGTCGGGATGCGCCGTCGTACGAAAATACTTCTGGCGGCGTCACTTGGCCTGAATATGTTGTTCATCGGCGCGGCTGGCGGGATGTTCTTTCACAATGAGAGACCAGACCGGATCAGAGATGCGGCATACGGTCCCTATACCCGCGCCCTTAGCCACAAAGATCGCAAAGCCATAGGCGTTGCCCTGCGCCAGGAAATCGGGAGCCTGAGGGAAAATCTGCCGAAAATCCGTGCTTCTTTTGCTGCGCTCAAAGCGGCACTGATTGCCGAGGACTATGACCGTGAACTGGTGCATGGTTTGATCATAAAGCAACAGGCCGTTGGCAAGGAACGCTACGAAATCGGCCAGCGGTTATTGCTGGAGCGGCTAGACGCCATGAGCCCGCAAGAGCGGCGCAGATTTGCCAATAATTTGGGGCATCGTCGCCGCTAATTACTGTGCAGGCTTTTCAAGCAGCTGTGCGGCTGAAGGTGACTTGGTTGCGCCCGTCAGATTTGGACAGGAACAGGGCCTTGTCGGCGCAATCAATCAACTGTTCTACCGTGCGCGTGTCACTGCGCAAGCCCCCCATCGCAACGCCTATGGACAGCGAAACCTGCACCACACCTTTGCCGGATCGCAATTCAACAGGATGCTCGTTAATCACCCGACACAGCCGTTCAGCGGTTCTGCGGGCCTCATCTAGCTGGGTGTCGGGCATTGCCACCAAAAACTCCTCGCCGCCAATCCGTGCGACCATATCGACGCCACGTAGATTGTCTTTGAGCCGTGTTGCGACCTCTTGCAAGACGGCATCCCCCGCGGCATGGCCATAAGTGTCATTCACCGCTTTGAAACGGTCGATATCCAGCACCATAACCGCATAGGGGCGGTGTTTGGTCTTGGCGCGCTCGGCAATGCGGGCCAAATGCGGCATCGCATAGCGACGGTTGTAAAGATTGGTCAGCGGGTCAATCACCGCCATCCGCAATCCATCTCGCATGGTTTCGCGCAAACGGTCTGCCTGTTGCTTGCGCCGCACCTGGGTTTTCACCCGCAGCGCCATTTCCTCGGGGTCAAACCCCTCAAACACCAAATCGCTGGCCCCCAGATCAAGCGCACTTGCGGCTTTGCTGGTTGCCCCCTTGGGGATCACCATCAAGATAGAGCTGTGGCGGGTCTCGGGGCGGCTGCGCAGTTCGGACATCAAGCGCAACCCATCATCGTGTTTGGCCAAATCGCAAGCAATGACAAAAACATCCGGCGCCTTTTCGGCGCTGTTTTGGGCCAAGGCTTGTTCTTTGGCGGTCACAACGATGTTGTCATGGGTCGCTTTGCCCAACCCGGTTTTCCATGCCATAGCGGTGACCGGTGTGGCGGCAATCATGGCGATGCTCGCGGGGGCCGTGAAATGGCTGGTGACCTCAGCAAAACCCAAAGCCCGGCTGGTGTTGTCACGCAGGTGCAATTCCTCGACCGTATCGCGCGCGCGCAACAGGCTGCGAACCCGCGCCAAAAGGATTAAATCATCCAGTGGCTTGGTCAAAAATTCATCTGCCCCGGCACGCAGGGCGGCGATCTTGGAGGGGTTGTCATTATGGGCGGTGATGATGATGACCGGAATACGTGCGGTTTGGGGGTCTTCTTTCAAACGCTTACACACAGCCACGCCATCTATATCTGTCAACCTCTGGTCCAGCAGGATCAGATCTGGCCCGTCCTCACGGGCACACCTTAAGGCCTCTGCGCCGCCAGACGCTTGCAAAACCTCATAGCAAGCAGCCGTTAGCTTGACCTTGAGTACGATGCGGTTGGTTGCAACATCGTCTGCAATAAGGATGCGACCTGCCATCTTTTCCTCTCAATAAATATTCATAATTGTCCTGTTATTGGTTAGTTTTTGGTGAGATTAGTTAACAAATGGTTTCCAAACCCACATGAGGGCCTGAAATGGATCAAAAACAAGCGGAAATACGCGCACTAAGTGTGTTGGCGTGGCTGGTCAGCAACGAGGAGTTGTTACCAGTGTTCCTAAACGCGACCGGCGCGGATGAAACGGATCTGCGTGTTCGGGCCGCAGAATCAGATTTTTTAGGCTCGGTTCTGGATTTTTTGATGATGGATGACGCTTGGGTGATGCAGTATTGCGATGGCGAAGGGCTGCCCTATGAAACCCCGATGCGGGCGCGCCAATGTTTACCAGGTGGGGCCGACGTTAGCTGGACCTAAAGATGCGATGATCCTATAGAAGCAGTAACAAACCCAAATCTTGGATGGACCAAAGCCATAGCGAACACCCCACAGGCCCTGTCGGAAAAAAATACAAGCCCTGATGAAGGCCGCGCAATTCAGCCGCGCAGCCAAAGCCGCCAACCTGGCCCATAAGAAATTCCCAAAAGAGGCCTATTTTGCCAATATTGCCGACATGGACTTGGCCCAAACCGGACAAGAGCGCGAGGCGGCCACGTTTTTTCGCAAAGCCTTTCGGTTAAAACCGCAAAACGAGGATTTTCAAAACAATCTCGTGCAGGCTCTGGTGGTTTCCGCGCAGCATGAAAAAGCACGAGGGTTGATTGCAAAGTTGCGATCCAAACGGGCAGACCCCAGCGAATTATTGTATCTGAATGCCCTGTCGTTCATGTAAAATGGCGAAAGTGCTGCGGCGCTTGAATTGGCGACAACCGCGGTAGCAGTCAGTCCAAAACACGCCAAGACCCACAATCTGCGCGGCATGCTGTTGAGCGATCAGGGTCGTGATCACGAGGCCATCGAGAGTTATCAAACAGCTTTAAAACTGACCCCTGATCGACCAGATACCCTTTCGAACATCAGCCTGCCCTTGTCGCGGGTTGTGCGCGCCGACGAGGCTCTGGCCGTGCTGGAGCGGGCGATTGCAATCAATCCTAACCATCTGAATGCACGACACCGTTATGCAATCCAGCTGAGCGAGGCAGGGCGCAGCACTGAAGCCAAGCACGCCTTTCATGCGGTTTTGAATATCCTGCCCAACCACGCTGATACCATGCTTGGACTTAGCCAGCTGCAGTCGGGTAAGGAAAATGAGCCCCTGTTGCCCGTGATCAAATCCACCCTGTCGCATGTGCCCAAAAACGCGCCAGACAGGGCCCTTTTGAATTTTGCGCTGGGCGCAATCTATTGGCAACAAAAGGACTATGAAAAGACCGCCAAAGCGCTAAACATCGCAAATGCGCAAGAGGCGCGCGCCCCCCCTTTGATGCAGCATGTGAAGCCCGACAAAAGGAAGCGATCCTTGATCTGTTTTCGACGGCGAAACCACTGGCTGAATCCGCAGATTCACAGATAAGCGCACCGGCACCAATATTTGTAGTGGGCATGCCCCGTTCCGGCACCGCTTTGGTTGAACAAATATTGACCGCGCACCACGATGTCAGCGGGTTTGGCGAACTGGCCAGCGCGGGGCGTTTGGCGGCGCAGGTTATTGACGAGGGGGCAGTGTTCGTGGCCGAAGAATTTGCCACGCAGTACCGTCAATCGCGACCCAAAACCGGCAACACAACGCCGATGTTCGTGGATAAGATGCCTGACAATTACCGCTACATCGGGTTCTTGGCGCAGGCTTTCCCCAAGGCGCGCTTTGTCTGCCTAATGCGCGATCTGCGTGATGTCGCTCTGTCCATGTGGCGCAACTATTTCCCCAGCCGCGGTATGGGCTATACCTTTGATTTGCAGGCCATCGCGGATGTTGCAAATGATTTCGCCGCCTATTTGGCCCATTGGAAAGCGCTGTTTGGCGATCGGATACTACAGATTAACTATGAGGACATCATCGGGGATGTTGATGCTGCCAGCCGGACTTTGGCGCAGTTTTGCGGGCTGGAATGGGACGCGGCGATGGCACGGCCAGAGGCAAACACCGTTGCCGTGCGTACTGCCAGCCTGACGCAGGTGCGTGAAGGGGTTCACAAACGCTCGGTCGGGGGCTGGAACCATATGGCGGACCAAATGGAGCCACTCCTCCAAGGCCTCGACAAGAATTTTTGGCCGGATTTGGGCTAGAGATCAATCTCGATCACACCATCCTTATCGGCTGCACGGGATTGGCACAGGATCAGTGCGTGTTCACGGTCCTTGTTGGATAAAACAAAATCGCGATGCTCGACCGCGCCGGAAATCAGCCCGCATTTGCAGACCCCGCATAGCCCGTCCGAGCATTTCACATCCACTTTGATACCGGCGGCCAGCAGAGCATCGGTCGCATGTTCGTCAGCCTTAACAGGCACTTCCATCTGGCTTTGTTTCAGGCGCAACGTGAACGGATGGTTGACGTATTCGGGTGTTTCGGGTGTCGAGAAATATTCCAGATGGCAGGCCTCTTCGGGGAAGCCGCCCGCCGTTGCCGCGTCGATCACGGATTGCATGTAAACGTCCGGCCCGCAGGTGTAAACATGGCTGCCCTCGGCGTAGCGCAGCAGGGCAGGTAGGTCGGCGCGGCTGCCTTGGTCCGAGAAATGCAGATGCACGCGATTTGCCCAAGGCATCTTTGCCAAATCGTCCAAAAAACCGGCCCCATCACGGGTGGACACACTGTAATGCAACGCGAAACCGGCCCCAATCGCATGCAGTCGATGCGCCATAGCAATCATCGGCGTCACACCGATGCCACCGCCCATCAGATGGGTGAATTTGGCTGTTTCATCCAGCCCGAAGTGGTTGATGGGTTTTGATATAAACACCCGCCGCCCTTTGGTGAATATCCGGTGCATCAGGGCCGAGCCACCACGTCCCTGATCTTCGCGCAAAACCGCAATCTGGTACTTACTGCTGTCAGCTGGATCGCCCGACAATGAGTATTGCCGAAAGAATTCCGGTGCCACCACCACATCAATATGGCCACCTGCGCTGGCGGGGGGCAGTGGGCTGCCATCGGGCAGGGCGAATTCGTATTTGGTGACCAGATCGGTCATCGCTTGCGCCTTGGTGATCACCACCTGCATCACGGGCGCATCCCCAATATCGGTAGAATAAACATGTTCCGGTGGCACACCCGCCGCACGGCGGCGCTTGTATTCGTCAACCGGTATCATCTCTTGATGCGCTGCAATCCCGGCCTCGCGATCCATCGGGAACGGCCAGTTAAAGGGCGGCGGGGCGATCGGTGCTGGGTAAACCGCCAAGGTCTGGTCCTCGGGTTTCAGGTCGATCTCGGTTTGCAGGTCACGTGCATTGACGGGGTGTTTGGTGGGCAGGAACGGCCCGTCATTCTCCATTTCCAGATCCCACCACCATTTTTTCACCGGATTGATCCCGCCATTGCCCAGCATATCATCCAGCTTGGCCAACCCGCGCGCCGTGGCGGGCAGATGCATCGCGGCCCAACGAAATGGGCGCTCTGCAAACAGCCCCTCCAAATTCCACGGGCAGGTTTTCATACAGCGCCCACACATCGCGCCGTTCTTTTGGCCAACACGGTAGGTGGTGCATTTCTGACTGTCGGATTTCCAAATTTCATAGCCGTTGAACATGGCTTTTGGCCCAGCGGTGATGGCGCCCGAGGGGCATTCACGGGCGCATTTGTTACAAGAATCGCAAAATTTTTGCAGCCCAAAATCAATGGGTTGGTCGTGTTCCATCGGCATATCCGTGGTGACGACCCCTGATTTTAGGCGCGGACCAAGGAACGGGTTCAAGATCACCTCGCCAATGCGTGACAATTCCCCCAAACCCGCCAGCAACAACAAGGGCGGCTGCAAGACCTCTTCGTCCACCACCGAATGCACCCTTGCGCCAAATCCAAGGCGGCGTATGTGTTCAGCAACCACGCCGCCCAACAGCGAAAACCGCAAATAGGCGCGCATGGATTGGGCGCAGGCGATCCAATCGTCGCCGGACGCGCCTTCCATGGTTTCATGGCCCTGATCAATGATCATCGAAATGGCGTTCTTGTGATAGGGGGTGATCGGCTGACCGGCTGAATCATGGCTGTAATAGGCATAATCCGGGCAATCGGACAGGCCAACCGCATCGGCCCCTAGATAGTAAAGCGCGGCCTTGATGTTGGCCGCGTTTTTGGCGGCGTTTGTGGTGCTGGGATGTTGGGATTTGGCGGCCTCGCCGTCTTGCAACAAAATAAATGCCCCCAATGAGGGGCGAAACGCATAAGAGGCAGCGGACTTGCGCACGTAATTTCCGTTGGAAGCTGCCCGTTGCGTGGCACGGCCCAAATCACCAAACAGGGCGCGGGCAAACATATTGGCACGTTTGGGCGTGCGCGGCACGTTGGGCGCATCAATGTAGGTGGTTGGCTCGGTTTGACGTTTGAGGATCTCAAAGGGGTGCGGGCCGTCTTTGAACGCGCGCTTGCGGTAGGGGTCGCGGTTGCGCGCTGATTTGGCATTTTGACCCGTGCCGTGACGGTAGGCAAAGCTTGGGGTTTGCCCCGTTGCAAGCGGCGCGTCGGGAGTCATTTTAAGCGTCGTCGTGATGACGGCCACGCTAAAATCCGTGCCGACAAAGGGGTTACTTGGGCGGCCATTTTCAACCGTGGCCAAACCGGCTTGAACGCTGAGATGGTCTAAATGCACATCGCTTGCGGCCATGGTGTGGGCGCGGGCCTCATAGCCCAGTAGGCGAATGTAACTGGCCAAGGTCACGGCCGTTTCGGCCCCACGCAAGCAAGCGCGATGTTGCTGGGCGTCTTGAATCCAGTCGCACCCCGCCTCGCCAAAGTCAGGCGCGCGCGCATGATCATACAAAAACACCATGGCGTGGGTGTGGTGACGACAATCTGTGGGCGGGGCTTGCATGGACTCTCGCAAGCCCGCCATGATAACATCAATCCCAGCGGCCAAGGTCTTGACTTGCATAGTTTTAATCTTATCGGCAAGCCGCGAGACGTCACGGTTTGTTATGGGCGTATCAAGCCAAGCCCCGGCGGGAATTTCGCAGGTGCCAACCATCGCGGCATCACAGAAATATCCGAATGATTTCAAATGATTGGCGCGCTCGGTTAAATCATTTGGGATGGTCGCAACTTCGGGTTTCACCAGCCCATCACGGGTGGCATCCAGCATCGCCTGATATTCCTGCATTGCATTCACAATGCTGACAGGATCATCGGGCCGCTGAAACGTCAGACCAACTTGGGGCCCAAGATTTTCCAACCCAACGGCGGTGTTAACCCGCGCCAAATCCTCCAACGGATAGGCACCCAAATGCATAGGGCGGTTTTTGTAAGACCTGAATTTCCCCATCAGAGCCGGGTCAACGCTGTGCCTTCGCCGTGACGCATTTTGCTGAGCAAGCGGCGCAGCTCTTGCGCTTCGTCACTGTCCAATTTGCCCTGCCAATATTGCGCATTGTCCCGAGCCATCGGCGTGGCACGCGACTGCAGATCGCGCCCCATATCTGTCAGCGCAACCAAGGTGGTGCGCCCATCCTCTTTGCCGGCCCCGCGTGCAATCATTCCGGCGGTTTCCATCTGGCGCAGGGCGCGTGATGTGGCAGTGCGGTCAATCCCGACGAATTCGGCGATGTCTGACGGGTTGAGCAACGCCTCAATCTCGACCGCCAACAGAATGCACCATGTGATCCGCGTCAGGCCCAGCGTCTTCAACTGGTCCTCAAAGCGGCGTTCTTGCAGACGCGTGGTCAAGGACATTTGATAGCCCAATGACTGATGTAGGCGGTATTTTTGTTCAATTCCCATAGTTAACACTGTCAATTAGTTGCGACGGTGTCAATTCCAGTGTCAGCTTCACTGTCAATTCTTGTTGCCAATGCAGTGGGGCGCGGGCAGGGTGCGCACAGCGGCACGGAGAGCGCATATGTCACAAATTAAGGCGGTGTTATTTGATAAGGATGGCACCTTGTTTGATTTCTACGCAACCTGGGGCGTCTGGGCCAAGGGATTGTTGTTGGAGGAATCCGGTGGTGATGCGGCGCTGGCGGCGCGCATGGGAGCGGCGATTGGCTATGACTACGTCGCCGAGACCTTTGCCAAGGATTCCATGGTGATCTTTGATACCCCGCCGGATATTGCCGCGGCGCTGTTACCGTTTTTTGCGGGGGAAACCGTCGAGGGTCTGACAAACCGTTTGAACGAAGCTGCCGCCAAGGTGCCGATGGTCGAGGCCGTGCCGTTGATCCCGTTCCTATTGGAGCTGGAAGCGCGTGGGCTGAAGCTAGGTGTCGCGACCAATGATGGCGAAGCACCGGCGCGGGCCCATCTTGCTGCCTCGGGCATTGCAGGGATGTTTGACTTCGTCGTTGGATCGGACAGTGGTTATGGCGGCAAACCGGCACCTGGAATGCAAAACGCCTTTGCGGCCCATTTGGGGCTGGCGGCGGATCAGATCGCTATGGTGGGTGACAGTGTGCATGATCTGGTGGCAGGCCGCGCAGCAGGTATGGCGACGGTGGCCGTGCTGACGGGGGTTGCCGATCACGACGAATTGGCGCCCCATGCCGACGTGGTGTTGCCGGATGTCGGGCATCTGGCGGCGTGGCTTTAGGGGGTCGACACGCGCATTTCTGTCGGCAGCTGTGTCGCAGGTGATTAAGGCAAAATGTTGTGGGAAAAGGCCGGCGCGCTCGGGAGGAGGTGAGCGCGCCGGCTCAATTCTAACGGACAATCGTAGGAAAGACCGTCGATGTTCGGCAGCAGACAAACTCTGGGAGGAGCGAGTTATGCCACCTGTCAATGTCGCCGCATTAGGGCGAGTGATTGATGTCGTCAAAGGCGCGCCATTTGTGCGCCTCAAATTCTACTTACAGGCCGTCGTATTCTTTGTACGGGGCAGGGTGCGGAGCAGGTTGTTCGGTGCTAAGAACCAGAAATTCAGCCCGCTCACGGATGTTACGGCGTTCGACACCGATTTTGGCCAGCTGCGCATCTGACATCTCGTTCAAAACAGATTGCATACGTGCAATTTGCATTTGGGTGACGAAATTCGCACTGCCCTTGATGAACTTGGCAACGAATTGGCCAAAGCCACTGCGCAGGTTTGCAACGGCATGGGTCAAAGACGGGCGATGAATTGCGCCGTGGTATGGGCTGCTGTAAAGTTTCATTTTAGGGGGCCCTTTGCCATTTCTTCCAATGCCAAACGGCGTATATGAGAACGCGGAATGCCCATATCGGCCAATTCGCGATTTGAAAGGGCGTAAAGCTCTGTATAGGTTTTGCGAAACCGTTGCCGACGCGCCTTGTTTTTCTTTGCATCTGCACGCAGGCGTAGGAATCGGGTTTGCAATGCATTGAAGGTGGTCTGTAACCAAATGTTATGACGGGAACTTACGTGTTGCATCGAATGTTTCCTTTTTTGTGATTGCTGCGCTGCAGTATTTATGCTGCAATGCAGAGATAGCGCTAACTGGGTCAAAACCCAATAGGCTGAATGCGCATAGGGGGGTTGCCCCGCAGGAAAGGAAATAGCCCCGTTATGGACACACCCTCGCAAATGCTGGCTTTTGTGAAAGTTGTCGAGTTGGGCAGCATTTCTGCGGCGTCCCGCGCCAGTGGACAAACACCCTCGGCGGTCAGCAAGCAGATCGGTCACTTGGAGGACCATGTCGGCCACCGTTTGTTGCACCGCACCCGAGCGGGGGTGTCATTGACCGACGAGGGCCGCGATTTCTATGAAAAATGCAGCAACATGGCGCAGAAGTTTTATGAGGCAGAAGAGCATATCAGCAACATCAGCAGCGGGCCAAAAGGTGCTTTGCGGATCGCCTCAAGTGTGGGGTTTGGCAAATCCCAACTGATCACGGTTCTGCCGGAATTTCTTGATACATATCCCGAGGTATCAGTGTCGCTTGAATTGACGGACCGGCTTGTTGATCTAGAAGAAGAAAGCTTTGACGTCGCCATCACCTTTGCCGAACAGATCACAAATCCGAATTTCATCTCTAGAAAGATCTTGGATAATGAGCGCATCCTCTGTGCCGCACCTGAATACCTTGAGCGCCATGGCACCCCGCAAAGCTTTGACGACTTGGCAAATTTCAATTGCCTGCGGACGTCAAATGTTGTTGGCCGGAACGCATGGAGGGCCCAAATAGATGGCACTCTGCACACGGTGGATGCAACAGGTAACTTTGAGGGCAATAGCGCCCATGCCGTCTATATTGCGGCTGTGGCAGGCCTGGGGATTGCGCGACTGTCGACATACCTGGTGGTCGATAAAATTGCCTTGGGCGAGCTGGTCCAACTGTTCCCGAACTACACCCAAAAACATGCCGACGTGGCGGTGATTTTCGCGGACAAACGCAACTTGGCCCCCAATATCCGCGTCTTTGTGGACTTTCTGGCCGACAAGTTTCGCCACGCATAAGGCCACCGTATATGGTGCCCTGACTTTGTGATCCTGTTGCGGTTTCAGCAAGGTCAATGTCGCGATCGGGCCTTTCTATTGGTGATCACCTCTATGCCCGTTTGGTTTGGCCAATGGCACGCAATTTCAACATTTTCATGCCTCCCCCATTCTTTGCGCTATTGGTCGTCGCAGGTCTGCTGTTGGGCCTTATTTGCATAAAAAAACACCAGCGGCCCTGAAAAGCGACATTATCTGTCGCAAATGATCACTCTTATCTCATGGCAATGTTGCCACCATAAGCCCAAGCAAAAGAGGCTTGATATGACAAATACACCGACAGGCAAACGCAGAGCAGGCGGGCGCGCTGGCAACACGCGACGCCTCACCAAAGCTGTCGAGCAAATGCCATGGCGCTTGCCCGTCAACACGGACCGCCCGACCGAGCCGTTGGACGGCGACGGTGTTGCGGCGATCCACAATGGCGCGATGCGGATACTCGAGGAGATTGGCATCGAGTTCCTGCACGAAGAATCGTTGCAAATCCTCAAACGCGCAGGCTGTACTGTGAATGGGACCAACGTGCGCATGGGCCGTGACTTTGTGATGGAGATGATCGCCAAAGCACCGTCCAGTTTCACCATCACCCCCCGCAACCCCGCGCGCGAAGTCATCTTGGGGGACGGGCACATCCTGTTTATGTCCGTATCTTCGCCGCCCAACTATTGGGACATGGAAATCGGCAAAAAGGTCACGGGAAACCGCGAGCAATGCGCCAATCTGTTAAAATTGTCGCAGTATTTTAACTGTATCCACATGATTGGTGGTTATCCGGTTGAACCTGTCGATATCCACCCCAGTACCCGCCATCTGGATGTGCTGTTTGACAAGCTGACCCTGACAGACAAGGTGGCGCATGCCTATTGTCTAGGGGCAGGGCGGGTCGATGATGTGATGGAGATGGTGCGCATCGCAGGCGGCCTTAGCCATGAGGAATTCGAGGCCAAGCCGCGGATGTTCACCAACATCAATTCAACCTCGCCGCTGAAACACGATGATCTGATGCTGGACGGCTGGATCCGCCATGTGAAGCGCGGTCAGGCCGCCATTGTGACTCCCTTCACATTGGCCGGCGCAATGGCACCTGTGACGATGGCGGGCGCTGTGGCGCAGTCTTTGGCCGAAGGTCTGTCCGTGATTGCAATGGCGCAATACATACGCCCCGGCGCGCCCTGCGGCATCGGCACCTTTACTTCAAACGTCGATATGAAATCCGGCGCACCGGCCTTTGGCACCCCCGAATACATGCGCGCCACGCAGATGACCGGGCAAATGGCGCGGTTTTACGGCTTGCCGCTGCGCTCCAGCGGGGTTTGCGCCGCCAATGTGCCGGATGGGCAAGCCATGTGGGAGACTTCAAACAGCCTTTGGGCGGCGGTACAATCGGGCAGCAACATGGTTTATCATGCCGCGGGTTGGTTAGAGGGAGGGTTGATCGCCAGCCCCGAAAAATTCGTCATGGATTGCGAGGTTTTACAGCAAATCCAACGCTACATGGAACCGCAGATCATCGAGACCACGCCCGACGATATCGCGGTCGAGGCCATCCGCGAAGTTGGCGCCGAGGGACATTTCTTTGGCATCCAGCACACGCAAGACCGCTATGAGGACGCGTTCTATCAGCCGTTCCTTTCGGATTGGCGCAATTTCGAAGCCTGGGAACTGGCAGGTGGCACATGGACCGCCGAGCGCGCCCATCACAAATTTAAAGAAATCATTCACGAATTTGAATCCCCTCCGATGCAAGACAGCATCCACGCCGAACTGGTTGATTTCGTGGCTCGCCGTAAATCAGAAGGCGGTGTGCCGACAGATTTTTAGGCGCAGGTTTTGGGCACATCTATCTAGGTTACTGAAATAGGCCGAATTTTACGCATTCCGATACCAACAATTCGGAGTTTGTTAACCGCGGGTCCCTAGCGTTCGATCATACCTAAAGGATGAGACGTATGCACGGTTTGATAAACCGCTCTCTTGAGAGCTTTTTGAGTGATACCTATGGCGCACCTCTTTGGCGAGATGTGGCCGAGGGCGCTGGTTTGGCGTTCGAGCATTTTGAATCAATGTTCGAATATGAAGACTGGATGACCTATGTGGTGATCGAGACCGCGGCTGAGCGGCTGAATAAGTCCCCTGACACAATCCTTGAGGATATGGGCACCTATCTGGTGTCCAGCCCCAACGTAAAATCCCTGCGCCGTCTGTTGCGGTTCGGCGGGGACAGCTTTGTTGATTTCCTGCATTCACTGGATGATCTCTATGACCGCGCCAAACTTGCGGTGCCAGAGTTGGAACTGCCTATGTTCAAATTGTTAGGTGACGATACGGACGGCAGCTTTCGGGTGGTGTGTACGGGCCCCCATTTCGGGTTCGGACGGGCCATGTTGGGTGTGCTGCGGGCAATGGCGGATGACTATGGTGCGCTGGTGTTTATGGAATACCACGGCGCAGGCGACGGGTTTGAAGAGATATCCATCACATTGGTGCAGAGCAGCTTTGCTGACGGGCGCGATTTCAGCTTGGCCAGCCCGGATGCCTCAAATGGGGGGCGTCAGTGATGGAGAAGATTTGCCTGACACGCCCCGCCTTGGCGCGTTTGATGCCCATGCATCTGATTTTGGCTCCAAATGGTGAAATTCTGCAATGCGGACCAACCATTGCAAAACTATTTACCGATCCTAGTCTTTTGGGACAATCATTCTTTGACTGTTTTGACGTCAGCCGCCCCTACAATATGATGTCCGTGGCGGACATTCTCGCCTCAAACGGGACCAAGCTGCATTTGTCGATGCGCAATCAGCACCAGACCACGTTAAAGGCTGTTGGGGTGGCGCTTGAGGGGCAAGATGGCTTGTTGTTGGACATGTCATTTGGGATTTCGGTAGTTGATGCGATCGGCACATATGATTTATCAATTGCAGATTTTGCCGCAACGGATCTTGCCGTTGAGATGCTCTATCTGATCGAGGCAAAATCAGCCGCGATGAATGAATCCCACAAGCTGAATGCCCGCCTGCAAGGGGCCAAAATCGCGGCCGAAGAACAGGCCTATACAGATACATTGACGGGGCTGAAAAACCGCCGTGCTATGGACCATGTGTTGTCGCGTTTCTTGAGCACGGGTGAAAGCTTCGGCCTGATGCAGGTCGATTTGGATTATTTCAAGGCCGTGAATGACACCTTAGGCCATGCGGCGGGGGATCATGTTTTGTTGGAAGTCGCGCGTATTTTGATCGACGAAACCCGCGGCGAGGATCTGGTGGCGCGGGTCGGGGGCGATGAATTTGTATTGCTGTTCCACCGTCTGACCGATCTTGAGAAGTTGAATGACATTGCCAATCGGATCATCGAGCGGATGGAGGTGCCAATTATGTTCGAAGGGCGCCAATGCCGAATTTCCACCAGCATTGGCACAACCATTTCCGACTTCTACGCCGAGCCGGACATGGACAAAATGCTAAGCGATGCGGACTTGGCACTTTACGCCTCCAAAGATAAGGGGCGAGCCTGCAACACTGTGTTTAGCGCCGATTTGTTGCGCCAAGCCTCTTGAACAAAATGTCCGTTGTCAGGCTGCAAAACCGTGGCCAAGCTGGGTCAGGTAACGAAAACCACAGCTGCGACGGTCCTCCTATTTGATCAACGAACACATTTCGGCCCGTTTTTGTCATTGTTTGGCCGCGAATCTTTGGCAAGTGTTCTTTGAAACAAGATTAACAACATTCGGAGACGACGATGGACCTGTTCACAACAATTTCTTTTGACCAAATTGGCATGGCATTCTTGACTGTTTTTGTTATCCGCGAGGCAATGATCTATGCCTTGCCAGACGATATCGCTGGCCCCGGTGGTTGGTTGGTTGACACAGGTTTTGCTGATTGACAGCAATAACCTAGAATATAAGGGATTTCGGTGAAAATGCGTTACCATTCGAAGCCCCATCAAAAGGGGGCGCCGACCACTGGGAATACCTTGTGATTTCTGCAATTCCCTTTGATTTTTGCCAAGATGGTAAAGAGCGCCGCAGTTTCAAATCGGATAGGGGCAGAGCTTGAAGCTGTTACCCAAAACCAACCCTGGACACTGACAGGTGGTCACCAAACACTGACAAACCGTTTCATATTTAACCGCGCCTTCGGGCCAAAACAGCGTAACCTATAAGAACCGTTATAGAAAAAGGGCGCACTGCTTATCGCAATACGCCCTTAAATCATTCAACAACCGTCCCAATAGATGGGAACAGGCTTATGCCAAAGCGATGTTTGTTGCGCTTTCGCGGCCGTCGCGGCCAGGTTCGATGTCGAAAGTAACTTTCTGATCGTCAGCCAAACCAGTCAGGCCAGCTTGTTCAACAGCCGAGATGTGTACAAACACGTCTTTGCTGCCGCCTTCAGGCGCGATGAAGCCGAAGCCTTTTGTTGCATTAAACCATTTTACGGTGCCAGTAGCCATCGTATATTCTCCTATTTATCTGCCCGCAGAATGCGGCAGCTCGGCTCAGCCAGAACAAGATCGATATACTGAGCTGTTAAGAGCAGTGTAGCCGATAGAGGTAACGTCGCAGGCTCCACATAGGCCCATGCCGCGAAAACATCAAGGAATTTGTCAACCGGCGCGCGGATTGGCAGAATTGGTCGTGATTTACGTTTGGATATTGGCGGGGCAGAACTTCCCCCCATAGATCGCCGTCACGTTGGGCACACGTCCAAGCGGGTTTCGGGCCGTAGATGCGCTGAAATTGCAGAATTGACACGCTGTAGGGCCGCGTTGAATGACGCGCAACGGCTAAACCACTTTCCAGCTTCGCCGCTTTTTCAGCCAGCTATGTCATTGAAGGGGATTTACACCTGATGGACGCCAAAGTGGTCGTAGATGGCACCAAAGGTGAGCAGCCTTTGCCGCAGTTTTCTGTAATGTTGCCCAAAGATGGCCCCATCACCAGTTGGAGCCCCGCATCGGTCGCGGTCTTTTCTGTCGGATTATATCCCGAGGCCTGGGCGAAGTTAGAACGCACCGGCAACCTTGGTGCGCTATCTGCGGCATTGCACCAGATACTCTGTGATACCCCGCCCAATGCTAAGGTTGATCAAAAATGGTCAGAGTTTTGCACCACAATCACGCCGGTCTGGCAAAATGCTCGCGCCAGTGGGGGGGGCGATTGGTCTTGCTCTACCCGACTGAGCGATTGGTCCCGCTCGATTTTGGCCCGTGTCGCTATGGCTGGGCCTGGGCGCAGTATCCGCGCGTTTGAGCGGCGCCTAAAGCGTTGGAGCACCCAATCGCGCCAGTCGCTGAAATCCTATTCGGACATGGAAAACCTGCACAGGCTGTCTGCCCTCAATGCAGGTGTCGACGCAGCCGCGTTGGTCAATGATGCGGGTTACAGTGACCAATCCCATATGGTGCGTGCGGTGCGGCGGGCGACGGGGTTTTCGCCCGTCCAGCTGAACCGCCATATTGAAATGGAAGAGGCCTTTTGGTGCTACCGTTTGTTGGGTGAGCGTTTTTAGGGGGGGAGATAGACCTGATCGCAGCACAGCAAAGGCAGCTTCGTTGCCAGAAGAAATCTTAAACTATGGCTGCCGTGGGAAAATGGTAGCCCGTACGAGAATCGAACTCGTCTTTCCAGGTTGAAAACCTGGCGTCCTAACCGATAGACGAACGGGCCACGCTGTGTGGTGAGGCGTATCTAGGCAAACTGGGACGAGGGTGCAAGGGGGTAAATGCCTCTAAATCGTAATTTTTTGAACGGCCCCTTAGGCACGGGCCGCATCCTCTAGGCGCAGTTGCACGCGGGCGCGTCCACCCCATGAGTTAATTTCCAGACGCCCCGCCAGATGAAACCGCGCGCCGCCATGATTGACAAGGGCTTGGCCCATGGTCCCGTCATAGACGCCAAAGGCAATCGCCTCGATGCGCGCCCCCATGCCATCACCGAATGTCAGCTTTAGATGATTGTCGCCAATGCGTTTGGTAAAGTTGATTTCCACGTCGGGAAAAGCAAAGCGCGGGGCAGGGGCGCTGGCACCAAATGGCCCAGCTTGTTCCAACTGCTCAATCAGTTCAACCGTGGCAGCGCCCGGCATCAGCACACCATCGAGTTTCAGATCGGCAGGACCAGCATCGCCGGCACCTTGTTTGGCCAGCAGTTCGCTAAGGCGCGCCATTGCAGGTTCCAGTTGATCCCGTGCAACCGTAAGGCCCGCCGCCATTTTGTGGCCGCCGCCCTTGAGCAACAAGCCCTCGGCCATCAACCGCTGGATAGAGGCGCCCAGATCAACACCGGAAACCGAACGGCCCGAGCCTTTGCCCTCATCCCCGTCCAACCCGATCACGATGGCGGGTCGGTTGGTTGTTTCTTTCAAACGCGACGCGACAATGCCCACCACGCCGGGATGCCAGCCCTCGCCAGCCGCCCAAACCAGCGGCGCGTCCAGCCCGCGTTCTTCGGCTTGCGCGAGCGCCACGTCCCGCACGCTGGCTTCAACTTCGCGGCGCTCGGAGTTCAACTCGTCCAGCCGGTCCGCCATGGCGCGGGCCTCTTGCACGTTGGTACAGGCCAACAGGCGTGCGCCCAGATCGGCCTGACCAATGCGCCCGCCCGCATTGATGCGTGGGCCCAGCATAAAGCCAAGGTGATAGGTCGTCGGGGCGCTGTTCATCCGCGCCACATCGCCCAAGGCCACCAACCCAATGCGTTTGCGCATCGCCATGACCTTTAGCCCTTGGCGCACCAACGCGCGGTTGACGCCGGTCAGCGGGGCAACATCGGCCACGGTGCCAAGTGCCACAAGATCCAACATATCAACAAGGTTGGGTCCGGTTTGATCAAGGGCGCGCATCTGGCGGTTGACCTCGACCAATAATAAAAACACCACGCCAGCGGCGCAAAGTTGGGCATAATCCCCGCTTTCGTCCTGGCGATTTGGGTTCACCACGGCCACAGCATCAGGCAGGGTCTCACCACCCAAGTGATGGTCCAACACGACCACATCCGCCCCCTTGGCGGCTGCAATCGCCTCATGGCTGACGGTGCCGCAATCCACGCAGACAATCAGCGCATGATCGCGGGCCAGCATTTCCATGGCTGGTATATTCGGCCCATACCCCTCAGTGATCCGGTCCGGGATATACAACGTCGCATCGCGCCCCATTTGGCGTAGCCAATCCAGTAGCAAGGCGGCAGAGGTGCCACCATCCACATCGTAATCGGCAAAGATAGCAATTTTTTCGCCGGATTGTGCGGCCTGCAAGAACCGCGCGGCGGCGGGTTGCATATCTTTAAGCGACAATGGATCCGGCAACAGGTCTTTGATGGTCGGCGTCAAAAATGTCTCTGCGTCCGGCGGAGCAACCCCGCGGCGCACAAGGATGCGACACAGTGGCAGGGGCAGGTTGGTGTCCTGCGCCATGCCCTCGGCCAATCGGTCGTCCTCAATGCTCGGCCCCACCCAAAGTCGGTCACTTAAAGAGGCGTCTACCGATAAAAACCCACTCATGTGGTGGCCTCAATGATGCTGTCCGTTGTTTTAGCCATGGCAAATTCACCGTGCAGATGCGCAACGGCACTGTCGTGAATTTGCGCAGCACTCAAGGAGTCGCCACCGCGCCATGACATATCGGCGTTTTGTTCAAAGGCCGCGCAGGCGTCATGGGCCAGCGTAACGTCAAAGCCCAGATTGGCCGCCATCCGCGTGGTGGTTGAAACGCAATGCGGCGTTGTCAGCCCACAGATCACCAAATCACCGATACCAGCTGCACGCAAACGGGCCTCAAGGTCGGTGCCAATGAAAGCTGAATTAACAGTTTTCCCGATCACGGGTTCATCCGCATTGGGTTGGACTTCGGGCTTGAAATCGGTCCCCGTTTGTCCCGCTTCAAGCGGGCTGCCCGCCGTGGTGCTGAGGTGGCGGATGTGAAAAACCTGATCACCACGCGCCCGCCAGTGTTGCAACAGGCGGGCGGCGTTTGTTTCGGCATCGGGATTGTTGCGCGCGCCCCAGAATGAGCTGTCAAAGCCCTTCTGGATGTCGATCAGGATCAGCGCGCACTCCATTTAGCTGGTTTTGATGCGGTAGGACATGCGCCGAACCGAACCCGTTTTGGAGCGCATCAAAATGGTTTCTGTGGTCAAATACCCGGGTTCACGTTTGATACCATGTACGATGGATCCATCCGTCACACCCGTTGCCGCAAAGATCACGTCCTCGGTGACCAGTTCGTCACGTGAGTAAATCCGGTCCAGATCGGTGATGCCAGCTTTGGCAGCACGGCCACGTTCATCATCATTGCGGAACATCAAACGGCCATACATTTGCCCGCCCATGCATTTTAGCGCCGCTGCCGCCAGCACGCCTTCGGGCGCGCCACCTGAACCCATGTAGATGTCGATGCCTGTGGTCTCAGACTCGGCACAGTGCATGACGCCCGCAACGTCGCCATCGGTGATCAAACGGATCGCCGCACCGGTTGTGCGCAACTCTTCGATCATGTCCTCATGGCGTGGGCGCTCCAGCACACAAACGGTGATGTCACTCATGGCGCAGCCTTTGGCGTCGGCCAGCGCTTTGATGCGCTCGGACGGGGACATATCCAAGGTCACAACGTCGGTCGCAAAGCCCGGCCCAATCGCCAGTTTGTCCATGTAGACGTCAGGCGCATGCAGCATCGAGCCGCGTGGCCCCATCGCGATCACCGTCAGCGCGTTTGGCATGTCCTTGGCGGTCAGGGTGGTGCCCTCAAGCGGGTCCAGCGCGATGTCAACGCCGGGGCCTTTGCCGGTGCCGACCTCTTCGCCGATATACAGCATCGGGGCCTCGTCCCGTTCGCCTTCGCCGATGACAATCACACCGTTGATGTCGATCATATTCAACTGGGTGCGCATGGCGTCAACAGCGGCCTGATCGGCAGCTTTTTCGTCGCCACGCCCCACCAGTTTGGCCGAGGCCAAGGCAGCGGCTTCGGAAACGCGGGCCAAGCCCAACGATAGCATACGGTCGGAAAATTCGGATTCTTTGCTCATTTTGAGATGTCCTATTGATTAAACAGTTTCAATTCTGATGGCGACGGGTGGCGAAGCAACAACACCGGTTGCCTCAAATCCCGCAATCGCGTCGTCCAAAGCGGCGCGGGTTGTTTTGTGGGTGACAATCAGCACGGGGGCTGAAGTGTCCTCGTGGCTGTATTGGCGCATGCGGTCGACCGACACACCAGATTCGCCAAGCACCGTGGCGATTTTGGCCAAGGCACCGGGTTTGTCGTGCAACGTCATGCGCAGATAATAAGGGGCAGGGGCGGCAGATTTGGCCGCCTTGGCCGCCTCAAGCATGTCGGCGGGTTGACCAAAGGTCGACACCCGAATGCCGCGCGCAATGTCCAACACATCGGACATGACAGCCGAGGCGGTTGGCCCTTCGCCCGCCCCCGCACCACGCAATACGATTTGACCGACGTGGTCGCCCTCAAGCACCACCATATTGGTGCCGCCCTCAAGTTGGCCAAGCGGGCTGATGGCCGGAACCAGACACGGCGACATGCGTTGTTCCAACCCGCGCCCCGTCAACTGGGCCACGCCCAACAGTTTGATTTTGTAGCCCATATCAGCGGCTTGTTCGATGTCGTCAATGGTGATGCGCTCAATGCCTTCCAGTTCGACATCGTCAAAGGCCACCTTGGTGCCAAAGGCGATTGAGGCCAGCAAAGCCAGCTTGTGCCCGGCGTCAATGCCACCCACGTCGAGCGTCGGATCGGCCTCAAGATAGCCCAGTTGATTGGCTTCCTCGAACACCTCGGCGTAGGGCAGGCCGGCGCTTTCCATCCGTGTCAGGATGTAATTACAGGTGCCGTTCATCACGCCCATGACGCGCTCGATCTGGTTGCCAGCCAAACCCTCGGTCAGTGCTTTGACCACAGGAATGCCACCGGCAACAGCCGCTTCAAGGCGGATTACGCGGCCAGCGGCCTCGGCAGATAGGGCCAGTTCCTGACCATGCAAGGCCAACATCGCCTTGTTGGCGGTGACAACGTCTTTGCCCGCGGCGATCGCGGCCTCGGTCGCAGCCTTGGCGGGGCCATCTGCGCCGCCCATCAATTCCACGAACACATCAACGTCGTCGCGTTGTGCCAGTTTGACGGGGTCATCTTCCCAAGCGAAATCCGATAGGTTGACGCCGCGGTCTTTGTCGCGTGAACGGGCCGAAACTGCCGTGATCACCACCGGGCGTCCGGTGCGGGCGGTCAGCAAATTGGCCTTTTGGCGCACGATTTTGACAACGCCCGCCCCAACGGTCCCCAGACCAGCAATTCCAAGGCGTAACGGTTCAGTCATTTTGCGCTCTCCGAGTGTTAAACAGGTTGCGGTTTCTCTATCGCCAATTTAACGGCGGCGCAACGCAGCAGGTGCTGTTATCTGTGGCGGGCGATAGCGGCGCGCATGCGGGCGCGGGTTGCCCCGTCAATGACGGGCCCACGCAGACGCGCAGCGCGCCCTTTCAAACCGCTGACGCGCCCTTGCAAGGTCGCGACGGTTTCTTCGGTGATTTGCACTTCTTTTGCACCCGCAATCAATTGATCCATTGGCACCAGACTTGGATATCCGGCTTGGCGTGCGGCGGGTGTAACGGCGGCGTCCAACTCGGGGAAATCACTGCATCCGACCAATATTGTGGCGATGATGGCAAGGGCAGTCGCGCGGAGGTGCATCAAAAGGGATTCCCGTCGTGGTTTTCGCGATAATAGGGCGGGTTGGGCGCGTTTTACAAGCAGGGCTTTGAATTGAACGATTGGTCAGTTAAACCCTACCCATGGCACGTAAAACAGGTTCACATTCCCAGATCACCGGCCCCAAGGTGCGCGCAGCGGCATCAAAACTGTTTGCCCGTCATGGGTTTGCCGCCGTTTCCATGCGCCAAATCGCGGGCGAAGTAGGTGTGCAGGCCGGCGCGTTGTACCTATATACACCTGACAAACAAACCCTGTTGTTTGACCTGATGCGTGAACATATGGATGAATTGCTGGCCGCGTGGGATCAGCAGGACAAGGGCGTTGATCCTTTGTCGCAACTTGAGGCTTTTGTACGGTTTCATATCGGTTTCCATCTGGATCGCCCTGACGAGGTGTTCATCGCCTATATGGAGTTGCGCAATTTGGCGCAGGATAACTTCATCGTCATCGAGTCGCTGCGCAAGCGCTATGAAGACGTGCTGGAGCGGATTTTGCATCAGGGCCAGCAAGCGGGTGTTTTCACTGTGCCGGATACCAAGTTGGCGATGATGGCGCTGATTGCGATGCTGACGGGGGTGAACACCTGGTATCGCGAGGGCGGCCGCCTGTCCCGTGACAAGATCGAGGAAATTTATTGGGATATGACCCGCAAAGCGGTTGCAGGCTGACGCCCATTTTGTCGCAACCAGAGGCGACGTGTCGGGTTCGATCTGCCAAATCTTGTTGAAACCAACAGGAGGCAGTAATGAAAATCGGATTTATCGGACTTGGAAACGTCGGCGGCAAGCTGGCAGGGAGCCTATTGCGCAATGGCATAAATTTGTCTGTGCATGATCTGGACGCTGCACTGGTGGCGGCCTTTGTGGCGGATGGGGCGACCAATGGTGAAAGCCCTGCCAACATGATGCAAGACTGTGACGCCGTGATCACCTGTCTGCCCAGCCCTGCGGCCTCGGCGCTGGTGATGGACGAGATGCTGGATCAGGTGCGCGCGGGTAAAATCTGGATGGAAATGTCGACCACGGACGAGGTCGAAGTCAAGCGTCTGGGGGCTTTGGTGTTGGCCAAGGGTGGTGCTGCGGTGGATTGTCCCGTGTCGGGGGGCTGTCATCGCGCCGCCACCGGCAATATCGCGATCCTTGCGGGATGCGAGCGCGCCACATTCGAGCGGATTTTGCCGCTGCTGACCAAATTGGGCAGGCGGGTACTACACACAGGGCCGCTTGGCTCGGCCTCGGTGTTAAAGGTGCTGACCAACTATCTGGCCACCGCGAACCTTGTGTCGGTTTGCGAGGCGCTGACGGTGGCCAAGGGCGCTGGCATGGATTTGAACACGGCCTATGAGGCGATCCGGATCTCGTCCGGCAATAGTTTTGTGCATGAAACCGAAAGTCAGGTCATCCTGAATGGCTCACGAGATATATCGTTCACGATGGATTTGGTGCTCAAAGATATCGGCCTGTTTCAACAGGTTGCCGATCGGGTCAATGTGACGCTGCAGGTTAGTCCGCTGTTGATCGAGATTTTCAAAGACGGAATTGAGCAATTCGGCACGCGCGAGTTGTCGCCAAACATTATCAAACGGTTGGAACGGGCCACAGGGTTGGATGTGACAGCACCTGGGTTTCCGGCGGAAATGACGGATGACGAGCCCGAAGCCGAGGGTTATGAAATCACAGCCTCTCGATCTTCCTCACAATAGCGGCTATGTCGGGCGAAACGCCCAAAAACCCGAACAGGAACCCAACATGTCCGAGACCGAAATCATTGCAACTGTCATGCCCTCGACCATTCGCCGATATGCAGGATTGCTGATCTTGGCGATCTTGGGTGGCTTGCTTGTCTATGTGGCGCTGGCAACGCCGCCGGCCTCGCTGCTTTGGCGGGCGCTTTTGCTGGGGCTGGGGGCTGTGGTGCTGTGGCTGGCAGAAAACATGCGCCGCGCTACCAAATCGGGCGTGGTGCTAACGCAGGATGCCTTGCAAACCACCGATGGTCAGGTGCTGGTGCGGGTTGAGGATATGCTGGGGGTTGTGCGCGGGTCGTTCTCGCTGAAACCTTCTAACGGGTTTTCGGTGCTGACCAAGACCCGCCAAACACGCGGCTGGGCACCAGGACTTTGGTGGCGGTTTGGCAAACGGGTCGGGGTTGGCGGTGTCACGGCGGCCTCGCAGGCCAAATTCATGTCCGAAGTTTTGGCCGCGATGCTGGCCGAGCGCGGCATTGGTCGATAAGAGCGCTAAAAGGCCACAGAAATACAAAAGGCGCCGGAAAAAACCGACGCCTTGTTGCTTGTTTCAAAACCCAGCTTAGTGAGAGTTGCTCCACTGTGGCGGCGGAAAGCGTGGCCGCGTGGCAATGAAGTTCCCCAGATCATAGGGCTCAAAACCGATTTGAGCGAAGGGCTCATAGGTCATGTGCGATTCTACGAGGATCAGACTGTCCCCATGGCCCATAATAGGGATGAGCTTTTCGACATTTGTCAGCGTGGCATCAGTCAGGGGCTGCTTCCCATGCGTGCCGTGGGACCATTTCAAAATATGGTTTCCGTCTGTGTCGTCCAGCGGATCTTCGGTATCAAACTGAACCAACGTTACACGAACCCAGGTCGGGTTCGGGCTGGCGGCCAGAAAATCGTAAACCGTGTTTAATCCATTGATATAGTTGGGGCCAACAAACGGGTTTTCACGCGAAATCATATCGCTGATCGTATAGGCGGCCTTCAGATTGGTGCTGCGCGCCCGAAAAGCGTCAAAGAATACGGAAATCGCCACCATCGACCAGACCAGCATCGGCAAGACAATGATTGCCTCGGTTGTGGCTGTGCCGCGCTCGTCACGGGCGAATGCGCGCAATCTATCAGTTATAAATAACATGCTGTACCTCATCATGTGGGTTCGTTCACGAAGGCCGAGCTGGTGACAAGCGCATAGCCACCCAACGCGTCTTTAGACATATGAACGCCCAGTTTTGTAGAAGGGAAAATCGGCTCGAAAACAGCACAAACGCGGATCAGAACCATTTCATGCGAGGTGCCCGGGTTCAGATCAACCACCGGGTTGATGCTGCCGTTGTTACGGTCCTTGCAGGTCGTATCCTCGGAAAGCGGTGTCCAAGACACGGTGCTTACAGGGCGCAGTTCGATCAGCAGACTGTCCGAACATGCCGGCACAACTGATGAGCGATCGCAAATCAAATCGCGCAGATCGTCCTGTGTCGGGGCGATCAGATTGCCCAACCGCAGATCCCGAACCGTCCGGTCCACTGCGTGCTCTAGCATCACCTGACGGATGGTCAGGATCCCGATCTCGACGGTCGACAACAGCAACGTCACCAAGAGCGGAAAGAACAGCGCAAACTCGATTGTTGCATTGCCTTCGTCACGTTTGAAACGGGCCAGCGCACGGTTGAGCAAAGAGGGAACTGTGTTGATCATTGTTCCAACCTTAATCTATGCAACTGCGCCGCGATTGATGCAAATGCTTCAGAGATTTCAACACCTTCCACACGGAAGAAGTGGCCCGCCGTGGTCGCACAATTCGACAATTTGGTCGCATTGCTGTCTGTCACCTCAAAGCCGATGGTAAACACCAGAATGTTGTTGCTCTTGGCGGCTGAACAAATGCTGTTCATGCGCACGTCTTTTGTGCTGCCGCCAATTGAACCGTAGGTGCCATATCTCCAGTAGTTGTAGTTATAGTCAGCAGGGTCCATCAGGTACTTGGCAACATAGCGAATTGAGGCATGGTCATACAATTCGATGAACGACATCTGTTCGAAATCACCGGAATCAAGGCTCGATTTCCAAGTGCCACTGGTGCTCTCTCTATAGGAATGGAAGTATTTTTTAGAACCCCAATGGTCCTCGTTATAAATCGCGTAGCGATCACGCCCATAACTATCGAGCCTGTGCCAAACATTTGACATGTTGTCGGCTGGATCAACAAGACCACCAGAAACCTCTGGCTTCAGATAATATTGATTGGTGTTCGCGCCATCCGTCATCACCACGATCACCTTCAGGCTGTTTTCTTGGTTATAAGTGTATGGGCGACCCGCGAATTTAGAGTCAACGTCGCCATCGGTGATCAGCGAAGACACAACAGTTTGGGCAGAAGGGTCAAGCAGAGCAGCACCCCATTTGATGCCGATTTCTGTGGATGTATTGCCGCTTGCTTCAAAGGCGTCGACATAGTCTTTCAACGCTTCGAGATCACTGGACAAGGGCAGAATAGCACGGTTGACCTTGGAAACAGGCGGGCAGGCCCGGTAGTTCCATTTAATTTTGTGATCTTTGTATTTGTACGGGTTGTTCCAGGCATGGAAGTGTCCAGTGCGTTGAATTGGATCCGTAGGTGACAATGTAGTGGTGCTGAACGCAGACGTGGTGAAATCAACGCAGTGCGAATAGGCATGCTCATTCGAAGCATTATACTTGGACAGCAGGTTTTGACCGGCATTCACCTGCATGGAATAGGGAATGACCGAAATCGAATACGTGTCTTCTTCGGGTTGGTTCAACAGCAGCGTTTCAAGGAATTCATGCGCGGCCTCTTTGAGGTCATACAGTTTTGTATGGCCAGACGCGGAAGAGCGTCCCATCGAACCGGAAACGTCCAAAACCAGCGAAATCTCAACTTTGTCCACGCCATCAACGGCCACACCGGAGGCATATGCACCAAGTTCATCTACGCCACCCGCTTCGGGGCCACCTGGAGTTTCCAGAAGGTCGCGAAATGACTTGCTCATAAAGAATGTCTTGATTGTGGGGATATCATCTTCTGCATAATCCGCCGACACGCGACGGTAGTTGGCACCCTCGATAACCGTTGTATCAGGCGCAAGGCCCTCCATGTCGGCTTTTGCGAAATAGTCGTCGCAAATGTCTTGGGCATCGACCGTTTGCTTCATACTGGCAGCGGCCAAAATGCAGCGGTCAGTGGTATATTGGACTTTGGTGCGCAGGTATTCGCTGCGTATCGTGTCAAAAGCCAACCCGCTGATGATCATCATGCAGACGAACATATACAGTCCGAAGATGATCAATGACCCATCTTCTTTCCTGTGGAACAAAGAGAATTTGTGCATCAGATTGGCCCTAAAACCACCTGCTTGCTTCTTCGAAGCTACTTCGTTTGCTTCGTTAAAAGCTTTGATAAATTCCTGCGTCATATCTCGCCCTTTCATGAACACCAAACATTGGTGCCCCCACATGCACGCACAAAACGTGCCTTGCTATATAGGCAGGGGGATGTGTTCAAATTAGGGCAGACTTTGGTCAAAAAGCGACAATCTAACGCCGTTTTAGGGATTGTCGCGCCCTTCGCGCCCTGATTGTCGCCATATGCTTAATAATATCAAAATTTGTTGGGAATTGGTGCAGAACGTCATTGGCTGGAAAAAAAGAATGAAGGTTGGCGGGAGTATTCACATGGAAATATGTTGGTGATTCGGAATTGCGGGTAGGATGTTAACCAAAACAGGCCTAGGATTTTTCCATTGTGAAATATGTGCGATTCGTGCGCACCCTTTTTTTGTTCTGGAGAACGATGATGTCCGCACCAAATGAACCCAGCTTTCGTGAATCGGTTGATATGATGTTTAACCGTGCCGTTGCGCTGATGGACTTGGCCCCTGGCCTTGAGGAAAAGATCCGCGTTGTGAACGCGACTTATACAGTGCGTTTTGGTGTGCGTCTGCGCGGCGAAATCAAGACATTTACGGGCTATAGATCGGTGCATTCCGAACATATGGAACCCGTTAAGGGCGGCATTCGATATGCGCTGGGTGTTAACCAAGATGAAGTCGAGGCGCTGGGCGCTTTGATGACCTATAAGTGTGCCTTGGTCGAAGCGCCGTTTGGCGGCTCCAAGGGGGGCTTGCGAATTGACCCGCGCGAATACAACGCCCAAGAGATGGAGCTGATCACACGGCGTTTTGCTTATGAACTGATAAAGCGCGACCTGATCAACCCGTCACAGAACGTGCCGGCCCCTGACATGGGCACGGGCGAAAAGGAAATGGCGTGGATCGCCGACCAATACGCCCGCATGAACACCACTGATATCAACGCCAGAGCCTGCGTGACCGGTAAACCAACCCACGCCGGTGGTATCGCGGGCCGCGTCGAGGCCACGGGCCGTGGTGTTCAATATGCATTGCGTGAGTTTTTCCGTCACCCCGAAGACATCGCCAAAGCGGGGCTGGACGGCACGCTGGAAGGTAAGAAAATCATTGTGCAGGGGCTTGGCAATGTGGGTTACCACGCCGCCAAATTCCTGCGGGATGAGGACAACGCCAAAATCGTTGGCATCATTGAACGGGACGGCTGCCTTTTTGACGCTGACGGTCTGGACGTTGAGGCGGCGCAAAAATGGCTGGCCAACCATGGTGGTCTAGCGGGCTATATGGACACCCATTTTGACAAAGATGGTGCCAAGTTGCTGGAAGCCGACTGCGATATCTTGATCCCGGCGGCACTGGAGGCCGTGATCAACATGACAAATGCCGACCGGATCAAGGCGCCATTAATTATTGAGGCCGCCAATGGTCCGATCACAGCCGGTGCCGACGAAGTCCTGTGCGATAAGGGTATTGTGATCATTCCGGACATGTATGCCAACGCAGGCGGGGTGACGGTGTCCTATTTTGAGTGGGTCAAGAACCTTGGCCACATCCGGTTTGGCCGTATGCAGCGCCGCCACGAAGAATCGCGTCACCAGCTGGTGGTCGATGAACTGGAACGTCTGGACCGCTACTTGGGGGATGCATGGTCTATGTCACCGGATTTCAAACGCAAATACCTGCGCGGCGCGGATGAACTGGAGCTGGTGCGCTCGGGCCTGGATGACACCATGCGCGTGGCCTATCAATCCATGCGCGAGGTTTGGCATTCACGCGACGACGTTGAGGATCTGCGCACCGCGGCCTTCATTGTGGCAATCGGGCGTGTGGCCAGATCCTACACCGCCAAAGGGCTGTAAGCCGCGCAGTTAGTCGCACAGTTGGTCGCGCAGTGGCAAAACAATGTCGGGAAGCAGCGGGTTATTTTGTTGCTTCCCATTGAATATCTCCTCAAGACTTGGTTTCATTGGGCCAATATGTTCTGGGGGACGATATGCGATTTTCTGGCTGGCAGGTTTTGCGCCAAGGCTTAACGGGCAACACAGGGTGGACCCCGCAATGGCGCAATCCTGACCCAAAAACCGAATATGACATCGTAATCATTGGCGGTGGCGGGCATGGCCTGTCCACGGCCTATTATCTGGCCAAGGAACACGGGTTGAAAAACATCGCCGTGTTGGAAAAAGGCTATCTTGGTGGCGGCAACGTCGGGCGCAACACAACCATCGTGCGTGCCAACTACTATCTGCCCGGCAACAGTGAGTTTTACAGCCATTCGCTAAAATTGTGGGAAAACCTAGAGGCCGAGCTGAACTACAATGTGATGCTGTCCCAACGGGGCGTGATCCAGATTTTCCACTCGGACGGCCAACGCGATGCAGCGGCGCGCCGGGGCAATGCGATGATCAACCAAGGCGATGACGCGACTTTGCTGGACCGCGAGGCTTTGCGCAATATCCTCCCTTATCTGGATTACGACAACGCCCGTTTTCCGGTCTACGGCGGTTTGCTGCATCCGCGCGGAGGCACGGCCCGTCATGATGCGGTGGCATGGGGCTATGCGCGCGGCGCAGATCAGCGCGGCGTCGATCTGATTCAAAACTGTGAAGTCACCGGCATCGACATTGAGAACGGCAAAGTGCGCGGCGTGCAAACCAGTCGCGGGGCCATCCGCGCCAAAAAGGTGGCGATGGTAACGGCCGGTCGCTCTGGCCAAACTGCCGCGATGGCCGGTATGCGTCTGCCCATCGAGAGCCATGTGCTACAAGCCTTCGTGACAGAGGGGCTAAAACCTGCCATCGACCACGTCATCAGCTTTGGCATGGGGCATTTTTATATCAGCCAATCCGACAAGGGCGGGTTGGTGTTTGGCGGCGATCTGGATTTCTATGCCTCTTACGCACAACGCGGCGGACTGCACCGCAAAGAACAGGTCATGCAAGCGGCGATGACCTTGATGCCCATGATCGGCAAAGCCCGCGTGCTGCGCTCGTGGGGGGGCATTATGGACATGACACCGGACGGATCACCCATCATCGACAAAACCCATATTGAAGGGCTGTTTGTGAATGCTGGCTGGTGTTACGGCGGCTTTAAGGCGGTGCCAGGATCAGGCAAATCTTTTGCTCATTTGCTGGCCACAGGCAACCATCATCAACCTGCCGCACGGTTCCAGCTTGACCGTTTCAAATCAGGCTATTTACTCGACGAGGAGGGTACAGGTGCGCAACACAATCTACACTAAATCATCCACATGGATGTTGGTGGCGGCGCTTGCGCTGCCGCTACAGGCGCAAGCCGACTCACCCGAAGGCTGCTATGAGCGGGCCTATAGCCAAGCACATTTGGCCAAGAACCCCGATCAGGTCGTCGCGCAAATCGCGGTGAAGTTTGGCCAAAAAGCTGGCGACAGGGTCGCGCAAATGTCTGTGTTGACCGCCAATCAGGGCCATGTTCAAGCCAGCGGAAACGGCGGAAAATTACTGGATCAATTCCTCTATTGTTTTGCCTCACAAAACAGTGCCAAAACCTGGACCTGCAGCGTTGAATGCGATGGCGGTAGCATGGAAATCATGCGCTCAGATGCGAAAACACTGCTGTTTCGCACCGACTATTTGCTGGTCGGAGACTCTGAGCAATGTGGCGGGCCTGTCGATCTGGCCGAAAAAATGAACCAAAGCGTGACGTATAAATTGACGCGCGTTTCCGACAGCCAATGCGCCATTAATTAACAAGGGACGCGACAAAATGCGGATCAAATGCCCCCTGTGCGGGGAGCGCGACAGGCGCGAATTTTATTATCAGGGCGACGCGATCGCCTTGCAACGGCCAGACGCGGATGCACCCGCAGCTGACTGGGATGACTACCTGCACAACCGCGACAACATCGCTGGCGTGACCCGCGATCTATGGCATCACGAAACAGGCTGCGGCGCGTGGCTGGTGGTGACGCGCAACACCAACACCCACGAGATTCTGGCCGCCGCATTGGCAAGCGATGAGGTAAGCGCATGAGAGTTGAAGACAAAGGCTTGATCGACCGCGCCATCACGGTGCCGTTTTCCTTTGACGGGCAACGCTATTGCGGCCATGCGGGCGATACCTTGGCCTCGGCCCTTTTGGCGAACGGGGTGCGGCTGATGGGGCGCTCGTTCAAATATCACCGTCCACGCGGGGTTTTAACGGCAGGCTCGGAGGAGCCAAACGCGCTGGTGACAACAGGGCAAGGGGCCACTGCGACCCCAAATGTGCGCGCCACGACCCAGGAGATATTCGTTGGTCTAAAGGCCGAGAGCCAAAACCGCTGGCCGTCGCTTAATCTGGACCTGATGGGGATCAATGATGCCTTTTCACAGTTTTTGTCAGCGGGTTTTTACTACAAAACCTTCATGTGGCCAAAATCCTTTTGGGAACGGGTCTACGAGCCAATCATCCGCCGCTCTGCCGGTTTAGGGGCGCTTTCCGGCCTGCCTGACACGTCCAAATATGACCAAGCCACGGCCCATTGCGACTTGTTGGTGATCGGCGCTGGGCCTGCGGGCCTGATCGCGGCGTTGACCGCGGCGCGGGCCGGTGCGGACGTGATATTGGCCAATGAGGACTCGCGCATGGGCGGGCGATTACTGGCCGAAACCGAACCCCTGGACGGCGAGCCAGCCCACATCTGGGTCGAGCGCATGGTGGCGGAGTTGGCCGCAATGGACAACGTGCGCTTGATGCACCGCACCACTGTAACGGGCGTCTATGACACAGGCACATACGGCGCACTTGAGCGGGTCTCGGGCCATTTGGCGGACCCGCAAACGGGGGCGCCGCTGGAAACCTTTTGGCAGATCGCGGCCAAACAATGCGTGTTGGCCGCAGGCGCAATTGAACGGCCCGTGGCATTTCCGATGAACGACCGACCCGGTGTGATGATGGCCAGCGGCGTGCGGGCCTATCTGAACCGCTGGGGGGTGGCGGCGGGCCAAAAGGTTGTCGTCTTTGGCAACAACAGTGACGCCCACCGCACAGCTATGGACCTGACGGCAGCGGGTGTCGAAGTGGCCGCGCTGATCGACAGCCGGGCTGACGTGGCCGTGACGGGAGATTTTCCAATCTACACAGGCGCGCAGGTGGTAGACACCAAGGGGCGCAAGTCGCTGGGTGAAATCCATGTGCAAACCAGCAGCGGCGTTGAGAAAATCGAAGCGGATTGTCTGGCGATGTCCGGTGGCTGGAACCCGACGCTGCATCTGAGCTGCCATCTGGGGGGGCGGCCGGTCTGGAACGACAAAATTCACGCTTTTGTGCCGGACCCTAACAATTGTGCGGGTTTACATGTGGCAGGGGCCGCTGCAGGTGTGTTTGACACCAAAGGCGCGCTGAAATCAGGGGTGTCCCGGGCCAAAGAGGCGCTGAAAGCCCTTGGTCTCAAGGCCTGTGCTGTGGCTTTGCCCGTGACGGGCGATGATGAATATGCCCTGACGCCCCTGTGGGCTGTGAAGGGCAATGGTGGCCGTGCTTGGCTGGATTTTGCCAATGACGTGACACTCAAGGATGTTGAGCTGGCGGCGCGTGAAAACATGGGCTCGGTCGAGCATATGAAACGCTACACCACCCAAGGCATGGCGCCGGATCAGGGCAAAAACTCCAACGTTGGTGCCTTGGTGGCATTGGCCGATGCGACTGGGCGCGGCATTGCTGAAACCGGCACCACAACATTTCGCCCGCCCTATGTGCCGGTGTCGATTGCGGCGATGGGGTCCAGTGGGGCAGGCAAGGGGTTTTTGCCGGAACGTCTGACCACTTCACATGCGGCGACCGTGGCGCTGAATGCGCCAATGATCGAGGCAGGGCTGTGGTATCGCCCCTCCTATTTTCCGCGCAATGGCGAAAAAACATGGCGGCAATCCTGTGATCGCGAGGTCAATATGGTGCGCGAGACGGTTGGGGTTTGTGATGTCTCGACTCTGGGAAAAATCGACGTCCAAGGGCCTGATGCGGCCCGGTTTTTGGACTTTATCTACACCAACATGAGGTCGACGCTCAAAGTGGGCCGCGTGCGGTACGGCCTTATGCTGCGCGAAGACGGGTTTGTGATGGACGACGGCACCTGCGCGCGTTTGGGCGCGACCCACTACGTGGTGACGACGACCACCGCGGCCGCGGGGCAGGTGATGCGCCATATGGAGTTTGTGTTGCAGGCGCTGCACCCTGAATGGGACGTGCGAATTACCTCGGTCACTGAGCAATGGGCGCAGTTCGCCGTGGCAGGACCAAAGGCGCGTGCCTTGATCAATGCGGTTGTTAACACACCGATTGATAACGAAAATTTTCCCTTCATGGGGTGCGGGCCGGTAGAAATCGGGGCCATCGCGGCGCGGTTGTTCCGGATCTCGTTTTCGGGGGAGCATGCCTATGAAATTGCCGTACCGTCGCGGTTCGGGGCGTCCATGTTTGATGCGCTTTTGGCTTTGGCCGAAGGCATGGGTGGTGGCGCTTACGGTATGGAATCGTTGAATGTTTTACGCATTGAAAAGGGGTTTATCACCCACGCGGAAATCCATGGACGGGTGACGGCGTTTGATATCGGGATGGAGCGGATGGTGTCGGCCAAAAAGGACTGTATCGGCAAGGCAGCATCAATGCGTGCGGGCCTAAATGGGCCTGTGCGCGAACAATTGGTGGGGCTCAAACCTGTGGGGGCTGGCAAAATGTTACTGGCAGGGGCACATTTGTTTGGCAAAGAGGCCGAAGCTGTGCGTGACAATGATCAGGGTGGTATAACCAGCGTGTGTTTCTCGCCCAGTATGGGTATACCGCTGGGGTTGGCGCTGCTGCAAAACGGCCGCGAACGCCACGGCGAAGTGATCCGCATGGTGGATCATTTGCGCAGCGTCGAGACCTTCTGCGAGGTTTGTGACCCAGTATTTTTTGATCCAGAAGGAGGGCGGGTTCGTGGTTGAATTACAAGCTGACGAACCCCGCAACGGGTTGCCGATTGTGGTTGGTGGCTGCACGTTGAGTGAGGTTCCTTTTCGGGTTTTGACCTCTGTATCCCCTTACAAAGGCAAGGAAACGCAATTGAGCGAGGCTCTGGTAAAGGCCCATGGGATGCGGCTGGCGGCCCCCAACCGCAGCACAGGTAAAGCCGATGCGCGATGTGTTTGGTTTGGTCATGGGCAGGTGCTGTTGATTGGACCAAAGCCTGACAAGGGCTTGGCCAAGTCAGCCGCCATCGTGGAGCAATCCGACAGCTGGGTCAGCCTGCGTTTGCAGGGGGCGGAGGCGCCCGATGTGCTGGCGCGCTTGACCTCGATTGATCTGCGGTCTGCTGTGTTTAAGCGCGGTCACACTGCCCGCACGGAATTGCGACACATGATGGTGTCGATCACCCGCGTCGGGCAAGAGGCGTTCGAGGTTATGGCGTTCCGGTCGATGGCGGAAACGCTGCAACATGATTTGCAAGACGCGATGGAATCTGTGGCAGCGCAGGGTTAAAGCAGGGTTGAAATTGGCTGTATAAATTCCATATGAAAACCATGTGAGATCTCTTTCGAAGTGAAGAAAGAGATTCTATGCCTACGGCGTGGATATTTACGGAACAATGATAGGGATGATCCAGTGCCTTGTAGTGAGGGGCTGGATGCGGGATAAATGGGACTATGAGTCTGCCACCTGGTTTCTTGGAAGAATTGCGCACCCGCATCAGCCTGACTGATGTTGTCGGGCGCAAGGTGATGTGGGACACTCGTAAATCCAATCCGGGCAAGGGTGATATGTGGGCGCCGTGCCCGTTCCATCAGGAAAAGACCGCCAGTTTTCACGTCGATGACCGCAAAGGGTTTTATTACTGCTTTGGCTGTCACGCCAAGGGGGATGCGATCTCATTCGTGCGCGAAACGGAAAACGTCGGCTTTATGGAAGCGGTCGAGATTATTGCCCGCGAGGCCGGCATGCCGGTGCCCAAACGTGATCCGGTGGCCCAAGCCAAATCGGATCGGCGCACACAACTGGCCGAGGTGATGGAGCAGGCGGTGCAGTTTTTCCGCCTGCAATTAAAGACCGCAAATGCTGCACAAGCGCGGGAATATTTGGCCGGGCGCGGGTTGTCCGAGGCTGCCCAAGATCGTTGGGAAATCGGCTTTGCACCCAATGGTCGCCAAGGGGTATTTGCGCATCTGACCGGCAAAGGCATTGATGCCGAGTTGGTGATTGACGCCGGATTGGCCGCGCGTCCAGATGATGGTCGTGATCCCTATGACAGGTTTCGCGACCGGATCATTTTCCCTATTCGCGATGCTCGGGGCCGGGCAATTGCACTGGGGGGCCGTGCGATGGACCCCAATGCGCGGGCCAAATATCTGAATTCGCCGGAAACGGAGCTGTTTGATAAGGGCCGCAGCCTGTATAACCTTGGCCCCGCCCGCGAGGCGGCTGGCAAAGGCGTGCCGCTGATTGTCGCTGAGGGGTACATGGACGTGATCGCCTTGGTCGAGGCCGGTTTTCAGTCCTGTGTCGCGCCCTTGGGGACCGCCATCACCGAAAGCCAGTTGCAGATGATGTGGCGGGTGTCGCCCGAGCCGTTGATTGCGCTGGACGGCGACCGCGCAGGTCTGCAGGCGGCGATGCGGCTGATTGATTTGGCCTTGCCACAACTTGAGGCGGGGCAATCTTTGCGCTTTGCTTTGATGCCTGAAGGGCAGGACCCTGACGACGTGCTAAAATCTCATGGCCGTGCCACGATGCAAGGTTTTCTGGACAAGGCCCTGCCGATGGTACAGCTGTTGTGGCAGCGCGAAACCGATGGCGGGATCTATGACAGCCCCGAGCGCAAGGCCGCATTGGACAAGAACCTGAGAGCGGCAATTTCGACCATTAAAGATGTGTCCATTCGGGGGCATTATGGTGAAGCGATCAAGCAGATGCGCTGGGAGTTGTTTTCCCCAAAGCGTGCCAGCCAAGACAAGGGGCCGTGGAAAAAAGGCGCATGGAAAGAAAAGCCGGCCCCCGTGCAACCCAGCACGAAATCTTCATTGCTGGGCAATGCGGGGCAAGGGGCCGAGGAACATCTGCGCGAGGCGGTCATTTTGGCGACTTTGGTGATGAACCCAAAGATATTAGCCGATTTCGAGAGTGCCTTGGAACGGATGGATTTTCGCAGTCACGAGCATCGTTTGGTGCGGGATTGCATTTTGCGCATTGGTGCGGCCGAGGATTTGCATGAGCGGATTGAGATGACAGCCGGAGCCGAGTTGGCGGCTGTTTTGGCCCCGCGCCATGTGCAGATTTCCCCCGCCGTACGTGCGCCGGGGGATGCAAAAATTGCGGCGATGTGTGTGGCGGAAGAGCTGGCCAAATTGGACGCCAAGCGCGGTGTTCTGCGCGAGATTGATGATGCGATGGAGGACATCGACGGGCTGGTTGATGAGGGGCTGACATGGCGCTTGAGCCAAGCTGCCGAAGCGGTAAATCGGGCCGAGCGCAGCGAAAGCAAAGATGCTGCTGTGTTCGACACCGCCCCCAATGGCGCGCAGTTGGATCGCGGCGAACGCGACGCATTGGCCCGTCTTATGGGCCAAATTGAGCAAAAGAGTGACGATCAGAGCAAAAAGTGAACGCTTTGGTGAGGAATAGGTAAAGAAATCAGGGTAAACGTATTGCGAATCAGTGATTCGCCGTGTTGATTCGTTTTAGCACTTCGATTCGAATCACCCGCATCCGGAAGGACCTCGTTAAATGGCCGCTAAAGACACCGACGACAAAGACGATATCGCCGACACAGGACAAGCCGCTGTTAAAAAGATGATCGCCGAGGGGCGGGAGCGGGGCTATATCACCTACGATCAGTTGAACAAGGTCTTGCCACCCGAACAGGTGAGCAGCGAACAGATTGAAGACGTGATGTCGATGTTGTCGGAAATGGGCATTAACATCATCGAAGATGACGAAGAGGAGGAAAAGGGTCCGACCGACCTGGCCACGACCTCGGGTACTCAAGAAATTGCGTTGACTGTCACCGGTGGTGAGAAACTGGATCGCACCGATGATCCGGTACGAATGTATTTGCGCGAAATGGGCAGTGTTGAACTGCTGAGCCGTGAGGGCGAGATCGCGATTGCCAAGCGCATTGAGGCTGGGCGCAACACAATGATTTTGGGGCTGTGTGAAAGCCCGCTGACCTTCAACGCGATCACCATTTGGCGTGACGAGCTGTTGACAGAAGAGATTTTGCTACGTGATGTGATTGACCTGGAAACCACATTCGGCAACACAATGGGCGAAGACGAAGAGGAAGAGCCCGTCGTCGCCCCAACGGCCGAGGGGGGCGCCGACGAGAAGAAAGAAGAAGCGCAAGAGCTGGACGCCGATGGCAATCCGATTGCGCAAGACGACGATGATGACGACGAGGAAGAACAAGCTAACCTGTCTTTGGCGGCGATGGAAGCGGCGCTGAAACCACGGGTTTTGGAAACGCTTGACCTGATTGCGCGCGACTATGCGCTGTTGTCAGAAATGCAGGACACACGGATTTCGGCGACGCTGAACGAGGACGAAAGTTTCAGCAAAAAGGCCGAGACCAAATACCAGAAATTGCGCACGGAAATTGTGACTTTGGTGAATGAATTGCACCTGCATAACAACCGGATCGAGGCGTTGATCGACCAGTTGTACGGCGTGAACCGCAAGATCATGTCGATCGACAGCAATATGGTGAAACTGGCCGACCAAGCGCGGATTAACCGCCGCGAGTTTATCGAGGCTTACCGTGATCATGAGCTGGATCCAATGTGGATGGAGCAAATGGCCGAAAAGACCGGCCGCGGTTGGCAAGCTTTGTTTGAGCGCTCGACCCCGAAAATCGAAGAGCTGCGCGGCGAGATGGCCCAAGTAGGGCAGTATATCGGGTTGGATATTTCCGAATTCCGCCGCATCGTGCAGCAGGTTCAAAAGGGCGAAAAAGAAGCCCGCCAAGCCAAGAAAGAAATGGTCGAAGCCAACCTGCGTTTGGTGATTTCGATTGCGAAGAAATACACCAACCGCGGGCTGCAATTCCTTGATTTAATTCAAGAAGGTAACATTGGCCTGATGAAAGCGGTGGATAAATTTGAATATCGCCGTGGCTATAAATTCAGCACTTACGCCACATGGTGGATCCGTCAGGCGATCACGCGCAGCATCGCCGATCAGGCCCGCACCATCCGTATTCCGGTGCATATGATCGAAACCATCAACAAATTGGTGCGGACTGGTCGCCAGATGTTGCATGAAATTGGCCGCGAACCAACGCCCGAGGAATTGGCCGAGAAGCTGAAAATGCCACTTGAGAAAGTGCGCAAGGTGATGAAAATCGCCAAAGAGCCGATTTCCTTGGAAACACCAATTGGCGACGAAGAAGACAGCCAATTGGGCGACTTCATCGAGGATAAGAACGCGGTCCTGCCGCTGGATTCGGCCATTCAGGAAAACCTGAAAGAAACCACCACGCGGGTTCTGTCATCGCTCACACCACGTGAGGAACGGGTTTTGCGGATGCGGTTTGGCATCGGCATGAACACCGACCACACGCTGGAAGAAGTCGGGCAGCAATTTTCGGTGACACGCGAACGTATTCGTCAGATCGAGGCCAAGGCGTTGCGGAAATTGAAGCATCCAAGCCGGTCACGGAAGTTAAGATCATTCTTGGATCAATGATTTACGCGGTCATAGCGGGCGCTTTCTTGGTTTTTCTTGGCCTCATGTTACCTTCAGTGAGCGGAGCTAAATCAAAGTCAAAAACTGGTGTGATTAGTCTTGAGGCTTTAATGGAGCAAGTAGTGCTTTGCGAACCAGCCTCCGGTTCCTGCATCGAATTTACTGTGTTTCGTCAAAGCGGCAATTTTGAACGACAAACCGTTTTTTATTCGCGTAGTGAAGCGCTTTCTAGTGCGAATAAGCTGTTTCGTAGAGCGAAAGAGGATAGCGTTAGAATTTGGAAGAACGAAGAAACAATTCTGGATATCCGCCGCCCATATGGGTCATTAAAAGGGACGCGAGAAGGGCGAAAAATATGGGGAGTAGATATCCGAATAGTTTTAGAAGAATAGAGGAATGTGAGATAGTATCCTACTTCCCGCAACCCAGTTTCTTCAGCAAATGTAGAATCTATAACCGATATGCAAACCACCTTCACGATCCAAACCCGCGGCCCTGGCCTTTGTGAGTTCACCCGACAGGTGGCCGATTGGGTCACAGGCGACGGGCTTTTGACGCTCCTTGTTCAGCACACCTCGGCGTCCTTGCTCATTCAAGAAAATGCCGACCCAGAAGTGCAGGTCGATATGCAGGGTTTCTTTCACCGCTTGGTGCCGCCCACAACCGACCCCAGCATGGCCTATCTGACCCACACATATGAGGGCCCAGACGACATGCCTGCCCATATCAAGGCGGCGATGTTGCCGGTCAGCTTGTCAATTCCTGTCATGAATGGCCAATTGCAGCTGGGAAACTGGCAGGGAATTTACCTTTTCGAACATCGGGACGCAAAACACACCAGAAATGTCGTCGCACATCTGGGATAGGCGATCATTATCTAGCGGATGCATTTCCCCACTACACAAAGCGTTGCGGCTGGCCTATAGTGCCTGTGGATAACTAATGCCCTAACCCAATGGAGAGGCTATGCGCTGCCCTTTTTGCGGAAACGTCGATACCCAAGTTAAAGATTCAAGACCAGCCGAAGACCACGCGGCCATCCGGCGGCGGCGGTTTTGTCCGGCCTGTGCCGGGCGGTTTACCACCTACGAGCGGGTGCAATTGCGCGACCTTGTGGTGATCAAATCCAATGGTCGGCGCGAAGAATTTGGCCGCGATAAGCTAGAGCGCTCCATCCGGATGGCGCTGCAAAAACGCCCTGTTGAAGCCGAGCGTATGGACCAGATGATTTCCGGTATCATCCGCCGTCTGGAAAGCATGGGTGAAACCGACATCAAATCCGAAGTGATCGGTGAGATTGTGATGGAGTCACTGGCCCGCATCGACACGGTGGCATATGTACGGTTTGCAAGTGTTTACAAGGACTTCCAAGAGGCTGACGATTTTGATAAATTTGTCAGCGAGCTGCGTCCAAGCGAGGAATCCGATAGTTAATCAGTTGCGCGCGCTGAGTGCGGCGCGCGCTTAACAGACTATCGGCCGCCCGACACGTTCAGGGTGCTGCCCGTCACATAAGACGATTTTTCCGACATCAACCACAGTGTTGCCCATGCGTTTCATCGGAATCCAACGCTCCATTCGGGTGCCGCGATCGGGTTCGGCACCTTTGGCGTGGATTTCAGTATCAATGAAGCCGGGGCGGATGCCGACCACGCACACACCCTCATTCGCGACCTCTTGGGACAGGCCGATGGTCAGCGTGTCGATGGCCCCCTTGGTAGCAGCATAATCAACATATTGTTTACCCGCCCCAAGGGTGGCAGCGATCGGGGACATATTGACGATGACCCCGCCCGCGCCACCAAACCGCGTCGACATCCGGCGCACGGCTGGGCCTGGGACCAGAAATGCGCCGATCACATTGATGTCGAAGATACGGCGTAGACGAGCATGGTCAATTCCATCGACCCGTGCCGCTATATCAACGATACCGGCGTTGTTCACGATGGTATTTAGTTGTTTGAAATATTTGTCAAAAGCGGCAAATAGGGCGTCGATTTACGCAGGGTCCGCCACATTGCATTGATAGGTCACGTAACGTCCGCCAGCTATGGTGACGTCGGCCGCCACAGTTTGGGCTGCCAATCGCGCGACGGCAGCGCCAATTCCGACCGATCCACCGGTGACCAAAACGGTTTTACGCATGGGTTATCCTTTCAAGATTCGGCTGACCATTTCGGTGGTGTCGGGCGATAGGTCTTTGGTCGCCGCGATCCGCTCCAATGCGGCCTGCATCAGGGTCTGACGATCCGCATCAAATCGCCGCCATGTCTGGAAGGCGACGGTCATGCGGGCAGTGGTTTGCGGGTTTACTGCGTCCAGCGCGATCAACCAATCGGCCAACAGGTTATAGGCTGCGCCAGTGGGGTTGTGGAAACCGGCAGTGTTCATCGACAACCCGCCAAACACAGCGCGAAAGCGGTTCGGGTTGGTCATGTCAAAATCGGCGTGACGGGTCAGGGCGTCGGCGATTCCGGCGGCTTTTTCAGGTGCCGCAAGGCTGACTTGCGTACCGAACCATTTGTCGATCACCAAGCGGTCCGTCACCCATTGCTGATAGAATGCGGCCAGTTCGGGCTCACCGGTGTCAGCGTCGAGCAAGCAGGTCAGTGCGCCAAACTGCTGGGTCATATTGTCGGCGCTGGCGTATTGGGCGCGGGCCTGTGTGCCGCCATCAAGGCGCGTGATCAAGGACAAGACAGCGCCTTGAAGAGCGCGTTTCCCCACGGGTTCTGCGTCGGGGGAATAGGGGCCAGAGACATGCATTTCGGCATAGAGGCGTGGCAAGGTATCTTGTAAATGTTGTGCCTTGGCTTGCTCCATGGTTTGGGCGGCGCGGTAAATTTTTGAGGGGTCTGGAACATGGCCGGATCGGGCCAAAGACTGGCCAATATCGTTCTGGCTGATCGGCCGCATCATTAGGGCGCGATAGGCGGGGTCAAGACTGTCATCACGTATGACATTGGCCAATGCATCCAGATAGAGCGAGTCCGGCGCGTCACCGTTTCGCACCATACGCAGCATCACATCTTCGCCCAGAATGCGGCCCGATTCCCAGCGATTGAAATCGTCCGTGTCATGCGACAGCAAGAAGGCGCGTTGTTCGTTACTGACCTCATGGTGCAGCACAACTGGGGCGGAAAAACCGCGCAAGATTGACGGGATCGGCTTGCCTGCGGGCACATCAAAACTGAAGCTTTGCGTGGCCTGGGTCATTTCTAGGATGGTGGTTTCCAGAATTTCGCCCCCATTTTGCGACAGCAGACCAATGGCTATGGGTAGAACCTGTGGCTCTTTGTTTTTTTGTCCCGGAGTTGGAGGTGTTTCTTGCATAAAATCAAGCGTATACACGCCTTTATTATAGCTTTCCTTTAAGTTTAGAACGGGTGTGCCTGCTTGCGAATACCAACGCTTGAACTGGGTCAAATCACGCCCCGTAGCGGTTTCAAACACCTGCAACCAGTCCTCGATTGTGGCGGCGTCGCCGTCGTGGCGCTCAAAGTAGAGGTCCAGCGCCGTGTCGTAATCCTCATCCCCAACCAACTGGTTCAGCATGCCGATAACCTCGGCACCCTTTTCATAGATTGTGGCGGTGTAAAAGTTGTTGATCTCAACAAAACTAGCGGGGCGCACGGGATGGGAAAGCGGCCCTTGATCCTCAGAGAATTGACGCCCGCGCAGCTGGATCACATCGTTGATGCGCTTGACCCCATGGCCACGCTCATCCCCCGTAAAGGACTGATCGCGATAGACGGTCAAGCCCTCTTTTAGGCAGAGTTGAAACCAATCGCGACAGGTGATCCGGTTGCCGGTCCAGTTGTGGAAATACTCGTGCGCAATGATGGCTTCGATGCGCTCGAAATTGGCGTCTGTCGCGGTCTCGGGGCTGGCCAAGACGCAGGATGAATTGAAAATATTCAAACCCTTGTTTTCCATCGCCCCCATGTTGAAATCGTCCACCGCGACGATGTTGAACAGACCCAAATCATATTCGCGCCCATAAACGTCTTCGTCCCATGCCATCGACTTTTTCAGCGCCTCCATCCCGAAGGCGCATTTGTCGATATCATCAGGGCGTACCCAGATGTTCAGATCGACTTTGCGACCCGACATGGTGGTGAATGTGCCAGGGTGGTTGCGCAGATCGCCCGCCACCAGCGCGAACAGATAGGCGGGTTTGGGCCAAGGGTCGTGCCATTCGGCAAACCCATCCCCACTGGAAATCGGGTTGCCGTTGGACAACAGCACGGGTGGCGTACCCTCAATGCGGACGGTGAAAATTGCCATCACGTCAGGTCGGTCGGGATAATAGGTGATTTTGCGAAACCCTTGGGCCTCGCATTGGGTGCAATACATGCCGTTTGACATGTAAAGCCCTTCAAGGGCGGTGTTTTCCTGCGGTGCGATTTCAACCACGCATTCCCAGACAAAGGCGGCATCCGGAACCGGCGTGGTTAGACCCTCGGCGCTTAATTCCGGCGCAATCTCAACGCCATTGATCTTGGCTGATATGAAATTCAACTGCTCTCCATGCAGGAAAAAAGCCCGATCATCGGTCTCGGGGTTGGGACGAAAGGCGATCTTGCTGATCACGCGGGTTTTGGTGGGGTGCAACTGGAACGTCAATTCAACCGTTTCGACCAAATAGGCGGGCGGGGTGTAATCGGACAGATAGATTTCCTGTGGCGTGGAGTCTGACATGCGGGTGTTCCTTTTGCAGAGTTGCCCCATGTGTAACGCATGCAAACCCCTGTGCAAGCCATCGACGCCTTCTGCGCATTGATGCACAAAAGACGCCTTGATTGTGCGGTCTGTGCGATATCCAGCAGGATTGAAACACTCTATGCTGCTTGAAACACAGTGAACAACGGATCCAGATCATGAAACGCCCAATCGTCGGAATTATCGCCAATCACAACACACTGGAGGGGGATTACACCGTCCACGCAGGCGGCACCATGAACTCCGAAGCGATCGCAAATGTGGCGGGCTGTATGCCGATGTTGATCCCAAGTAGCCCGAAATATGTGTCGGTCGAAGAACTGCTGGATGTCTGTGACGGTTTTTTGTTCACAGGGGGACGCCCGAATGTGCATCCAAAGAATTACGGCGAAAAAGAAACCGAAGCCCACGGCGCATTCGATCATTGCCGGGACGAGATCACTTTGCCGTTGATCCGCGCCTGCGTGGAACGTGGGCAGCCGTTTTTCGGCGTATGTCGCGGGTTTCAAGAGGTCAATGTTGCGATGGGCGGCACGCTTTATCCGGAAATACGCGACCTAGAGGGGCGGATGAACCACCGGATGCCGCCAGAGGGTACGATTGCGGAAAAATTTGCACTGCGCCATTGCGTGCGATTCACCAAGGGGGGCGTGTTTGAACGCATCCTTGGGGACGCCGAGGTTATGACCAATTCGCTGCACGGGCAGGGCATTAAGGACGTTGGTTCACGGGTCGTTGTCGATGGGTTTGCCACAGATGGTACGCCCGAGGCGACCTATATTAAGGATGCGCCGGGCTTTACGCTCGCGGTGCAATGGCACCCCGAATATAACGCGGGTGGCGATCCTGTGTCGCGGGCCCTGTTTGAACATTTCGGCGATGCAGTGCGCGCATGGGCACAGACCGGTGCGCCTAAAATGAACGGGACGCTGAAATCCGCTTAAAACCGGAGCGCGTAAACTGCTCTTGACCCTCCTCTGACTGGAGCCTGCGTTCTGTGAGAGGTGGTCGCAGAATTTCGGACCAGTAGTTAAGGTGGATCGACTTATGAGAGAGGCGATTCAAAATGACGAAACGAAAGAACCACTCATCCCGTTGCCCGGCAGTCGTTTGTTTGCAAACGATGAGAGGAGGATTTCAAGGCCAAGGTTGCGCTTGAAGCTATCCGCGAAGACATGACGTTGTCGAAGCTGGCAAAAAAATACGGCGTGCATCCCACCCAGATTGGGACCTGGAAAGGCGCGGCGATTGAAAACATGACCACGCATTTACTAGGCGAGGTCATGATCCAGAGCGGGTTGATGAAGCGCAGATCGAGAAGCTGCATTCTGTCAACCGACAGGTGATTGCGTGCAATCACTGAGAGGGGAAGATTGACCAGCTTGTGGTGGAGCGGAATTTTTTGGCCAACGCCTCGGTTCAATTACACGGAACGCGAGGCAAAAAATGGTGAGCAAGGATCATAAACAGCCCCTCTCGTGCATTGCCGCGCAATACCCTGCCAGACCATGTCCATTGCCCCGCGCCGATTGACACGGCCGTTGTGAAACTTACCAGTGGATCTGTGATACTGTCACCTGCACCCAGCGTTGCATCACCTAAGGTTACTAAGTACCCATTTGGCATTTTCGCGACCTCATTTGTCCGCATGCGGGACTTATTAGTTGTTGTGAAGTCTGGAAAATTACCCGCCTCCCATTGGGTTTGGGATAGGTCGGACATAGGGTCAATTACGGGCGCAATTGTGACAATTTTTGTAAAGCGGGCCTAAACGACTGTCCGGCCGTTTAGGCCTTTTCTGTCTTACTTGGCGTAGGTCATTAGGCTTTGAATTCAAAGAGTTTGGACAGTGGCAATTCGCGCGCCCGCACGCCAGTCAAGTCAAACAGCGCATTGGCCAAAGCGGGCATCGACGGTGGTGTGCCAGGTTCCCCGACGCCGCCCATATGTGGATTGTTTTCAAAGATTTGCACCTCAATCGCAGGGACGGTGGCCATACGGATGGCGTCATAATCAGGAAAGTTTCCCTGCTGCACTTCGCCATTCTCAAAGCTGATTTCACCATGCACGGCGGCGGACAAGCCGTAGATCAAACCACTCTCCATCTGGGCGCGAATGTTTTGTGGATCAAGTGCGGTGCCGACATCGCAGGCAATCCAGGCATTTTTGATATGGATGCCACCGTCGGTTTGGACCACTTCAATCACTTCGGCCACAGGTGTGCCAAATGACCACGTAAAGGCCACGCCACGGCCCACACCATCCGGGGTTTCCCCCGTCCAACCGGACATTTCGCGCACCGCTTCCAGCACATTGGCCGAAGGTGCGTTGTTTGGCGCAATCAGATCAATCCGAAACTGCAACGGGTCAGCGCCCGCCGCATAGGCCAACTCGTCAATAAAGCTTTCGTGGAAAAACCCGTTAAAGGAATTGCCAACCGAGCGCCAAAATCCGACCGGCACGTCGACATCGGCCAAATGGCCGGACATGCGGTAATTCGGGACCGCATAGGGCTGATTGCTGGCCCCCTCCATATGCGCCGCATCGGCACCGCTTGGTGCAAATCCGGCAATCCGTTTCAACGATTGACGAGTGACCGAAGGGGCAGCGATTTTGCCGTCAAATAGCACTGCTTTGCCGTCTTTCACAGCGCCCTGCATACGTGCGATGGCGGCGGGACGATAAAAGTCGTGGCGCATGTCCTCTTCGCGGCTCCACATCACTTTGACGGGCACATCGGGCATGGTTTTCGCAATCTTGGCAGCCAAAATAGCCGCATCCGACTCGGAACGGCGGCCAAAGCCACCGCCCAGAAACGGCGTGTGTACAGTGACCTGCGCATCCTTAAGGCCAGCCGCATCAGCTGCTTTGCCTTGCAACACCAAGGGGGCCTGATTACCGGTCCAGATTTCCAGCGCATCACCGCTAAACAGCGCAGTCGCATTCATCGGCTCCATTGTGGCGTGGGCCAGATAGGGTACGCGGTATTCAACATTGATCTGGGTGGCCCCGTCGGGCAACACTCCGGCGTTCCCATCATCGCGCAAGGTCGAGTTCGGACTGTCATCAAATGACACCGCAATCGCCTCGAACAGGCCTTCCGTGGTCGCGGGGTAGGGCGCTTCCTGCCATTCAATCTGCACGGCATCAGCCGCCTGCATTGCCAGCCAAGTGTTGCTGGCCACCACGGCAATACCGTCGCCAAGGTCGATAATTTTCTCGACGCCGGCCATCTTTTCCGCCTCAGTCGCATCAAACGATACCATGCCAGCGCCTAGGCGCGGGTTGATCCGCACGCTGGCAAATTTCATCCCCTCAAGCAGGATATCCGCGCCATATTCGGCGGTGCCGGTGGATTTCGCCAACATATCCAGACGCGGCATGTCGCGGCCCAGATATTTCCACTCGGTCGACGGGCGCAGGGTGACGTCCTTGGGCGGGGTTAATGTGGCGGCGACCTCGGCCAGATCAATATATTTCAACTGGCTGCCATCAGGCGCAATCACTTGTCCGTCTTTTGTGGACAGGCGATCCGGCGTCGGCCCGCCCCAGCGTGCACTGGCTGCCATTTTCAGCACCTCGCGGGCCGTGGCCCCCGCCATACGCATTTTTTCAAACGCATCAATCGTGGCGGTTGACCCGCCCGTGACCTGTAACGCCATGGTCTTGGGCACCACATCCATCACACTGCGGGTAAAGTCCTGCCATGCGGTGCGGGCGCCATCCTCATATTCCGCGTGCCCGGTGATCAGCGCACCGTTGTAATAAGCTTGCGCGCCGGGGCCGTGCAGAACGCGCACGTCTTCCCAGGCCACATCCAACTCCTCGGCCACCAAAGCCGCCAATGTGCTGTGCACCCCTTGGCCCATTTCAGAGCGCGGCGCGATGATAGTAACCCCCTGTTGATCAATGATCAGGTAGGGGTTCAGCGTATAGGCCCCCTCGGCGGGTTTTAGCGGGTTTTCAAGCGTCTTTTTCGCCTGATAGACCCCAAAGGCAACGCCGCCAGCAACGGCGGCAGACGAGATCAGAAAGGCGCGCCGTGTGTATTTTTTAATGCGTCCCATGTTTATGCCCCCCGCATTTCAGTGGCGGCAGATTTGATCGCGTCGCGGATGCGGTTGTAGGTGCCGCAGCGGCAAAGATTGCCGTTCATCGATTCGTCAATATCAGCATCCGTTGGGTTGGTGTTTTCGGCCAGCAATTCTGCGGCCTGCATGATCTGACCAGACTGGCAATAACCGCATTGCGCCACTTGGTGTTTAACCCAGGCTTTTTGCAAAATTGACATGTCGTCCGGCGTACCCAGACCTTCGATTGTGGTGACATCGCCCTCCACATCCGAAAGCGCCACCTGACAAGAACGCACCGCCTCGCCGTTGATATGCACAGTGCAAGCGCCGCAGGCCGCGACGCCGCAGCCAAACTTGGTGCCCGTCAAGCCGACAGCGTCGCGCAACACCCAAAGCAGAGGCACATCGTCTGGTAAGTCAATCTGGTGGGGGGTGCCGTTTATAGATAAAGTTGTGGTCATCTTAGGCCTCGCATATGCTTGCAACTGAACTCATTAGTTCAGCATAGCCATAAGCCCCCCCAAAGGTCCATGCACATTCCTGTTTCTTTTTGCACAAACGTCCGCGCCGCAGACATTCTGCCTTTTTGCCAGTGACGCGGGTATAAATTGGCGCAATACGGCTTACAAATCAGTGCGCAAATGCCAAAGTTCCGGAAAGATTTCGACATCTAACATGCGGCGTAGATAGGACGTGCCACTGGTGCCGCCGGTGCCGCGTTTAAAGCCTATGATGCGCTCAACCGTGGTGACATGGTTAAAGCGCCAGCGCCGGAAATAGTCTTCAAAATCAACCAGTTTCTCGGCCAATTCATACAATTCCCAGTTTTCTTCCGGGTTCTGATAAACCGTTGTCCAGGCCGCTCGAACGGTCTCATTCGGTTGATATTGCAGAGAAAAGTTTCGATTTAGAACCTTGTCCGGAACCGTATGACCGGCCTTGTGCAGGACTTGGATCGCGGTGTCATACAGACTCGGCTGTGTCAGCTCATGACGCAGAATGTCGGCAATGTCGGCGCGGTGTTCGTGCGGTTTGATCATTGCCGCATTGCGATTGCCGACGGCAAATTCAATCAACCGGTATTGGTAGGATTGAAAACCCGAAGACTGCCCCAAGGTCTCGCGGAATGTGGTGTATTCCGAGGGCGTCATGGTGCGCAAAACGTCCCAGGCGTTGTTTAACTGCTCAAAAATACGCGCCACGCGGGCCAGCATTTTGAACGCATGCCGTGGACGCCCCGTGGCCAGCGCATCTCGCGCCGCAACCACCTCTTTGATGGCCAGCCGCATCCACAGTTCACTGGTTTGGTGCTGAATGATGAACAGCATTTCATCATGGGCGTCACTGATCGGGTGCTGGGCATCAAGTATCTGGTCCAAATGCAGGTAATCGCCATAGGACATGCGCCCGTCAAAAGACATTTCAGCGCCGTCGTCGGCAGGGTTATATGGTTTTTCCATCTCGTCTCTCCAACTCAAGGCTCATAATGAAACGCTCAAGCTCTTGCCCGTTGCGGGCTATGATTTCGGGGTGGTCGACTTGCCAACCCTGTTTGTCAAAAAAGCGGCGGGCAAAGTGGCTTGCGTGCGCGGTCAGTCGCGTCAGACCGTTGCGGCGCGCCCATTCAAGCAACTGGTCATAGAGAGCTTGCGCCACACCCTGACCCATCCATTCGGGCAACACAAAGGCAAGGTCGATGTAGCCGTCAGGTGTAACGGCCATAAAGCCGATGATCTTACCGTTAACTTCGGCGACCCAGCGCAACAAGGTGTCGTCTGGGTCGGTTGTTGGGCTTGATGGTTGTTCCGAAGGGGCCCAGGCCGCCCGTTGTTCTGTTGTGTAAAACGCAGCCGCGCCGTGTCGCACAGATTTATAATAGACGCCATAAAGGGCGACGTGGTCCTGTGCTGTGGCGCGGCGAACACTTAGGTCACCCGGCTGCGTTGTTTGTATTCGTCCGTGTCCCATAGATCGTTCCCCATCACATCCGCAATGATCGCCACCGCCGCATCAACATCACCTTCGTCGATATAAAGCGGGGTAAAGCCAAAGCGCATGATGTCAGGGGCCCGAAAATCACCGATGACGCCGCGCGCGATCAAGGCCTGCATCGCCGGATAGCCATTATCAAAATGGAACGAGACCTGCGAGCCACGCTGCGCGCCGTCCCGTGGGCTGGCCAATTTCAAGGTCGGGCAGCTTGCCTCAACGCCTGCGATAAACCGATCACACAACGCGATAGATTTGGCGCGCACATCTGCCATATCGGCCATGTCCCAGATGTCCAATGCTTCCTCTAGCGCAGCCATTTGCAACACGGGCGGGGTGCCAACGCGCATCCGTTCAATGCCGCTGCCCGCCGCATAATTCAGATCAAACGCGAAAGGGGCGGCGTGGCCCAGCCAGCCGGACAGGGCAGGGCGCACATTCGCCACATGGCGCGGCGCGACATAGATAAAGGCGGGCGCGCCGGGTCCACCGTTTAGGTATTTATAGGTGCAGCCGACGGCAAAATCGGCATTGCATCCGGCCAGGTCAACCGGCAAGGCCCCCGCCGAATGGGCCAGATCCCAGATCACCAGCGCCCCCGCGGCATGTGCCTTTTCGGTCAGGGCCTTCATGTTGTGCTTTTGACCCGTGCGGTAATCCACCTCGGTCAGCATCAGCACGGCCAAATCCTCGTTGATGTGGTCGGCGACGTCGCCATGTGCCGGGGTTTTCAATTGGTGTTGACGCCCCAATGAGCCGATCAGTCCTTCGGCCATATACAAATCAGTCGGGAAATTGCCGTTGTCCGACAGGATCACCTTGCGATCTGGCCGCATTTCCAAGGCTGAGGCCAGCGCCTGATAAACCTTGATCGACAATGTGTCACCCATCACCACATGGCCTTTTTCGGCCCCAATCAGGCGGGCGATCCGGTCGCCAATATTGCTGGGTTGCGCCATCCACCCAGCCTTGTTCCAGCCGGTGATCAGCATCTCGCCCCATTCGTCCTGCACCGTTTTGGTTACACGATTGGGTGCTGATTTGGGCAGCGGGCCAAGCGAGTTACCATCCAAATAGATGACGCCTTTGGGCAAATGGAACATGGCTTTGGTGGCGGCGAAATCGGTCATGGTTGGCTCCTATTTTGGCCATAAGTATCTTGTAGGGGCGCAAATGCAAGTTTTTATTTTAGGCTTAAAGCATTCTCCAGGTCATCAATCTGGCCTTGATGCCAGACCTGAATACCATTTTGGCGCAAAAGGGCCGTGGTCACACCTATTCCGTCCCGCTTGACCCCGTCAAAATGGCCTGAATAAACAAAGCTACTGCCACAGGAGGGGCTGCCGTCCGTTAAGATGGCGTGGCGACAGTCGGCGTTTTGGGCGGCCAACAGCGCCGCCTGCGCACCCGCCAAAAAGCCAGCCGTCACATCCGTACCGCTGCTTTCCAATATTCGTGCGGCCCCCGTTAGAACATCTTGCGCCGTGGCATTGGGCTCGATTTCGGCGGGCAAGCGGGGCACGACAAAACCACCTGATATTTCAGGGCAAAAGGCGACCAACCGCCCCTCGACCTGCCAGCGCGCCAGAATTGGATTGGCCACGGTTTTGGCGGCCCCGTCATAGCGCACGGCATGGCCCATCAAACAACTGCTGATCAAAATTTTATCCATGCACCTGTTCTAACCGGCCCAAAACTAGAATGCGAGAAAA
>Ga0209633_10000232_pt1 | contig 67213 bp, 52 predicted proteins | sample Cruoilmetagenom1_FD_187290 | JGI IMG/M metagenome (GOLD analysis project Ga0209633, IMG submission 187290) | Oil polluted marine microbial communities from Coal Oil Point, Santa Barbara, California, USA - Sample 1 (SPAdes) (version 2) | ecosystem: Environmental > Aquatic > Marine > Oil seeps ... | reverse complement strand
TGCAAGGCTCAAGCATTTTCGTAGTATCGCTACTCGCTATGAAAAGTTAGCTCGTAATTTTAAGTCAATGCTTTATCTGGCATGTACTATCGTTCATTGTAAGATGAATTGAAGACACGCTCTAATAATTAAAAAACTCATAAAATAACCATTAAGGAAAAGTATCAATGACCGATAAAATACATGATTTGGGTGCAGGATTTTGGAATATTCGTGGCACGTTTCGCTTAGGCGGGGTGCTAAATATAGGCACTCAATGCTCGCTTGTAAAATTAGCCTCAGGTCGCTTTATATTTTTAGACAGCTACGAGCTCACCGGCGACGTACGCGCTGAGGTAATGGCGTTAACCAATAATGGGCAAGATGTCGAAGCGGTCCTCAATGTCCACCCCTTTCATACTGTCCACTGCGCACAAATGGCAAAGGACTTCCCGCAAGCAACTTTTTATGGCAGTAGCCGTCATCATAAAAAAATCCCTGCCGTACAATGGGCAGACGATTTGGTCGAAAGCGATACGGTCGCCAAGCGCTACCCTGAGCTGATGTTTTCTATGTCAGAAGGTATTCATTATATCTCACCCAATGAGATGATTCATGCGGGCTCGCTGTTGGTATTCCATCCTGCCAGTAAAAGCTTGCACGTCGATGATACTTTTATGAGTCCACCAACCAAATTACTAGAAGCGGTGCTACCGGAACTGTTATTACACCCAACGACCAAAAAAGCACTAAAAGATGAGCCTAATGCTGGCAAGCAGTATTGCGACTGGGCGACCAATCTGGCGCACGAATGGCGCGAGGTACGTAACTTCTGTGCCGCGCATTCTTATTTAGTGAAGTTTAAAGAGGGTGAGTTTGAAAAAGTCTTATTAAAAGCCATTGATAAAGCCCGTCCTAAGCTTGAAAATGCTTAAACGCTTAAACGCTTAGCTGCTTAGATGCTTTAAAAATTGATAATAAAAAAGGCTGCCCATACTATTACTAGCGGGGCAGCCTTTTTTTGTGGCGATTTTATATATAGTAGAATTACTTTAAAATTGATACAGTGCGACTGGGATGAATTTTTCGAAGCCTCTGGAGTACAAGGCGCGCAGCAAGCAAGGAAAATTTATACCAGTCGCACATAGCTATAACGTAGCGCTTTTATTTTGAACTGACTATATAAAGCTTCTATTTTACAAAGTTAGTTAGGCCATTTCTATAAAACAATAACTCCGCAAGCTCTGCCTCATTACTGATAATATCTGCCAATGTATAACGCTCGAGGACGTTGATAAAAGCGGTCAATGCTTCAAAGAATACCTGTTTTAGCTGACAGACAGGACTAATAATACAACCTGACTTGACCCCCGCACTTGCTTCCTCATCAATCAGCGTCAAAGACAAATCTTTGGCAACCGCATTATCATCATTACTATTAAAAGAGCTGTCAGAATTAGCATTGTCAGGCTTAGGATTAATCAATAAATCGGTCGAAAAACATTCAACCAAATTAAAATCAGGCTCAATCTGTTTGATTAACACCCCCAAATTGATGTCTTTTGGCGCACACGCCAAGCGAATCCCACCGTTTTTACCGCGCACGCTATCTATATAGCCAAGTTGCCCGAGCTGATGAATAATCTTGGTCAAATGACTTCTAGAAATGTGATAACTGTTGGCAATATCACTGATATTTGCCAATAGGTGCGGCTCAGGCTTGGTCGCCAAATATATTAATGAGCGCAGCGCATAATCACTATAGTTGGTCAGTCGCATTTTTTGCACTCCAATGTTTGTTATAACTATTAACTTTATAATTTGAAATAATGATATATTTTAAAATCCTATGTTTTAAGTCGCTTTAGCTTTTAAACTATTTAACTTTTAAAGGACTTAAATTTTAAATCAGTTGCATTTTAACCGTTTCAACACCTTATTAGCCAAATAAACCATCTGGTCGCGGGCGTGCCAGTACCGGCAAATAACTGATACAAAACAAGGCAAAACAAGCTATCCAAGCGCTTTGTGCCAGCATGATCCATAATAAGTAATGACTCATATCGATTAATGGCAAAAATACCCGACTGACAAACGCCACTGCCATAAGCGCGAACATCGCATTGACGATTTTGGGTGGCTGATGAATACTGCGCCCCGTATGACCGAGCGACACCCGCGCCATCATCGCCACCGTCATCATGCCAATACCGGAAATCGATAATCCATGTACCGCAATGCTGTGATTATAGCCTAACCATGGCTGCAGTGCGTACAATACAAAGCTCACACACATCCCTAGAAAGGCGATATATAACGACCATAGTAACGGTTTTTGCCAAATACCACGATGATACCAGCCAACTAAGCGTACGATGTTGACCACCGCCACCCCAAGTGCACTGATGGTCAGCAAGTATTTATTGGGATAAAACATATCAGTGATAAAAAAAGCAAAGAAGAACAATAAGCTTGCGATATCCTGCGCTTTATTATTACGTACCGTCACTGCTTCGGTTTCACCTTGAGCATTTGGCACACTTAGACCACGCTCAATAAAGAACGGCACCACGCGGCGACCGATGGTCAATACCAAGCCGATAATCAAATAAAAACCTAAATAAACACCAACTTTGGTCAGATTCATATTGGCGCTGATAATGCCCCAATAGCACAAAGCATTGCCCACTGTTAATAATGCAAGCTTGGCTAAAATCCCCATTTGCTTATATTGCTTAACTTGCAATACTGCACGGAAAATCACAAAAGCCATCGTGCCGATGAACAATAAATCGAATACCGCCGCCGCATATAGTAACGCCACGCTGCTACCAGCAACCGTGATACCTAAGCCAAATCCTACCCAGCCCAAACGCGCCAGCAACCAACAGACAAAAATACCGAGCAGCTTGTAGCCATGCGGCATCATAACGCCCGTCCAAGTCTTAACTGCAGTCAATAAAAATCCCGCCACGATGGCCAGCGCATAGCCGTAAATCATTTCATGACCATGCCAATACAGCGGATTCAACGTTTGCGCATCGATATCTGTATGTCCAGTAAACACAAATGCCCACAACGCCATGGTTATAATGGCAAATAGTGCGCCTGCGCTAAAAAATATCCGAAAGCTCAAGTTGAGTATGGGATGCGGCGAGCTTGGTGGCTTGCTAGGTAGATTAATTGATTGCATAGCAGACTTCTTATAATGAAAGTTAGAAGGTATGTCTTAAAGATTCATTTTATATGAATGTTAATTATAATGCCATCTAAACTATAGGACTGCTATGGTTTATTCAAGTAGTGATTCATTCAAGTAGTGATTCATTCAAGTAGTGATTCATTCAAGTAGTGATTCATTCAAGTAGTGACTCATTAAAGCAGTTATCATATACAGCTATAATTGATATAAAGCGCTAGACTGGATAGTGTTATTTTAGCCCAATCTGTATCTAATAACTGATATTAGATAGCTTATACTCGATAACAGATGTTCGATAAGTGATATTCGATAACTTACCTTCTATAATTTACAGCGGCATAAAACTCTAAAGTCACACATAGCTTGATATTTGCCCTCACCATTACCATCATAGGTAATGACCACAGTTAATTTGACTGCATAAATGGTTCACTTTTAGGAGATTGTCATGACAGAAGCGCATGCACCGATTGAAAAACGTAAAATCGTTAATAGGTTTTTGACCCTACTGACCAAAGAACAGCCGCAAATGTATTATGCAACGACATCTGAGATCTCTCGTAGCATCCATAAGATGATAAAAGAGCATACCAACCGTCTGACAGTAGAAGAGCAAGCATTGGTTCGACATATGACTATCGAAGAGATTGAAGCATTACTAGGCTTTCATTCTAAATAACATTAGAACTATAAAACTTTAGAATCATTGCGTATAAATAAAAAAAAGACCACCATTTAGGCGGTCTTTTTTTATATCGAAACATTTATCTAACTACATCTAAGTACGTTTATCCATAATGCGTTGATTAGAATGCACTGATTAAAACGGATATTGACGCGGTTCGTTTTGCATTGATATCCAATGCGTTCTGGTAAATTCTTCCAGTATCCACTCACCATTAAAGCGACCAATACCTGAGTTTTTCTCACCGCCAAATGGCATGTTGCTCTCATCGTTGACTGAGATATCATTAATATGGGTCATGCCCGTTCTGATACCGCGAGCAAAGCGCAAACCTTTTTGCATATCTGCTGTAAATACCGCACTCGATAGACCATACATGGAGTCATTGGCTATCGATAACGCATCCTCTTCATCTTTGGCACGAATAATCCCGACCAATGGCCCGAACACCTCATTACGCGACAAATCCATCTCGCGCGTCACTTCAGTAAAGATATGCGGCGGTACTACCTGACCTTTAATCTCACCACTCAAAATCATTTTGGCACCTTCTTGCTGTGCTTTAGCGATTTTTTCTTGCAGTGACTTGACTTGTTTTTCATTAATGATTGGACCGACTGCCGTATCTTGCTTGTTCGGATCACCGACGTTTAAGGTTTTAACATGAGCTAAGAAGCGCTCTACGAAGTCATCATAAATCTCATCTTCAACGATAATACGGTTGATAGCGAGACAGATTTGACCTTGATGCAGGAACTTACCAAAGGCGGCGGCTTTTACCGCTTGCTCAATATCGGCGTCCTTTAATACCACAAATGGGCTATTACCGCCGAGCTCAAGCGCCACTTGCTTGATGTAGTCGCCACCATTGGCCAATTCGCCAATATGTTTGCCGACTGAAGTTGAACCGGTAAAGGATACAAAGCTTGGAATATCATGAGTGACGATGGCGTCCCCTATCTCACTACCCGCACCAACTACGACGTTAAGCAGTCCTTTTGGTAAACCTGCTTCTTCGAATATTTTTGCTAACAGTAAACCACCGGTAATAGGTGTGTCACTTGCAGGCTTAAGCACGACCGCGTTACCAAGTGCTAACGCAGGCGCGATAGAACGCTGGGTAAGGTGTAGCGGAAAGTTCCATGGGCTAATAACGGCTACGACACCGATTGGCTCACGGTAGACGAAGTTTTCTTTACCGGGGGTGTTTGATGCGCGAATTTCACCATGCACACGATTAGGGAAACTGGCCGCTTCAAGGGTAATCGCACGCGCACTACCGAACTCTACCATTGCTTTGATACGCGTACTGCCCGATTCCTTAATGAGCCAATCGACAATTTCGTCTTGACGCTGATCTAAGACATTGACGACGTTATACATTAAACTGGCACGCTCAGCTGGCGTCTTTTGTGCCCATTGTTTTTGTGCCGCATTTGCTGCCTGATAGGCTTCATCAAGCTGTTCTTTCGTCGCCTGTTTAATCTCGACCAGCGTGTCACCATTATATGGATTGACATCAGTATTGACGCTATCGTCTTTGCCCTGTTGCCATGAGCCTGCGATATACTGCAAATGAAAATCGCTATATACGCTCTGCTGAGTATTCTTAGTATCGGTTGACATAATAATCCTTATTTATTTTATGCTTGTTATTTAAAACGTTTGGTTCATTAAAACGCTTAGTTAATTAAAGCATCGAGCTGCTACATTTGGAATAGGTACACTGCAAAACAGTTATGTGCAATGGTTATGTTGGGAAATGATGGTTTTATGAAACGATAGTGTAAAATAACCATTCGCCATTAACCATCGATAACAAACGTAACTTGCTAGACGACTGGTCTAATGCTAACATAGTCAGCATAAAAATAAGAATCATTTATCACTAAGTATTGTTGAAAAAACGTAACACTCAAAATTATTATTTTTCTTTCGATTAAAAAAGTACCTTTAAAGCCCTGCTTTATCTCACTTAATTTAACGACATCACCATTTAATGACATCACCAAATAAAGATCTAAGGAGAACATCCTCTTCATGTCCGCTATTACAACCACTGCTCCATCAGATACCAGAGCGCACCTGTTAGCCATCGGCTATCAACTCATTGCGCAAAAAGGTTTTACCGCAGTCGGTATCAAACAAATACTTGATACCGCTGGTGTGCCAAAAGGCTCCTTTTATCATTACTTTGCATCAAAAGAAGCCTTTGGTGAAGCCATCATCGAGCACTATTTTGACAACTATAAAAATCGCCTCGAGGCGATTACTGCTGAAAAAATCAGCGCACAACAAAAGATTTATAACTATTTTCAAAACTGGTATGACACCCAGCAAAAGGGCTGTGACCATGAGAAATGCTTGGTAGTAAAACTCAGTGCAGAAGTGGCTGATATCTCAGAAACCATGCGTAAGGCTCTGTATGCCGGTTATCAACAAACCATCAACTGGATTGCTGTGCAAATAAAAGCAGGCTGGGCAGATGGTTCTATACCTCACCCTGACAATATCGCCGCCGAAAGTATGGCCAAGCGTTGGTACTTTGCTTGGTTGGGTGCCAGTTTAGTCGCTAAGATCAGTCAAACCGATACGCCATTAGCAGAAGTTTGGCTGATGACCACCTCGCAGCTTGGTCGCTAAACGCTGTGTAAATAAAATTAATGCTAATAAAATCAATACCCTAAAACCGATGTCAATAAACTTGATATCGCGACTATCTAGGTTGTTAATGCTCAGCTAGTAGCTACCGCCTTAGCTTATTAGCTACTCCCTTAACCATAGCAACCTAGCCGTTAATACCTTCTCGTTAATACCCAACCGTTATCACTAACGTATAACGCTGATTGAGGGTTTTCAATCGCCAATAAGCAATTATTAATAAAATACTAAGAACTTTCAGTTATACGATAGTTTTGTAAAGTTAATAAAAAAATAACTAGACGACCGGTCTAATTCATGTACAATGCGCACAGATGGCAATAATTGCTATGACGCATATCCGATATAAAAGACGTCATTCATTAGCACTTACATCACAACTTATCTCTTTATCATTAGAAACTAGGAATATTATGAATAACTTTCAATATTACAATCCCGTCCGTATCGTCTTTGGCGAAGGTCAAATCAAACAACTATCCGAGCTAGTGCCAACAGAGGCGCGCGTTCTAATCACTTATGGTGGCGGTTCAGCGCAGCGTACTGGTACGTTAGATGAAGTAAAGAATGCGCTAGCAGTAAATGGCACACGTGAATTATTTGAGTTTGGTGGTATTGAAGCCAACCCAGAATTCACCACCTTGCTAAAAGCCGCTGATATGGTGAATGAGCATAATATTGATTTCTTACTAGCAGTTGGTGGCGGTTCAGTCATCGACGGCAGTAAATTTGTCGCGCTTATCTCTTCATTAACTGAAGATGGCAGCACCGATGGTACGGTTTCTCGTGAAAAAGCATGGGATGCGCTGACCAGTTATTGCAAAAATATCGATTCAGCCATTGATTTGGGCGCGGTACTGACCATTCCAGCGACCGGTTCTGAGATGAACTCAGGCGGCGTGATTAATTACAGCGAACGTCAAGCAAAACTACCGTTTGGTAACCCACTTGCCTTCCCTAAATTCTCAATTTTAGACCCTGCTAAAACCTTAACCTTACCTGAGCGCCAAGTAATGAACGGTGTTGCGGATGCTTTTGTCCATGTGATGGAGCAGTACCTCACCTATCCAGTCAATGCGAAAGTTCAAGATGCCTTTTCTGAGAGCTTGCTTAAAATTCTGATTGAGGAAGGCGCAGCGGTCAAAGCAGATCCAGAGAATTTAGAAACGCGTAAAAACATCATGTGGACAGCAACCATGGCGTTGAATGGTCTGATTGGTACTGGTGTGCCGCAAGATTGGACGACGCACATGATTGGTCATGAACTGACCTCACTGCATGCAATTGACCATGCCCGTACGCTAACGATTGTACTGCCATCAGTGTTGCGTGAGCTTAAAGACAGCAAAAAAGACAAACTGCTTCAGTATGCGCGTAACGTTTGGGGTATCAATAATAACGATACCGGTACACAACTAGACGATGACACCATCATCGAAACTGCTATTGTTCATACTGAGAACTTCTTCCGCGAGCTTGGATTGCCAGTTAGCTTAGAAGATGCTGAGTTAGATAAGTCAGCTATTGACCCTATCATCAAGCAACTTGAAGCACACAAAATGGTGAAATTGGGCGAACATGGTAAAAATGACTTAGCTGTATCACGCCGCATTTTAGAACGCGCCGTTACCAGCAAAGCTTAATCGTCAAAAAACTTATAACTTTTTATTGTCACAACAATCGGTAGCCATTCACTTTGGCGTGGCTACTGACTTTAAAATCTTAAAACTTTAAAACGAAAATGAATAACTACAACCAATAACTAGAATAAGGAGCTTTAACATGAGCTTTGATAATAATTTTAATGCCCAACAAAACCAAAAACAAAACCGTCAAATCAAACTTGCCAGCCGTCCCAATGGCGCGCCAACCAGCGATAATTTCGAGCTAACTACTAGCGACATCCCTACTCCTAACGACAAGCAAATGCTACTGCGTACGGTATATATGTCACTTGACCCGTATATGCGCGGGCGTATGAGTGCTTCTAAAAGCTATGCTGACCCATTAGAAATCGGCGATGTCATGCTAGGCGGCACGGTTGCACAAGTTGTCGAATCTAATATCGATAAATTCGCCGTCGGTGATTTGGTCGTATCAAATTCAGGCTGGCAGGATTATAGCGTCAGTGATGGCGAAGGCGTGCTAAAGCTGGATAAAAATATGTCCAACCCATCTTATGGTCTTGGTGTCCTCGGTATGCCTGGTTTCACCGGTTATATGGGTTTAACCGATATCGGTAAACCAAAAAAGGGCGAAACCTTAGTCGTGGCAGCAGCAACTGGTCCTGTAGGCGCAACGGTTGGACAAGTCGGTAATCATTTAGGTTTACGTACGGTCGGTGTCGCAGGCGGTGCGGAAAAATGCGCCTATGCGGTCGAAGAGTTGGGCTTTGATGTCTGTATCGACCACAAAGCGGACGACTTTGCCGAACAGCTTAAAAACGCTTGCCCAGATGGTATTGATATCTATTATGAAAACGTCGGTGGCAAGGTATTCGATGGCGTATTGCCACTATTAAATGCCCATGCGCGTATTCCAGTATGCGGCTTAGTTTCTCAATATAACGCCACCGAACTTCCTGATGGCAAAGACCGCCTAGGTATGTTGATGGGTCATATTCTCAGTCAGCGCCTGACCATCAAAGGCTTTATTATCTTTGAAGAATATGGCGACCATTTCCCAGAATTCTTAAAAACCATGGGCGAATGGGTTGAGTCAGGTAAAGTCAAAACCAAAGAGCATATCGTGGATGGCTTAGCACAAGCACCACAAGCTTTCTTTGATATGCTAGAGGGTGAAAACTTCGGTAAAACCGTGGTTAAAGTTGCTGACGTTCAGTAGTTCATATCAAGCGACTTATATAAAGGTATAAAGTAGCCAGTTTTAAATAACTTTCAGATAACCACTTAACAACATAATACGTTAAGACAGCTACTGAAAATAATGCTTAAAACATTAATACTGTTAGCAGCCAGTTTTTAGCAAAGATAGCTTTATCATAGTCTTTGCATAGTTATAGTCTTTGCATAGTTATAGTCTTTGCATAGTTATAGTCTTTGCATAGTTATAGTCTTTGCTTAGTTATAGTCTTTGCTTAGCTTTAGCAAAGCTGGCTGCGACATATCTGAACTTGGTATTAAATTAGTATTAAAACTTAGCAAACAATACAAATAATAAATAAGGACAATTATGAATATTTTAATGGTACTGACCTCACACGATAAATTGGGTGATACAGGCAAAAAAACTGGCTTTTGGCTAGAAGAATTTGCCGCCCCTTACTATGCTTTCTTGGATGCTGGCGTCAATGTTACTCTAGCCTCTCCTGCTGGCGGTCAACCACCACTTGACCCTAGTAGTGATACGCCAGATGCGCAAACCAAAGATACCAAACGCTTTAAAGAAGACAGTGAAGCTCAAGAGCATCTTGCCAATACCAAAAAGCTTGCTGAAGTAAAAGCTGAAGACTTTGACTCCGTCTTTTATCCAGGTGGTCACGGTCCATTGTGGGATTTGGCAGTTGATAAAAACTCTATCGAGTTAATTGAAACCTTTGTTAAGCAAGACAAGCCTGTTGCCTTTGTTTGCCACTCTCCTGCCGCGCTTAAAAACGTCAAAATCGATGGCGAGTATTTGGTCAAAGGTAAAAAAGTCACTGGCTTTACCAATACTGAAGAAGAAGGTGTTGGCCTGACTGACGTCGTACCTTTCTTATTGGAAGACGTATTAAAAGCCAATGGCGGTCACTACGAAAAAGGCGCGGATTGGGAATCGTATGTCGTTGAAGACGGTCTATTAATTACCGGTCAAAACCCAGCGTCATCAGAAGAAGCCGCTAAACGTTTACTTGCTAAGCTGCAAGCATAATATAAAAACATCGTAAAAAGGCTAATATCATGATTCGCTTACATCATCTTAATCAATCGCGCTCACTGCGTACGCTATGGCTATTAGAAGAATTGGGGCAACCTTACGAGCTAATTAGCCATCAGCGTGATACCAAAACGCATCTAGCACCAGACAGTCTAAAAGCAATTCATCCCCTCGGTAAGTCTCCGGTTATTGAGATGGATGGCGAGCTTTATGCTGAATCAGGGGCGATTATTGAGATGTTGATTGAGCGTTTTGCCCCCGAGCGCCTGCGCCCTGCTACCGATAGTGCAGAGTATGGTCATTATTTGCAGTGGATTCACTTTGCTGAAAGCTCGCTTATGTTACCGCTACTGCTTGAGCTGTTTACCACTAAAGCAGGCGTTGGCGATAATGAATTCTTGGCGGGTTATATCAGCGCAGAAAAGCATAAAGTACTGAGCTATTTAAATGATGAAGTCAAAGACAAAGCATTTATCATTGGCAACAAATTAAGCGGTGCTGACTTTATGCTGGCATTTGACTTAATCATGCTCGCGCATCGTGGGGCGTTACAAGACTATATGCATATCAAGCAATATGCGCTACAACTGGCGAGTATAGATAGCTATCAGCGTGCGATGCGTTTGGAAGCCAATTATGATGATTCTATTAAGCGCTAAGCCAAATAGTTTTTATTGTTTAATATAAAAAACAGCTCTTAAAGAGCTGTTTTTTTATGCCTGATTGATACTTGAGCCATTTATAAATACTTTAAATACAAAATTTTTGCTCAAGCCAGCTATTCATAAAGACATTATCAGGGTCAAACTCTCGGCGAATCTCTAAAAAGCGATTGAGCTTTGGATACAGATTTTGTAGCTCCACATGGTTCAATTTATTTACTTTACCCCAATGCGGTCGACCCTGCCATTTTTTCATATAATCATATAGCCATTTAAATAACGGCTCACAGTCCATGCCTTTATAGACATGGAAGGATAATACCGCGCAATCCTCTCCCTGCGTGGGACTGAGCATACCAGTCTCGCCTTTATGCGTGCGCACTTCGATGGGAAAGTGCGAGCCTTTATTGTCTTTTAATAAAATATGATTGACCTCCGAGATACATTCATCAAAATCAGATAACTTAATAAAGTACTCAGACTCATTGAACTTGACGCCGCGCGGTGTCGGAAACACCTCATAGCTATAGCCTTCACGCTTGGTATTAGGGATAGAGTTTGCGGAGATTTCACTCACCTTTTGGGTCAGCGACGGCTTCATACGAGCCAGCTCGCACAGCACATAAAAAGCGCCATTGAGGGTAACAACGCTATCAAAATGGTCTTTAAGCTTTTGCGTACCCGTCATGGCTTTGGGCGCTATCACCGACAGCGTCTTTTGCTGAATTTTATTGGTAGCGGGAAATAAAAACCATTCTAGATGACGATGGCTATGCGCCGTTTCATGAAAGCGCGCCAATCCTTCTTCAAAACCTAACACCTCATTGGCTTCTTTAAGCCCGTATAGGTCGACTACTTTAAGGGTTAATTTGGTAAAAATACCAAGCATACCAAGGCTTGCATGCAAGGCATTACCCAACTCATCGGTTTTCGGGTCGCCGCGATGATGGGTATGTACTTCTCCTTTACCATCGACCCATTCCCACGTCACTACTTGATTGGCAATGGAACCTAAAGTAATTCCTGTGCCATGGGTCGCCGTACTGGCAGCACCAGCGATAGTTTGCGCTTGCACATCGCCCATATTTTCTAACGCCAAACCATGCTCTTTAAGTGCGGCGCCAATTTCATATAAATAGGTGCCAGCATGTAAAGTAGCAAGCTTCGCTTCTTTATCCACCGAGATAAGACCGCGCATATTATGCAAACTGACGGCAATTTCTTCAGGTTTCGCGCAACCACTAAACGAGTGCGCGGCACCCGTGACTCTAACGCGCTTTTTATTTGCCCGTGCATTTTTTACAATATCTTGCAGTTCTGCAACCGATGAGGGAGTAAGTTTTTGCTCAGGTGTAGCACGTTCATAACCGACCCAATTTTGCCATTCATTGCTTCCTTGCCACAGCCTTAATGAAAACATTTGCCCTCTCCTCGGTAGGTTGTCATTGTTTGGTTTTTGGTTTTTGTATTTATTGTTGTCAGCGTTCCTTCGCTTCCTGCAAAACCATCTATTGTAGATTGAGCAGACTGTCGATAACAAATAAGCTCATTAAAATGTTCACACAGTTCACCTGCCTTTGCATGGCGGCACCAAACCACATCACCGATACTAAGACGAGGTGCGTTGCCATCTTTCTTAGCTTTAGAGATGGCCATCGGCGTTTGTACTTCGCCAAAGCCTTCATCGTTTAATAAGGATAAATATTCTGGATAATGTATCACTGGCGCTTTGTCCGCGCCTGTCGCACCCGAGGCAATAAAGCCGCCGCTATGACATGTGATGACCCCTTTTTCAGGTTGACGCGTCACGGGCAGCACAAATCCAGCAGCTGGCTGAAACTCATGCATGCTATCCATATAATCGAAATAAGCCGGTTTATAATACGCAGAACCCACGGTTATCTCGCTCACTTCAGGCTGGCTTGAAGTAAAATCCATACTACCGCTACCGCCGCCGTTGACGAGCTTCAAGGTATAACCTTGTTTATTGAGATAGTCAACGATGGAGCGGCGACGTTTACTAACTTGTTTTTGTGAGCGACTTTTTAATAAGCGGATGGCTGGCGACAATAAGGCTTTACCCGGTAAATGCTCAGGCAAACCAGCGATTTGTGCCTCATAACCCATTGCCGCACTGACATTAATATGGCGGCATTTTTTGATATGCTTTAGGAGTTTTTTAACGTCTTTTATAGTCATTAAGGCTGAGCGCTTAGTACCGAAATAGAGCTTTGGCAGTGGCATCGACATATTGATATCGAGACAAACATCAATAACAACATCATGAATTTTGCCGACTTCATTAAGTACATCAACATGCTCAGGGCGATCAACCATCCAAATCATGGTCGCGCCCTGTTTGGTAAAGTCAAAAGTTGCGGTAACGCTTACCATGTCCAAAGTTGGATAAGCGCAGAGAATATTATCAAAGCCATTTTCTAACAGATACACTGATTCGTCGGCCGCATAAGACATCAGCCCGATAAAGTTAGGAGATTTGTCTTTAATGTAGTGCAGAACGTCTATAGAGCGAATAGATTTGGTCGCCAAGCGTAGTTGAACAGACTTAGTTTTTTGGTTGATCAGTGTTATATTATGATCGAGCGCGTCCATATCAAGCCACGCACTCGGAGCTTTCGGCGGAACAATGTGGGCAAAATCCATTTTACTTTCCTTGTAACGGCCATTGAATACGACCTTGTATTTCTTATAATACTGTTATTATGCCTCTAAAAAAGAGGATATATCAGCATCATAGTTTGTACCCAGAGCCTAGCTCAGTCAAGCGCCATATTTATAAAAAATCGACATTTGTTACTTGTAAAATTAAGTTTAGCTAAGAAGACCTTCGAGCAAAAACTCTAAATAAAAGTGGAATTATTTATATCTTTAAGCATAAAAATAACTATGACGCTCTCACCTTTTTAAACTAAAAAAGTACAATCACTAAATAGTCTCAAATTGAAATCATGATAAAATAATGCAAACAGTCCTTTGACTGTTTTTTATTTTTTATAGCTACTAAATGAAGCACTTATGGCTCAATTTGATAATGGCTCGTCCAATTATTGCTCGTCTAGGAATCCTACGATGTCACTTTATCTTTCTACTTTTAGCAGGTGGCGATAGACAATGAGCAATGAATACCAATTCAAACCGCACGAACAACCCTTTATGGTGGGTTCTCCCGCCACACCCGACCATCCTACGCGCCGCAAAGTATTTTATCTATTGATTGGTATTTTTATTGGCATCACCGCCAGCTTTCAAAATGGTTTATTGGTGGCAAATCTGACCCAAATCCAAGGTGAAATGGGCTTGACGCCAGTCGAAGGTGGCTGGATATCGGTCGCCTATAATATGACCAATGCTTGTATCACCGTGCTGCTATACAAAATCCGTCAGCAATTTGGTATGGCGCTCTTTAGTAAAATCACCCTGTTCTCACTGTTGGCGGCCACCAGTTTACAATGGTTGGTCAGTAGTCATCTCTTAGACACCAGCGCTATTATCATTGAGCCTTATTATCTAGAAATCATCGCTCGCGGCTTAAGTGGTATGGTTGCTAGTGCCATGACGGTATTGGCTATTTTTTATTGCTTGCAAGGTATGCCAACCGCCAAACGCATTAGCGGTCTGATTTTGGGGTTTGGCTTAGTACAATTTGGCCTTCCTCTCTCAAGGATTATCTCGCCATATCTTGCGGCCGACAGCCAGCTTGAAACGCTATTTTTGTTTGAATTGGGCTTAACCCTGATTTGCTTTGCCCTGATTAATATCTTAGAGCTACCACCCGGCAATACCGAAAAAGTATTCGAAAAACTGGATTTTTTAAGCTTTGCGTTTTTTGCCAGCGGTCTTGCAGCCTTAGCAGTCTTTTTGGTACAAGGGCGTATCCAGTGGTGGACGACGCCTTGGCTGAGCTATCCGCTCATCATTGCGGTGGTGACGATTAGTATCGCCTTATGGATTGAAACACACCGTAAAAACCCAATGTTACAAGTGCGCTGGATGCGTAGCCGCAATATCATCGCTTTTACGATAACGGGTGCAGTGATGCGTATTTTATTATCCGAGCAAAATGTCGGTGCAGCAGGCTTACTGGCCAATTTGGGCTACGGAAATGATCAGTTGATTACCTTTTATGCGGTGATACTTGCCGCCAGCGTTCTGGCCTTGGTCATCAGTATTTTTAGGACCAATGCGATGGATTTACGCCGTCCAGTCATTTTCGCTGTCGCCCTGATTGCGGTTGGCGCCTGGCTAGATACAGATATTTCGCTAAATTCTGCCCCTTATATGTTTTATGTCAGTCAATTTATGATTGCCTTTGCTGCCGTTTACTTTATGGGTCCCATGGTTTTTGAAGGGATGTTTCGCGCTATCGCTAACGGCCCTGCTTACATTATAAGTTTTTCGGTTATTTTTAGCATCTCGCAGACCATTGGCGGACTTGCAGGCGCGGCAGCGATTCAAGCGTTTACCACCATACGTACACAGATACACTACGCTGATATGGTCAGCTCGTTTAATTTAGGCGACCCGGCCTTAATGGCACAAGTTGCAGGCGCAGGTCGTATGTTATCTACCCAAATCACGGATGCCAATCAAGCAAATGTCGCAGCGATGGGACAAGTATTGCAAGGTATTCAGCGCCAAGCGACTGTCGCCGCCTATGCTGATTTATTTTTTCTTATGGCAATTATCGCCTCCATCACAACGCTGATTTTATTACTAAATTACTTGTATCATCGCTACCATAAACGTAATCCATTGGCTAAAGAATTGGCAGCGATTGCAAAAATGCGCGAAGCAAAATAGCCCGAATAATTAAAGCATTTTCTTCATTTAAAAATGCCACTTTAACATATTAACAAATGCAAAAAAAACTTATGATAACTATTCAAACTTTAGGAGCGCGGCATGAGTCAAGAAAAATCTGATGAGCTTAACCAAAACCCTAAGCCCGCCTCTGACGCGCTAACCAACGACAATCATGCTCCTGATGCAACAAATCATCCAAGTGCTGCGGTCAATCTAGATAAATCAGCTAACGACAGGCTCGCAAATGACGAGAGTATTGTTAATGAGAGTCTTACTGACAGTGATGAGTCGTCCATGCCGCCTATGCCCCCAAAGGAGCCGATTCCTAGCAGCGACGGCTGGTCGCCAAAGAAGAAGTCTTATTTAAATTTAGGCATACTAATCGCCTTGATTGTTATTGGTGTGGCATTAATTTTGTACGCTTGGAAGCTGCCGCCTTTTACCCCGACGGTCCAGCAGACCAATAATGCCTTTATTAAAGGACAAACCACCATTATCAGTCCGCAAGTATCTGGCTACGTGACTGAGGTGGCGGTTGAGGATTTTGCCAATGTTAAAGAAGGTGATTTATTAATCAAAATAGACGATCGTACTTTTAGGCAGCAGCTTGAGCAAGCGCAGGCAAACATTGAAATCGCTGTGACCAATCGCGCTAGTAATGCGCAGGATACAGGAAGCAGCCAAGCGCAAATCGAAGCACGCGAGGCGGACTTATATAGTGCTAAAGTCAGCGTCGACAGTGCGCGTGAGGATGTCAAACGCTATCAAGGTTTAGACGCTATCGGCGCGGTCTCAAAGGCAGAAGTGGCGCATATCAAAGCGCAACTTGCAAAAGCGCAGGCCAACGTGCAACAAGCAGAAGCGAATTTACAAGTGGCTCGTGAGGCAAGCGAGAAGACCAGCGGTAGCCGCTCATCTTTAGATGCCAATATTAAGAGTGCAGAAGCCGGTGCTAAGCAAGCTCAGATTAATTTAGACAATACCGTTATTAAGGCACCGGAATCCGGGCAGCTGAGTCAAATCAGTGTCAAAGAAGGACAATACGTGAGCGCAGGTACGCAGCTGATGTATATCGTACCAAAAGGCGTATGGATTATTGCCAACTTTAAAGAAACGCAAGTGGCCAATATGCGTATCGGTGAGCCCGCTACCATTCATGTCGATGCCCTTGGCGGTGCCAAATTTAGCGGTCATGTCAGTAATATCTCGCCTGCAACGGGCAGCGAATTTAGTGCCGGCGCGGCCAATCCTGCGACGGGTAACTATATCAAAATTGCCCAGCGCGTTCCTGTTAGAATTGATTTAGACCAAAACCAGCCTAACCTTGCGCAGTTACGTCCAGGTATGTCAGTGTCAGTGAATGTCGATACCAAAGCAAGAAGTTAATGCAAGAAATTAGGCTAAAAATCAGCGCAAAAAAAGCCTCTTTAAATGCCTAACGTGTTAGGTTTAAAGAGGCTTTTTGATTTTTGCAATATCTTATTTTCAGTAGATTTTAGCTTAAATGAGCTAATTTTATGGTAACAAACGTTTGGTTGTCCATTTTGCCGCATCGCCCGTGCCACTCTTATCTTGCGTATAAACAATGCGGTCATGCATACGATTGGCGCGGCCTTGCCAAAACTCGATGCTCTCAATCGTAATCTCATAGCCACCCCAAAACTCAGGGGTTGGCACTTGACTGTCTGCTGGATAATCATTTTGCAACTGCTCAAACGTTTGCTCCATGACTGCGCGATTGGCAACTTCGCCACTTTGCGGCTGGCTAACCCACGCGCCCACTTGACTATCATGCGGACGTTTTTGGAAATAGTCTGCGGATTTAGTAGCGTCTATTTTAGCAATGCTGCCGCTGATACGGATTTGACGCTCAAGATTATGCCAAAAAAACAGCGCTTCGGCATTGGGATTTTCGGCGATATCTTGGCCCTTGGCGCTTTCGTAATTGGTATAAAACACGATGCCTGCGTCAGTAATTTCGCGCAGCAAAACGATACGCACGCTGGGCTTATTGTCTGCGCCGCACGTCGCTAAACTCATCGCATAAGGTTCTTGCACTTCTGCTGCTATCGCTTCATTCATCCATGCATGTAGCAGCTCAAATGGTGAGTCTGGTACTGATTGCTGGTCGAGTTGCCCTTTCTCATACGATAGGCGCTGATCGGTAAAATCCATACTCATGTTTGTTTCTCGCTAACTTTCGAATATTATTAATATAAGTCTATTTAACCAAGACGTTTAGCCTAAAACTGTTTTGATTTTATCGGCCAAATCATTGGCCATCACATCGCATTCTATCTCATCGTCTGACTCAACCATGACCCGAATCATCGGCTCTGTACCTGACTGACGGATAAGCAGGCGCCCGCGACCTTCTAAGGTAGCGCGCGCTTTATCAAAAGCTGCGACAAGCTCTTCATGCTCAAACGGATCTTGCATTTGCGATAAGCGTACATTGACCAGTTTTTGCGGTAATACTTCAAAACCTTCGGTCAAATCGCTAAGTGCCTTACCGCGTGCTTGCATCACTGCCAGCACTTGCAAGCCTGCGATAATGGCATCGCCCGTGCGGCTTTTATCCAAACATAAAATATGACCAGATGGCTCACCGCCCAATATCCAACCATTGGCTTCAAGCTCTTGCATTACATACCGATCGCCCACTTTTGCACGGGTAAATTCAATATCAGCGTCTTTTAATGCCAATTCTAAGCCCATGTTACTCATCAATGTCCCAACGACGCCTTTGGCTTTGGTTTGACCTTGGGTAGCAAGCACGTACAAAATACCATCGCCATCGACCAACTCGCCGGCTTCATCGACCATCACGATACGGTCACCATCACCATCTAAGGCAATACCGACATCGGCTTCATGCTCGAGTACGGCTTTTTGCAAACTTTCAGGATGCGTTGAGCCGCACTTTGCATTGATATTAATACCATCGGGTTTGTTGTTAATCGCAATGACATTGGCGCCAAGCTCGCGCATGACGCGCGGGGCGACACTGTAGCCTGCGCCATTGGCACAGTCGACGACGACGGTTAAATGATCCAAGTCATATTGATAAGGAAAGCTGCCTTTGCAAAACTCAATATAGCGCCCTTTAGCATCATTAATGCGATTATTTTTACCCAATTTTGCTGGATCTAAAATAGGCATCAGAGCGTCGTTATTGCCCGAGGCAGCCATGATAGCGGTCAATTTATCGTTAATGGCATTTTGCAGCTCATCGGTGAGTTTTTTGCCATCACCTGAAAAGAATTTAATACCGTTATCAAAATAAGGATTGTGCGAGGCTGAAATCACTACGCCAGCATCAGCATTAAAGCTACGCGTCAGATGCGCAATAGCAGGCGTTGGTAGCGGCCCTAGCATATGGACGTCGACACCGGCGGCATTAAAACCCGCTTGCAGCGCGCCTTCAATCACATAACCTGATAGACGCGTGTCTTTACCAATGACCACACTGGGTTTACGAGCAGGATTATTATTATTTTCTATCAGCACCAACCCCGTGACATAACCTAACTTTAAAATAAAATCAGGGGTAATGGGTAACTCACCAAATTTTCCGCGAATACCATCAGTGCCAAAGTAGCTCATTATTATTATTCCTCAATATTAAAAAGTAAAAACCAGACGTGCGTACAGGCATAGCCCATAGCCGTAGATACAGATACAGATACAGATACAGATACGCTTAATCCAATCTTGTATTTTACAAAAAAAACAGCCAACAATAACAAGGCATTGTTGGCTGTTTGTATCTCGACGTCACGACAACGCTACTAAGCCAGAAATTTGCACTTAGGCAGCGTTAAAAATGCTATTAGTTGACACGGTAGTTAGGCGCTTCTTTGGTAATCTGCACATCATGGACGTGTGATTCTTTCATACCCGCTGAAGTGACTTTGACAAACTGTGGCTTAGTACGCATCTCTTCGATGGTTGCACAGCCGGTATAACCCATTGATGAACGCAGACCACCCATCATCTGATTGACAATGCCAGAAACTGGACCTTTATAAGGGACACGGCCTTCAATACCTTCTGGTACCAATTTTTCCACACCATCTTTGGCATCTTGGAAATAGCGATCTGACGAGCCATTTTGACCTGACATCGCACCCAAGCTACCCATACCGCGATAGGCTTTATAATAGCGACCTTGGAACAGCTCAACTTCACCTGGCGCTTCTTCGGTGCCCGCCATCAATGAACCAACCATGATGCATGACGCGCCAGCAGCGATGGCTTTTGCCATATCGCCTGAATAACGAATACCACCATCAGCAATCAGTGGAATACTGTCTTGTAGCGCGTTTGCTACGCTATCAATCGCAGAGATTTGTGGCATACCAACACCAGCGATAATGCGCGTGGTACAGATAGATCCTGGACCGATACCTACTTTTACCGCATCTGCACCAGCATCACGTAACGCCAAAGCGGCATCACCAGTGGCAATATTACCGCCGATAACCTGAACGTTTGGAAAGTTCTTTTTAATCCAAGAAACTTTATCAATCACGCCTTTTGAGTGACCGTGCGCCGTATCAACAACAATGATATCGACGTCAGCTGCAATCAAGGCTTCAACACGTGCTTGGGTATCAGCGCCCGTACCAACAGCCGCACCAACCCGCAGACGACCGTGCTCATCTTTACAAGCATTGGGATTGTTTTCTGCTTTGGTAAAATCATTGACCGTAATCAGGCCACGCAAACGAAAATCATCATTAATCACAATGACTTTTTCGATACGGTGCTCATGAAGGAGTTTTTTGATATTCTCATTGCTCTCCCCTTCTTTGACGGTAACCAGCTGATCTTTTGGCGTCATGATATGACTGACTGGCAATGACAAATTGGTCTCAAAACGCCAGTCGCGGTGGGTGACGATACCGATTACTTTATCAGTACCTTTCTCAACCACAGGCACACCTGAGATATTGTTATCTTGGGTCAATCTTAGTAGCTCACCAATCGTCATCTCTGGATGAACTGTGATAGGGTCAACCACCGTACCTGCTTCGAATTTTTTGACACGGCGTACTTGCATGGCCTGCTTATCGATATCCATGCTCTTATGCAAGATACCCAGTCCACCAAGCTGTGCCATGGTAATGGCCATATCAGACTCAGTGACTGTATCCATCGCAGCAGAAATCATTGGTAAGTTTAGCGTAATATTTTTGGTTAGGCGGGTCGTTAAATCAGCAGCTTTTGGTAGGATTTCAGAATAAGCTGGCAATAATAAAACGTCATCAAAGGTTAAGGCTTCATCGACAATTCGCAACATACAGACCCCTAGTGGTGGTTATTTTGATGGGTGGGCAATGCAGTATCAAGTCGATAAACGAATGTTTTGTCAAAACCAGCCGGCTAAAATGCAAATGAAGATAAAGCCATCGGATTGTGATAAAACCATGAGGAACAAACACTAAATACCAACATTCGCTCGGCACGTTATCTATTTATCAGCGCTAATAAAACGATTGGGTAAGTAGATTTGCCAATACAGCGCCTCTAAACATCCTAAAGTCTGATTAACGATGCTTAATAACTGAATTATCCCTTAAAAATAACGCCATATTATAACAAATAAGGCAAGCCTTCGCATAACATATTTGTCAGCTTATTTTGCTATAACCGCAATCCTAATTAATCCTCCCTGCTTATTTATAAAACCACTCTTTAAGAAGCTTAAAATACAATCGAATAGCATTGTTATAGACCAAAATATTAGATTTAAACCTTTATCAAAAAACTTAACCATCACCTGCTTTGACAATCAAACGCTCAGCCGGTAAATACTCTTTTTGTTCGTTATATAAATAGCCTAGCATCTGCTCACGTACTTCACACTCGAGTGTCCATGCATCAATAGGGCTATTAGCCGCTTGGCTACAACGCAGTTTAATAGTGGTTTCTGATACCGAAACGGTAAACAGCTCAGGCTCAGTTTCACCGTCCCATAGCGCATTGTCTTTTACCAACTCGATGTATTTTTGTCGAATGGCGGCAATATCAGCGCCATAATCAACATGTAAATAAATCACTGACGTTTGATGCGATTCGGTATGCGACCAGTTTTCCACAATCTCAGTGATAAAATACCGCATAGGTACTATCAAGCGGCGCTCATCCCACGTTTTTAGTACCGCATAGGTGTAGCCTAAATCCTCAATCGTGCACCATTCACCCTCCATCATCACCGTATCGCCGATACGCACAGGCTGGGTAATGGCGACCTGCATCCCTGCGATGATATTGCCTAAAATGGGCTGGGCGGCAATACCTATCACCGCGCCGGCAATCCCCGCTGAAGTGAGTAAGGTCTTACCCAAACCATCGATATTGGTAAATTCACTCAGCCCTATCCAAATTCCGCCTAAAATCATCACAAAGATAAAGACGCGGCGAAAGATAGACACATAAGTGCGACGGCTGCGGCCTTTATCAAACTGCTCTTCGCTTAAATTTTCGATTTGCAAATCTTTATAACGATTGGCAAAGAAATTAATGGCGCGAATGCCAAGCCACATGGCACTAAATACCAAGCCAATCCAAATAATGGGTCGTGTCGATGACGCTAAGGCATCCAAATAAGGAAAGCCGCCTGATACCAAGGTATAAACAGACGAAAAACTGATGGTAAAAGTCAAAGGCACGGTCAGTTTATTGACTAAATCTTCCACCCCGTTGTGATGAACAGTACCAAGTCGGTTGCCTTCTTTATCCAAAACATACCAATTGAGCAGTTTACCGGCCGCTTTACTTAATAGCCAACCAGCACCCATGGTAAAAGAAAAGAACATGAATAGTGCTATAAATTCCCAAATCGCAATACCAAAGACTTTTAACTTGGTCCAGTCGGGCAAATAACGCTCAAACTTTGCCGGCTGATATTGCTCGTATAGCTTATCGATATTGGCAACCGTCTGCGCAGAAAATACCCAAAAAGGCGCGCTATCATCGAGGCGAACGCGTTCGAGATGTATCGGTATGCGGCGCTCGCGATAGTCGATATAGCCTAATTGAATCGAACGCCTAGGAATGCCTTGAATACTATTCGTGCTACCAAGCGGCGGCTCTATCAAACCATCTGGGCGATCTGGCAGCTTGTCAAATACATAAAGCTTTTTTTCTACCAATAAAAAATCAAGTTGTTTGACTAGATCCATTGCTTGGCTGCTTTGTTGCTTTTCATCAATCAAGTTCATATTGAGCGCATAAGCGGCCAAGTCATACTGCTGCTTTATAACCGCTGATTGAAAAAACTCTAACGTTGCCAGTGGTGTCGATAAATTCGGTGGCTCAGATAAGGGCGGCAAGCCTGCATTGAGAGTACTTAATGCATAATAGCCTTCGTTATAATCGCCCGTCAGACCAGAATCGCCTTGTAGCACGCCCGCTTGCTGCACGGTTTTTTTCTCAAGCGGACTAATCATCTCTTCGGCAATAGCAGAGGCGCTCACGCCTTCTCTTTTTAGCTTATCAAGCTGTTGCTCGGCATAATCAACGATGTTTTCTGGTGCAGTATTATCGGTACTGGCAGCATTAGCGGGCAGATAGACAATGCTTAGGATAATAACGGCCATGCTGGGAATAAAATGACGGATACTTAAATGCTTATTAAATCTTTTTCCATTAGCCATAATAATATTCACACTCTCAAGTTTTTTGAAAGTCTCAACTTTTTCATAATTATCAAAACCAACAATATCAGCATCACCAATATTACCATTATTGCCATTATTGCCATTATTGCCAGTATTTAGAATTTGGAGGTTTTTAACAATCAAAGACTGACGAGAGTGTTTCATACGATAAGGCTCTGCTGCATTAAGTATAGGATTAAGCTAATGCACTGGGCAAAAAAAAGCCAGCGCTAAGCTGACTTAATTTATGGGCAAACTGTTAATCAATACAATTGGTTAATAGAGAATATGATTTAAGCGCGGCGCCAAGTCGTACCCGCGCGGCTGTCTTCAAGCTCAATACCAGCATTCTTTAACTGCTCGCGTATCTCGTCAGCACGGGCGAAGTTTTTATTGGTTTTGGCATCTGCGCGCTCGATGATTAATCCATCAATAGCTGCATCGCTTAAACCGTCAGCTTGCGCCTCACCGATGACCGCTTGTAGAAACTGCTGTACTGGCAGCTGCAATATATTTAGCGTCTGCGCCAAGGCTTTAAGCTGCTGCGCCAATTGCCATGCACCCTCTACGTCTTCCACTTTAATCGCTTTATTGATATCACGTGCCAACCCAAACAATACACTAATAGCCGTTGAGCTATTAAAGTCATCGTTCATGGCTTTAATAAAGTCTTGTCCCGCCGCACTGTCATAAGCAACTGTTATCAGCGCATCATTGATAATAAGCGCTTGCCCTTTTTGTTGCTCAGCAGCTTTTAACGCTTGATATAGCCTGCTTAGGCTATTATGGGCTTCATTTAAAGCACTATCGGAGAAGTTTACTTGGCTGCGGTAATGGCTCGATAATAAGAAAAAACGCAGCGTTTCAGGATGGAAATGCTTGATGACGTCACGAATAGTGGCAAAGTTACCCAAAGATTTGGACATTTTTTCGCCATCGACATTAATAAAGCCAACGTGCATCCAATTACGTGCGTATTCGCAGCCCGTCGCTGCTTCCGATTGCGCTATCTCATTTTCATGATGCGGAAACTGTAAATCATGACCGCCGCCATGAATATCAAAAGTATTGCCAAGGCATTTGGTTGACATCGCCGAGCATTCAATATGCCAGCCCGGACGTCCTTGACCCCATGGCGATGCCCATTGTGGCTCACCAGGTTTTGCCGCTTTCCATAGGACAAAGTCAAACGGATTGCGCTTGTCATTTTCGACATCAACGCGCGAGCCCGCTTGCATATCGTCCAAATTGCGCTTGGATAATTTGCCATAATCAGGGAAGCTATCGACCGCATAATAGACATCGCCATTATCGCCAGCGTAAGCGTAATCATTACTGACCAAATTGCCAATCATCTGCTGCATCTCATCGATATGGTCGGTCGCACGCGGCTCGGCATCAGGCGATAAGCAACCAAGCGCCGCAAAGTCTTCGTGCATCGCTGCAATAAAACGCTGGGTTAATGCGCCAATCTCTTCGCCGTTTTCGGCAGCACGGGTGATGATTTTGTCATCAATATCGGTGATATTACGCACATAATTAACGTCATAACCCAATTGTTTCAGCCAGCGTACCGCCATATCAAAGGCAACCATCATCCGCGCATGACCGATATGACAATAATCATAGACCGTCATCCCGCACACATACATGCCGACTTTGCCCGCAACAAGCGGTTTGAATGACTGCTTGCGCCCAGTAAGTGAGTCGTAGATGGCAAGCTGAGACATAGCGTCTGCAAGAGGTGTGGTCATAGTAGAAAAGCCTTTTGATTAAAAGTATAAGAAATAAACGAGCATATCCATACTGCATTCCGTGGTCATAAAATGTCTATCTATAAAAGATTTTAACGTGATTATGACCCTAAGGAGCACAGAATATAAAACTTAACCCATTATCTTAGCGAAAATGCTCGTAAAATACTACAATGAGCGCACAACTAAGACTCGCAATGATAAAAAACACCGACCGCTAAGGATGCAAACATGGGCAATCGTTTAAGCAAAATATATACACGTACCGGAGATGACGGCACCACCGGCATGGCAGATGGCAGCCGCGTGAGTAAAGCGGACAATCTATTTAGCGTGATGGGTGATATCGATGAGCTCAATTCACACATAGGTTTAATCCGCGCGCAATTGACGCAAACTTCAACTGACGTAAATAAACAAGCCGATTTTGCGCAAGCGTTAGTGATTATTCAGCATTTGCTATTTAATATCGGTGGCGAGCTTGCTATGCCAGAATATGAAGGCGTGAGCGCCGTCCATATCGACTGGTTAGAGCAGCAAATTGATGCGATGAATAGCACCTTACCGGCGTTGAAAGATTTTATCTTACCGACAGGCTCAGTGCTTGTCAGTCAATTGCATGTGGCACGTACCGTCTGTCGCCGCGCTGAGCGTCAAGCAGTATTATTGCAACAGCAGCGCCCACAAGCAATCCGTCCTACGGCGGTCAGCTTTATCAATCGCTTATCTGATTGGCTGTTTGTTGCCGCCCGTTTCTGTACGGACCCTGAACAAGTCTCTGAAGTATTATGGGACAGTCAAGTACTACAAAAATTCGCTGATACTAAATAGCGTAAGTTTAACCATTACATTATTAGCCAAAGGCTTAATCTAGCAAGCAAAACGCCCGCGACTTACGATGGTTGCGGGCGTTTTTATTTCAAACTCTAGGCTTAAACAGTAACTACTGACATTTTATTAATAAGTGGCGTTTTTATCTTCAATAATCACCATGTCGATACTTTCATCTTTAGGTACTGACTTAGGTGTGGCTGGAGTCGCAGGCGCTGACGTACTAGGCGTTGCGGCCGCTTGGTTACTGCTTTGACTGTTCTGACTATTGCTACTCTGGCTACTAGAGCTTTGACTGCTGCTATCTTGGTTACTTTGCTTCACAGTCGGTGGCGTAGCAGGTTCAGTTGGGCGTACAGGGGTTACTGGCGTGACTTGTCTTGGCTGACGCGGTTGGCTGTCGTTGTTATTTTGCGCAGCTTGACGGCGACGTTCAGCTTGCTGGGCAGCGCGCTGAGCACGCTGCTCTTCTAACGCCGACTGAAAGACTGAGCCTGCCACCACTTCTGATACGACTGTAATCAACGCTGGCTGCCCTGCGATACGCGTACGTACTTGACCACCTTGCGTACCAACGACATAAGTAAAGGCATCATCAACAAGCATGTTGTTATTGATACGGATATTGTCATTGGCTAAACGAGACTGCAAGCTTGGCTGATTATTGGCCGCTTGCAGTTGGCTCGCTTGATATAAATCTTCACTTGGCAAGGTCATGCTAACGCTCGCTTGACACGTGGTCATGCCATTGGCATTGGCTGCTTGTAAAACTGCGGCATTTTGGACATCGATGACGATACCATTGGTTTTCTCAGTGACAGCGCCGCCATTTAAACCAATCTCAGCATCGTTCGCGTAGCTTGCAGCCAGCGTTTGTCCTTGTTGATTGAGCGTATTTTTTAAAGCGGATTTGAGGCGATCTTGTACCATCGGGTCATCACAGCTAACCGCAGTAGCAGCAGCGTTTTCGCTAGCAGTGGTGTCTTCGGTTAGCTCTGCTGTCTCCGTCGTTTCTTCTTTTTCTGAGCGGTCACAGCCAGCCAGCGCCAAACTGCATGCGATGCCAATACCAGCAACCTTATACCATTTGCTCAAACTCTTATTTGCTACGCTCATCTTTACTTTGCTCCAATTTACTGATTCGTACCGCCACTGATGGACATTGTTTAACATTCAAAGACTCACACTGAAACCATCACGCTAAAATCGTAACTAACAATTAGCAATCGTAACAATTAACAGTCATCGTGCAAGTTTTGAAAACCACATTATTATACGGTGTTTGAATTAAATGGTCATCAGTGTAGCCTATCGATATACAAATAACGCCTAACATTAGGGCTAAAATCGAGGTTTGGTTGCAAAAACGCAACAAATACCTAGGGAAATAATGGCGTAAGTTATTGGCCAGTTCAATATAAGCGATGAATCTGCTATCAGATAAATATTTTATTAGACCCGGTTTTCTAGAGGCGATATGATGGCGGTAAAATACTTGATAGTTATTGATAATGATAAATTTTAAAAACACGCTTTTATTGGGCCATCGCGGCGCGCGCGGTGAAGCAGTAGAAAATACCGTAGCAGGTTTTAAGCTTGCGCAAAATCTGCAAACATCGGGCTTGGCCGGTGTGGAATTCGATGTGCAGTTGACTGCGGATGGTCACTTAATGGTCTTTCACGATGACAACTTACAACGTATGTGCGCGCAGCAATCACGTATCGATCAGTTAAGCCTGGCTGAAATTGAGCGCTACTCGCAATTGGATGATAAGCAATCTGGCCATAAGATTACGCCATTAGCGCATATAGCAGCTGCATTAGAAGGCTTTAGTTATATTGAGCTTGAGATTAAGACTCATGAGCGCACGGATTATCGCAAGCTAATTAAGGCTTTGATGACGGATTTAATCGATAGTCCGCTTGCCAGCTTGCCTATCGTGTTGACCAGCTTTGATGTCGAGCTGCACGCCGGACTGCAACGCAATAAGCTGTTGCAGCATATACCGCGTGGTTTATTGATTCGGACGCCTGAAACCTTGATCACGGCATCTAATACTGCGCTGCAACTTGGCTGTGTGCAACTCGGTATTCACTATCCGCTGCTGAATCAAGCAGTCATTGCCCGCTGTCATCGTTATAACTTGCCTATCAGTGCGTGGACGGTCAATGATAGCAACACGATTGAACAATTGATCGCGTGGCAAGTCGATGTCATTATCACTGACTATCCAACCTATTTACTTACATAACCTATTTGCTCACATCACCTATCTATTCATAGATAGAAGGGGTTATTTATGCTCATGCAACCTTTTGCTACCTATATATAACCCACGCCTCTTTTAATGACTACCATAGTTTACTACCCTACATATCTACCGTCGTACTTACACTTTTACTAAATTGCTGATAAGTCTTGGGTTATTTACGATAATACATTCCATAACTCATACAAGTTATTGTTATTTAGCAATATTTTTCTAGTGTATAACTGTTCACTTTGTCTTTCTTTTCAGGTAACATGGGGTCTAAAATTAATACCGTTAGGAATATTACATGATTGCTAAAAAAGTAATAGGCTTACCACTTAAGGGCTTACGTTTGGCCATGAAGTCGGGTGATACGCTTATACAGCACGCTGGCACTCAAGCACTACGCGTAAAGACGTGGCTTGATACTAGCAAAAGCAAAACTGACGACGCTGCCGATACGCAGTTTGCGACCACCAGCGGCTATAAAAATGCCAATGCAGCGAGCAACGATGAAGGCATCGATCCTCTGGAGCTTGAATTCCAAAAATCGCCGATAAACTTGGTACCAGCGATTTTCCTTATTACAACGCCTATTGCTGCTGCCGTCATTACGCCATGGTACTTACTGACCCATCAGGTTAGTGCGCCTGTTTGGGGTGTGTTTGGTGCCTTTATGGTCTGGACAGGTATTAGTATTACCGCAGGCTATCATCGCCTACTGTCGCACCGTGCATATAAAGCCCATCCTTTGGTAAAAAACTTCCTATTGCTAGGCTCAACCCTTGCGGTTCAAGGCTCAGCCTTTGACTGGGTGTCAGGTCACCGTACCCATCACCGTCATGTTGATGATCGCATGGATGACCCTTATTCAGCACAGCGTGGGTTTTTCTTTAGCCACATTGGCTGGATGCTACGTAATTACCCTAGCGGGCGCTTTGACTATAAAAACATTCCTGACTTAACCAAAGATAAAGTGCTGCAGATTCAGCACAAATATTATGGTTTATGGGTATTGGCAACCAACGTTGCGATGGTCGCTGCGGTTGGTTGGTTAATCGGTGATGTTTGGGGTACGTTAATCTTGGCAGGTTTACTGCGCTTGGTATTGACCCATCACTTTACCTTCTTTATTAACTCGCTATGCCATATGTTTGGTACGCGTCCTTATACCGACACCAATAGTGCGCGTGATAACTTCTTCCTTGCTATCTTTACGTGGGGTGAGGGTTATCATAACTATCATCACTTCTTCCAATACGACTATCGTAATGGTGTGAAATGGTGGCAATATGACCCAACTAAATGGTTGATTGTTGGCTTATCTAAACTTGGTTTAACGAGTGAATTGCGTACGGTTGACGACACCACCATCAAGCATGCTGAAGTGCAAATGCAGTTCAAAAAAGCCCAACAGCAGATTGATAATGCCACCGCAAACGGACTTGATATTCCTCATGCGATGAAGAGTTTCCAAGATCGTATTAAGTTTGAATACGATGCCTTTACGCAGACGGTCGAAGAATGGCAAGCGCTAAAAGCCAAAACCATTGAGCTGAAAAAGACTGAATTTGCTGATCGCTTGCATGAAGTTGAAGAAACGCTAAAACAGGATTATGCCAAGGTTGAACAAAAAATACTGGCGCATAACAGCAATCTAAAAAATGCGTTTCGCTCTATCGGTCAAAGCCCAAAAGCCGCTTAAGTATTTATAAAGATTACTGATTTAATTGCTTTATTGTCAGTCTCTCCTGCCCTCTATCTGTAAAGATAGGGGGTTTTTTTATGGTAATGATTTGCGTGCTAATTACTTATGGACTAATTACAAGAGATGGACAGAGTGAAACGCGGCATTATTAAGGCTATGTTATAGTGAGTTTATGAATATCAGCACTCACTATTTGCATCTACATTTATAGAGCGACCAATCGATATCTACCACCTTATTAATCTACTCCCCTATATTGGAACGGCACCTATGCGCTATCAAAATACTTACGTCAAATTAGACACTCGCCTTTATCATGAGCAGCCGCCGACACCGCTAGACAATCCGCGCGCCGGTCATTTTAATACGCAAGTTGCCGAGCAATTGGGCTGGCTTGATGATGAAGATTTAATGGCGCGTTGGGTTGAGATATTGGGTGGTCAATACGTGCCAGCTCAGTTTCAGCCGCTATCGATGGCCTATGCTGGTCATCAGTTTGGACAATGGGCGGGACAATTGGGCGATGGCCGTGGTTTACTCATGGCGCAAGTACTCGATAATAACGACCAATTGCAAGACTTACATCTAAAGGGCGCTGGTCTAACCCCTTACTCACGGATGGGCGATGGGCGCGCGGTACTGCGTAGTACCATTCGCGAATATTTATGTGGCCATGCGCTGACCCAACTTGGCATCCCCTCGTCCAATGCCTTGGGCTTTGTGGTATCAGATACCAAAGTGCGCCGCGAACGACTGGAAGCGGGAGCAGCCTTGATGCGCGTTGCTGACAGTCACATTCGCTTCGGTCATGTTGAGTGGATTGCCAGCTTTGCACCTGACTTGCTCGGCGAGTTTACCGACTATATGATTGATACTTACTATCCAGAATGCCGTGATAGCGAGACGCCAGTCTTGGCATTTTTACAAGCCGTAGTTGAGCGTACCGCACGTATGATTGCGGACTGGCAGCTGATTGGCTTTGCGCATGGGGTGATGAATACCGATAACTTGTCTATTACTGGTAGCACCTTAGACTTTGGTCCGTTTGGTTTTATGGAACGTTTTAATCCTGCTTGGATTAACAATCACTCCGACCATACCGGACGCTATGCTTATCAAAATCAACCTGCCATTGGGCATTGGAACTTAAATATTTGGCTACCGCACTTTATGCGCCTAGAGGGAGTCACACGCGAAACCTTGGCTGATTGCCTAGCGCCGTATGAAGCGACCTTTATGCAGCATTATCAACAAGGGCTGTGCCGTAAGCTGGGATTGCCACACGCCAAAGACAGCTTAACCCTTGCCTTTGAATGGCTGACATTGCTAGAAGATAACTTACTCGACTATAGCAATAGTTTCCGCGCGCTATTGGGTTTGGTCGCACCAAACGAGCATCCTCATGAACAGCAGCTGCTCACAATAATGACTGCTGAGTTTAATAATGAGGCGCAGCAAGTCTGGCTAGATTGGTCAACACGGTATTTGGCAGCGCTACAGCCGTTATCTAGCGAGGCATCTATTGAAGAGATGCGCAGCAATAATCCGGTTTATGTGTTACGTAATAGTATGGCGCAGCGCGTTATCACGGCGGCGGAACAGGGACAGTTTGATGAGTTAAATCGAGTCTTTGAATTGCTTGCTACCCCTTATAGCGTACAAGACATCGCCACCGAACTTGATACCTTACCACCTGCTCCGCATGCGCCGCAGATGCCGATTAGTTGCTCTTCTTAATAAAATACGAGTAAGCGGCTATTCTGTAATATTTTGAAACATGATGCAATTAGGGTTGATGTTTCGCCCTATTATTTGTCATCATCAACTAGCGAAATAATGAATATCATTTTATTATATTGCTCGCACTATTCAGTCGAGCTGACTAGGCAGTTAAATGCCAATAATGCTAGAATAGCTGTTTTTGTACGATTGTTGTTTTTACCCTGATGTCTAGTCGCCAATCATGACCTTTTTAGTATAAAAGCACCCTCATTGTCATCTTTCATGGTTTTGAGGTTTAGACGTTAGTTTTTTATCCCATTTACTTTATTCCAATTATCCCAACCATGGCAATTATTATGAATGACGATATCACTTTGAATACGGATGCTCCTACCACGGAAAAAGAGCAGTTTGAACAAGCTGCCCTACATTACCATGAGTTCCCACGCCCGGGTAAAATCTCAGTAACACCTATCAAGCAACTGGCCAACCAACGTGATCTGGCGCTCGCCTATTCACCAGGGGTTGCGATACCTTGTCTTGAGATTCAAAGAGATCCAGCTTTAGCAGCTAAATATACTGCTCGTAGCAACTTGGTCGGTGTGATTACCAACGGTACTGCGGTACTTGGTTTAGGGAATATTGGTCCATTGGCATCAAAGCCTGTGATGGAAGGTAAAGGGGTACTATTCAAAAAATTCGCTGGTATTGACGTTTTTGATATTGAAATTGCTCAAAACGATCCAGACAAGTTCATCGAAGCCGTTGCGTCTTTAGAGCCTACTTTTGGTGGTATTAACCTAGAAGACATCAAAGCACCAGAATGTTTCAAAATCGAGCGCGAATTGCGTAAACGTATGAACATTCCAGTATTCCACGATGACCAACATGGTACGTCAATCATTGTTGCCGCCGCGATGCTAAACGCTTTGCTCATCACTGGCAAAAAAATTGAAGAAATTAAAGTCGTTTGTTCAGGCGCTGGTGCAGCCGCTATCTCTTGTTTGGATATCATTTGTGCGCTTGGTGTTGATAAAAATAACATCTTGGTATCAGACTCACGCGGTATCATTACTACCAGCCGTGAAAACCTTGATGAGACTAAGCAGCGTTATGCCCGTGATACCACTGCATCTACCATCGAAGAAGTGATGGATGATGTCGATATGTTCTTAGGCTTGTCTATGCCTGGTACATTGACCGAAGACATGGTTCGCCGTATGGCAAAAGACCCTATCGTCTTTGCCCTTGCCAATCCAACGCCTGAGATTATGCCAGAATTGGCCCATGCGGTACGTCCAGACGTCATCATGGCAACAGGTCGCTCAGATTATCCCAACCAAGTAAACAACGCTTTATGCTTCCCTTATATCTTCCGCGGTGCGTTAGACGTTGGGGCAACGACCGTTAATGAAGAGATGAAAATTGCTTGCGTAAAAGCAATCGCCGCCATGGCGCATGTTGAAGCCACGCCAATGAGCAACGTGAAAAACGTTGAAAGCACGCCAAGCTTTGGACGCGAATATTTGATTCCAGGACCTTTGGAGCCGAACTTAATCATCGAAATTGCTTCTGCTGTTGCTAAAGCGGCGATGGATTCTGGGGTTGCGACGCTACCTATTACGGATATGAAAGCCTACCGTCAACGCTTGTCTGAGTTTGTTTATAACTCAGCGTTTGTCATGAAGCCTATCTTTGCCCGCGCGAAAGCTGACCCTAAACGTATTGTTTACTGTGAAGGCGAAGACAGCAATGTCTTACTAGCGGTACAAGTGGTGGTCGATGAGCAGTTGGCATATCCAATCTTGGTTGGTCGTCCTGCCGTCATCGAAAAGAACATCGAGAAACTTGCACTACGCCTAAAAGATGGTGAAAACATCACGATTATCAATCAAGATGATGATCCACGCTATAAAGACTACTGGCAGGGCTACTACGAGAAAAACAAACGTAATGGCGTCAGCATCGAACTTGCTCGCCGTGATGTTCGTCGTAAGACCTCTTTAATCGGTGCGTTACTGGTTGAAAATGGCGATGCCGATGGTATGATTTGTGGCACATTCAGCTACTATCAGCTCCATCTAAAATACGTCAGCAGAGTCATCGGTAAAAAAGAAGGCGTCAGTGATTTTTATGCGATGAATGCCGTACTTATGCAAGATCGCAACATCTTTATTGCCGATACTTATATCCATGAAGACCCAACGGCTGAGCAATTGGCTGAAATGACGGTACTGGCAGCTGATCAGTTACGTCGCTTTAGCATCACGCCACGTGTGGCGTTGGTTTCGCATTCAAACTTCGGTACATCAGACCGTGCCAGCGCGGTAAAAATGCGTAAAGTGCATCAGCTGCTGACAGAAATGAATGTCGACTTTGACTTCGATGGTGAAATGCAAGGTGATGCGGCACTTGATGAGCATATCCGTGCCAATGACTTGCCATCAAGCAACCTAAAAGGCTCAGCAAACTTGCTTATCTTACCAACGCTTGATGCAGCAAACATTGCTTTCAACCTACTAAAAACGGCGACCAGCAGTGCCTCTATCGGTCCTATCTTGCTAGGCGCTAACAAGCCTGTGCATATCCTAACCCCATCAGCAACGGCACGCCGTGTGGTGAATATGACAGCGCTTGCGGTCACTGAAGCTCAAGATTTAGAAAGTGAGCAGCAGTAGTCGTTTATATAGCGTATAAACGCATGACGAAGACGGTCTTCTGTTAGTTATTTATAGAAACCGTCTGCTATACTAAAACCAGTCAGTACTCGCAAATGAGTGTTGACTGGTTTTTTTTGGCAAAATGACTTAGTAAATACTGGATAAATACAAAGAGACTATTATGCAAGTGTATCTCGTCGGCGGCGCTGTCCGTGACCAACTGTTAGGTCGTCCTATCAAAGACAAAGATTTTGTCGTCGTCGGCGCGACTGTCGCAGATATGCTGGCGGCAGGTTTCCAACAAGTGGGCGCAGACTTTCCAGTATTTTTGCACCCTGTTAGCCGTGAAGAATATGCCCTAGCACGTACGGAGCGCAAACAAGGTCTGGGCTATCAAGGCTTTAGTGTGCATGCCAGCCCTGATGTCACCTTGCGTGAAGACTTGCAACGTCGTGACTTGACTGTCAATGCCATGGCAATCGAAGTCAAGAGCCTAACCGATGACATGCCCATCACTGGTAAAGTCGTTGATTACTACGGTGGATTGGATGACATTGAGAATAAAACCCTACGCCATGTCTCAAGCGCTTTTAGCGAAGACCCATTACGAGTACTGCGAACTGCTCGCTTTTATGGACGCTATTATGATTTGGGCTTTAGTATCGCCGATGAAACCTTGCTATTGATGCGTCAATTGGTAAGCTCAGGCGAGCTTACGCATTTAAGTAGTGAACGCATTTGGCAAGAATCGAGCCGTGCCATGATGCAAGTGTCGCCGCAAGTATATTGGCAGCAGCTGTTTGAGATTGGGGCGCTAACAGAGTATTTTGCCCCGCTACATCAAGTTTGGAGCCATGCTCAATACGGTCAAATACGAGAGATTGTACAAACCGCATTGTATTTCGCCGGTCAAATGCAATTAAATTTGTCACAGCACTGGGCTTTATTAATGGCCAGTCTCAACACAGATTTATTTGCTCTAAAACCTACAAACTCGAATTCAGATAACATAGAATCAGATAATACAGCATCAAATAACGCAGCATCAAATAACATAGCATCAAATAACATAGCAACTGCGGTTAAAGGCATTAATGAGATCGGAAACAGCGCAAAAGTGCCAAAAGCGCAAACCCAATTTGCCACTTTATTTGTGCAGCAAGCACAAAAGCTTAGCATTATAGACCAGCTGAGCACCGCTGAGAAAATCGATCTTATTCAAGCTTGTAGCGCTCATAAAGCGCCGGACAAACTCTCGCAGCTCTTGGTCACTAGCCATGTTTTAAAACTGGCCATACAGCACCGCCAAATGATGCTGGCATTGGGCAGCTTTCACGCAATCGGCATGGATAATATTGACCAAAGCCTCAAAGGTCCAGCGATTGGCGAAGCATTACGACAACGTAGAATTGAGCATTTACAAGCACAACCTGTCTTGTAAACAAGCGCTTTCAACCAGTAATTTAGATAATAAAAATACCTTTAATATGAACCAAGAATTTAGCTTAAGCCAACCAAAAGATTCTAATACCTCAGCGCCAGTGATGCTAGTAACTGGTGGCGCTAAGCGTATTGGTGCGGCTATTGTTCGTGCCGCCCATGAGCAAGGCTATCGTGTCATTATCCATTGTCATCATAGTGAGCAAGAAGCCAATGCCCTAGCCGATGCGCTGAATCACAGTCGTTCTGATAGCGCGGTCGTCGTCCTTGCAGATTTGGCGGTTGTTAATAACAGCGAGACGCTACAGCAATTTACTCGTAATATCATACAAGCGTTTGAGCAACTCGATGTCCTAGTACACAACGCCTCACGCTTTTACCCAACTCCTCTTGCTGATATCAATCTTGAGCAATGGGATGAGTTATTTTTAACCAATGCCAAAGCGCCTTTATTATTAAGCCAAGCGTTATATCCTTATCTACGGACACAGCAGGGCTGTATCATTAGCCTACTCGATATCCATGCGCATAATAAACCTTTTAAAAATTATGCCGTCTACAATATGGCAAAGGCGGCGCATCGCATGATGGTACAGTCTCTGGCGCTTGATATGGCACCTGATGTACGCGTCAATGGCATCGCTCCTGGCGTGAACATCTTACCTGAGGCTGATGGCGACCAAGCGCTTGACCAGCAGCAGCAAAAAAACATCATCAACTCTATCCCTATGCAGCGGATAGGTAAACCTGAGGAAATTTCCCATAGTGTGCTTTATCTGGCGCACGCCCGTTATGTGACTGGTGAAATAATTACTGTCGATGGTGGTCGCAGCCTGACATTGGCTGGTGGTCATATTTGATAGAAAGTAGCGCTGCATGAAAATATCTTGATTAGTTCCTATCTTTTACTTGAAAATCTAGAAAAATCAGGTATCATTGTGCGTCTAACGTTAGGGCCCATAGCTCAGTTGGTTAGAGCAGAGGACTCATAATCCTTTGGTCGTAGGTTCAAGTCCTACTGGGCCCACCACATATTAAAAAAGGCTTGTTCGCAGCGATGCGGCAAGCCTTTTTTTATGGGGTTTTTAGAACTTTCAGAAGATATAGGTAGATGGCGGACCATATAGAAATAGGGGATGTTGTCAATACTGCGGTTTTAATGGTAGTTTTTATTTATGGACAGTAGGTATCCTTACTCTATAATAAAATGAAAGCCAATGCTAATTCTGATTGAATAAGGGGATTTATGAAAATATTGCCGACATCATCCCTAAATGCATTGCTGACAAAGGCAGTAAAGATAGTAGAAACTACTGCGCTTAAACGTACCAATCAGCGCCATGTGCTGCATTATTTCTTAAAGGGATTGGGTAACCTACCAACGCCATTAATTGAGCGAATCAATCATTACCTAAAGGCTCCTACCGCTGAGCGGTACCCTCATGCTGATGCACATATAAGACTTATTATCGGTTTGAACCACAAGCTCAAGCCGCCTATACAAACCACGCAATTAATACAGTTACGGAAAAAGTTCGCAACCGAGATGGTCGCAATTCAATCTCCAAGCGTATGGCAGCAAATAAATACTGATAACAACGCTAAAAATAAAAACCATAACGATAAAGAAAACGGCAATGCGGTGAGCTGGCAAGATAAGGTTATTGCCAACGCTGATGGTGGTGATATGGTTATTCGCTGTTATCAAGCAGAGTTTAGCACCATTCAAAACCCTGAACGAAATGGCGATAACCCTGAAAAAAACTGTGATAATGTGGTGATGCTGTTTTTTCATGGGGGCGGATTCTGTGTCGGTGATGTCAATACAGATCATGAATTCTGCCATGTTGTTTGTGCACAAACCAGCTGGGCTGTTGTCAGTGTTGACTACCGTCTAGCACCGGAATACCCTGCTCCCACCGCTATTAGAGACTGTCTTGAGGCTTATATTTGGTTAACTAAGCATGCTCATACCCTTGGCGCATCGTCATCCCGTATCGTCTTAACGGGTGACAGCTCAGGCGGTGGCCTTGCGGCAGTGGTCGCGCAACAGGTGAGCAACGCCACTGTTGCACCATCCTTTGATAAACAGCAATATATTAATACGCTTGATCACTTCACAATTGATATTTTTCAGCAATTGCAACATTTACCGCGTCCACTCGCACAACTATTGTTATATCCGATCACAGATATCGGAACCGACTATCCAAGCTGGAAATTGTATGGTCAAGGCTTAATGCTAACTTATAATGATGTTGAAGTGTTTCATGCGGCTTATTTACAAAATTGCGCCTTAACACAACCGCACGCACTTCTCTCGCCCATGGATGGTGATAACACAAAAATGTGTCCAAGCTATATCGTGGCTGCTGAATTGGATATTTTACATGACGAAGCACTGGTTTATGCCGCGCAGCTACAGGATTATGGTATCAACGTGCGGACTCATACCGTCCTTGGCGCACCCCATGGTTTTACGCATTTAATGAGTGTGCATCAAGGTCTTGGACACGAAACGAATCATGTTATCACTGAGTTTGCCATTTTTGTACAGCAGATAATTGGCACAGAAACCAATAGCATGACGTTGGCATAAAACTAATACGGAATAATAAAAAGCTGCCTAAGAAACTAAAAAGCCCTCTACGTTATATAAAATAGTGTAGAGGGCTTTTACGATTTTAATGAATGAATAATTGATAACTATAAAAAAACGCCGTTATGCTTGCTGATCTAACAGCTTTTTTTATGTTAAATTAATTCAGCGGCAACTGGTCAACCGTATTTATCAAATTCTGGCTAACGACCAATCAAGGTTACGTTGGTTAGTCTAAAGCCAGCCAGCTATCTATCATTTATCTATATACTTTCCAAAAACTAGAAAGAAGTACGACGATAGTTGCGATATTCAGGTAACCAGAAATTCGCTTTTAAGCGGCGCTGTAGGTTCTCCGCCGTGATAGGTAGTGCCAGCTTATCTTCAACCGCCTGCAGTGCCACTTCATAAGCTATTTTTTCACTGATCTCTTTAATAACTTTAATAGGCGGTAGTATGGCACCGGGCGCTTTTTCGTACTCCATTGATATATCTGCAAGCGCTTGGCTTGCTGCCATCAACATATTATCGCTGATACCTGTCGCTCGCGCTGCTAGAACACCGAGACCGATACCAGGAAATATATAGCTGTTATTACATTGAGAGACTTCAAAAGACTGACCGTTAAAAGTGGTATTAGCAAAAGGGCTACCCGTTGCGATAATGGCGCGACCACGGCTCCAATTCATGACTTCTTGCGGGGTGGCTTCCACACGGGACGTCGGGTTTGAAAGTGGTAGTACAATTGGATTTTCAGTATTAGCACATAAAGATTCGATCACCTCTTGAGTAAACAGACCTTTTTGTCCGCTAACACCAAATAATACTGTTATTTTTGCTTGTTTAACCACTTGCGCTAAACCGAGCTTCTGACTTTTATCCCAATGTTCAATAGCCGATTGTTTTTGCACAAGTGGCTCTTGGAATTTTTGTAGTTCTGTCATGCTATCAGTGAGCAAGCCATAACGGTCAACCATAAATACTTGGCTACGAGCCTGCTCTTCCGTTAAGCCTTCGCGCTGCATTTGGCGAATGATATGCTCAGCAATACCGCAACCTGCCGATCCTGCACCTAAGAAGGCTATTTTTTGCTGACTTAGTTTCTGACCCTTATTTAGGCACGCTGCAATCAAAGCACCGACTGAAACCGCAGCAGTCCCTTGAATATCATCATTGAAACAGCATAACTGGTCACGATATCTGTTTAATAACGGGGTGGCGTTTCCCTGTGCAAAATCTTCAAATTGTAATAACACCTCTGGCCAACGACGCTTAACGGCTTGAATAAATAAATCGACAAATTCATTATATTCATCGCCAGAGATGCGTGGATTCCTCCAACCCATGTACATAGGATCGTCAAGTAGCTGTTGGTTATTGGTGCCAACATCTAGCAAAATAGGCAAACAATAAGCCGGGCTGATGCCACCACAAGCCGTGTACAAAGCCAATTTACCAATGGGAATGCCCATACCGCCAATACCTTGATCTCCTAGACCCAATATACGTTCGCCGTCAGTAACAACGATCACTTTGACATTTTGTTTGGTGGCATTTTGCAGCATATCATCAATTTTATGGCGCTCAGGATATGAGATAAACAAACCCCGTTTACGGCGATAAATTTGCGAGAATTTTTCACACGCTTGACCAACCGTTGGGGTATAGATGAGCGGCATGACTTCCTCTATATGCTGCTCAATCAAATGATGAAATAGGGTTTCATTGGTATCTTGTATGTTGCGCAAGTAAATGTGCTTATCCATGTCACTAGTAAAGGAGCGCAGTTGATGATAAGCCCGCAGAGACTGCTCCTCAATCGTCTCAATGTTATGAGGTAATAGCCCTGTTAAATTAAAGCTATCACGTTCTTCTGATGAAAAAGCACTGCCTTTATTCAGTAAAGCGGTTTCTAATAGAGCGGGTCCGGCAATGGGAATATATAAGGGACGCTTGTTTGACATAATAAAATCTTCTTATTGACGTATGGGTGAAAACGATGCTAGTGCTGCATTATACATAGCATCAGCCCATACTTAACAATAGATAACAAATCATTTTGGGTGAGCATGGCTTTAAACTTGATTACTTATACATTTGCCTAGAAATAATGTCGTTTTCTCTAGAGATGAATGAAAGGAGTCGGTAACCGAGTCAATATTGATAAAGATGTTAACCCAAGAAATGAACGTTTCTTCAGAGGCTTGAAAATGCAGTGGATGCCAAAAGTATAATTGCTAAGATATTTCTAAATTCAGCAGAGGCATCAATGATTATATTCTGGGTTAATAGTAAAACGTGAGCCTATAGAGCTAAACCTTGCGCTACATAAAGTAGTGGCCAGTCTTATAAAACAAAAAACCAGTCGTACTTAGATTTTCATCATACTTACGATTTCTAAGAGTTAAAATTCGATATACCTGTTCACCCTTCTATTACTGAGATGAAATCCTGTAATATGATACGAAAGAAAAACCTTGGTCACTATATTTTAAAATGCATCTTACGAAACTTAATAGGTGACATTCCAGTAAATTGCTTAAACTGCCGACTAAAAGCACTATGATCACCATAACCACAATTTAAAGAGATTTGCGTCACTGTGAGCTTATGGTCTGCCAAAAGACGAATAGCATGCTCTAAACGAAGTTTTTGTACAAACTGAATCGGCGACATATTAAGTACTGCCTTAAAAGTACGCTCTAGTTGTGATTGACTAAGATTCGCCAGCGTCGCTAAATGCACAATATGAATCTTTTGATCAATGTTGTTTCGTACATACTCCTCTACACTTGCCAAGCGAGCGTGCTTACGCAATATTCGCTCATTATCTTCATCGATATCGACCGATATGCCCACCATTGCTACAATATGCCGTTCTGTATTATATACCGGTAGCTTTTGCGTGATACACCACCCTAGCTGTCCAGAAGCATAGCTATGTAACTCCAGTCTATCAGTAATCTCCCTGCCCTCTTTCAGCACTTTCATATCCTGATTAAGGTAATCTTTGCCTTGAGGCTCTGAAAACACTTGCTCTGAAGTTAGCCCTACAAGTTCTTTTTTATCTTTGAGCCCACTACGTTTAATCAGTGTCCTACTTACTAATTGATAACAGGCTTGGCTGTCTTTCACAAAAAATACCGTGTTCGCCATAGTATCGAGCAAAGGTATTAATAATGATACGTTACCAACAAACTCCTGCAAGTTTTTTGGTCGATAAGCCTGTAGCTGTTTTGACAATCCATTTGTCGGCTCTCTTAACGATAGCATTTGCACATTTTCCATATAGCCTCTCTTGGGCTCTCCTGCTAAACCCTAAAAACATTTTAAAGAAACCTTATTACTATCTAGGCTCTGTACATAAATACTTCATTAGAAAAATAAACTTTAAAATCATTTTACCCTGAGCTTCCCTAGAGCCTAATAACTATTTAGCACGTTAGGTTAATAACATATGACCTTTATACCGTTATATCGCTCTATAACCTATGCAGAAATGCGCATTTATTCATGGAAAAACAACAAGCCCCCTTTTACGAAACGGGGCATTCTATATCTATGCACTATTTATTAATAATTAAGTGCTACGAACACACCTTAATTCATGGATGAATCGGGAAGTTAATTATGTCTGCCATACTTTTTAATTTTAAAATCATTGATTCGCACACTGGCGGTGAGCCTACTCGCATGGTGTACGAAGGCTTCCCAAACCTTAATGGGTATACCATTCAAGAAAAACTCCACGACTTTAAACAAAACTTTGATCATTTACGCCAAAGCATCATTCTAGAACCACGTGGCAACGATGTACTTGTTGGCGCTTTACTGTGTGAGCCCACTGACCCTCGCGCCAAGGCTGGCGTTATTTTCTTCAATAATTGTGGCTATTTAGGTATGTGTGGTCATGGCACTATCGGTGTAATTGCCTCACTTGCTTATCAGAAAAAGATTACTCCAGGCGAGCATTATCTTGAGACAACTGTTGGTTTGGTAAAAGCTACTCTGCATGAAGACGGCAGTTGTAGTGTACAAAATGTACCTTCTTATCGCTACCAAAAACAAGTCGCAGTTCAAGTCCCGAATATTGGCCCTGTGCATGGAGATATCGCTTGGGGCGGCAATTGGTTCTTTTTAGTGAGTGAGCATCCTCAAGCCATCAAAGCGAGTAATGTCCAATCACTTACCCAGTTTAGCTTACAAATCAAATCTGCACTTCATGAAGCTGGCATTACTGGCGCTAATAATGGCGAAATAGATCATATAGAGCTGTTTGGTCAGAGTGAGCTCGCCAGTGCCAATAGCAAAAGCTTCGTTTTATGCCCAGGTGCCGCTTATGACCGTTCTCCTTGTGGAACCGGTACCAGTGCCAAATTAGCTTGTTTGGCAGCGGATGACCTATTAGCTCCTGGGCAGACTTGGGTTCAAGAAAGCGTTATCGGTAGTATATTTAGAGCCAGCTATCAACCTGCTGAAAGGCTTAGCGAAAATCAGTCCGTTTCTCACCCTTATCCTGACAATACTATCATCCCTACAATTCGTGGTTATGCTCATGTCTGCGCAGAGACCTCTCTAATTATCCAAGATAGCGACCCATTTAAATGGGGTATCTCTTTATAACGGCTTTGGTTTTTTTACAAACCTCTTCTAAGAGACATTTATAAGATTTTTAAGTAGGGACTAAAAGCAGTATTAGATCGATCAAGACGCATCATATTAATAATCACAAGGAAGTGAGAGCAGCATGGGCAATCAAGAGTTTGATTTACATATTATCGGTGGCGGTATCATTGGCTTATGCGCTGCTGTAACTCTGCAAGCTCGTGGAGTGCAAGTTGCCATCCTAGAAGCTGATAACGTCGCTTGCGGGGCCTCTTATGGTAATGCCGGTCATATTGCCACCGAGCAGGTCTTTCCTATTGCTGATGCCAATATATTGCAGCATGTACCAGCCATGTTATTAAACCCTGAAGGACCGCTACGCATAGACTGGCGCTACCTACCACGCTTAATGCCATGGGCTTTTAAGCTGCTACTAAATATGCGCCCAGAACCTTTTGCTCATAGCCATCAAGCCCTATTAGCTCTCAATACTCAAAGCCTACAAGCTTGGCGGAATTTCGCCGACAAATGGCAACTAACATCATGGATTAAGGTGAAAGGGTCTTTATTAACGGTCGAAAAGAACACTAGCCTGTACGAATTAAAAGCGCATGGTAAGCGCCTTAACGATATTGGGGTGCCTAACGAACTGCTCTCTCAAACAGCGCTCTTAAATCTTGAGCCTGAGTTAAAAGATAACCAGCTGGGTGCTTTGTTTTTCCCAGAGACCGGGCATATCACTAATCTACAAGCCATTGCTCAAAAACTAAGTGATACATTCAGAGAGCTTGGTGGTCAAGTCTTTGAAAACTGCCGTGTTTTGGGTGCGAAAGTGACAGCCGATGGCTTCACTTTAACGACGGCCAACCAACAAATTAATGCCAAAAAAGTCATGCTAGCGGCAGGCGCGCATTCTAAAGCTTTAGCCAAACAGTTAACGGGCGTCTCAGTCCCTCTCGATACGGAACGTGGTTATCACTTCATGCTCCCTAACGAGACCACACGCTTAAACCTACCCGTTTCGAGTATGGATCGTCGATTTATAATGACACCCATGGACACAGGATTACGCTTAGCAGGCACAGTAGAATATGCAGGGCTCGAGGCTCCGGCAAATATGATCCGAGCGCAAATGTTGCTCAAACAAGCACAAGCAATGCTAAAAACCCCGCTCGATAGTGAAAATGGCACGCAGTGGATGGGTTTTAGACCCTCGACCGCCGACTCGCTGCCCATTATCGACAAGTGCGGTTCCGTCCTTTTAAATTTTGGCCACCAACACTTAGGATTAACCCAAGCCGTCGTCAGTGCCGAGATGATCACAGCTTTATATTTCGATGAAACTCCTATTATAGACCCCGCTTCTTATCGTTTAAATCGTTTTAAATAATTAAGACCTTACTTCTATGATCATTCATAGAATCTTCACTGTCGCTATTGGCATGCTGCCTACTAACGACTTTTATCATTAAATAAGGATATTTATATGAACATTCATGGTGTTTTAGTCCCTATCGTTACTCCTTTTGATGCCAATGGTGATATTGACACGCAAACTCTAATCAAACTAGTCAATGTCTTTATAGAAAAAGGCGTCACTGGTATCGTAGCCTGTGGTACCACTGGCGAATACTATACTTTTTCACCTGAAGAGCGCGAGCTCGTCCTGAGTACTATTGCTGATACTGCCAAGGGGAAAGTCACTTTAATCGCTGGTATTAACAGCCTTTCGACTAATCATTCCATTGAGCTGGCACATCAAGCAAAAACGCTGGGCTACGATGGTTTAATGCTATCAGCCAATCCTTATAGCCTTCCAGATCAAAAAGGCATCATCGCTCATTTCGAAAAAGTCGCTAATGCGACAGACCTGCCTATCATTATGTACAACTTTCCCGCGCGCGTAGGTGTGAGCATTGAATTTGAAACGGTCGCTCATCTAGCCAAACACCCAAATATCGCAGGCATTAAAGAAAGTAGTGGCGATTTCAGCCATGCGCTGCGCATGCTACAAGCAAAATTTGACAATTTCGAAGTAGTTTGTGGTTGTGATGATCAACCGGTTGACTTCTTCTTTTGGGGTGCAAAAAGTTGGATCGCAGGTGCGGCTAACGTTTTCCCTGGTGAACAGGTTGCTCTATTTAAAGCGACACAACAAAACGATTGGAATCGTGCTAAAGAGCTGATGACTCACATGTATCCTGCGATCCATTCTATGGAGTCTGGCAACTATAATCAAAAAGCTAAAGCCGGATGCATCAACGGTACCATCGATGTCGGATCTGTACGTATACCATTGACTCCCATGTCAGATGAAGATACCCAAACGTTCTTAACGCTATTGTCATAGTCGTTAAGCTATCTTCGTATCGACAATACCACTTTATATAAAAGGACAGTCTAATGAGTATGACCACAGCGCAAGTATTCGAACTCTCAAAAAAACAACAGCTTTGGGCAGGCCATCTTATAGCCGCTGAGCAGGTCTCAGACGCTACACTGCCTAACCATAGTCCTATCGACAATAACTGTATCGGTAGTATTGCTAAAGGCAATCATCAGGATGTTGACCTTGCGGTGATTGCAGCTCGTAATGCTTTTGATAATGGAGAATGGCGTCGGATGTCGCCTGCAGAGCGCAAAGTTGTAATGCAGCGCTGGTGCCAGTTAATGCATGAAAACATTGATGAGCTTGCAGCCTTAGATTGTGTCGATGCAGGCAAGCCAATCACAGAATGCCTCAACACCGATCTACCCGCTACGATCGAAACCTTTGAATGGTACGCCGAAACTGCTGATAAAGTATTTGGTAAGGTCGCACCTACTGGATCTGATGCACTAGGGCTTATCGTACAAGAACCAATTGGAGTGGTTGGCGCAGTATTACCTTGGAACTTCCCTGCACAAATGTACGCTTGGAAGGTCGCGCCAGCGCTAATAACCGGAAATTCAGTGATTGTTAAGCCTGCCGAACTAACGTCACTATCAGCTTATCGCTTGACGCAATTAGCGTATGAAGCCGGTGTACCAAAAGCGGCCTTACAGCTGATTTGCGGCCTTGGTGAAGAAGTCGGCGCGGCACTCGGGCAGCACATGGATGTCGATATGATTTCCTTCACCGGCTCTACCGAAGTCGGTCGATTATTTCTGCAATATTCTGCGCAAAGCAACCTAAAAGAAGTGGTCTTAGAGTGTGGTGGTAAGAGTCCACAAGTGGTGTTTGCCGATGCCCTCATCAATGAGCAAACCGTTGAGCATATTTTGTCAGCGGCTTTTTGGAATATGAGCGAAAACTGCAGCTGTGGCTCACGATTAATAGTGCACTCTAGCCAAAAGAAAGCTTTGCTGGGCCTGCTACAAGAAGGGCTCAAATCATGGAAAGTAGGCCTTCCCTATGACCCCGAAGTCGCTATTGGTCCTATGATCGAAAAGGCACATTTCGATAAGGTAGTTACCTATCTTGATACTGCTAAAGCCGAAGGTGCTGATTTAATTGCAGGCGGGCGTATTCATGAGGAAGTTGGCAGTGGTTGGTATATCGAACCGACCATTTTTGATAATGTCAGCGCAGACATGACCTTGTTCAAGGAAGAAGTATTTGGTCCAATTCTCGCTATCACCAGCTTTGAGACTGAAGAAGAAGCCATCACGCTTGCTAATCAAAGTAGCTATGGCCTAGCTGCGTCTTTTTATACTCAAAACATCCACCGTGCTTTCCGTGTCGCAGCCGCTATAAAAGCAGGTACCGTCTCGATTAATGGCTTCTCTGAAGGGGATATTACGACGCCTTTTGGTGGTTATAAACAGTCGGGCTTCGGTGGGCGTGACAATGGCCTTGAGGCACTATCTCAATACACTCAAACTAAAACTATTTGGTTGGTAAATTAAGCAAGGACGTCCCAAGAACTAATGTCAGCGTAGCCAAAAACATTACAAGGAAGTAAAGTTATGGAAAACATCATTAATACCATCGTCGGGTATATTTGGAGCGACGCGCTGGTATATCTTGCACTAGGCGTCGGTATCTATTTTACTATCATGACCCGCGCTGTGCAGATTCGCTATTTTAAAGAGATGATCAAACTGTTATTCGATAAACAAACCTCATCAGCAGGGGTTAGCTCGTTTCAGGCTTTCTGTATGGCCCTATCCGGACGTATCGGTGTCGGTAACATTGCTGGGGTCGCAACGGCTATAGCAGCTGGAGGCCCTGGGGCGGTATTTTGGATGATTGTCATGGGAGTTTTAGGCGGCGCCAGTGCCTTTATTGAATCCACTTTGGCACAGGTTTATAAGCATAAGGTAGACGACCAATATCGAGGCGGTTCGCCGTTTTATATTGAAAAAGGTCTCAAGTTAAAGCCTTTTGCTATCGTCGTTGCTGTCGTGACTTGTCTCTCTTATGGTGTGTTAGTGCCTGGGGTTCAGGCAAATACTATCGCGGATTCTTTTAACACTGCATTTAACATCCCTCCATTTGTGACTGGTATCATAATTGTCATACTGCTAGCCATCATCATATTTGGTGGCGTAAAACGTATCGCTAGTTTCGCTGGCAAAGTAGTTCCCGTAATGGCCATTGGCTACATTGTTATGATGGTAATTGTATTGGCCTTTAATGCTCACAATATCCCTTCTATGTTTGCGCTCATCTTCAAAAGCGCCTTTGGTATGGATGCTGTATTCGGCGGCATGGTCGGCACTGCTATCTCATGGGGCGTACGTCGCGCTGTATTCTCTAATGTCGCAGGGGCTGGAGAAGCTACTTTTAGCTCAGCCGCAGCAGAAGTTTCTCACCCTGCTAAGCAAGGATTGGTACAGAGCTTTTCTATCTACATTGATACCGTACTCGTTTGTACCGCTACCGCTTTGATGATTCTATCAACCGGAATGTATAACGTAACTACCCCAGAAGGGGTGGCGCTGGTCGAGAATATGCCTGGCATTGAGGCCGGCACTGCATTTACACAAGCAGCGGTATCTACTGTTTTTAGCCAATACGGTAGTGGATTTGTCGCTATTGCTATTTTCCTATTCGCATTCACGTGTTTAATTGCCTACTACTATATCGCCGAAACTACTTTGGTTTATTTGGATAACAAGTTGCGCTACCCCATTCTTAAGCACTTACTAAAACTGATTTTTTTAATTGTTTGCTTTTCAGGCAGTGTGCAATCTGTCGGTATGATGTGGGCGCTAGGTGATATTGGCTTTGGCAGTATGTGTTACCTAAACTTTATCGCCATTTTACTCCTCAGTAAAACTGCATTAAAGGTGCTCAAAGACTACGATGCGCAGATGAAGTTAGGGGTTAATCCTATCTTTGATCCTAGAAAGGCTGGCGTAGATAATGCAGACTTCTGGATAGGCTACAGTGATGAACATGGTCATAAGTAACGTTCTTACCTATTGTTTTAAACAATAGACTGCGATATAAATTAGCCTAGCACGACTATTTACCCACTAATTTAACGAGAAGGTTAAGGATGACTATAAATAATGACGTATTACGTGAACGCATCAGCTTATTAGGCTCATTCCTAGGAGATGCGATTTCTCGCCAGACGGGCGAAGAAACACTTAATACGATTGAAACTCTGCGTAAAGGTTTTATCCAACAACGCCGCGCGCCTAACGACACGAACAAACAACAACTCATCGACTTCATCGCCTCGTTAGATAATCGAACCTTAAAAAACGTCATCCGTAGCTTTTCTATCTATTTCTTTTTAGCAAATCTAAGTGAGGAAAATTACTTACGCGAGCAGCGTCATGCCTTGCGTATGCAATCCGATCAAAGCTGGGAAGGCTCGTTTCGCCGCACCTTGCTTGAATGTCGTGAGCGCAATATTGAACCTACTCAGATGCAAGAACTGATTGAGCAGCTGAAATTCATTCCTGTCTTTACCGCCCATCCGACTGAAGCGCGCCGCCGTACGACCATGAACCTATTGCAGAGTCTGTTTACGCACAGTGATGCCTTAAACAATCTTGCAGAAGGCAGCTTTGCCTACCAGCAAGCGAAAGAAAAAACGGCGCAGACGATTGATTTATTATGGTCATCGGATGAAGTGCGTACGCGTAAGCCTTTAGTCTATGACGAGATAAATAATGGTCTGCATTATTTCAATGCCAGTTTGTTTAATGCCATCCCTAAGGTTTACCGTAATATTAAAGACGCCATTGTTGACATCTATCCAGAGCTAACAGACTACCCATTACCTGCTTTCATGAGCTTCGGCTCATGGATCGGTGGTGATAGAGATGGCAATCCCTTTGTCACTCATGACACCACAGAAATGGCGGTATTGATGCATGCCGATACCGTGCTGCGTCATTATCAAGTACTGCTAAAAAAACTGCGCCGTGAACTCATTCACAGCGATACGATTATCAATATTGCACCAGACGTTTATGCTCGTATAAAGGAGTATGCCAACCTCGATCAAAAAGTATTTTATTATAATCCTGACGATTACAACAATGAGCCGTACCGCAGATTGTTGTCGATTATTCTTGCCAAAATAAAAGCGACCAATCGCCACATTCAAAGTAAAGGTACAGACCTCGACGCCGCACACGATGCTTACGCCAACCCGCAAGAGTTGTTAGAAGATTTACGCATCATTCGAAAAAGTGTCAATACTCATGACAAAGCACATGGCGAGGGTTTATTGCTCGATACGATTCGTCTGGTCAAAACTTGCGGCTTTCATCTAGCAGCGCTCGATATTCGCCAAGAGTCGTCTTATCATAGTGAAGTGATCGCTGATATTTTTGCCAATGCCTCGAACTTACCAGACTATCAAACGCTGGGTGAAACCGAGCGCCAAGAGTGGTTGACGCGTTTACTTGCAAAGCCTGGTACACCGCTCATTTATACCGATAACTTGACTGATAAAACCCGTGAACAATTGGCTTTAATGAACTCTGTGGCAACATTACGTAAGCTGGTCGGGCAAGATACTTTCGGCAGTTATGTGATTTCGATGACCAACAATGCCAGTCAATTACTAGAAGTCTTACTACTGATGCGTTTTGCAGGCTTGTGCAGGGTTGATGATGCAGGTCAGCTGTCTGCTGACTTACCCGTCGCACCCTTGTTTGAAACCATCGAAGATCTTAAAAATATCGATAAGATCTTACCTTCCGTGTTGGACAATCCGCTATATCGAGGGTTGCTTGCGCACTCAGATAATACCCAAGAAATCATGCTAGGTTATTCAGATTCATCGAAAGATGGCGGTATTATTACGTCTGCATGGCAGCTTTATAGCGCGCAGCAAACCATTAACCGTATCGCTGCTGAATATGGTATCAAAACACGCCTGTTTCATGGGCGCGGCGGTTCTGTCAGTCGTGGCGGTGGCTCAACGCATAATGCAATTGCCGCTCAGCCCGCAGGGACACTGCATGGAGAAATTAAAGTCACCGAGCAGGGCGAAGTCCTTTATGCCAAATATGCCAACACCGATACCGCTGTATTTGAGCTCACCATGGGCATCACTGGTACCCTTAAAGCGTGCTCAACAAGATTTGTGGTGCAACCGCCTGAACTACCAAATTATGAAGCACTCTTTGCGCGTCTAGCCGATGCGGGTGAACAAAGTTATCGTACGCTTACTGACCATACCGAAGGGTTTTATCAATTCTATTCACAAGTGACGCCAGTACAAGAAATCTCTTTATTAAATATCGGCTCACGCCCAGCGCACCGTAATAAAGGCCTGCCAAGTAAAACAACCTTGCGGGCGATTCCTTGGGTATTTGGTTGGTCTTTAGCACGCTTTACCCTACCAGCTTGGTATGGCGTAGGTAGTGCTCTTCATAGCGTTAAAGAAGACGAAGCTTTAATGAGGGAGATGAACAGTTGCTGGCCATTTTTTAACGTATTTATTAGTAATATTGAAATGGCGTTTACCAAATCTGAGATGAGCATTGCTCAGGCTTATAGTCAGTTATGTGAAGATAAGGGATTACGTGAAAAGATTATGCAAGCGGTAATCGATGAGCATCATCTAACCTTCTCAGGTTTGAACTCTTTGCTTAACCAGACATCGTTATTGGCGCATCAGCAAAGCCTTGCCGCGTCACTGCAATGGCGAAATGCTTATTTAGATCCGATTAATTACATCCAAATTGAGTTGTTGAAACGTGCCAGACAAAAAGACGCTACAGATAATGACGATGATCTTGCTGTTGAAGATCCATTAATACGTAGTATCAATGCTTTGGCAGCGGGTCTACGCAATACGGGTTAATGACTGACGTGGTTGAATAATTGCTGAGAGAGTATGCATGGGTAATTACTTATGTGTACAGCTCAGCAAAGTCGTTGTCAGCGAGATGTCGTACTTTATACAAGTGCAGTTCATTTGGTTGTTAGTGGACTTGGCAATTTGTTAGCGAATAATATTGTCACAGCAACCTGCTTGTTTAATATTTACTCTCTGATAATTTTGAGGTAGTTCAACCTTGAAATCTACAGATTTATAATGATACTTAAGCAGGCGGTAAACCTTTATAAGCTCTTTGTAATAAGCCTTCTAATTCATCGTAATTGTATTCACGAGGATTATAATAAGGGCTGTCACACACCATCCTTGCCACATCAGCGGGGCCCTCTTCAGGTAAACCAATATCTTTTAGTGCCAATTCAATACCTAGAGACTGGTTTAGACGGTAAATTGCCAAGCCAACTTCTTCACGGCTGCTGACGTCCAAAGCCTCTGCCAGTCTATCCATCGCTTCAATATCAGCGTTACGATTGTAGTGTACTGAATACGCAAGCGTAATGGCATGTGCTTGCGCATGCGGTAGGTTAAAAGTGCCACCTAGGGTATGGCAGATTTTATGGTGAATGGCCATACCAACCGAACCAAGACAAATACCCGCAAGCCATGCACCATAGCTTGCTTTTTGGCGGGCTGAAATATTGGTGAGCTCTTTGACAAGCACAGGCAAGGAAGACTTTAATGCTTTGATAGATTCAATCGCCATCAGGCTGATGATTGGGTTTTTGTCCTCAGCATATAACGCTTCTACAGCGTGCGCCATAGCATTCATACCTGAGCAAGCTGAGATTTTAGCGGGTAATGCTTGGTTTAACTTCGGATCATAAATCACTACCTTAGGTAGGACATAACTGTCTTTGCCAGTGGTTTTTAGATTGTTTTTGGTCAAACCATAAATGGCTGTCATCTCGCTACCGGCATAGGTAGTCGGTATGGCAACGATAGGTAAATGTGTTTTTAAAGCAATTATTTTTGCAAGTCCAATTGTAGAGCCGCCGCCCAAAGCTAGACAACAATCAATATCACTCTCTTTGGCAAATTCTACTGCTTTATTCGCCACGTCAACTGGCACATGCATGACAGCATGCGGATACACGCCTACACAGATTTCTTGTAGTTCTTTTGCCAATTTACGACCCGCTTCTTCTTGACCAGGTGTCGTAATCACTAATACCTTATGATAACCATGTTGAAGTAATATATCTTTGGTTTCAGCTGACTTTCCCACGCCAAAATGAACGTCAACTGGTAAGGCTTTATAATGAAATTCTTGCATAAAACTATCCTTTTATGAGTTCATATTAGGATTCTTAATGAGTGCAGGGTCTCTCAAATTTGCTCACGTTTATAATCAAACCCTTCTTCATCATAAATCTGATAAGTCACCTCCAACAATATTTTTAATAGCTCTGATTTGTCAAAGTGTCTCACACTCATGACGATAGGCGAGGTTAAAAGCCCGTCCTCGAAAGGAATATAAGTCACTTCCTGACTCCGCAGATGCTCAAGCGTTTTTGGTACGATAGTCAAGCCCTCGCCTGCTGCTACCAACCCTAAAGCAATATGCAGCTCACGTACCTCAGTAAAATAGTTTGCTTTTAGATTGCGTGCCTCAAACAACTCTAAGACATAGTCAATAAAACTAGGACGAGGTGCCATCGGATATAACAATAAGTTTTCATTGGTTAAATCCATTAAACGAATGCTCTTTTGCTTCTCTTGTGCCAAACGATGTTTAACAGGAACAGCAACGACTAAGCTCTCTTCTCTTAATAATAATCGCCTAATAGAAGCATCCTCGAATAATAACCTTCCATAACCAACATCTATTTTACCCTCTACCAAGCTTTGTGTTTGCTGCCAAGAGTTTAACTCATATAACTTAATTTCTATATTTGGATAGACCTCTCTGAAGCGCGCAATCACTTTTGGCAATATGCCATATAATATCGACGATACAAAACCTATAGAGAGTGAGTTGTCAAAATTACCCTTACGAAAAGTCATAGCACGCAGATCATCTGATTTTTTTATTATCTGTAGAGCATGATCATAAAAAAATTCGCCAGCTTCAGTAAGTTTTAAAGGGCGATTGTCCCTATCAATGAGCGTGACGCCTATCTCTTCTTCTAATTGTTTTATCTGACGGCTCAGTGGTGGTTGTGAAATAAACAAACGCTCTGCTGCCTTATTAAAACTTTTTTCCTCTGCCACCGCTACAAAGTAGCGTAAATGTCTCAATTCCATTGAATGTTATTCCTTGAGTGATCTATAAGCTTATCGATACCTAAAGAACATAACATGGTGCGGGTTGGTTATCAAAATACCTAAAAGGTATTAATAATAGACTAAATGGGTCTTAGACATGTCGTTATACAGCAACTATAGTTCTTATTAAGCATAAGGAAGCAGCATTAACTTAATAGGGACTGTTATGATTCGTTCAATTAATACTTTATTGGTACCGATACCTACTATAAGAGCTCATAAGCTCGCTTGTACCGTTATGAACGAACAAGTTTTGGTGTTGGTGCACATTCAAACAGAAGATGGCTATGAAGGTTGGGGTGAAGCAACCACCATTGGCGGTCTAAGCTACGCAGAAGAAAGCCCTCATAGCATCAAGACTAATATCGACACCTACTTTACGCCTCTGTTATTAAAAGAACAGCCTACTAGCACAGCAAAAGCCATGCAGCTGCTAAGTCTTCATATCAATGGCAACCGCTTTGCAAAGTGCGCGATTGAAACTGCCCTACTCGATATCGAAGGTAAACGCCTAAACCTACCAGTAAGTGAGCTGATTGGTGGTCGTGTTCGTGACCGTATCGAAGTGGCATGGACGCTTGCCAGCGGCAATACAGCGACCGATATCGCCGAAGCTAAGCGCATGATTGAGCAAAAGCGCCATCGTATTTTTAAATTAAAAATCGGTAGCAATCCGATTATTGATGATGTTGCCCACGTATTGGCTATCAAAAAAGCGCTGCCTGATTGCCGCATTACAGTTGATGTTAACCAAGCATGGACAGAGCTTGAAGCAATGCAAGGTATTAACCTATTGCAAGCTGGCGGCGTTGATTTAATAGAACAACCTGTCTCAATGCGCAATAAAGCCGCCCTAAAACGCTTAACCGAACATTTCGATGTGGCCATTATGGCGGATGAAATTGTCCAAGATCCTCAGAATGCTTTTACCTTAGCTGCAGATCATTGTGCTGACGTCTTTGCCGTGAAAATCAATCAAGCAGGCGGATTAAAAGCAGCATGCTTAATCGGACAAATGGCACATCTAGCAGGTATCGAGCTCTATGGTGGCACTATGCTTGAAGGTCCTATCGGTACAGCCGCATCCGCCCATGTATTCTCAACCTATCCCAGTTTAAATTTCGATACAGAACTTTTTGGTCCTTTACTATTAACCGAAGACGTTTTAGTACAGCCTCTTGATTATCAAGATTTTGGTTTAAATGTACCTACGGGCGCAGGTCTTGGCATCGAAGTAGATAGCGATAAAGTCTATCACTACGCCAAACAAGCAATCAATAATTCACTTAAATCATCGAAGCCGCAATTTGCCACTAATGCTCAAACTGAAATGCTGTAACAGCTAACAAAGTTACCCGTCATCAAATATAAGGAAATAATTATGTTATACCACGTCAGAATGGATGTCTTAATCCCAACAGATATGGATGCCGACAAGGTCAACGAGCTTAAAGCCACCGAAAAAGCATTATCACAAAAGCTCCAAGAGCAAGGTAAATGGCGTCATATTTGGCGCATAGCCGGTCAGTACTCTAACTTCAGTATCTTTGATGTTGAGAGTAATGAAGAGCTACACGACATTATGATGTCATTACCGCTCTATCCGTACATGAAGGTTGAAGTGACACCATTGTTACGTCATCCATCATCTGTTCGTAGTGATGACAGCTAAAGCAAGCCAGTACAGCTGATATCAGAACCTATAAAAACTGAGTAAGAATACTCACTGTAATTACCCCTTAATAAAACAGTCCTCAACAAGGAGAGAGACATGGAACGCAGCCAAATTGAAGCATTAGCCACTCAGTTCATCAAAGGCAAAATCGACTTCCCTGAGCAAGTCAATCCACGCGTACAAGAGATTGTCTTGCGTATCGTGACCGACCTTATGCAAACCATTAACGACTTAAAAATCACTGCAGATGAATATTGGTCTGGCGTTGAGTTTATCGGTGATTTGGGCAAAGAAGCTGGTTTATTATCACCAGGCTTGGGTTTCGATCACTTCATGGATTTAATGATTGAAGAGGATTTAAAAGCAGCCGGTCTTGACGGTGGTACTGTGCGTACTATTGAAGGTCCACTCTATGTCGCTGGTGCGCCAGAAGAAAAAGGCTTCGCGCGTCTAGATGATGGCACTGACCTTGACAATGGCACCGTGCTATTTATGCAAGGCACTGTTTATGGTGAAGATGGAAAGCCTCTTCCAAATGCAAAAGTTGAAGTGTGGCATGCCAACAGCTTAGGTAACTACTCTTTCTTTGATGAATCACAGTCTCATTTCAACTTACGTCGTAGCATCATTACCGATGAAAACGGAAATTATGCATTCCGCAGCATCGTGCCGCTAGGTTACTCGGTACCACCAGAAGGAATGACGCAAAAAGTATTGGGCGCTCTAGGACGTCATGGTCATCGCCCAGCTCACATTCATTTCTTTGCCAGTGCTGATGGTCATCGCAAACTGACCACGCAGATTAACATCGATGGTGATGAGTATCTGTGGGATGACTTTGCTTTTGCAAGCCGCGAAGGCTTGGTACCAGAGGTAACGATGGTCGAAGATGCGGACAAGCTAAAAGAAAAAGCGCTTGATAAGCCTTACGCAAGTATCGACTTTGACTTTCATTTAGTAAAAGACATTGACCAAGCTATACAAGGCAGCGAAGTAGAACGCCGCCGTGCTCAAGGTTAATGAGCACTCATATTAAATAGCATTAATTAATAACTATTAGCGACTTACGTTTGATATGTCCTCAGTTGTCGTATCAAACGTTAGCTTCTAATCTCATTTTATACCGTCATTATACAAGGAAGGCAGCCATGAGCGAGCGTATCAATCTAGTACCTGAAGGATCAGACATCACTATTGATGATTTTTTAGAAGAGAACAGTGAAAAAGGGATTTATCGCCTGCATCGTAGCGCCTTCACTAACGAAGAGTTGTTCGAGCTTGAGATGAAGTACATCTTTGAAAACAATTGGGTGTATTTGGCTCATGAGTCTCAAGTTCCTGATAACAACGACTACTACACCTCATACATTGGTCGTCAGCCTGTTATTCTTGCCCGCAATAAAGAAGGCGAGCTGCATTGCATGATTAACTCATGCTCACATCGTGGTGCACAGCTCTGCCGACATAAAAAAGGCAATAAAGCCACTTACACCTGCCCATTTCATGGTTGGACCTTTAACAACTCAGGTAAGCTGCTTAAAGTTAAAGATCCAAGACATGCAGGTTATCCAGAATGCTTCAATAAAGAAGGCTCACACGACCTAAAACAAGTGAAGATGGCCAATTATAAAGGCTTTATCTTTGCCAGCTTAAATGATGATGTTCAGTCAATCGAAGACTGGCTTGGCGGCTCTACCAAAATTCTTGACATGATTGTCAATCAGTCGCCAGAAGGTCTAGAAGTGTTACGCGGCACCTCAACCTATACCTTTGATGGTAACTGGAAACTGCAAGCTGAAAACGGTGCCGACGGCTATCACGTATCAGCCGTCCATTGGAACTACGCTGCGACAACTGCGCGCCGTAAAGAAACTGAAGCTGTCAAAGAAGACAATATCAAAGCCATGAACGCTGGCAAATGGGGTCGACAAGGCGGTGGGTTTTATTCTTTTGAAAACGGTCACATGCTGTTATGGACACAATGGGAAAACCCACAAGACCGTCCAAACTATGCTTATCGCGATGACTATGTCGCCAGCTACGGTGAAGCCATGGCGGACTGGATGATTGGGCGCTCACGTAATTTATGCCTATATCCAAACGTCTACATCATGGATCAGTTCAGCTCACAAATTCGCATGCTCCGCCCTATCGCGGTTGACAAAACTGAAGTCAGTATCTGGTGTATCGCACCAAAAGGCGAAAGCGATGAGGCACGTGCACGCCGTATTCGTCAGTATGAAGATTTCTTTAACGTTACTGGTATGGCAACACCTGATGACTTAGAAGAGTTCCGCTCGTGTCAAGAAGGTTATAACGGTATCAAGCTTGAATGGAATGATATGTGCCGAGGCTCTGAGCATTGGATTCAAGGTGCAGATGAAGGCGCTGCCGCTATTGACCTTAAACCTTTGATGAGTGGTGTTAAGACTGAAGATGAAGGGCTATATACCGTCCAACATCGCTACTGGCATGAAGAGATGAAAAAAGCTCTAGAGCAAGAGCAGCAGCTACACGGTGCTAATAGCGACTAATACATTTTTATTATTACTCTGCTATTTATTGTAGAACTGACAAAAAAATAAGGATATCAATCATGAAAAATGCAACTGTTAACATTGAAGACATTAGACAGTTTCTATACCGTGAAGCGCGTTTATTGGATGAGAAAAAATGGGAAGAATGGCTCACTTATTACGATGAAGACTGCCCTTTCTGGATGCCAAGTTGGGATGATGATGGTCAGCTCATCAGCGACCCACAACGAGAAATCTCGCTGATTTATTATCCGGATCGCCGTGGTCTTGAAGATCGTATCTTCCGCATCGAGACTGAGCGCTCATCAGCGACCATACCTGATACGCGTACCACGCACAACTTATCGAATATTGAACTACTCGAAGACAATGACGGTATTGTGACGGTGCGTTTCAACTGGATCAACAAGTCCTTTCGCTATCACGAGACCAATACCTATTGGGGTTACTCTCAGTACAAAATAGACATGACTCAAGACCAACCAAAAATTTTGGATAAGTATGTGGTCTTAAAAGATGACTATGTGCATCAAATCATGGACGTCTATCACGTCTAATCATTATTCACTCATTATTTAGCCACTAGCTTTTAATTAATACGTGTTGAAAAGGGATATTTCTCATGGAATATAATATTGCTCTACAGTTCGAAGACGGCGTCACAGGCTTCATCAAATGTGAAGCCGACGAAACCGTCGCCGAAGCCGCTTATCGTCAAAAATTTAATATCCCTGTGGATTGCCTAGATGGTGCTTGCGGTACTTGCCGTTGCCATTGTGAATCTGGCAGCTACGACATGCACCCTGATATGTATATCGAAGATGCACTGACAGAAGCTGAAGCTGCTGAAGGTTATGTACTCACCTGTCAGATGATTCCAGAAAGCGACTGCGTGATCAAAGTACCAACCTCCTCTGAAGCCTGCAAAGTCGGCAAGTCTGTATTCAAAGGCAAACTACAGCAGCTGAATGTGCTGTCAGAATCTACCATTCACTTTGGCGTCGAAGTCGACAATCCAGATGCACTAGTATTTTTGCCAGGCCAGTATGTCAATGTCAGTATTCCTGACTCTAACGAGACACGCTCCTATTCATTTAGCTCTATACCTAGTGCCAATCAGGCCGAATTTGTCGTCCGCAATATTCCTAACGGTAAAATGAGCACCTTTTTATCTGATACTGCGACTATAGGTCAAGAGATTAATTTTGAGGGTCCATTTGGTAGCTTTTACCTGCGCCCTCTAATTCGCCCAACTCTATTTCTAGCAGGTGGTACCGGTATCGCGCCTTTTTTATCGATGCTAAAAAGTTTAGAGGTGTCTGGTGCTCATCATCCTGTCAGGATGGTCTACGGCGTCACCAACGACTTTGATCTTATAGAAGTTGAGAAACTAGAAGAAGTCAAACAAAACCACCCTTGGTTTGACTACCGCACCTGTGTCGCCACTGAAGACAGCCAGCATGAGCGTAAAGGCTATGTTACCGGTCATGTTGATAATGAGTGGCTGAACGATGGTGACGTCGATGTCTACTTGTGTGGTCCGTTAGGGATGGTGGATGCGGTGAGTAACTGGTTAGACAGCAGCAATCTAAAACCGAGTAATTTTTACTATGAAAAATTCACGCCCAGTGAACAATAACGTAGCCTAGCCGTATTACTCTACTAGCAAAGCATGAGCAAGATTTTTAGGAGACTGTCATGAGTAAAAGATTTGATAATAAAGTATGTATCGTTACTGGTGCCGCCCAAGGCATCGGACGCGGAGTCGCTTTACGTTTGGCAAGTGAGGGCGGAAAAATCGTCATGGCAGACTTTTCTCCATTAGTAGAAGAGGTGCTGGCTGAAATTATCGCTGATGGTGGAGAGGCAATTACCATTCAAGCTGACCTTGAAACCCATCAAGGTGCTAAAGAGGCTATTGATAAGGCACTTGATAGCTATGGGCGTATCGACATATTGGTCAACAATGTCGGCGGCGCAATATGGATGAAACCTTTTACCAGCTTCTCTGAAGCAGAAATCCAAAAGGAAATCAGCCGCTCATTATTTCCAACATTATGGTGTTGTCATGCTGTTTTACCAACCATGGTCAAACAGCAATCAGGCACTATTGTTAATGTGTCCTCTATCGCTACTCGCGGTATCAACCGCATACCCTATTCGACAGCGAAAGGCGGCGTGAACGCCATGACCGCATCGCTCGCTTTTGAGTATGCAAACGATGGTATCCGTGTGAATGCTGTGGCAACTGGCGGTACTGAAGCGCCACCCAGAAAGATTCCACGTAACGCCAAACCATTAACTGATGATGAAAAATCATGGATGAATGCGGTGGTTGATCAGACCATTGATCGCACCTTTATGAAACGCTACGGCACGATTGATGAGCAAGTCAATGCCATCTTGTTTTTAGCATCCGATGAGTCTTCTTATATTACTGGTAGTACCATTCCTGTGGGCGGTGGCGACGAAGGCTAATAATAAATCTGCCAATTAGTAGCATGCATCTTAATTTGCAACCCCGTAACGAATGCTAATTTGCAAGGAAGCAATATGGCCTCTGTAATCCAAACCTTAAAAAACGACTGGTCGCTCTCCGCATCGGTTGCAGGGTTCTTAGCGGTTCTTATTTCTTATGCGGGTCCTTTGATTATTTTTTTTCAGGCCGCACAAGCTGCACAAGTCTCAGATGCCATGATGGCATCTTGGATTTGGGGTGTCTCCATCGGTGCTGCCATTCCTGGTATTTATTTATCTATTAAATATAAAACACCGGTTATTACAGCATGGTCCGCCCCTGGTACCGCTTTACTAGTCACCCTATTTCCACAGATGAGTATTAATGAAGCTATTGCCGGTTATATCATCTCGGCGATTGTCATATTTATTGTTGGAGCGACAGGTTACTTCGACAAAATATTAAAATGGATTCCTAACGGTATTGCCGCTGGCATGATGGCAGGGATTCTATTTCAGTTCGGCTTAGAATTATTTAAAGCCACTGATAGCATGCCATTTATCGTCTTTAGCATGCTCGGTTGCTACTTATTAGCCAAACGCTTTTCGCCGCGCTATACAATGATCTGGGTATTGATATGCGGTGTTATCTTAAGCGTCTTACTTGGCAAAATGAACCCTGTCCATTTCGATTTAGCCGTTACCATACCTACTTTTATTGCCCCTGAATGGTCGTGGAACTCAACGTTTAACCTCGCTATACCACTCATCCTTGTGAGCTTAACTGGCCAGTTTTTACCCGGTATGGCTATTTTAAATCTTAGCGGTTACGACACGCCAGCCAAGCCTATTGTGAGTGTTACAAGCCTCGCCTCGTTAGCAGTTGCATGTGTTGGTGGTATCACTATCGTACTTGCCGCTATCACAGCCGCGCTTTGTACTGGCAAAGATGCGCATGAACTTAAGGAAAAGCGCTATATCGCAGGTGTCGCTAATGGCATCTTCTATTTATTTGGCGGTTTATTTGCTGGCAGTATCGTGATGGTATTTAGCTTGCTTCCAAAAGAGCTTGTCGCGGCACTGGCCGGCCTTGCATTAATCGGTGCCATTTCTGCCAATATCACCATTGCTATGAAAAATGATGAGCAAAGAGATGCAGCGTTAATTACCTTTTTGGCGACAGCATCGGGTATGAGCTTTTTGGGATTAAGCTCTGTGTTTTGGGGCATTGTTATCGGCATGATTGCTCACTATATTCTGACCAAAAAACGCCTACTACCAACATCATCTATCTCATTAACGACCTCTAATAATGAAGCCAATTAAGAGCAAGTCTCTTACGAAAAAATTAAGTAGTGCCAGAGCAATGACTCAACCTGTACACCGCTTATCAATCTTAAAGACACTACCTCATATGACTTTTTATAGGATATAAACATGATTAACAAAGCAGATAAAAATATCACTGACGTACTCAGTCAAATCAAAGATGGCGCCACCATCATGATTGGTGGCTTTGGCACAGCGGGTCAACCGGCTGAACTCATTGATGGCCTGATTAATTTAGGCGTAAAGGATTTGGTCATCATTAATAATAATGCCGGTAATGGCGATCACGGCCTTGCCAAGCTCTTAAAAACAGGTGCTGTGCGTAAAATCATTTGCTCTTTCCCGCGTCAATCGGATTCTTGGGTATTTGATGAGCTTTATCATGCTGGCAAAATTGAGCTGGAGCTAGTACCACAAGGGAATTTGGCGTGCCGTATTCAAGCAGCAGGTATGGGACTCGGTGCGGTATATACGCCCACAGGCTTTGGTACTTTACTCGCAGAAGGTAAAGAGACTCGAGAAATCGATGGTAAAGACTATGTTCTTGAATATCCCATTAAGGCTGATTTTGCTTTAATTAAAGCTTCTAGAGGCGATCGTTGGGGCAACTTGGTGTACCGCAAGTCTGCCCGTAACTTTGGTCCTATCATGGCTATGGCGGCTGATATTACTATCGCCCAAGTCTCTGAAACGGTTGAGCTTGGCGCGCTTGATCCTGAACACATTATTACACCGGGTATTTTTGTGCAGCATGTGGTGCAAATTCAGCCTGCTAGCACAGCAACTACAGCCACCGCTTAATACTGCCAACTATAAGGAGCGTCATCATGAGCCATACTTCCTACACTGTTTTGACCCGCGATCAAATCGCCGAGCGCGCTGCACAAGATATTCCAGATGGTGCCTATGTCAATTTAGGCATCGGACTACCAACCAAAATTGCGCAATACTTACCGGATGATAAAGATGTCTTTTTGCATTCAGAAAACGGTTTACTAGCTTTTGGACCACCACCTGCTAAAGGTGAAGAAGATCCCGAGCTGATTAATGCCGGAAAAGAGTACGTCACCATGCTCGATGGCGGCAGCTTCTTTCATCATGGTGACTCTTTTGCCATGATGCGCGGTGGTCATATCGATATCTGTGTACTAGGCGCGTTTCAAGTGGCTGCCAATGGCGATTTAGCCAACTGGAGCACGGGTGCGCCAGATGCAATACCTGCGGTTGGCGGCGCTATGGACTTAGCCGTCGGTGCCAAAAAAGTCTTTGTGATGACCAATCACACCACCAAAACTGGCGACCCTAAAATCGTTAGCAAGCTTACCTACCCTGTGACTGGCAAAAACTGTGTTGATCGCATTTATACTGACTTATGTGTCATTGATGTCACTGATAAAGGTTTAGCCGTCACTGAAATGGTCGATGGCTTAAGCTTTGCGGACTTACAAGCATTGACTGGTGCGACATTAATTGACGCTACCAATTCAAAATAATAAAAAGGACAAGGATGATGACTGTTTCAACCACTGGTTTAAATAATGCTTATATTATCGATGCCATTCGCACCCCTTTTGGTCGCTACGGCGGCGGTCTAGCACCAGTACGTGCCGATGATTTAGGGGCTATCCCTATCAAGGCGTTAATGGAACGTAATGCCAATGTCGATTGGGTACAAGTAGATGACGTCATCTACGGCTGTGCTAATCAGAGCGGTGAAGACAACCGCAACGTCGGACGTATGTCGTCGTTACTAGCTGGCCTACCTTATCAAGTGCCTGCCACTACCGTGAATCGCTTATGCGGCTCGTCAATGGATGCGTTAGCGATAGCGGCGCGTGCGATTAAAGCGGGTGAAGCCAACCTTATTATTGCAGGTGGCGTTGAGAGCATGAGCCGTGCGCCATTGGTAATGGGTAAGTCAGATCAAGCGTTTGGTCGTAGTCAAAAGCTCGAAGATACCACGATGGGCTGGCGCTTTATCAATCCAAAGCTTGATGAGCTATATGGCACGGAGACCATGCCGCAAACTGCTGAAAATGTCGCAGAGCAATTCAATATCAATCGTGCTGACCAAGATGCATTTGCATTACGTAGTCAACAACGTACCGCAGTGGCGCAAGAGGCAGGGTTTTTCAAAGATGAGATTACTCCAGTCAGCATCCCGCAACGTAAAGGCGAGCCTGTTATCGTCGATACTGATGAGCACCCTCGTACTGATACCACGCTTGAGAAGTTGACCAAACTGCGCCCTATTGTCACCGCAGAGGGCACCGTGACGGCTGGCAATGCGTCAGGTATCAATGATGGCGCAGCGGCTTTTTTAGTGGCATCAGAGCAAGCGGTTAAAAAGTTTAATCTAAAGCCGCGTGCACGTATTGTGGCCTCAACTACGGTAGGCATTGAGCCACGTATTATGGGCTTTGCTCCAGCACCAGCGATGAAAAAGCTGCTTAAGCAAACGGGACTGTCAATCGATGAGATGGATGTCATTGAATTAAACGAAGCCTTTGCCGCCCAAGCTCTCGCCTGTACGCGTGACTTAGGGTTATCTGATGATAGCGCGCGCGTCAACCCTAATGGCGGTGCCATTGCCCTTGGTCACCCACTCGGCGCCTCAGGAGCACGTTTGATTTTAACAGCACTTAATCAACTTGAGAAAACTGATAAGCGTTATGCCATCTGCTCGATGTGTATTGGTGTTGGACAAGGTATCGCAATGATTATTGAGCGGGTTAATTATCAAGCGTGATACTCATCCCTACATATGCCTTCAACATTTTAATCCTAAATAAGGATGCTTAGTATGCCCATATTTAATAACCAAGAAATTGCCCTAAACTATGCCACTTTTGGTGATAGCAGCAATCCTGCTCTACTATTATCCAACTCTTTAGGTACCAGCTATCATATGTGGCAGCCGCAAATCGATGCCTTACAAAACGATTATTTTATTATCTGCTACGACACCCGTGGCCATGGTAAGTCTTCCGCACCAAAAGGTCCTTATAGTTTGGATCAGCTTGGACAAGATGTGATTGATTTTCTTGATCATTTAAATATTGATAAAGCATTTTTTTGTGGCATCTCTATGGGCGGCATGACTGGTCAATGGTTAGCTATCAATCATCCTGAACGCTTTCACCACTTGATGCTATGCAATACCGCCGCAAAGATTGGTAATGAAGCGGCTTGGGTAGATCGCGCGCAATTGGTACGTGAGCAAGGACTAAAATCTATCGCCGCTACCGCTGCTTCGCGTTGGTTCACAGCAAGTTTTATCGATAATTATCCTGATGTAGTTAAAGCATTATCTGACGCTCTCGCAGCTGGCAGTAGCGAGGGTTATGCCAGCTGCTGCGAGGCATTATCTGTCGCTGATACTCGCGAGCAGTTAAAGAGCATCCGCGTGCCTGTCACAGTGCTTGCAGGCGCTGAAGATCCAGTGACAACGATTGCCGATGGTCAGTATATGGTCGATCACATCCCTAACGCTACGCTCGCCATCATCGATGCCTCGCATATCTCAAATATTGAACAACCTGAAGCATTTAATCAGCTTGTGCGACAGTATTTGAAACACTAATAGTGCTATAGCCTTTGTCCAACTACACTCACTGCCATTTGCAATGTTGGCGGTGTTTGTATGACGGCTATTGTTCACATTTAGATTGCTCATATATCTTTTAGATATATGAGCAATCTTTTTTTACCTATCTTTTAATAGATATTAGCTATTAATAATAAGCACATATTTTTCTCATAAAAAAGAAATATAACGGATATCCGTAGCCTGATTGGTTATTAAGGCGTTTGCTTAAAGAAAATCTCTTTTTCATTTTCTGCTTCTTTTATCAAAGCTATCTATACACTCTTACACTCCCATCTGTTAATAAAAACGCCATACCTTCTAGGTATAAACTAATACTTAGATAGTTTTTGACTTGATCATTAGAAAACAATAACTTGTTAGACACTTATAAGGATATTACCCATGGAGAAATACGAATGGAATCACCAACCTTAAACATCAATAAAGTTATTGATGAAGCCAAATTTGCTCCTTTTCATTGGAAGGTACTGTTTTGGTGTCTACTGATCATTATCTTTGATGGTTATGATCTTATTATTTATGGCGTGGCTCTACCGTTACTCTTGGAGGAGTGGTCATTGACCGCGGTACAAGCAGGCTTTCTTGCTAGCGCAGCACTCTTTGGCATGATGTTTGGTGCCATGATTTTTGGTACTTTGTCTGATAAAATCGGTCGAAAAAAGACCATCATGATCTGCGTCGGTCTATTCAGTAGCTTTACCTTTTTCGGTGCTTTTGCTAATGGTCCGATGCAGTTTGCTACTTTACGCTTCATTGCTGGTCTTGGTATCGGCGGCGTGATGCCCATCTGTGTAGCGCTGACCTCTGAGTATGCGCCAAAACGTATCCGTAGTACTCTGGTCGCTATTATGTTTAGTGGTTACGCGATAGGCGGAATGGCATCAGCATTATTAGGCTCGTTTTTGGTGGTAGATTACGGTTGGGAGATTATGTTTTATATTGCAGGAATACCTACCCTGCTATTGCCAATTATCTGGAAAATGCTTCCTGAGTCCTTAATGTATTTGGTCAAAGAAAAAAGACATGATGAAGCCAAAAAAATCGTCCGCAAACTTGCACCACAAGAGACCATCACGGCTTCAACCAACTTAATATTAGATGAACCAACCAAAGGCGATGACGCTCCTATCAAAGCGTTATTCCTAAAAAACAGAGGTTTTACCACCATTATGTTTTGGGTAGCCTTCTTTATGTGCTTGTTGATGGTATATGCTCTCGCCAGCTGGTTACCAAAGCTTATGATTCAGGCAGGTTACTCGCTAGGTGCTAGTATGCTGTTCTTATTTGCACTCAATATCGGCGGTATGGTCGGTGCTATTGGTGGCGGTGTACTGGCTGATAGATTCCACCTGAAACCTGTTTTGACCGTTATGTTTGCTTTAGGTGCGGTGTCGTTGATACTGCTTGGCTACAATAGCCCTCAGGTGGTGCTATATACTCTGATTGCCATTGCAGGTGCAACCACTATTGGCTCACAGATACTGCTCTACACCTTTGTCGCTCAATACTACCCGACTGCTGTACGTACGACGGCTATGGGCTGGGCATCAGGTATCGGCCGCATTGGCGCTATCGTAGGTCCTATCTTGACTGGAGCGTTACTGACACTTGAGCTAAGCCATCAAACGAACTTCTTATTTATCGCCATCCCCGGTGTTATTGCCGCTGTTGCGATTTTCCTTGTTAACTTAAATGCTGCGGTTGATGGTAAAAAGAGTCGAGTACAACCAGTGCAGTTAGATACATCGGCCGCCTAAGTCAAATATGAGGGTCAAGAATCTTTCTTAAGTAACCCCAGTTCGGGATAAGCCACATTGTAACTCATTGATACTATTTACAATGTGGCTACCTGTCTCTGCTGAGGCATGTTTTTGATGGTGGGTTTATAGGGAAACCAGCAATAAGCAATTAAACCT
>Ga0209633_10000231_pt1 | contig 67495 bp, 61 predicted proteins | sample Cruoilmetagenom1_FD_187290 | JGI IMG/M metagenome (GOLD analysis project Ga0209633, IMG submission 187290) | Oil polluted marine microbial communities from Coal Oil Point, Santa Barbara, California, USA - Sample 1 (SPAdes) (version 2) | ecosystem: Environmental > Aquatic > Marine > Oil seeps ... | reverse complement strand
GGGGCGAATTCTTTCCCATTGGTCATCACGAAGAGACATTCTGGCCATTTTCATCCTTTGAAAATCACTACAAAGCCAGAATGCCAAATGAAAACCGCTTAAAATAACAAGCTAATTGAGAACGCCCCCCAGGCTTTTCCTTTGGCATTGTTATTAATAGCGTCCGGTTAAACTCCACAATCGGCAAGTAACCCGCTCAACAAAGGTATCAATCTGCCCCGGGGTACAACCCAGCAGCGGTGGTCCGGGAGGATTGTTCCGGTTGCCCATACCCAGACAGGCGGAAAGCCCACCCGAGCAATCAGGTCTGCCTGAATTTCCTGGAAGTCCGGGAGGATTGTTGCGTCCCTGCAACGCATTTCTGTGTTGATTCTGATCCGGGTAATGATGATTAACGGCCAGCACTGTTACGGGGGTGCTTAAACAGATGGTGAGGATGGCGGCCGAAAACAGGTGTAATCGTTTGAAAGGCATGAAAGTCTCCTTTTGTCTCTAAATCCATATAGGCGCATAGTCACATCATACTCCGAATCCGGTATGGGATGAAACAGCCTGTTTGAACTCTATATCTTTGGCGGGTTCTCGTAGTACGGCTCTCTCGCGTCGGCATCTGCCGGATTTCAACCGTGCAGGTTTAATTTGTCCCACATTTCATCGACCCGCTTGATGATCTCTTTCGACATGGTAATGTTTTCCCCCCACGGGCGGTCCACTTCCCCAGCCCATTTATGGGTGGCGTCGAAACCCATCTTACCGCCCAGACCGGGTTTGGGCGCGGCGAAATCAAGATAATCAATGGGGCTGTTGCGCAGGGTCAGTGTATCTCTTTCAGGGTCACAACGCGTAACCACCGCCCATACTATATCCTGCCAGCAGCGTATATCGATATCATCATCCACTACGATAATGAATTTGGTGTACATGAACTGGCGCAGGTATGACCAGACTGCCATCATGACCCGCTGGGCGTGGCCAGCATATTGTTTGCGGATACTGATTACCGCAAGTCGGTAGGAACATGCTTCAGGAGGCAGATAAAAATCGATAATTTCAGGAAATTGCCGGATAAGAATCGGGATGAATAATTCGTTCAGAACCTCGCCGAGCACGGCGGGCTCATCGGGAGGACGTCCGGTATAGGTGCTGTGGTAGATGGGGTTGGTGCGATGCGTTATGCGATCGACCGTGAATACCGGAAAACGTTCGACTTCGTTATAATAGCCGGTATGATCACCGTATGGACCTTCCAGCGCCGTGTCATTGGGATGGATATGACCTTCCAGGATAATTTCAGCGCGGGCGGGAACCTGAAGATCGACGCCGATACCTGGCGATATTTCGGTGCGCTCTCCGCGCAGTAAACCGGCAAAGGCATATTCGGACATCTGATCCGGCACTGGCGTGACGGCGCCAAGAAGTGTGGCTGGATCGGCGCCAATGGCTACCGCAACAGGAAAAGGCTGATCGGGAAATGCCTGTTTCCACGCCTGATAATCCAGTGCCCCGCCCCGGTGTGAAAGCCAGCGCATGATCAATCGGTTGCGCCCGATCACCTGTTGGCGGTATATACCCAGATTCTGCCGTTTTCGCAGTGGCCCGCGCGTGATAACCAGACCCCAGGTGATTAAAGGCGCCGCATCGCCGGGCCAACAGGTCTGTATCGGTAATTTACCAAGGTCCACCTCATCGTCGATCCACTGCTCTTCCTGACAGAGGGGTCGTTTGACGATACGTGGCGCCATATCAATGGCCCTGCGCAATTTGTGCCAATCCTCCCAGATTTCCCTGAGACCTGAAGGCGGTTCAGGTTCTTTGAGCCACGCCAGGATTTTACCGAGTTCGCGCACCTGTTGAATATTCCCGGCGCCCATTGCGGCGCAGACCCGCTGGGGCGAACCGAACAGGTTGCCCACTACAGGAATGGAATAGGCTTTGGGGTGATCGAACCATAGGGCTGGTCCGTTTTGCGCCAGTACCCGCCGACATATTTCGGTCATTTCGAGAGCGGGGTCGACAGATTCGGTGATATGGCGCAGCTGTCCTTCCTTCTCCATTTGGGTCAGGAAAGTTCTCAGATCACGGTAAGCCATGCCGGTTTCACCAACACCAGCGATGCAATACTGATGTCATTCGCAGGGTTAATGGGAATCCGAGAATAATATCTGGAACTATGCCTTGCATTCGTACCGTGAAACGGTACGAATGCCTCCAAAGCAAAGCCGAGAATTGTTTTTTGAGCAGTTTGTATCTCCTCATTCACCTCGAATCCAGCCAAATTCCTCGACCGAGCGCACGATATCGGTTTCACTGACCATGCCGATTGGCTCATTGTTCTGAGATACCACTACGCGGCGTATGCCGCGAATCATCATCATATCCGCACAATCCTGGATGCTCATATTTGCATCCACGGTAATAACAGGTTTGGTGGCAATTTCCCGTACTTGGGTAATCATCGTGTTTCGGTTGGCCTGAATGATGCGTGAAACCACATCGCGCCGGGTCATGATAGCCCATTGCCCGCCCTGTTCCGGATCAACCAGCAGACCTGAAATGTCGTTCTCACCCATGAGTTTGAGCGCCTGCTCCACCGTTGCATCGGGCGCGATGGTGATTAGATTGCGTGACATGATATCATCAACGGTCGTCGGTTTATGCCCACTGGCTTCCTTTTCCTCATCCGGGGTGCGTATGCGGCGCTGTTCCCTGAGTTTGCGTTCCTGTTGCTGCTGCTGTTCTTTGCGTAGTATGTGCGCTTCCACATTGATGCCCCGTTGAATTCGCTCGATTACTGCATCAGCGAAAGCACTGGTACTGACTTCCGTTGCTCCATGCATCTGACGGGCGAAGTCATAAGTGACGAAGCGATCGAGAATGGTTTCTTCGTAGGCAAGGCGAATCAGTTCAGCGGCATCTGTCCAGCCCATATATTCCAGCATCTCAACTGCGCTGAACAGCAAAGAGCCTGGATTGACTACATCCTTATTGGCGTATTTTGGCGCTGTGCCATGCGTGGCTTCAAAAACCGCGACCTCATCACCAATGTTGGCTCCCGGCGCGATACCGACGCCGCCTACCTGGGCTGCAATAGCATCCGATAAATAATCACCATTAAGATTCATGGTGGCAAGGACATCGAATTCTTCCGGGCGTAATAACATGAGCTGGAAGATGATGTCTGCGATACGATCCTTGATAAGGATTTTTCCCGCGGGTAATTTGCCGTTATAATCTTCATACAGTTCATTTTCACTGATGGTCTGATCTGGAAATTCCTCCCGAGCCAGATCATAGCCCCAGCCGCGAAAGGCGCCCTCTGTGTATTTCATGATGTTGCCTTTGTGGACCAGCGTTACGCTTTCGCGTCCATGATCAATGGCATAACGGATTGCTTTGCGAACCAGGCGTTTGGAGGCAAACGGGCTTATGGGTTTAATGCCAAGGCCAGCATCTTCAAAGAATTTGGCATGCAGATCCTGGCGCAGGAAATTGGCCAGAGATTTGTTCTTTTCTGAACCGCTAGCGTACTCAATTCCGGCGTAGACGTCTTCCGTGTTTTCTCTGAAAATCACTACGTCGATTTTCCCAGGCTCTTTGACTGGAGATGGAACTCCGGCGTAGTGCCTGACCGGGCGCACACAGGCATACAGATCAAGCGTCTGGCGTAAAGATACGTTCAGGGAGCGGAATCCTTCGCCTACCGGGGTGGTTAAAGGACCCTTGATCGCTATTTTTAATTCCTTGATGGCTTCAAGCGTTTCGTCCGGAAAATAGTTGCCATCATATAAGGCAGCCGCTTTCTCTCCAAGAAATGTTTCAATCCAGTGAATGCGCCTGGCGCCGTTTGAAACCTTATCAACGGCGGCATTGACGATTCGATGGGTGGCGCGGGTAATATCCCGACCAATGCCATCCCCCTCCACATAACCAATCCATGGTTGATCCGGCACATGAAGGATGCCATTTTCCATAGAGACGGGAGTGCCTTGCTCCGGGAATGTGACGTGTTGATAATTCATGAAAATCCTCTGCCGATTTCGGCTTTAATAGCCAAATTGATACTATGTTTCCTAAAGGTTTGAATATATCTTAGTTTCCAGGATTAATCAAAGAACTTGTATCCAGGTGCGTTTTCTGATATAAATGCGCAGATTATAAAATCTGCGCGTGCAGCGTGACCTCCCTGCCAGGTCAGCAAGGCATTCGGGTGAAATGGCAGTTTTAAGATATAGGCGTGAGTTTTTGAGATCCTGTTATTTAATGTTGACGGATTATATTCGGGTTAAAATCCGGCTGGTTTAACTGGTGTTTGAACATGGCTCAACGTTATTTTACACTTTTGGATCGCTGCATTAGCGAAATCGATCATTGTATTCATACTTTATCGGCTCATAATAAGGTTCCGAAAGATGATTTCCCTCCTGCTGCTGCATTGCCCGATGGGCAGCGCAAGCAAGTGGCGTCGATGATGCGAGTAAATCATGCTGGAGAAATCTGTGCCCAGGCTTTGTATCGTGGGCAGGCATTGACCAGCCGCGACCCAGCCATTAAAAGTTTGCTGCGGCACGCCGCATCTGAGGAAGAAATTCATCTGGGGTGGTGTCAACAGCGATTACAGGAACTCGACAGCCATACAAGCAAACTGGCGCCAGTCTGGTATGGCATGAGTTACATGATGGGAACAGCAATTGGCAAAACCTCGAACGGTTTCAGTATGGGATTCGTGGCCGAGACTGAGCGTCAGGTCGTGATTCATCTTGATCAACATCTCAAGAATTTACCTAAGAGTGATGCAAAATCAACGGCCATATTGCAACGCATGCGGCAGGATGAGAATCAGCATTCCACCATGGCATTACGGTCAGGAGGGCGCAGGTTACCCAGGCCTGCACGGTCATTGATGCGCGCTACGTCACGTATTATGATCAAAACGGCAGCGATCCTCTAAAAACACAATGTGTAACAGGTGCTTTCTCATTCCAGGATGATTTCCTCTTATAAAACGCGCCCGGGTTTGGGCAGCGAAGCTTGCAAGCGCCTTTGTCGAGCCAGGGTGTGTTCCTTTTACCTTTTTATACTTCATCAAAACAAAAATAGCACTGGCTTGCTTGGATTATGCCGCAGGTGGAGGCGAATTCTATGAATATTAAATGCAAGGGAACCGGGTGTCATCGTTTCTGAATTCCAATCGAATCCCCGAGACTTGCGCTAAACCTTTTTGCGTGTTTCATGTAAAATTCGCAGCCGCCCGTTGGCAGGATACGCTGGCAGGTCGTCGGTGGGATGGAGGGCCTTTTCATTTTTGTGCTTCGATTGGCTGGCGGTCGGATGGGGCACACCAAAAAGTCCGCGATCGATTATTGGAAATGGCAGACCGTTATCATGGAACGTTGCTGAATGAAATCATGTCCAATGTGGATAATGGTTCATTGCTTAATCATTTTGCTCGCGAGATCAATTGTGATGACATGGAACAGTTATGGTTAGCTGCGGGAAGCAATGATGGCGCTTCCATGGAGGCGGATGGGCGAACCCGCATATGGCGAAAATTTCAGTTTGAAGCCGCGCATCGCTTGCCACATGTAGCTCCGGCGCATCCATGTGGGCGGATGCACGGACACAGTTTTACCCTGGTCCTATCTGTCGATGCTGGGACTGCAGCACAATTAGATATCGCCGAAAGCGTATTACGGGAATGGCTGGATGGTCGTTGTCTGAATGCCATTGATGGGCTTCACAATTCTACAAGTGAGAATCTGGCGCGTTGGATCTGGCGCAGATGGCAACCGGCATGGGGATGTCTGCGTCGGGTGGACGTAGCAGAAACATTAAACAGCCGTTGTCAGTATGATGGTCAAACCTATATGATCCGTTACAGGAAAAACTGGGATGCGGCGCTCGGTGGTTATGGGACGATACCTCTGCATGGGCATGGTTATCTGTGCGATGTTTTTCTTCGCCCCGCTTACGATGAAGCCATGGGTTGGACCATGGATTATGGGGAGGTACGCCGGGCCATGGAGCCGTGGATCAAAAGGATCGACCATCATCGTATTGAGGAAGTAATCCGGCACGAACAAACTGATGACCTGCATATCGCAGACTGGATGATAAAAGCCCTGCTTCCCGAACTGCCGGATTTGTGTCAATTGGTAGTGAGGCGGCAGGACGGTGATGGCGCTGGCATTCAATTGGTCACAGAGTAGCGGATTTTGGTTTTTACCCCTGCAGTTTGAATGATCGCTCGTATAGAGGACATTTGATCTTTGCATTTTGACGTTTCGAGGGGTACAATGCGCATGTTTTCTAACATAAATCCCATTGATAGTAGAGCACTATTATATGAAAAAAAACAAGCCGGAGCTACAGGAAAAGACCGGGCAACAAGCCCCACTACAATCCCATAATACTGATGATCGGAATTCTGGTCGGCTTGAGGAAACAGGTGGGCCGAAAGGTCCCGAACCGACACGCTATGGTGATTGGGAACGCAAAGGTCGTTGTATCGATTTTTGAAATATTACGGTATAAAGGCAGGGTCCTATGCAGGAAAGACCACTATCACCCCATATCCAGATTTATAAGCCGCAATTGACCTCGGCTTTATCTATCATGCACAGGATGACCGGGCTGTTGCTCTCCCTGGGACTGATGGGTATGTCCCTTTGGTTGATCGCGCTATCAACTGGAGAAAAACCTTATGCTTTGTGGTTGACCATCGCCGGAAATATCCTGGTGCGGATTTTGTTGGTCGTTTGGACCTGGTCCTTTTACTACCATTTATGCAACGGTGTGCGTCACTTGTTGTGGGATAGTGGGCATGGACTGGAAATTTCCGCGGTTTATCGCAGCGGGTATCTGGCTCTCGGGGCATCTGTCGTGCTGACCGGGTTGACATGGCTGATGCTGGCGGCAGCAGGCTAAGGAGATTAATAATGGCTGATTATCGTACACCATTAGCGCGGGCGCGTGGTCTGGGCGCCGCAGGCAACGGATCAAAGCACTGGATCGGTCAGCGCGTGAGCGCTTTGGCGTTGCTGGTTCTTGGGCTGTGGTTCGTATGGAGCCTGGCTTTGCATAGCGGTTTCGATTATGATGCCGCCATTGCATGGGTGCGTCGTCCGCATGTGGCCGTGACACTACTATTAACGGTAGCGATGGGATTCTATCATATGTATCTCGGTCTGCGAGTTGTGATCGAGGATTATGTTCACCAGATAGCCTTGAAGTCAGCGCTGTTGGTTATGGTATTTGCTGGATCCTGTCTCATGGGTGTGACCGCGATCGTATCCGTTTTGAGGATTTTTTTCGGAGGTTCGGTTGATGGCTAATGCTTATGATATCGTGGAACATCAGTATGATGTTGTCGTGGTTGGAGCCGGTGGCGCGGGGTTGCGGGCTACATTGGGTCTGGCAGAACAAAATCTGGCAACTGCCTGTATCTCCAAGGTCTTTCCTACCCGGAGCCATACTGTGGCGGCGCAGGGCGGTATCAGTGCATCTTTGGGCAATATGGGTGAAGATGACTGGCGTTGGCACATGTATGACACTGTTAAAGGCTCAGATTGGCTTGGGGATCAGAATGCTATTGAAATGATGTGTCGCGAAGCTGTTCCGGCGGTCATCGAACTCGAACATTACGGTGTTCCATTTTCGCGTACTCCCGATGGACATATCTACCAGCGCCCTTTTGGCGGTATGACTACCCATTTCGGGGAAGGCCGCGCTCAAAGAACCTGCGCTGCAGCAGACCGTACCGGCCATGCTATGTTGCACGCTCTGTATCAGCAGGCATTACGCAACCAGGCGCAGTTTTTTATCGAGTATTTTGCTATTGATCTGATCATGGATGAACACGGCGCGTGCGTCGGCGTTCTGGCGTGGGATCTTGCAAGCGGGCGTTTGCATCGTTTCCGTGCTCATATGGTCATATTGGCGACCGGTGGTTACGGGAGAACATTTTTCTCCTGCACATCGGCGCACACCTGTACCGGTGATGGCAATGCCATGGCGATAAGAGCGGGCCTGCCCTTGCAGGATATGGAATTCGTCCAGTTTCATCCCACTGGAATCTATGGTTCGGGATGCCTGATTACCGAAGGCGTCCGCGGTGAAGGCGGATTCCTGACCAACAGTGATGGTGAGCGTTTTATGGAACGGTATGCGCCCAATGCCAAGGATCTTGCCTCGCGTGATGTGGTCAGCCGGGCCATGACCATCGAGATACGCGAAGGTCGGGGCGTGGGCGAACATAAGGATCATATCCATCTGCATCTTGAACATCTCGGTGCGGAAGTCATCCATGAACGCTTGCCCGGAATCGCCGAAACCGCAAGAATATTTTCCGGCGTCGATGTGTCCCGCGAGCCCATACCTGTCCTGCCAACAGTACATTATAATATGGGGGGAATTCCCGCCAATCCTTATGGTGAGGTCGTGACGCTCGATGAGGATGGTCATGACACGGTCATCCCCGGGCTAATGGCCGTAGGCGAGGCTGCTTGTGTGTCGGTTCATGGCGCCAATCGACTCGGTTCCAATAGTCTGCTTGATCTGGTGGTATTCGGTCGGGCGGCTGCAAAACGCTGTGGAGAATTGATAGAACCAGGCATGGCTCATAAAACGCTTTCTCAGGAGCTGGCAGACAAGGGCCTGGATCGTTTTGATCGGGTACGACATGCCAGTGGTGGTTCGTCAACAGCCGTTGTGCGAGACAAAATGCAGCGAGTGATGCAAAATCACGCTGCGGTTTTTCGAACCGGAGAGGTGTTGCAGGAGGGTTGGGATCAGATGCGTGAAGTATTTGCGTTGTGGTCTGATGTGGGATTATCTGATCGTTCCCTGATATGGAATTCTGATCTGGTGGAGACACTGGAACTCGAAAATCTGCTGACCAATGCCATGGCAACGATGTTTGGAGCTGTGCATCGACTCGAAAGCCGAGGCGCACATGCCCGCGAGGACTATCCCGATCGTGATGATCAGAACTGGATGAAGCATACTCTGGCCTGGATGAATGCGGATGGTTCGGTTTCCCTGGCTTATCGTCCGGTCAGGCTTGAGCCTTTGTCCGATGAGATCGAAAGCATTGAACCCAAAGCCCGGGTTTATTAATTACTCATTCCAGGAGATTTGAAGCCATGGCAACATTCCGTTTGCCCACCCATTCCAGGATCAATAAGAATGGCAAGACCTTTCGCTGTAAGGATGGCTCCGGCGATATCCGGGTGTTAAAAATCTACCGATACGATCCGGATCAAAATCAGTCTCCGAGACTCGATACCTATGAAATAGATTTGCAAAAATGCGGCACCATGGTGCTTGATGCCTTGATCAAAATCAAGAATGAGATTGATCCAACCCTCACGTTCCGCCGTTCATGCCGCGAAGGTATCTGCGGCTCGTGCGCCATGAATATCAATGGTCGCAACACGCTGGCCTGTACCCAGTCTATGGAAGATTCGAATGGGGATCTTACCATTTATCCCTTGCCGCATACGGAAGTGGTTAAGGATCTTGTGCCCGATCTGACGCATTTTTATGCCCAGTATGCGTCTGTAGAGCCATGGTTGAAAACTACCACGCCACCGCCTCCGGATCGTGAAAGGCTTCAGTCCGTGGATGAGCGTGCAAAGCTTGATGGGCTTTATGAATGTATTCTGTGCGCCTGTTGTTCGACCTCCTGCCCGAGTTACTGGTGGAATTCGGATCGATATCTGGGTCCGGCGGCTTTGTTGCAGGCTTATCGGTTTATCGCAGATAGCCGGGATGAAGCCATAGGTGAGCGCCTCGATGCGCTTGATGATGCCTATAAGGTTTATCGTTGCCACACCATTCTGAATTGCACCAATACCTGCCCCAAAGGGTTAAACCCTGCCAAAGCCATTGTCGAGATCAAAGGCTTGATGGCATTACGCCTCGTTTGACCTGATCTTCCAGCATGGATAATCTTGTTGATCCTGCGCTGCTACCCAAACTTGTGCGTTATCGTTGTCGGCGCGGGGTGCGGGAACTCGATGTCCTGCTAGGGGGATTTTACGATCAGTGTTTTTCCTCATTATCCACCCAAAGTCAGCAGGCAATGTTGCGCTTGCTGGAGTGGGAAGATATGTTGTTGATTGATGCGCTCTTGGGTAGATTTGAGGACACCAAAGACCGTGAAGTGGAACGATTATTGGAGCAATTACGACATTATGCAAACCGTCTATAATATCAAACCTTCCACGTCCATGGCTGTTTTTATTGCTGTCTTGTATTTGCTATGCGCTGCCTTGATTGGTTTGTATTTGTCACCATGGCTGGCGGTGTCAGGATGCTTGGTTCTTGGGATTGCCATGGTGCGCATTGGCGCATATCATTTCGGCGATATTTCCGTTGGACGGATTGTGCTTCAGCCGCAAGGCGAATGGATTTTATATGATCGAAAAGGACGCTACTGGACAGCGGAAATAGAATCTTCCAGCGTGATAACACCCTGGATCATGGTATTGAATTTCAGAACCGGCGCCCAATCACACAAGTATCTCGTGCTGTTGTGGGATAACCTCGAATCTCAGTCTAGGCGCAGCTTACGCATCCAATTGAAAAGTTCGCATGTGTTGTGTCTCAAGCGCTTGAAACATCGTCACATTCGGTGATGGTGTTTCGCAATACTATCGTCCGATAGACGCTTCTTATGCGTTTTGTCCTGTCATGCCAGAAATGCGGGTTCATCCATGAGTTGACTGGTTGAATTAACCGGCTTGGTACGGTTTGTTGTAAATATTCTAGAGTTAAATGTTAGCGCACTACTTAATATCAGTGTTTCCTTAATTGTAAACCAAATTTAGTCTAAATGGTATAATATCTGGAAAGCAGTATCAAGAATTTACAACATAATAATATATCCTGGGGGTATCCATGAAGATCTTGAAGCATTCTCTGACCCTTATGGCAAACTGGATCAGTTTCGGGGTTTTAAGCGCTGTTTCAATCGCAACACAGGCCGCCGACATCGACATTGGCGAGAAAGGCCACGACCAAAAAAATTATTTCGCTATTTTCGGTGCCTCTTTTCCGAGGATCGAAACCAAGCGCCGTTCGGCCGATATTGTCTCCGAGATCGATATTCCCGGATTGGGTCCGAGGGAACTTCCGTTGCCATCCTCTGGCCTGAAGGTGGACAGCTACTCGGTAATGCCCACCATTCTCATGGGATATTATCCGATGGGTCAGGGTTACATATCCATTAACGGTTCGCTTGGCGCGCCGGTTTTCAGTCAATCCGTCTACGGCAATGGATTTCTGTCGCTTGCCGGCGAGATTGCCAGTTTGAAGGTGCTGCCTATTGTAGCTCTGGTGTCAGTCCATCCTTTCCCCCATGCCACGGTAAGCCCTTATTTCGGCATTGGTGGGGCATGGGTATGGACCTACGATGAAAAGATACAAAACAAGTTTTACCTTGGTGAGGATGCCAAGATCAAAACTTCCGATCCCTTTGGGCTGGTGTTGGCAATTGGCACTGACATCAACATCAGCGAGCGCTTTTTCTTCAATATGGATTTCAAGTACATAAGCGGCACCAAGTTCGACAACAGCATTGATAACAGCCAGCTCTTGGGTCTGATCCATCAAGATTCCTTTGTCGAGGGACTGGAATTGGACACCTATGCCGTCAATCTGGGAATGGGTATACGTTTTTGAATGTTGAGCGTGCCTCATTCGAGACCAGGACCTATGCCCCGTACTCATTCATTATCCCGCAGCAGATCTTTTATACTAATTACAGCGAGCGCTGTTGTTCATCAACGTGCAGTAGCGGAAATACGCATGTCCCTTAAAATACATCTGGCGGAAATTACAGCGGATGTGATCCGCAAACCGATCAGGAACATTTATTTGCGCGTCTGCCCGCTGACGGGCGCGGTGCGCATATCTGCGCCTGAGCGTATGAGCATTGATGCTATTCACAAATTTGCGTGGCCCAGATTGGGCTGGATCAGGAAGCAACAGAGCAAAATACGTGAACAAGTGGATGAAAACCCGTACGAATATTGCGGCGGAGAAATCCATAAACTTTGGGGCAAGCCCTATTATTTGAAAGTGATCGAAAAAGAAGACACCCCAGTTGTATATCTCATGGCATCAGAAATCGCACTTCAAGTGCGCTCTGGCGCGGATCAAGCGCAAAGAGGCGCTGTACTTGATGCGTGGTATCGCACGCAGCTCGAACAAGTTGTGGCGCCTTTGATCAAAAAGTGGGAACAACAGCTCAGCGTTTCCGTTGCGCGGGTTACGGTTCGGAAAATGAAAACCCGCTGGGGGAGTTGCACGCCCTTAACGCGCGCCATTCGTATCAACTTTGATCTGGTCAAAAAACCGCAACGTTTTTTGGAATATATCGTAGTTCATGAATTACTGCATTTGATCGAGCCAAGCCATAACCAGCGTTTTATTGCACTGATAGATCAAAATTTGCCGCAGTGGCGTTACGATCGCGATGCGCTGAATTTTTCTTCGCAGCGTTGATGCAGATTATCTTTGTGTGGTGGTACCCAGGTATGGGAGAAACCGGGTAAAAGGCACGATATTCTGCTCAACACTGGCGGCTTCAAGCGTACTCATGCAGGTATCGCGCTTTCCGTGGGATACCCAATCATGGGTAACCGCCAGTGGCCAGCATCAGGTTCATGAGGAAGCGGCCTGTTCGGTCATTCCCATCAATGAACGGATGAATGGTTACGGTATCCGGCCAGATTTGAATCTGTTGGTAACGGAACTATCGAGAAAGGAGCGAATGGGCTTGAGATTTATATGAATTGGGTATGGCATTTCTATGATAGCGATAATAATTTGATAAGCAACAGTATTGGTACCCAGATATGGGAGTGGGTGGAATGATCAATAGATCAATCTTAAGGGATCTCTGGTCAGCTGTATTATAGTATTCGATCCAGTCGTCCAGATCTTTTTGTAGCTCTGCCATAGTTGCGTACAATTTTTTGCGAAACGTGATTTGATAGAACTCGTTGAGTATCGTTTTATGACAACGTTCACAGATACCATTGGTCTGTGGTGACATGGCTTTTGTTTTAGGGAACCTCTGATCAAGTCTGGGCGAAGCTCAGGTGTGATCCATCATGCCCAGCGTCTTTGTTGACAATCTGCGCAATAGCCCTGCTATACTATGCAGTTTACGCCTCGAATCTGAACATAATGAACCGCATCTGAGCTTCGCCCAGACTTGATCAGAGGCTCCCTGGAGGAAATGCAGGAATGTTAAAAGGTGCTTTCACAGATCAGGTAAGGGCTAGAAGAACGTTTGCTATCATCTCCCACCCGGATGCCGGGAAAACCACGCTGACCGAGCAATTGCTGTTGGCGAGCGGTGCGATTCAGCTCGCCGGAGTGGTTAAAGGGCGCAAGAACCTGCGCCATGCTACGTCCGATTGGCTGGCCATTGAGCAGGCGCGCGGCATATCGGTCAGTTCGTCGGTCATGCAGATTGAACATGGTGGCTGTGTGCTTAATCTGCTCGATACTCCAGGGCACGAGGATTTTTCCGAGGATACTTATCGCACGCTGACGGCAGTCGATTCCGTTCTGATGGTCATTGATGTCGCCAAGGGGGTGGAAGAGCGCACGCGCAAACTGATGGAAGTCTGCCGGCCGCGCAAGGTTCCGGTCATCACGTTTATAAACAAGCTTGATCGCCACGGGATCGGCCCGATTGAACTGTTGGATGGAATCGAAGCCGAGCTCGGGCTTGCCTGTACCCCGATGACCTGGCCCATAGGTATGGGACGTGAATTCTCCGGGCTTTATGAAATTGAAAGTGCAAAAGTGCATTTATTCGGCGAGAAAGGGCAGTCCGAGACCATCGGTGGGCTGGATGATCCCGAACTTGCCCGGCGCGTTAATCCAGCCATCCTGGATACTGTGGGCGAGCAGGTGGAGTTGGTGCGCGATGCCGGCTTCCCCTGGGATGAAGAAAGTTATCGATTGGGAGAACTATCGCCCGTCTATTTCGGTTCCGCGTTGCATCATCGTGGCGTGCGTGAAATGCTTGATGGTTTTGTGCGCATGGCGCCCGCTCCTTTGCCGCATCAGACGGAAGAGCGCAGCGTGGATCCCTATGAATCTGCGTTTACCGGCTTCGTATTCAAAATACAGGCCAATATGGATCCGGGGCACCGGGATCGCATAGCATTCGTGCGTATCTGTTCGGGGCAATACCAGCCAGGCATGCGCATGCGTCATGTGCGCCTCAACCGCGATATGAAGATCAACAACGCCCTGACTTTTATGGCGGCAAGCCGCGAACGGGTCGATCATGCGGTTTCCGGAGATATTATCGGTTTGCCCAATCATGGCAATATGGTGATTGGTGATACTTTGACCGAAGGGGAACGCCTGTTTTTTACCGGCATTCCCAACTTCGCCCCCGAACTTTTTCGCCGCGTTATCCCGTCCGATCCGATGCGCACCAAAGCCATGCACAAGGGTCTGCAGCAATTGAGTGAGGAAGGGGCATTGCAGTGGTTTCGCAAACTTGTGGGATCTGATCTGATTCTCGGCGCCGTGGGCCCTCTGCAATTTGAAGTCGCCGCGCACCGTCTTGAGAGTGAATATGGTGCCGCCTGTAAATTCGAGGGTTACGCTGTTGCTACCGCTCGCTGGATTGGTTGCGACGATGCTAAAGAACTGGAGCGGTTCGAGCAACGCATGGCAGAATACCTTGCTATGGATCATGCGGGCTCCCTGGTTTATCTGGCGCCGAACAAAGTGCATCTTGCCTTGAGTGAAGAACGCTGGCCGGAGGTGCATTTTTCCGCTACGTGCGAATATCGCCATGCATGAGTGTGCCAGGCTTTACTAGGGAACCTCTTGGATCTCCCACAGCGGCATAGTGTTTAGCTAACCACTGTCGCGCAGTTGATCAGGCTGAGGAACCTCCAAGGCCTTGAGCCCGTTATTCAGATCAGCCGATCAACTGATTTCTTTCGAAACCGGATGGTATCCAGGTTCCCTGTAAAGGTGAGGCTGAATGTACAAGAGGAGTTGAAGGAATGAAACAGGCAACGGTTTATTTTGGTATTGATGTAAGTAAGGCCAGGCTGGATCTGTGTTGATTGCGGGATCAAGACAAGGGCAAGGTGAAAACTAATCTGAACATAATGAACCACAGCTGAGCTTCGTCCAGACTTGATCAGAGATTCCTTAATCGGAAATCTGGAGTATTGCATGAAAAAAACATCGACAGACGCTGCTGATACTATCCATCATGATGACCGTATGGAAACCCGGTTGCTGCATGTGGAGCGTCATCCCGAAGAAAATTTCGGCATCGTCAATCCGCCGCTTTATCGCGCTTCCACCGTGGTGTTTCCTTCGCTGGCCGCGCTTAGATACGCAAATGCCCATCCTTATGAAGGCATTTATTATGGTCGCCACGGAACGCCGACCACCATGGCTTTCGAAAACGCCATGGCGGAGCTCGAAGGTGCCGATGGAGCGGTAGTGACATCATCAGGGCTGGCGGCCATTGTTATCAGTCTGCTTGCGTTTACTCGGCAAGGCGATCATGTGCTGATTGCGGATAATGTTTATGGTCCAACGCGCCATTTTGCGCACCAGTTTTTAGAGCGTTTCGGGGTCGGAGTCCATTTTTTTGATTCCACAGGCAATGATCAGCTATCAGCTTTGCTGACAGCGCAAACCCGGGTGGTCTTTCTCGAGTCTCCCGGGTCGCTGACTTTTGAAATGAGCGATATGTCTGCATTGGCAGCCACGGTGCATCAGCGCAGCAGTGCGCGGGTATTGGTCGATAATACCTGGGCCACGCCGGTTTATTTTCGTCCTTTAGCGCACGGCGCCGATGTATGTATTCATGCCGCCACCAAATACATTACCGGGCACTCCGATGCCATGCTCGGGGTGGTCAGCGCCTGCGGCGATGACTATCTCGCCATCAAGCGCAGTACTGCTTTGATCGGCAATTGCCCCGGGGCGGAGGAATGTCAGCTGGGATTACGCGGATTGCGTACCCTGGGCATTCGGCTGGAACGTCATTATGCCTCTGCTCGGAAGATCGCCGACTGGCTGTGGCAGCAGGAAGCGGTAGCGCGGGTATTGTATCCCCCTCATCCCCGTGATACGGGGCATCAACGATGGAAAAGAGATTTCAGCGGCGGATCAGGACTTCTGGGCATTGCATTGAAAGCCGTTCCCCAGGCCCAGGTCGATGCTTTTGTGGAAAGCCTGCGCTTGTTCGGCATCGGTTACAGTTGGGGCGGCTATGAAAGTCTGGTGTTGCCGGTGGATCCGGCGGCGCTGCGTACAGCGACTCCGTGGCTGGATGATGCCGCACCGTTGGTGCGACTCCATATAGGGCTCGACCATCCCGATGATCTGATCGCTGATCTGGATCGCGCCATGACGCATCTGCGTCGGTGAAGACGCGGTTCAACTGGTTGGTGTAATCGAAATTGCTACGGAACTTGATCTGGTGCAGGTTTTTGGGATGCGAAAAAGGACAGCATTGTCTGATTGCGCCGAGGCCAGCGCAAGTGTCCGCCCGATAGCTCGCAATAACGCACCGGGGACGAACAATCCTGATAGCGCAGACAACTCTGAGCATCGACTATGGGCTCTCCGGTGCAATGGTTGCAGCGGGCCCACCAGCGCGACGTTTGGGCGCCGAAATCAGGAAAAAGGCGATCCCCTTTGTTGTGGAATACCATGACCGGAACGGGTTGCGGGCAAGCGTATGCCTCCAGATCCTCGCCTGAAATTCCGGCGGAGCTCGGGGCAATGGCGGCGGGATGCAGCGGCGATTCGGCCATGAAAGCCAGCGCCATGGATACGGTTCCTCCATCGCTGTGTCCGCTTAGGTAGACGCGATTCCTGTCAATGCACCATCGGTGCGAAATCTTTTCGGGCAGGCGCCCCAACTCGGCGATGCTGTCGGTATTTAAGGGGATGCTTTCGGCATAGGCGACAATAAAACCCAAAGCGGTTGCCTGGTGGGTCAACCCGGTGAATTGTTCCACCATTCTGGAGCCAATGCCGCTCGGCGCATAAACCATCAGCAGTGGATGAGGGTAGGTAGGTTCATAATTAAGCGGCGTTCGTATCACCGCCGGCAAGGCGTTCTGGTTTTGTGTATCCTGAACGGCCGTCCCGCTGCATGCGGATGTCCAGTCCAAAGGATAGGCGTAGGAAGCGCTTTGCAGTGCTTTTCCCCAATAGGGCCGTGGAATGGTGCGAATCCCCATCCAGCCAACAAAAATTACGGCAGTGACGAGCGCAATCTGGAACAGACGAAAGATCACTCTCAATTGGCGGGCGGTCATTCCGTGTAAATCCCAAGCAAACAGGGCAGTAATCTGGTTTTAAGCGAGTGGTTCACATGGCAAGCTCATGGCGATGGTAGTAATCCCGGATGGTCTCGACGTTTTCCTTCGAGCCCATCACCACGGATACCCGCTGATGCAGGCTTTCGGGCTTGATTTCAAGCGTACGCTGTGTGTTAGAAATGCTGGCGCCACCAGCCTGCTCAACGAGAAAACCCATGGGATTGGCTTCATAGAGCAATCGAATCTTGCCGGCTCTGGACGAGCGGGTATCGCGCGGGTACATAAAGACGCCGCCGCGCATCAGAGTTCGATGGACATCTGCAACCATTGCGCCGACCCAGCGCATGTTGAAGCGGTGACCGAAAGGACCTTCTTCACCCGCCACGCAATCATCGATATACTGGCGGATAGCCGATTCCCAGCCAGCGGCATGGGCGGCATTGATCGAATAATCATAACTGTGGGAAGGAATACGCAATTTGGGATGAGTCAAAACGAATTCACCGATACCGGGGTCGAGGGTAAAACCATCAACACCGACGCCAGTACTCAGAACCATCATGGTCGAGGATCCATACAGGCAATAACCGGCGCATACTTGCTGGATCCCGGATTGCAGAAAATGTTCGAGTTGGGCTTCTTCCACGCCAGCGGGAAGGCGGAGAATGGAAAAAATAGTGCCGATCGGCATATTGACGTCGATATTGGTGGAACCATCGAGCGGGTCGAACAGCACCATATAAGGCCCTTTGGGATATTCGGCTGGTACGGGGCATATATTTTCCATTTCTTCGGACGCCATAGCGGCGATATGCCCGTCCCACTGCATGGATTTTATCAGCACTTCATTGGAGATAATGTCAAGTTTGGTCTGGGTCTCGCTCTGGACATTGATGGTGCCGGCACTGCCCAAAATGTTGACCAGTTGCCCCCGGTTCACATCATGCGAAATGCGTTTGCAGGCGCGCGCGATATCGTTAAGCAAAGCTGAGAACTGACCCGTAGCTTTCAAAGCGCGTTGCTGTTCGATGATGACCTGGGTCAAAGATTTGGGCAATTTCATGAACCTGAAAGTCCTTGGTTTTTTTGTAATCTGGTAGCAGATGTTCCGTCTTTCTTTATGAAAGTATAATATAAAAAGCCATGATCTGAAAAATTGCCGCCGACAGATGATTCTTCATTGATCAAAATGACGAAGTTTTAAACTCTTGGAAAATCAATGGAATAGTACCGATGGAACAGCAATATCTTGCGCTCAATCGTTTGGATCGGCTCTTGGGGCGTGCGGGGTGGATCGATCAAGCCACAGCCATGCAGCCTTACCTGAATGAAAGGCGCGGCCATTTTCACGGTGAAGTGATGGGCGTGGCGCGCCCTCGGGATTCCGGGCAACTGGTTGATATCGTGACTGTGGCGGGCGAGTATGGTTTGGGGGTCATAGCCCAGGGCGGGAATACCGGCTTATGCGGCGGGGCGGCGCCGAGCGGGATGAAACCTGAAATCATCGTCAGCCTCGAGCGCATGAACCGTATACTGGCCAGTGAGCCGCTCGACGATGTGATTGTCGCCGAAGCCGGTTGTACTCTGGCTCAAGTACAGCAGGCGGCTGAGCGTATTGGTCGGTGTTTCCCGATCACCTATGCCGTACGCGAAGAATGTACGATTGGCGGTAATATTGCCACCAATGCTGGCGGCATGAACACCATACGTTATGGCAATACCCGGCGCTGGGTGCTCGGTCTTGAAGTAGTTCTGGCAGATGGAAGCCTGTGGAACAATCTGAAATATCTGCATAAGGACAACAGCAATTATGCTTTGCAGGAATTGTTCATCGGCACTGAAGGTACGCTCGGAATTGTAACCAAGGCAGCGTTGCGCCTTGCGGCAAAACCGGGGCGCGTTTATACTGCGATGTTGGCGGTGCCAGATATCGGTGCGGCGGTGAAAGGCTTATGCCATTTGCGCCGGGTAAGCGGAGACAGGATCATTACTTGCGAACTCCTGTCCCGCGCTTGCGTCGAGATTGTGCGACGCCATATGCCCGATGCGGTGATGCCTTTATGGATGGATGCTCCGTGGTATCTGCTTCTGGAAATCGAGACAGGTCGGGATGAGACTATTCTGGATGAATGCCTGGCAAGCGGCATCGAGAGCCGATGGTTGCTGGACTGGAAAAAAGGCGGCGACGATGAAATCCGGCGCCAATGGTGGAAGATTCGCAATTCCATTCCATCGATTCAAAAAATGGAAGGAGCCAGCATCAAGCACGATCTATCCGTTCCCATATCGCGTATGGATCAGTTGGTTACTCAGGGCTGTACGGCAATGAAGGCTATCTGTCCCGATGTGCGGCCGATGATTTTTGGTCATCTCGGTGATGGCAACCTGCATTTTAATTTGAGTCAGCCGCCTGATATGGCGCCGGAGCGTTTCCTTTCCATGTGGGATGAGTGCAGCGAACGCATGCATGATCTGGTAATGATGCTGGGAGGATCGATCGCGGCTGAGCATGGCATCGGGCAACTCAAGCGCAGGGAACTGCAACGTACCCAGTCACCACTGACCCTGCGACTTATGCGCGCGGTCAAAAACGCTTTGGATCCCGAAGACATATTGAACCCCGGCAAGGTGGTGCCACCTGCACCGGGGCAAGCTGTGCGTTCGGTGTCGTCTTTGATCGGAGTGGATGGCGCAAGCGAGAATCAGGGAGAAACGGATGGATCAAAATAATTCCTTGGAACCAATGGTGAATCTGGATTTTCCGCCTGAACGGCTCACCGAGCCGCCAGCCGAGATGCAGGCTATGCTGGAATGGGCGCTTGACGAAGCGCGCAAACGTGGGGTCAGCAGTGCCGAAGCAGGCGCCCATTTCGGTACCGGGATCGAAGTTTCAGTGCGACTGGGGAAGATCGAATCCATTGAACATGCCCGTGATCGGGGTTTGGCGCTGACCGTTTATCTGGGGCAACGCTGCGGTTCGGCGAGCACGGCTGATTTTAGCCGCGCCGCTATCACCAGGGCGCTCGACGCTGCCTGCACTATCGCCAGTTATACCATGGAAGATCCGTGGTCGGGTTTGGCGGATCCCCGTTTCCTTGCCCATGACTTCCCGGATCTGGATCTGGATCATCCCCAGGACATTACAGTAGAGCGCCTGGTGGAAGTGGCGCAACGCTGTGAACAAAGTGCCATGGAAGTGGATGAGCGGATTTTCAATTCTGAAGGCGCGAGTTGTAGTTACAATCGTGGCATCCATCTTTATGCCAATACCAATGCTTTCATGGGGCTTTCCTGTGGTACCCGCTATAGTTGCGGCGTGAGCGTGCTGGGGCGAGATGAACATGGCATGCAGCGTGACGCCTGGTTTGATGTCGCACGCAAGTTCGCTGATTTGACCGAGGCGGAACAAATGGGGGTGATCGCGGCCAGGCGCACTTTGCAAAAGCTGGGCGGACATCGGATCCCAACCCAGCGCAGCCCCATTATTCTGGAAGCGCCGATCGCTTCCTCCCTGTTTCGCGCCTTGACGGGCGCCGCCAATGGCAATCGCATTTACCGCCACAGTTCCTTTCTCGAAGGCCAGGTTGGGCAGCCTGTATTTCCTGAATGGCTGCAGATCAGGGAATATCCTCATTTGAAACGGGCGCTGGGCAGCGCTGTGTTCGATGCTGAAGGCGTTGCGACAAAAGAGCAGTCGCTGATTGAGAGCGGGAGGTTGAGCCGTTATGTGCTGGATAGCTATGCAGCTCGCAGGCTTGGCCTCGAAACCACCGGAAATGCCGGCGGGGTGCACAACTTGACCGTTGAATCCAATGCCGGGGAGATTGATGAACTGTTGCTAAAAATGGATCGCGGCTTGCTGGTGACCGAACTTATGGGTCATGGCACCGACTTGACCAGCGGCGATTATTCCCATGGCGCTACCGGGTTCTGGGTAGAAAACGGTCAAATCGTTCATCCGGTGGAAGAAGTGACCATCGCTGGGAATCTGCGCGATATGTTCAAGCATATCGTTGCCATTGGCAATGACGTGGATCTGCGCCATAACATTCGTAGCGGATCGGTTTTGCTCGAAGGGATGACCATCGCTGGGGCGTGATTTTTCAGGCGCGTACATGGTATCCAGTGACCAGGGAGGCTCTAAAATCTGGAATGGATATCGATTTCAATCAAGCCATTCTCTACGCGTAGAGCGATGCGTTTGAGCCGATCTCCGGCGCATGGGCCGTAGATACAATAACCATCCTCCAAACGGAACTGGGCAAAATGCATGGCGCATTGAATGGTGCGTTGATCCAGACTCAAAACATCATTATGGTTATCATCGAGCGGGATGAGTGCGTGGGGGCAACGATTGATGTAAGCTGCCAGGATCTGGTGATCACGAACAATGATGACCGATGGCGGCGTATCACGACGAACCACGATGCTGCCGGGGTTCTTGAGTTGGTCCAGATGTGCCACATGCTGCCAGGAGCGGGAATCATTATGCCCCTGTTCGTGAATGTCCATGGCTTCCTCATGATTGTCAGGTTTGCGATTTGTCAGGAACAGGTATCAGATCCCAAGCCATGATGGGTTTCAGTGCGCATAAGTGATATGAGATAAGAATGGTCTCGTTGCAGTTTTATCCTGATAAGGAGCCACCATCACCTTCGCCCGGAATTAATCAGAGGTTCCTTAAAAAATATGCCCAGACCCTATGCGACCGACTCTCGAAGAGATACATGGATCGGCCGATATTATAACACCAGGTCCGGGTAATCTATCATCGCAGTGTGCGCCATCGCTCGCTACAAAGATAGAGATTGATAAAACGCGCGTAAGGATAGGTCCATGCTCTGCAATGTGCCGCGATCTCGCATGATTTTTCTATAATTTACAGGTCGATGCCTGTTTCAAGGAGTTCCAATGTCGCAGGCAGCCGGGATACTGCAGGAAAGCCATGCGCTTTTGCGGCTGAATTCGGCCCATAGGAGTTTGGCGCTGGAACTGGATCCGCTATTATCCGAAGTTCTGATCACATGGGATCGTGACAGGAGCTTGCTGAAAAATGCCGCGCTCGGGGTGTTTTCGGATGACAAGCAACCATGGACGGAAAAGCTGGTTCGGATTTTCCAGCACTGGCGCAATGGCGCGGCGCCAAGCATTGCAGCACTTATGAGCCATGCGATGGCGGCATTGCAGTTGTCATGGGAACATCAAAATACGCGCGCCGCTTTGTTGTGCGCGCTTCTGGCCCAAACGTCGCATCCCTATCCCTATCACAATCACCATCATTGTCGGGAAGTGGTAGTGTTCACCTGGTTGCTGCTTGATGCGCATCAGCAGGCCAGCTTGCGGGATCGCCGAGCCTTTCCACCTTTTACACCCGCGCAAATGGCTACTTTGCTGCTCGCGGCAGCTATTCATGACATGGATCATGATGGAATCGACAATACCGTTGACAATATCCACACGCCTTTTCGGCTGGAAGATCGTGCCTTTCTCCGCGCGCAGCCGATCATGCAGGCCATGAATATGGCGCCGCAAGCACAGAGTCAAATTCAGTGCCTGTTGCGGTGCACGGATGTCAGCGCGCCGCCCAGATCCATATCGCCGAGGGGATATTTGCGGAATGTCGTCAATTTTCGTGCTATAAATCCGGATCAACCCTACCAGGGAACTTTGCCTGACGTGCTGGAAGGGCTGAGAAACGATTTCTGGCTGACGCGCATGGCGGCCATACTGGGTGATGCGGATCTGTGTCCTTCATCCTCCACCACCTATGAATACGCTCTGTTTATGAGCGGGCAGGTGGAAATGGAGCATCTGGGGGAAATTCGTAATCCAGAGGCGACATTGAGATATTTTATCAGGCAAATCTTGCGCGAACAATTTCTGTCGCCAGCAACGGAGCGCTGTTGCAATCGGGCGCTCGCAGCCATTATTTCAAAGCTCTGAACGCACAGGAAACAGGGTCTACGGGATTAAGGGACCTCTGATCAAGTCCGGGCGCAGCTCAGGCGTGGTTCATTATGTTCAGATTCGAGACGACAATCGCGCGGGTTAGCAGGGCTATTACGGAGATTGTTAACAAAGAAGCTGGATATAAGGGCCGCAAGAACCGAATTCATGACTTAATCAGAGGTTCCTTAACACGATTCTGCCATGCGCCGGACCCCGCATGACTTTCTTTTGTGCCTGCGCCGCTTGTTCCATGGGAAATGTTTCGGCAATCACAGGTTTGAAAGGTGTCTGCTCAAAAAAAGAGCGCAGTTTCTCCTGAACATCCAGCATTGCCGATAATGGCATGTGCAGGAGCATGATACCTCGGATATCGGCATTGTTTTGCATCAAAGCGCGAGGATCAATGGCAGCGCTCTGTCTGCTTCCCACGACCATCACCCGCCCCGAGCGTGACAAAAGTTCAAGATCCATTGCCAGATTTTGCCCGGCGAGCATTTCAACGATAAGATCGACTCCTCTGCCTTGAGTATATTCCATGATGGCATCGGTATCCTGATGGTTTGTTGCCAGGGCTGCGCCTTGTGCCTGGATCAGTTCACGGCCCTCATGGGTTCTGGCGGTGCCGATAACATTCAGGCCAGCGTGGCTGGCTAACTGGGTAGCGGCCAGACCTACGCCACCACTGGCGCCATGAATCAGCACAGTTTCTCCAGACTTTGCATTGCCCCGGCCAAAAAGGGCGAGATGCGCTGTGGTGTAACTGACGAAGATACAGGCGCCTTGCTCAAAAGAAACCCCATGCGGTAAAGGGACGGTTTGGTAGGCGGTGACCAGCGCTGCTTCGGCGTAGGTGCCGGTCAAGCTTCCGAGGCAGTAAACGGCCTGACCGGGTTTGACATGGCTTACTTCCGGGCCAACGGCCTCAACGACCCCGGCGCCTTCCATCCCGGGCGTAAATGGAAATTCGGCGCTGTAGCCATAAATGCCTTCACGCTGGTAAATATCGGCAGGATTGACCGCTGTGGCTTTGATACGTACCAGAATTTCGCCAGGGCCGGGCCTTGGTTCCGGCTGCTGTTGCAGTTGCAGAACTTCGGGGCCACCATGACGGTCAATACGAATGGCTTTCATCTCAATGTTTCCTTTTTATTGGTCACAGAATAGTATGAGCTATGAACGGCGTGGTGCGAATTAAAAGTGCAATCGAGCCGATTCCAGGCAGTGGGATGATGTCGGTCAGGAATGCTTGCAACCCTGCCCTGTGTATCACGGTATGCTCACGGGTTGATTGATATTATAATCGCAAATCGGCTTTCACTATGCTGTATTCTTGCTGCGTCACGCAGCTTAACATAGCAAACAAAGCGCACCGTGTGAATGTTGCTGCGCAGCCTTCGGGATATGAGGCGATTCAACAGTGCCTCGCCCAGGCTTAATGTTATCGCTTGCTTGTTGCCTGAAAGTAGCGCACAGGCGTAAAATGCCTGGTCAATCAGGTATCAGCATAATTGTGATACACAAGGCTTCACAAAACTTGTGCTTGGCTCGATCACCTTCCAGTATAACTCTGGCATATAATCAAAGCAGGATGTGCGAAAATAGCATGATCGTTGCGTCAACCTTGCAGCCATCTCATCGGGAAGGATGCTGCGGTGATTGCACATGGTTTAAATACATAATAGAATAAAAAGTTGAGATTGTTATTCTAAATGGAACTATAAGAAAAATGATGAGGTCAACCGACAGTGCCATGAATTGGACTTTTCCATTTGAGGAATTGCAGAGAGCAGACGGATTGCAACGCCTGGATGAGGCTTTCGCGGCCTTTCTTGGAGGCCAGGATCCGGATTGCTTACGGGAGCTTGGAGATTTTCGGAATTCAGCGCAACCCATTGAAAAAGAAGAGATCAGTGATTTCCTATTAAAGCTGGCGCCATGGGTTGAGCAGTTTATCGCAGATGTGTTTGATATCAAGCCTGAGATGGAAAGCCAAAGGCTGACGATTCTTTCTCATGACCCGGTCATGGCATACAAACAGGAATTTGTTTTGAATCGCGCTCGACGTTATAAAGGCGATATCGATCAAACATTTTCCGAACTCAACCAATGGCTTGATGGCATGATTGGGGCTGCCGATCATCAGGACCGTGAACTGGCGGTTGCTCGTCTGGCTGTCCAATGCCTGGAAAATGCAAGCGGGCATGGAGATGTCATCGAAAAATTGACCCACTGGACCGCTCTGGCTCTGCGCACAGCCGATGGCGCCCACTGTGTGCGCCATTGGGCGGCTTTTGATATGCCACACAAGCTGGATCCCATGAACCTGGTTCCAGTTGAAACCATCCATGAGCATCAGATCGATAAGCGCCGTTCGCCAGTACAAACCTGGCGCAAGCGAGACGGATTCAAACTTACAGACGGGCGCATGAATGCGCGCGAAGTCCAGGGTCAGGTGCATTACTGCGTTTATTGCCACGATCATGGCGGTGATTTTTGTTCCAGGGGGTTCCCGGAGAAGAAAAAAAGGCCTGAACTTGGCTTCAAGGTGAATCCTCTGGGTGTGCTTCTCACCGGGTGCCCTCTTGATGAGCGCATTTCGGAGATGAACGTGCTGCGACGTGAAGGGCGAAATATTGCCGCCCTGGCCATGATTATGGCGGATAATCCCATGGTTCCCGCCACCGGTCATCGTATCTGCAATGATTGTATGAAAAGCTGCATCTATCAGAAACAGGATCCGGTTAATATCCCTGAAATTGAAACCCGAATTCTGACCGATGTGCTGGCATTGCCCTGGGGTGTGGAAATCTATCATCTGCTGGCGCGCTGGAATCCCTTGCGTGCCCGGCAGTTTCGGCTTCAACCATGGAATGGGCGCAAGGTTCTGGTGGCAGGGATGGGGCCGGCAGGCTTTTCCATGGCACATCATTTGACCATGGAAGGTTGCGCCGTTCTCGGGATTGACGGTCTCAAGATTGAGCCGTTGCCGGATGACTGGCTGAATCGCCCTGTAAAAGACTGGAATGAGCTGGTGGAATCCCTGGATGAACGCATCAACTGGGGCTTTGGCGGTGTCGCTGAATACGGTATTACGGTGCGCTGGGATAAAAACTTCCTCAAGCTGGTTTATTTGACGCTGGCGCGACGCCAGACTTTTGACGTTTATGGTGGTATAAGGCTCGGCGGCACCCTCACCCTTGAGGATGCCTGGGATCTGGGTTTTGACCATATCTGTTACGCTACCGGCGCGGGGCTTCCCCGTGTTTTGCATATCGACCACAGTATGGCTCGTGGCATGCGTCAGGCCAGTGATTTTCTGATGGCGTTGCAGTCTACAGGCGCTGCCAAAGCGGATTCGCTCAGTTCCCTGCAAGTTCAGTTGCCGGCGCTGGTCATAGGCGGCGGTTTGACAGCGGTGGATACCGCAACCGAAGTTCAGGCTTATTATGTCTGCCAGGTGGAAGAAACATTGAGCCAATGGGAAGATCTTTGCGCTCGGGAAGACGAAGCTTTATGGAAAGCTCGATTGAGCGAAGAAGATCACGCCATTTTGGATCGCTGGCTCGAACATGGACGTGAGGTGCGTTTTGAACGTCGCCGGGCTCAGGAATCCGGGCAAGCGCCTGATTTTATTCCATTGCTCAATCGCTGGGGCGGTGTGACATTGGTCTACCGGCGCGGGATGGCGGATTCACCCGCTTATGTGCGCAATCACGAGGAATTAACCAAAGCCATGGAGGAAGGTCTGCACTACGTGGAAGGGCATGATCCCATCGGAGTCGAGGTCGATTCATACCAACATGTCCAGGGCATGATTTTTCGCCGCATGCAGCGGGTGCAAGGGCGCTGGTTGGCCACAAACGGAGAAACGATCCTTCCGGCGCGATCGATTTTCGTTGCCGCGGGCACGGTTCCTAATACCATCTATGAGCGTGAACATCCGGGGAGCATACGTCTTGATGGTCGGCATTTCGCTCCACACATGCAATTTCAGGGAAAACTGCATCCGGTGGATGTGGCGGATCACTGCAAAAGTCTTGAGGTCGGCGCACTCACCTCTTATGATCGTGACCGGCACCGGGTTAGTTTCCTGGGTGATGCGCATCCGGTTTATGCCGGCAGTGTCGTAAAAGCCATTGCCTCCGCTAAAAGATGTTACCCGCAGGTTCTCGAAAGTCTGGAGCTATTGGATCCGCCAAAATCCTCTGAGACTGTGGCGCTGGAGCATTTTTTCACGCGCATGCGTGACGCTTTTGGCGCGACGATCCATGCTGTACGCGCCACTGGCGCGGCGGTTGAGTTGTTGGTCAAAGCGCCACTGACAGCAAAAAGTTTTCGCTCGGGACAGTTTTTCCGCATGCAATCCTATGAAACGGGCAGGCGTCTGATCGAAGGGTCGAAAATGATGATTCCACCGATGACAGTCAGCGGTGCCGGTATCCGGGACGATCTGGTTCGTTTGCTGATTCTGCAGTGGAAACCGGCGTCAAAGCTGGCAGGTCGTTTTCAACCCGGTGATCCGCTGGTGCTTATGGGTCCTACCGGAGAAGCGACAGAAATCCCCGAAGAAGAAACCGTTATGGTTATCGCCGCAAGCTGGGGCGCTGCAGCAATGCTGGATCTGGGCGTTACGCTGAAGACATCCGGCAACCGGGTACTATTACTCATGCTCGGTGTCTCGGGTCCTGCAGCAATGTGGCAAGATGAACTGGAAAGCGCCAGTGACCAGATTGTATGGTCTTGTGTTGCGGAAAAGCTGGTGCAACCACAAAGAGTTCAGGATATCAGCCTCGTGGAGCCAGATATCGTCAAACTGCTGCAAACCTATGATGCCATGAGCGGCAACCAGAAACTGATTCCGCTGAACCGGGTCAACCGCATCCTCATCATGGCCGGGACCGGATTGATGGAGGTGATGCATCGGGAGTTGAGCGGTGGGCTTCTGATGAACTTGTTTGATCCACAGGTCAAAGCGCTCGGGACTGCAGCCAGTCCGATGCAATGTATGCTCAAGGGAGTATGTGCACAATGTCTGCACTGGCAGATAGACCCGCAGACTGGCGAAAGAACGCAGGCTGTTTTTTCGTGCGCCCACCAGGAACAACCCATTGCCTGGATCGATTTCGAAAATCTGGCGGCGCGTCAGCAGCAGAATCGTTTGGCGGAACAGCTTCGAAGCTGGTGGTTTCAGCCGCGCTTATAAATTGCTTCGGGATGAACCACCAGTCTGCTTGACATCAGAGGCCTCGATAGGCAAAAGGGAGTTGCGCCTGCTCCTGATTCCGGTAACGGTCGCGCAGATGGCGTTGTCGGCTGTCCAGATTCTGCCAGCGGCCGTTGATCATCACAGCATGGGCATACGTACTTAATTCCAGCGGATCTCCATTCCAGATCACAAAAGTCGCGGGAGCGTTTGAACGAAGATTGATGATGGAGCCCTGGTATTTCCAGATGCGGGCCGGTTCTGTGGTAATGGCGCGCAAAGCGCTGATCCACGGCAATCCATGGGCAACGGCGATACCCGCGCTCTGGCGCAGGCCAAGCGCGGCATTGCCGTTTGAGCCCCAGCCCATGAGTTCCTTTGCGCCGCAGGCGGTGAAGGAAAAAATTACCCCGGCCTGATGCAAAAGGGTGGCTTGATCCTCGCGTACATTTCTGGTTTCAAAGGAGGTGGGCAAATTATTACAGGGGTCAATGACTACCGGGGTATGGGTGGAAGCCAGTCGATCCGCGACCTTCCAGGCTTCGCTGGCGCCGATGATCACGATATCAAGTTGATATCTATCAGCCAGATCGAGAGAGGCAAGAATGTCCGGCGCCCTGTGTGCCACGATACCAAGGGGTATTGTATGATCCAGTACAGGCTGCAGGGCCTCGAGGTGTTGCCGGGAGAGATGATAGTCATAGCGCTGTCCGCGCAGGTAATCTGCCCGATTGGAACGATAATCAAGCGCTTCATTAAACGCCTGCTCGAACGCCAGCATGACCGCAGCCCTCGATCCCCCTACCAGGTGGGATGCTTGTGCATCGAAATGGGCGATTATGGCGGCGCGGGGCTGCACTAAGCCATCGAGGGTGTCGCGGGCATCGATAATGCTCGCCTGCCCCGAGAAAACAGAAGCGCCCAAAGCAGGCGCCACCATGATATTAACCAGTCCATTGGCGCGATTGAGGATAATTTCCTCATCTGAAAAGTCGATGACGGAAGCCACGTGAAACGCTGGACCAGACCACAAGGCATGGGTGCTTTTTTCGTCGTTGATCTCCTCCACCTGATCAATGGCGGAAAGTCCCAGCGAACTGAAGGGTTGAAACAGCCCTGGGCTAATGACCTGGCCATCGGCGCGAATGATCCGCGCATCAGCAGGAATCGCAACGCTGGCGCCGAGCTCCGAGATCTTTCCATTGCGGATGACCATGGTGGCTCCGCGCAGCGTGCCCGATTTTGTCATCGTATGGATCGTTGCTCCGGTAATGGCGATCACGCCTTGATTCTGAGCGTGTGTGACTGAGAATACAGCTGTGGTAATCAGGCACAGGGTAAGTAAAACAGCGCGCATCATTGGAACGCTCCCCGCGCCTCGACACCGACCATAAAATCGGATACGGGCTGCCTTTTGGGGTCGTTGCGATCGAATACTCGAGCGCCATCGATAAAGACGGATTCCGGGCGGCTGTAGATGCTGAAAGGATCACCATCCCATATGACGATGTCTGCCATTTTCCCAAGTTCAAGGGTTCCGGTCTGCCGCTCGATACCGATCATCCGGGCGGGGTTGCGTGTGATCCACATAATCGCCTGGGCGGGGGGAATAGTAAGCCCCATGCGCGAGGCGGCACCCATGGCTTTGGCGGCTTCCTGATTCAGCCTCTGGATGAGTTGAGCTGAGTCGGAATGAACGATGGCGCAGGCTCCAGCTTCATGCACGAGGGCGATATTTTCTTCAATGCCATCATTGGCTTCAAGTTTGAAACCGCGCCAGTCCGGCCACATGGCGGCGCAGATACCATAGTGCCTGAGCATATCAGGAATTTTGTAGGCTTCCGTGGCGTGGTGAAATCCATCAATGTGGAAACCGAATTCTTCAGCCATAGCCATCATAATAGCCATTTCATCGGCCCGGTAGCAATGAATTTGTATCGTTATTTCCCCCTGAAGTGTCGCAGAAAGGGTTTCCAACAAGAGGCGTTTTGAGCCATCTATGGCGGCGCGTTCCTTCTCATTAAGGTTGAGATAATGCTTGGCGTCAAGAAAGGCGGCGCGCATTCCTGCGACATTTCCCATTCGCGTGCTGGGGAACCGCTGATTTTTACTGCCATGCCAGCGTTTCGGATTCTCTCCGCAGGCCATTTTTAATGCCTGGGGCGCGCCGGGAAATTTCATTTCGGCCACGCCGCGGGCAGGGACATTCTTCAGTACCACTCCACGTCCGCCTATGAGGTTGGCGGATCCGGGCAATACCAGCAGACTGGTGATACCACCTGCGAGCGCTGAGGTGAACTGGGGATCCTGGGGCCAGATTGAATGCTCGGCCCATACATTGGCAGTGTTGGGTGAGGTCAGTTCGTTGCCGTCTGCATGTGCTTCCACATAGGGCGCAGGATAATCACCGAGATGGGAATGGGCGTCGATCAAACCGGGGGTTATCCACTTCCCCCCCGCCTGGACAACGGTGGTATTTGCCGGGGTCGCGGGCAGTGTTTCACCGATGAAACGGATTCGCCCATGTTCCACCAAAATATGCCCTGTATTGATGATTTCGCCAGTGCCGGTGAGGATCGTGCCGTTGACGATCAAAATCGGCATGGAAGGCAAAGGATGATAGCGCGAAGCGTAGGCCGAATCGGGGTCGGCAGGATTTTTAGCGGAAATGGTGGCGCGATCCTGTATTGAAACGGCACGGGTTCCCTTATTCACCCCGGGAGCGGGAATCTGCGTTCCACTATCGTTGTTTCTGCCGGCACAGGCCGCCAGCCATAGGCTTAAACCAACAGCCATCAATAAGAACAGACGCTGATATTTATTCTTTCCCATAAGCGCGGCAATCCCTGATTGTTATTGCTACTGGATCAATTAAGAGGTTGTTGCTTCACACCCCATGAATTGGCGCTAACATCGCCCGTAACCTTCTCGCAAGGTTGTTTTGTGCTTATCAGGTGGTTTGATATTCTTCCGTATAGCTCTATAATTTTTCTGCAGTCCATTGTCGCAGAATTGCGTTGAATTTGTCGATACCCGAGCCATTGAGTGATGAAAACAGTTGAATATGTTGCAGGAATGGGTAATTCTCGATTTTATCTCTTGTCTGATGTAAAATTGCTGTAGCGCCGTTTCGGCTTAGCTTGTCACTTTTGGTCAGCAATAGTGCGCACGGTATTTCGTTTTCGCTCAGTTGGGCAAGAAAATCCTGATCAAGTGGCCCCAACGGATGGCGGGCATCTGATAACAGAACTACGCCGCGCAGACAACTACGATGAGACAGGTATGAACCAAGCAAACGCATCAGCGCTTGGTGCCTGGACTCTGGCATACGAGCGTAACCATAGCCGGGGAGATCGACCAGCCGGGTATCCGCGCCAAGTTCGAAAAAGTTGATTTGCTGGGTGCAGCCTGGGGTTCGCCCACATCGGGCAAGTTTTTTGTTGTTCATCAAGCGGTTGATAGCACTGGATTTCCCGGCATTGGATCGGCCGGCAAAGGCAATTTCACGGCCGGTATCGGCGGGAAAATGCCTGGAATGTTCGGCGCCACAAAGAAAACGGGCACAACCTTTCCACGATTCCGGGCTTGAACCGACGGCTGCAGCGTGGGAGTTCATGTCGAACTCCGATAGAAAGTAGCGCGATATGGGTTAATCGGTGTACAATCCTCAGAAAATTTGATTTTAAATTTACCATAGTATAAGGGTGTGAATAAATTGTGTGCAAGTGCTATCTGCCATGGATTCCTGTCACGGGGAAATAATGGAGCGGTGACGCGACGATGATGGAACCCGGCGTTTGATAAAGCTGCCACGGATTCCCTGAATCAACAATATTTTTGGAATTCGTTGAATGCCTTTGCGCGATGAGTCGTCAGCCAGTTGGTATAGAATTCTTATATATTCGAGGAGTAAGAACGAAGGTGACAAAAGTAAGGAAATTCCTATTTGCGGGACTGTTCACGATACTTTTTTTAGATGCCTACTCAGTCGTAAACGCGCAAAAACCGCTACAGAGAGGAGATGCGCAGGCAGGCAGTCAGAAAAGCGCGACTTGCGTGGCTTGTCACAGCTCGGATGGGAACAGTCTGAGTGGGCAATGGCCCAAACTTGCTGGGCAGAACGAGAAATATCTGTGGCAGCAACTCAGAGCGTTCAAGGACGGTAGTCGGCCAAATCCTGTTATGGCGGGTATGGTTCAGTCACTTAGTCCTCAGGATATGGCAGATTTGAGCGCTTTTTATGCTGAACAGACCATGTCCGGTGGAAAAGCGGATCCCGATCTGGCGGAACATGGGGCGATTATTTACCATGGTGGTGTACCAGACGACGATATCCCGGCCTGCATGGGGTGCCATGGCCCTGCCGGTGGGGGCAATGGTCCGGCAGCTTTCCCCCGATTGGCAGGACAACATGCGCAATATGTTGAGATGCGATTGAAAATTTATCGGGAAGGCGCTATGGTCAGTAATAATGCCGAAATCATGGATGACATTGCATACCGGATGTCTGACGGGCAGATCAAGGCAGTGGCTTCCTATATAGAAGGATTGCATCGTGTATCCAATAATTAAGTGCTTGCCCAACCTTGCTGTGGGCAAGATTTTATGGCTGGTAATATTTCTCATGGGGCTGGGCTTTCACCCTGTTTATGCGGATAGTGCGCCCACTTTCGAAGAAGGAACGCATTATCAGAAAATCAGAATGGCTCATCCCCCTGAGGATGCATCCCGGGTGCAGGTGAGCGAAGTATTCTGGTATGGATGCCCCCATTGCTATAAACTCGATCCTGCCGTGCAGGCATGGCGACAACAGATAGATAACGATCAAGTGGTGTTCGATCGGCTTCCAGCTACCATGAATCGGCAATGGAAAATTCATGCCCGCATTTACTATACTGCCGAATCCTTCGATATGGTGGAGCGTCTGCATCCCCTCATTTTCAGCGCTATTCATGAAAAAGGGCAGAAGTTGCTCAAGGAAAAGGAAATCGCCAGTTTCTTTGCGGCGCAGGGTGTGGAACGTGACCGCTTTGACGATACGTTTAATTCATTTGCCGTAGAGACGAAATTAACGCGTGCAACCCGGTTGTTGAGTGATTATGCTATCTGGAGCGTGCCCGTTATGGTGGTCAATGGTAAATACTGGACCTCACCTTCATTGGCAGGGAGCTACGATAATATGATGCTAGTGGTCAACTACCTCATTGACCAGGAATCTCAAGCCAGCGCTGGTCACTAATCAGCCTTTTATCCACAGGAAAATTGATCAGCGCTCCATTTGATAAGGTAACAGACGTTTGTAAACCGGGTAGTTTATAACCCTCCCCAGGCACGATACTTGCTTTGTGATGCTTGCCGTAAAGCTAAATCATAAACAATTTTGGGGAAGGAATTAAGCACATGTACAACTCTATCCAGTTTGGCTCATTGAGGGGAGCCATAGTATTCCGAATTCTGCTATGGTTTATCCCTTGGTTTTGGGTGCCATTGGCGTTATCATCAGATTTCAGCACTACCAATGTTCAGTATCTTTACGGTACAAATTATGCCGACGGCCTTGATGATGGGCTTGCCGCTCCGATCGACAAGGAAGAGCGTGCGGTATTAACGATTGAAAATGCTCTCCGGTGGCGCTATGGCGATGTTTTCTTCTTTGTGGATATCGAAGAGCCGGATTCGGAGGGTACGAAATTCCATGCTGAGCTTCAACCGCGCTTCAGTCTTGGACAAATCATCAGTGGCAGGCCATGGCAAGCGGGTATAGTCAAGGATGTATTCGTTGCTACTCAGATAGAATCGGGTAATGGTTTGCGCGTCTATCTTTATGGCGCGGGATTGTCTCTTGATATTCCCTATTTTTCCTTTTTTAACCTAAATATGTATGCGCGTGAAACCAGGCGGGATTTCGTTGCTGAAGATACGGATACCGGGGGGCAAATCACCATTGCCTGGAAGCTTCCCTTCACGATTTCCAGTATGGATCTGGTTTTTGAAGGGTTCGCCGATTATACCTTTTCCGAGAATGGCGGCAGCAACCCAAGGGAAGCCAATCTGCTCGCTGCCCCCCGCCTTTTGCTGGACATCGGCAATTTCTGGGACAAACCGGGGGTGATTCAGGCAGGTATCGAATATCAGATTTGGCGTAATAAATTCGGCATCAATGGTGTTGATGAAGATGTCGTGCAGGCCATGATTAAGTGGATCATCTGAGTTATGGCCTTTTAGCCAGGGAGACAGGTTTGCACTTGGCCCCAAGTGCAAACTAATCGCAGATTCAAGTCCGAAGTGCATTAGGATTTAAGCTGCAAGAGCAGCCATATGTTTTTCCATTAATTGTTAAACATCTTGAAATCCGTATGCTTTGGGAAATACTGACGAAGCAAACCTGTTAGGGAACCACAATCACCTTCCTCTAAAATTAATCAGACTAATATCAGAAAAATGTCGATGATTGCGTCAGCGCCTCTTGAATCAGAATTACAGCCAGGCTGGAAGTCCACTGATTGGGTTGCCTTTTTTTAGATCAATATTCAACCATAAGATCCTCATCCCGGACAATCATCTGACATGCCAGGCGCCAGGAAACAGGTAAATCATCTACAGCCATTCTTTCTATTTCTTCCTTGGAGATTTTCCCCATTTCCCGAAGTACTAATTGTTCTTTTTCGGTCAAGGGACCGCCCATGCGCCCTTTATCATCGAGTGAAGACACTTTAATCAGGCAGGTGCCGCATTCACCATCCTGACAATTGAAGTTGATGGGGATTTTGTTTTCCTTGGCGATTTTGAGCACGCTTTCAGTATGACTCCCGGCAACCGCATAGATGGTTTTATCTTTATATTCCGGGCTGGTGAAAGTAATGGTGGGCATTTTGAACGCTCCTGTTGAATATATATAAATAAATAATCTGAGTTCTCAGGCTGGACTCACCGTCACGTCACCGAGAACCTGAGCTTGACAAGCAAGACGGTAATGTCTGCCGGCTGCATTTTCTCTCAATACCTTATCTTCCAGAACCGAAATGGTGGACAGGTTATCCCAGCCTTCCTCCACTTTCATCATGCAGGTGCCGCAATCCCCTTCTCGGCAGCCATAAACAATGCCCGAATTCACCTTTTCAGATATTTCGATCACACGAACGCCAACCGGCACCGTTATGCTTAGATTGATATCCTTGAATGTTAATTTTGCTTTAGCCACAATAACTCCATGGTTGTTTTCATAGGTTTGCGTGTTTAACACGATGAAAATATTATATTATTGAGTAAAAGCAAATTATGTACCATAGCCGCAATCATTATATAAATTGGCCAGGCGCGAAGTAGAGAGAATGTCGTAAGCCATGCGGTGTAGTGTATTGAAATCAGCAGTCGCGATTCTTATCAATGCTCCCAGTTCGTCGGAACCCCCACTGAAATCATGGTTGGCGCGGATTCTAGCGTAAGCTTAAGCTCTAAAGATTGGGGATTTTTCAGGCTTTCGTTGATTGTGGAAAGCAGAAAACGGGTAGAAGTTGTTAAAACAGGCATGGAATAATTGCCGATCCTGCGAAACCCAAAGGATTTTATTTGCGCGTTATGCTGCTATGATTGTTATGGATGAGACAAAATTGATACGGTTAGTCTCAATATTGACAATGATTCAACTGGAACAGGAGTGCAATGATATGGACGGGAAAAAGTCGATTTCTTCTACATTGAATGTGGGAGATCAGGCGCCAGATTTTGAATTATCGTCTCAGAGTGGTGAAAAGGTTCGCTTGCGTGATTTCAAAGGCGCGGGGCCGGTGGTCGTGTATTTTTATCCCAAAGATAACACGCCGGGTTGTACCGCTGAAGCCTGTAGTTTCCGCGATCAATATGAAAGCTTCAAAGAGATGAGCGCTGAAGTCATCGGGATAAGCTCAGATTCACCCCAGTCCCACGAGAACTTTTCTGGTAAATACCAGCTGCCTTTTGTTTTGCTCTGTGACGAAGATCAAAGGGTGCGCAAATTGTACGGTGTTCGGTCGAATTTATTCGGGCTTTTCCCGGGTCGGTTTACTTTTGTCATCGACAGTCATGGGGTTATCCAACATATTTTTGCATCCCAATTACAGGCTAAGCGCCATGTCTCCGAAGCGTTAAATATCCTGCGTGGACTCGCTCCCGCTTGATCGCCTGGATCATGGCTTATGTCTTGTTCTCGTCGTTTCTTCGCCGTGGACAAGGGATGATTCGTTTCCCTCATCTGCTGGTTCGGTAGTTCTGAGCACCGAACCAGCAGCGCCGGATGCCGCCATCAGTAACGCGGCGATTCCGGCGGGAACCAGAAGATAAACCCAGGTGGCCTGGGCATGTTCCGGTTGTAGAAGCCGTTGTGCCATGCTTGCTCCAAGCCAGCAATAGATGATGGCATGGGGGGTTGCCCCGATAACGGTCGCAGTGATATAGGTGCGGAAAGGCACAGGAAGAGCGGCGGTGAGCCAGTTGGATGGCATGAACGCGAAGAATACCAGGCGAATAAACACCACGATAGCGAAGGCCTGGTGAGGAAGAAATTTTTTCAGGCGTTGGATTCGTTTTGCCATCAGTCGATGCAGAGTGGACTGCAAGCGTCCTTGCGCCAGGCCATAGATTAAAGTGCAGCCGCCAGCCATGGCGCTGAGCATGGTTATACTGCCAGCCCAGGTGCCGAAAATCATACCTGACAATAAGGCTAACAAAATAGCGGGTACGCCAATCAGGATAGCGATGGCGCCACCTATAATGCTTAATGCCGGACCCAACAGGTTATTTTGAGTGACCCATTGCTGCAATGACAATAAATGTTGTCCGTGCGGTCCCCCGCTATTCCATTGGACGAACACATAAATAAAAATCGCGAAAAAAATCACCAGAACCATCAGCCGGATCAGCGCCATACGCATGAATCGTGCTTTCATTTCGCCTCTGCTGCTGGTATTGTTCATGGTTGATAGTTCCAGTGTTTGAAAGCGGGCTCCCAGCGCTGACAGATCAATTCTCGTTCAACGTTCTCCAATGGAGGATATTGATTATTCTGGTAATCGCTGAGGCTGTTCAGATAAGCCCGAATCCGCGGTTGCAAGGCGTCAAATCCATTGAATCCAAGATGCGCATACATTTTTTCCATCTCGATTTCAGGTTGGGTTTTCAAATGATCATAACAGGTTTCAAACCAGTTTCCATTTGGTATCTTGGGTTGATGCGCAAAAAATGAATCGTACACAATCCGGTACCAGCGAAGCACAGTATTTTGCACATATTCCGGCGTCATGCGCTGCAGGTTTACCAATCTTACAAGGGAATTATAAAAATGGCTGAAGGATTGGAATACTTCATACGGATGGCGGTGGATGTGAATGAATGATGCATGGGGGAAAAGCTCAAGCAGCAACGGGATGCGCGCGGTATGAGGGGGGGATTTCAATACCAGTCTTTTACCTGGATAGCGCAGGCTCAGTTTGCGCACCAGCCACCGCATGGTGGTTTTCCATTGTTCTCTTTCCTCATCGCTGGCTTGCTCGAAGGTGAAAAAACGCTCGTAATAAGCATGATGTCTCGGGAAGAGCCAAGCCCCTATGGGAGAAAGGGTTGAAGCCATAAAAAGTCCCTGCTCATCTTCCTGTGGGCTTTCCAGCGAAACACGAACCTGATCCATGGGGCGTGTTTCCGGGATCAGGCCAAACCGTTTGAGCAATCGGGCCGGTAGACTCACCGCTTCCTGGGAGAGAAAGTTGAACGGACTGGCCATCTGATAGTTGTTCGGAGTGGCCAGTTGATCATCAAGACACAGCAAATAATGTAAAAGTGTTGTTCCGCTGCGCCAGTGTCCCAGTATAAACACCGGATCCTCAACAGAATCCATGGCGTCGATCTGTTGTTTCCATTGTCTCTGCTCTTTCCGTTGGCCGAGACTGTTAACGGGCGCCATCATGCTGATCAGCCCTGCGCGAAACCAGAATGGAAAGTCAACCGAAAAATGGTTATCCTTCAGTAATTTCCACCAGATGCCCAGCGGCTCCCCCAACATAAAATTGGTGATATTGAACAGCGGCTGATGGGGCGGGGCTTTATGTGGCGCGCTGTGTTGAACCCGGGGGATATTGATTTCCGACTCCTTGTCAAGCTATATGAGAATGGAGTTTATGTCTATTCGTTGCGATGCCCTGTTGTTCGATCAGGTCGATGATTTCATCCGCTGCCCGCACAGTTCCGCCAGCAACCTTGATCTGCTGGCCTATTACATTTGCTGCTTCGGCGAAACGTTTACTGCCAAGGATTTTATAAATGGAGCGACGCAGATGCGTTGCAGTGACCCGATGCATAGGAATGAACAAGCCGGCGTTCATGCGTTTTAACTGTCGGGCGTTGAAAGCCTGCTCAAGCTGCATGGGAACGATCAGCATGGGCACGCCATGAAGCATGCTTTCGTTGATACTGTTGCAACCGCCATGGCTGATGAATAAATCAGCATGTTTCAAAACATCAAGTTGCGGTACTTTGGAATAAACCGCGCAATTAGCCGGAATGGAGCCCAGATCTTCAATATTGATGCGCTCCCCTACTGACATGATGACATCGAAGGGCTCATTTTCCAGCATGCTCAGACATGTGCGATAAAAACCCGGTTGTGCGTTGTGCAGGGTGCCCAGCGAAATATAAATCAAGGCCCGATCGGCGGCGGGATAAGAGATATCCGGGCCTGCCCATGAGCGTAATTCAGGAACCGAGGCGCCGACGAAACGGTAACTTTTACCCAGCAGGCGATGGTAGGGCTGCATACAGGCTGGAAGGAAAACAATATTCAAGTCTCCCCGGTTGGCCAGCAAATCAAAAACGTGATACCAAAATCCTTTATAAGGAAAGTTCTCGCGTTGTGCCAGTTTCTTGATGCGCCGGATCATGGGCACAAGCTTCCCAACCCGGATCAGGATCTTGAATATTTCCTTGGCCATGATGGTATCCCCAAGCATCAGGTAGGGGGAGCTGATAATGGTGCTATTGAGGCATATGCCCGGAACTTTCAAGTGTGCTGCGATAAATTTTCCCCACGGGCATTGTCCGTCGTAGAGTACGTAATCCACATGATCGTTTTTCAGGCTGACGGATAAAGGCCCCACTCCTTTTTCGGTGGCCGATAACAATGCCTGAGCGGTGAGGATGACGTTGTCGGCAATCTTTGGATCATCATGTGAATAGTTCAGAAGCTCTTGACATGAGCGGAATTCAGCGCCCGCCGAGGTGATTTGAGCTTTTGCCTCTTCACCGGCATAATAAATCACTCTTTCGCCGCGTTGCACCAGATTTTTCACCAGAGGGACAGTCGGGTTGAGATGACCGATGGCTCCAGGTAAGTTAAAGAATGCGCACGTACTCACAAGAATTGCTCCTTAAGTTTTATCAGGGAAAACATCGCAGGTAATTGGTTTGGCATTGTTGTATGGGGTAGTGGACAACAGATTATATTCAGTCAAGCCAATGGTTGATATGAATTCAATGGGAATAGAAACCGTAGTACGGATGAATGCATCAGAATGTTTTGTCTCTATCGTTGATATGCTTTGTTATCACAGGTTCTCAAGGTAATACCTGTCTATCATTTTATAATACCGAGGCGGGAATGGATACTATTAGATTAGAACTCTATATTGTATTAATGGATGCTATTAGATTAAAACTCTATATTGTATTAAGGAATCTTTGATCATCAGAGCTTAGAAGCAATGGAACGATTCAAGATTTTTCGGCATGCATCTATTGAGATGGTCAAACTTGCATTTCATGCTATTGTGCATTATGGTTGACAATGAATTTTAGTGTATCCAACGAATTCCTCAAACATTTGGCGTGAATTCGTTGACTCTATTTACCCGTAAGGAGCGCGTATTATGGCACACAGTTTACCGGAGTTGCCTTTTCCCCTGGATGCACTTGAGCCTCATATGTCTCGTGAAACATTTGAATATCATTACGGCAAGCATCACAAGACGTATGTTGACAAACTCAATGCGGCGATTGGTGGCACCGAATATGAGACCATGGCTTTGGAGGATATCATCAAAAATGCCTCCGGTGGGGTTTTTAACAACGCGGCTCAGACATGGAATCATACATTTTTCTGGAATTGTCTCAGCCCCGCGGGAGGTGGCGAGCCAACCGGCGCTTTGGCGGAAAACATCCACAAGGTTTTCGGTTCCGTGACGCAGTTCAAGGAAAAATTTGTCGGTGAAGCCACCACTCTTTTTGGATCAGGATGGACGTGGCTGGTCAGGAACGCCGATGGTGTACTGGAAATAATGAATACTTCCAATGCAGGCAATCCGCTGACCGCTGGAGCCAAGCCTATTCTCACCCTAGACGTGTGGGAGCATGCCTATTATATCGATTACCGCAACGCCAGACCAAAATTTGCCGAAGCATTCTGGAACCTGGTCAACTGGGAGTTTGCCGCGAAAAATATGCTGAGCTGATCATTGTATTGGCCTTTATGATCTGATTCATCCATGGCAGTTGCCCTATTGGGATAGCCGTCCTTCTTTGAATGGTTTCGATACTTCATGAATATCAACCACTTTCTTACCTTATCGGATTGGTCTGCAGCCACATTGCGAGAACTTGTTGACTCTGCGATCTCCGATAAAAAAAATTACACCGATCCACGATCTGAAAAGCAGCAGGGACGCATGCTGGCATTGCTGTTTGATCAGCCGTCAACGCGAACGCGCGTATCCTTTACCGCAGCCATGGCCAGGCTGGGAGGGCAAACGATCTCCTTGACGGCTCAGGATACTCAGATTGGGCGTGGTGAAACACTTGCGGATACTGCCAGGGTGCTTTCACGCATGGTGGACATTATTGTTATGCGCACGCATGAGCATCATAATTTGCTGGAACTGGCGGCACATTCAGGAGTTCCGGTGATCAACGGACTCACCAATCATTCACATCCCTGTCAGGTGTTGGCGGATATCATGACCTTTGAGGAAGCGAGAGGTGATATTTCGGGCCGGAAAATCGCGTGGGTGGGAGATGGCAATAACGTTTGTCAGAGTTTTATGGAGGCCGCGCATCTGTTTGGCTTCCATTTGCATGTTGCGACGCCCAGAGGACGCGAACCCGATGAAACCTTTATCATGAGTTATGGGCATTCGCCATGGGTTCATCTCGGTCATGACCCGGTTGAAGCCGTATTAGGCGCAGATCTGGTAGTGACCGATGTTTGGGTCAGTATGGGTGATAAAAGCGCATCCCAGGATGCACTCAAGCTATTAATGAAACCTTATCAGGTGAATGCCGGGTTGATGAATCTGGCTCGTTCTGATGCGCTTTTTATGCATTGTCTCCCGGTTCATCGTGAAGAAGAAGTGACTGCAGAAGTCATCGACGGTTCCCAAAGTATCGTTTGGGATGAGGCAGAAAATCGATTACACATTCAGAAAGCGCTACTCAAATATTTGTTGTCGTCCAATTGATCGCAACCCCCGTCTGACATGTGTACGGATAAACCGTAAAAACCGGCTATGCTTGCTTCTGCAACAGCGCTGAATTTAAATAACTCGTAGCCAAATTCAGATGGCCATCAGGGAAGGGGCGGCGAAACTAATGGTGGATTCAGAAAATCAACCATTGTTTCCTGGCGAATAATCCTATCCCAGACTCCAGAAATTACAATGAGCTTTGCTCATCCATTTCCTAATGGGATTGATGGTTGCGAGTATCATACCAGCTTACGTATTTGACCAATTGCTCTCATTCCGCTGGATAGTCTGTCTGAGCCAGAATCCTGACTGACGGGTCATTAAAATCAATGCTCTGAACCGAAATTAATCCAAGTGTTTTCCGCGAACTTGTCCTAAACCTTCTTAGTGATCCTGGAATCCAGGAAAAAACCAACAAGCTTTTAAGTCTCCACATTTTTAATGCAGCATGGGAACCTTATGGCTCTCGTGCAAAGGTCTCAAATTGTATAAATGCGCAGGCACCGAGTTCATGACTTGTTCAGAGGTTCTCTAACCTTCAATGCGTTTATATATTTTGTGCAAAAGCATTGAATGATATTAATAACGGGAATTATTATCACTTAAATCATTATGTTAAGCAAGTAATCAAATCATAATGTAGACTCAAGAAGCTTGTAAACCATCGCCAATGTGGTGTCGCGAAGAGCCACAACTGTGAATCCGTTTCGTGCGTAAACGGACTCGCAGTTGCGCAGATCGACGCTATGGGCTTGATCGTCCGAATATGCGTCCAGTGTTCCGCTGGAAAATCGTAGAACGTTAGCATCTCTTTATCGATCTTTAGCCAAACACTCCATGGCCTTGGGGTATTTGGCACTAAATCGAGCCTGAGCGCGATCAAAGGCACTATGAGCTTCATCGCGCGTGGCAGCCATCCAATGGCCGCAGAGCTTCCTTGATTCACGCGCTCCGGATCTCAGTAAATCGGTGCGTGGATCAATCTTCTTGTTCCTGGTTATGACTGCTCTATCAGAGTACCATTGCTCATCGCATATCTCTATTTGTTGATTGTGATCTGGCGAAATCAATCAACAGAATATGCCACCTTTACGGCTTGCCCTATACACCAGAAATAACTATAACTCCGTCTGACATGTACCCGGATAAGCCGTAAAAATCGGCTATGCTTATTTTTTGCCGACTATTAGGGCAGGGGGCGGCGAAGCACTGGTGGATTCACTGGAAATTCATCGATGTTTCCTGGCGAATAACCTCGTCCCATACTCCAGAAATTGCAATGAGCCTTGCTCATCCATTTCCTAATGGGGTTGATGGTTGCGGGCACATCATACCAGCTCACGCATTTGACCAATTGCTCTAATTCCGCTGGATAGTCTGTCTGAGCCAGAATCCTGACTGACGGGGTATTAAAATCAATGTTCTGAACCGGAATTTTCAGCTCCGGTTCAGAAAATGCTTGAACCGAGGTTAAAGCACCGGTTGCCATAATAGCGATTCCCACCGCAAGTAATCCAAGTGTTTTCCGCGAACTCATCCTGAACCTCCTTAAGTGTTCCTGGAATCCAGGAAAAAACCAACTGTGCAAAACATTTAAAGTCATTAGGATCCAGCAATAAATCCTACGATTCATCAGGATTTGTTTTTCCGATAATATGACGCTTATTTGAGCATACCGGTTGCGTCACACTCCTTTGTAGACAACCAACTTCTCGCCGCCGAGATAGAACATGTCGCACCTGTGCATTATCGAATATCCTCGTTTTTGACCAGGATTTATTGATGGTGATCGAATCATATCAAGGTTAACAATTTCAACTTTCTCATCATAACAAAGCGCGATAAATAGTCAATCATGATTTAGAATGCTTCGATTTCGGACATGCAACGCACCTTGCATCAAACCAGGATGTGCCATAAAACTCGTTTCTGACTTGATAGGGCGGGATTTAGATGTCGGCAGAGGATTGACAATGGAGTTATTAACATCGGCAGGGCATTGACAATTGTCCTTGGGAATGGGTTCAAATATATTCCGGGTCGGTGGCAGGGATTCAAAGGCGAATGAGCCTAACATATTGTTATTATTTAACAATTTATAAATAGTGGATAAAATCAAGAAAATATCAATTTAAGCAATATACTTGATGAGCCTTGATTCGCAAGGTGGCGGGGAAGTTTATTCACAAAGTTATCCACAGGCTTGTATGCGAAAGCGGTGCGCTAGTGCTGCTGTTTGCTATGTTAAGGATGCAAAGCCTTTATATTGCGGTAGACGCTCACTTTCAAACGGTTATATTTTTGTCACAATTGATCGAAGTGTACGGTTCTGTTTCTCTCCGGGCAATTTGTCCAGCAGGTATTCACAAGGTTATCCACAGCTATTGTGGATAAGTGAGTCGAATTGGAGACGGGGCTCGGTCTGGATGTTCCGTTTAATAACCAGGGCTTAGGGAATCTCTGAACAAGTCATGAACCCGGTGCCTGCGGTGGGCGAAGTCGAACCCGCTTGCGTCCCTTATGTCCAGCTTCATTGTGGTAAATCTTCGCAATAGCTCTGCTATTAACCCGGCCTTAAAATGGAGAGGTTGTTTTTAACAAAATACACTTGTATAAAGCACTTTTATGCACAACCAACACAACCTATTATAGAGACCTGGTTAATAACCCGCGTAATTGTCGCCTCGAATCTGAACATGGGGAATCGCGCCTGAGCTTCGTCCAGACTTGTTCAGAGGTCTCTTGAGCAAGGAACTGAGAATTTGAAGAGTTACATGAAATTTTGTGGTTACCGCGGTTTATTGAGACGGGTTCTGTTCAATCAGGGTGAGCAGTTCCTTTTTCATATGAATTGCAGTTTCTTGCATGCTTGCTCTTGAGCCGTCCTCGGGCATTTTAATGGTATGGCCATAACGCACTTGTACGCGGGTAGGACGGAACCCCGGTAACATCATCTGAAAGATTAATTGCACTGCGGCGGCAAACCTGGCCTGGGACGACTCCCCGGGCAAGTCTGTTGCGTGGGTCCATTGATAGGCGCGGTGCCAGCAAACTCCGCTGATTATGACTGGTAAGATTTTGGCATGCGCCACTTTGCTGGCCATCAGGAAAATACTGTTGGACCATGAGGGTAAAGTGGTTGTTGCAGGTCCAATCACAGGATCGGCTTCAATCTTGCCTGCGGGAAAAACAACCAGACATCCGCTATCGGCCAGATGACGCACGGCTTGTTTCATAACCGCAGCGCCGCCTCGGCGGTTTGATTCAAGATAAATCAGACGATCGCTGACATGGGGCAGGGATGTCAGAAACGGCTTGGCTTCAGCGATGATCTTGATGTCATCGCGGTGGATAGAAGAAAAAAGGGCGAGTGTATCGGTTAACCCGGGGTGATTCGCAGCAATGATCACAGGACCTTCGACGGGCAACCGATGGGCGTCTATGGTTTCATGATCAGCTACATAGCGGTGGATCATGGTGGTGGCGGCCTCGCGCAGAGTATGGTTGCTGGCCAACATGGCATCAAATTCCAGCATTTGCTGGGCAAATCTATTCGCGACTGGCCTGCCCGCCCAATTCAACGGCGCGTATCGGAGCCAGCCTGCTTGCTTCGCATCATTCTCCAGAACTTCGAGCAGACTGTTGATATTGATTTGGCTCAGTTCTCTAAAATGGTTGCGCCATTGTTTTTTTGATTCCATTTGATTATGATGCCACCGGGAATTTTCCTGCTTAAATAGTTTATATGCCATTTTTGTTTTCATTAATCCTGTTAGATCAGGTAAATTTTGCTTCGGAGCACGGGGATGTTATCTGAAGCTTTCGTAAGCAGGCAGCACTGCTTTTTGCTTGCGAGTCAATTCAGGAGAAACGGAGTCGATACTTTAAGAAAGATTAGACCATTGACCGTTATTTATTAAACGAAACGAATGAATTTTGAGCATGATACGACGATGCCATATGAGATATTGCGCTTAAAAATACCTCTTCGCCGCTGCTTGCGATGGTTGATTGATGCTGCTAATATTAACAGGATCAAGCGTGTTTTCACAAACTGACAGATATCAGGCTTGGTTGGCGGGCTGGATCGAGAGCGTTGCTTTGGTGCATGAGGGAAAAGATGTTGCTGTATGGTTTTCAGTTTCGGTCTGGGGTAGTTTGTTTTCGGGTCGGGACGGTTCCTCACAATGAATCCTGGTATTTTTATAAGGGTACGTGTTATGAAGATTTTGACACGACTTATCTTCTCTTTGCTGGTAAGTCTGGCAATTATGTTGCCGGTGAGTCATGCGCAGATGCAGGTGCTCAACGATGAAGAGTTGCGGGAAATTCAGGCTCAGAACAGGATTACCCATGTGGTCATCGATGTCTTGACGCTGGTGCGCTGGATCCAGGATGGCGCTTGTAACCGTTACCGGTGTACGGGTCCAGGAGCAGGGCACTGATTGAAATTGCGAGCGAGAAATTGTTCCTCAGGTTCGCCCATATTTGACGATGCGTGGTAAGCATCTACATTTATAACATGATTAATCGGATTATGATCGGGGTCTGGTATCGAAGCCAGATCCTTTGAGACAACTAAGGAGAGAAACAGCAATGGATTTTGCGTTTTCGAAAGATCAGGAGGCCATGCGCGACGCTGCGACCCGCCTGCTTGGGGATTTATCCACTATGGAGTCGGTCCATAAGGTTTTTGATGCCGATGGCGTGTACTTTGATGAAAAACTGTGGAAACAGATGGCTGAAAATGGCTGGCAGGGAACGGCTATCCCGGAAGCCTACGGCGGGTACGATATGGGATACCTTGAGCTTGCGATTCTGGCCGAGGAGATGGGTCGTAATCTGGCTTGTGTGCCTTTTTCATCGTCGATCTACATGGCAGCAGAGGCCATCCTTCAGGCGGGTAGCGAAGAGCAGAAGAAACGGTATCTTCCTGGAATCGCTTCCGGTGAAACCATCGCCACTTTTGCGCTGGCTGAGGATGGTTACCTCGATGAAAAGCACGTGGAGCTGAAAGTTGAAAATGGCAAGCTCAGGGGAACCAAATCCCCGGTTGCCGATGGCGCGATTGCTGATCTTGCGGTCGTGGCAGCGCGTGGGTCAGACGGGGTTAGGCTTTATGTGGTTTCGTTGGAAGGCGTTGAGCGCAAGGTGCTCAAATCCATGGAACGTTCACGCAGTCTTGTCTCACTGATATTCAATGGCGTCGATGCCGAGCCACTTGGCACTGCCGTCCAGGCGTGGCCGGTAGTGGAACGCGTGTTGAATACCGCTGCTGTATTGATGGCTTTTGAGCAGGTTGGTGGTGCGCAGCGTAGTCAGGCTATGGCGGTGGATTATGCCAAGGAGCGCTATGCTTTTGGTCGCCCGATTGGTTCATTTCAGTCGATCAAGCACCGTATTGCCGATATGTACATGAAGAACGAGTTGGCGCGTTCGGATTGCTTCTATGGTGCATGGGCGCTTTCCACTGGCAGCGAAAAACTTCCGGAAGCAGCGGCATTAAGCCGGGTCGCGGCGTGTGAGGCTTTTGCGTTTGCCGCGCAGGAGAATGTTCAGGTTCATGGCGGCATTGGGTTTACCTGGCAGGCAGATCCTCATCTTTTCCTGAAGCGCGCCAAGTTTCTTGAATTCGTTATAGGTGGGCCAAGCATCTGGCGTGACCAACTGACTGCATGTCTTGTTGCCGCTGTGTAATTGAAATGATGGGCTGATGCTAAAGATCAAAAGCGCATCAAGTTCTAAATATGGAGGATTTAAAAAATGGATTTTAATGATACCCCGGAAGAAGCAGCTTTCCGGGCAGAGGTGAAAGATTGGTTGTCTGCCCGGGTCAAACCCAGAGATGCCGGAGCGAGTGGCTTTAGTATGTTCTCCGAGAATGAGAGCCCTGAAATGATCAAGGATGCGCAGCGTTGGCAGGCTGAAAAAGCCGATGCCGGCTGGGCAGGTATCACTTGGCCTAAAAAATACGGCGGTCGTGGAGGCTCCTTCATGCAACAGGTGATATGGAATCAGGAGGAAATGAAATTTGATACCCCTCCGAATGTTTTCATGATCGGTATCGGCATGGCTGGGCCCACGATCACGACCCATGGTTCGGAGGAGCATAAGAACGCTTTTCTGAAGCCGATGCTCAGGGGTGAGAAAATATGGTGTCAGTTGTTCAGTGAGCCGGCAGCCGGTTCCGATCTCGCGGGTTTGCGCACTCGAGCGGTCAAAGATGGCGATGATTGGATCATCAATGGGCAGAAAGTATGGACCTCAGGTGGTCATTATTCGCAGTGGGGTATTCTGGTGACCCGTTCGGATCCCGAGCAGCCGAAACATAAGGGTTTAACCTACTTTATCGTGGATATGTCCTCTCCGGGCATTGAGATACGTCCCATCAAACAGATTACCGGCGGCGCCAACTTCAATGAGGTATTCTTTACCGATGTACGCATCCCTGATTCCAATCGCTTGGGCGCGGTGGGGAACGGTTGGGGTGTAGCGATAACTACCTTGATGAATGAGCGCATGTCTATCGGTGCTGGAGGGTTTGGCGGCGATTTTGGGATCAAGGAGATTATTCATCTGGCGAAGTCACGCGAGATAAATGGCAAGCCAGCAATTGAGGATGCGGGCGTGCGACAGAAAATCGCTGATTTCACATGGCGAATGAAAGGGCTTGAATTTGTCGGAAATCGTGCATTGACCGCCATGTCACGCGGTGGAATGCCTGGGCCGGAAAGTTCGATTGGCAAGCTGGCTATGGGTATTTTGCTGCAGGAAATGGCGGCCATGGCTATGGAACTTCAGGGGGCTGGTGGCGCACTGTTCAATGGCGATGCCGCGCAAGGTGGTCTGTGGCAGGATATGTATCTTGGTATTCCGGCTATTCGGATCGCGGGTGGAACGGATGAGATACAGCGTAATATCATTGGTGAGCGCATTCTCGGTTTGCCGGCGGATGTGCGTCTTGATAAGGGCATCCCGTTCTCAGAAGTAGCAACAGGTCCTCGAAAAGGATAGTCGAGCGAAGAAAAGGAACCCGCCCCCTATACAGGGGGCGGGATATATAAACCAAAGGAGGGTTTAATAAATGGCTGATGAAACTCCCATGAAACAAGTGCCCCTTGAAGAAGGCTATTTTCGTCTTCCGAGTGGAGAATCTGGAGATCGTGGCGCCTTGTTCGGCTCGTACAGCAAGGCTGCTGATAAATATTTTTTCCCTCGGCGTTTTCAGTGTCCTATCACTGAAACTCCGGTGGAGGACGTGGAGCTGCCTTCAACCGGTGAATTGTATTCATGGACGTATATTGAAATGCCCATGATGGGATCCATGAATCTTGGTGGCAAGGGTGGATATGGCGTCGGGCAGGTAGATTTGCCCTGTGGCGTACGGGTTCAGGCGCCATTGCGCGGTAAGCAGGGTGACTGGAAAATCGGCATGCCTATGGTTCTGGATTTTGAGCCAGCCAAGAAAAAGGGTAAAACCGAATATCTCACTTTTTGTTTCAAATCGGCTGAGGAGTAAGTAAGGATGCTTGAAGACGTATATATAGTTGGTGTAGGGATGCACCCCTTTGGCAAACATGGTGTCAGCAGTCGTGTTATGGCTTATACGGCTGGCAAAGAGGCTTTGACTGATGCGGGCGTAAAGTTTCGTGATATTGGCTACCTGTACAATGGATACCTCGGTGGCGATCCTATAGAAGGGGTTGGTTTTGCCAAGGACTTTGGCTTGACCGGCGTGCCAGTCGTGCATGTGGAAAATGCCTCTGCAACTGGATCCTCGGCTTTTCGCGAGGCGGCACTTGCAGTAGCGGGTGGTCATGCCGATATGGCGATGGCGCTTGGTTATGACGATATGCTAAAAATGGGCATGCGTATGATGGCGGTGTTTCAGGCAGAGGGTCCCCGAGTCGAGGGCATCGTTCTACCAGCGGCTTTCTTCGCCATGTGGGCTACCCGGCGTATGCATGAGTATGGCACTACAATCGAAACTTTCGCTAAAATTGCAGCCAAAAACTGGAATCATGCGCGGTTCAATCCCAATGCGCAACGTCAGTCTAAAGACGAAGTGACTTATCAGCGGGTGCTTGATTCCAAGATGGTGGCTTATCCTAATACCCAAATGATGGCCTGTGCCACTGGCGGAGGCGCTGCCTGCGCTATTGTCGCCAACAAGAAGACCGCCCAGCGGCTGGCTAATGGGCGCCCACTCGTGCGAGTGATTTCTTCTCAATTGCAATCCGAGCAATATACTGAAGGTCATATTTTCATGGGTGCGGTGGTTGGTCCAAGCGAATTGACCAAAACAACTGCCTATTCGAGCTATGAAGAAGCCGGTCTTGGCCCGAAAGACATAGATTTTGTGCATGTTCATGATGCTTTCCCCATTGAGGAATTGATGTATTATGAATTGCTCGGTATATGTGGGCCGGGTGAAGGTGATCGACTGGTGGAAGAAGGAGCGACCAGTATCGGTGGACGCATACCTTTCTCTACGGATGGTGGTTTAATCGCACGTGGTCATCCCGGCGGTCCGACAGGACTGGCGCAGATCTGGGACGCAACGCTTCAATTGCGCGGTCAGGCATATAAGCGGCAGGTTGAGGGAGCGCGTACCGGATTGGTGCATATGATGGGTGCTGGATCTGTGTGTTGCGTTCATATATTGCAGCGCGAAGATTAACCTTTAATCAAAGATCGGAAGGAGATGTGGTTTATTCGATGGTAAAGGAAGCCACAACTCCTTCCTGGTTTGATCGCGCGATCCGGGATAAGCCCGAAGAATGCTGGGTTACAGTAAACAATTCGCGTATCCATTATTTGTCGTGGCGTCGGGAACATCTGCCTGGTATGATTTTGGTGCATGGGGGCGGAGCTCATGCCCATTGGTGGGATCACATTGCACCTATTCTGGCGCAAAAAGCATCGGTAGTCGCTATTGATCTCTCAGGAATGGGTGATAGTGACTATCGGGATGAGTACAGCTTTGAACAATATGGCCAGGAGATAATGGCGATTGTTGAAGCTGAGAATTTTGATGAGCGTGTGATTTTGGTGGCCCACAGCTTTGGCGCCAATGGTATGCTTTTAGCTGCGTTATCGTTTGGTACCCGTTTGAGCGGTATCATCGTGGTGGATTCGCCGATCATGTCTCCACAAGCCGAGAAGAAATTCCGTGAGTTTCGGGAAAAGCAGGGTCCCTTCCGACCCAAGCGTTATTATCCAGATAAAAACGCTATTATTGCAAGATTTCGTCTTATTCCCCCACAGCCTTGCGAGAATGAGTATATTCTTGCCCATATCGCCCAACATTCGGTCAGGGAAGAGCTTGGTGGCTGGACCTGGAAATTTGATGATCGCATGTATCACAAACTAAAACCCACAGATGTCAGACCTTTGCTGAAGGGATTACAATGCCGCAGCGGGGTTATTTATGGGGAACACAGCGCTCTATTCGGTAATTCGATCATAGATTACATGAGAGATCTTTACCCGGATGGTATTCCTTTTGTTGGAATTCCTGCGGCGCACCATCACATTATGCTTGATCAGCCTTTAGCTTTGATATCAGCTATTAAGACCATGAGTGCCTGCTGGTAAACTATCATCCAACTCTTTGCGTTTTTATAATGATGGTGGCCAGATGAATAGATATGTTTTCTGTTTTTAGCTGAATGGTATTTTATAATTAGTTCAAATATAGTTCAAAATTTACTATTGAGATTAATCTGGAGCCGATATTTCGTGGATAATAATTGTCTTGATGTAAAACCTGTGCAACTGCCAGCCTCATTAAGCGCGAGCAGTGCGGCAGATTTTAAACAATTACTTGTCTCAAGAATTAATGAAAAAGGTAATATTCCACTTGATGGCGGCAAGGTGGAATCTGCGGATTCCTGTGGCATGCAAATGCTTCTTTGCTTTATTATGACGAGGAAATATCAGAACGAGGGTGTGCGATGGGTCGATTGTTCTGAAACCCTGTATCATGCAGCGTGCTTGCTAGGTATGCGGCGTTTGGCAGGGCTTGCCGACAGTTTGGTGGAAGAGCTAATTCTTGGAATGGACTGAAGAATAGTCATGGGCATTAAACACGGAGCAAAGGAAAGATGAGCGGTGAATTTGATGAATATTTACCGGAATTTCTCGAGGAGACTCTACAGGGGATTTCAGATTTCGAGCAGATGGTGATTGATACTGATCCGCAAGCCGGCGCTCCTGATTTGGATCTTGTCAATGGAATGTTCCGTATTGCGCATTCTTTGAAAGGGAATGCGCTTATGCTTGGATTGGAAAATATCGGCAATCTTTCCCATGAAATGGAGAGCCTCCTGCACTCTCTAAGAGATAAACCGCAACTGTTCGATTCTGGTATAGTCGATTGTCTTTTGCACTGCATGGACGTGCTGCGCAGTATGTGTGCTGATATTTCGCAAGGTGTGGATCCTGCGCTGGACCAACCCGATGCCCTAATGGTTCGAGACGAGTTGGCAAACCAGATTGCACGCCTGGAAGGGAAGGGTTCTGGTGAGGGTGCTCATGTCGAGGGTGGGGGTAAGGAGAACCTTAGCCCGATAAAAAACCTTACTACAGAATTGTTATTGTCTGACCTTATTAATAACAATGAAGCCCAAGAGCAACCATTCTGGCGCATCAGTTTCCGACCACGGGAGAACGCGCGCTTTACATCCGTAGCGGATCCGCTCAAACTGGCCATGCAGATGTCGCGCTGGCGTCTTAGTTCTGTACAGGTGCTGGCGGTTGATCAACTGCCATTTTTAGATCAGATGAACCCACAACAATGCTATTTGGGGTGGGAATTCCAGATCATTGATTCCGTCTCAAGATCGGATCTGGATAACCTTCTCATTCCCTGGTATGAGATGGGTGAGATTTCAATTCAAGAGTTACAAAAATCTCCCGCCGGGCACAATGAATTATCTGGGGATACTCGTGTGGGTGACATCAACGCGGAAAAGGAAGATACGACATCTTTGGTTGGGAATAAAGCATTGGCCTCAAACGGAGGTGTTGCAGATTCGGTGCGTGTTGATATCTCAAAGATCGATGAACTAATCAATTTAACGGGCGAGGTTTTGATCCAACATTCGATGCTGGCACGCACGGTGATGAATTTGCCGCAAACCGATGATGTCGACCTGGAAAAACTGCACGAGCAAATAGATGCTCTGGGTACTCAAATGCGGGAAATGCAGGAAAATGTCATGTTTGTGCGAATGCTCCCTGTTCGGCATGTATTCAATCGCCTGCCACGCATGGTAAGGGATCTTTCCCGTAAACTGGGTAAAAAAGTCAAGTTACAGATGACAGGGCAGGAAACGGAGCTGGATAAATCCGTTCTGGAAGGTATTTTGGATCCTTTGATTCACCTGGTGCGCAATGCCATTGATCATGGCATTGAAAGCCCACAAAAACGCGTTGCTCAAGGTAAACCGGAAACAGGCACTTTGGCTGTCAGCGCATGGCAGCAGGGCGGAAGAATTGTCATTGAAGTTTGTGATGATGGTAAAGGTATAGAACAGGAAGTGGTCGTGCAGCGGGCTCGTTCACAAGGTCTTCTTGTGGGCGGTGATGATCTTGATGCAGAGCAGATATATCAGTTTTTATTTATCCCGGGATTTTCAACCGCCAAAAATGTAACCGATGTTTCAGGGCGCGGTGTAGGCCTTGATGTTGCCGCGCGTAATATACGCGGTATGGGAGGCGTTATCGATGTAACCTCAACAAAGGGGCGGGGAACTCAGCTGCAATTAAAATTGCCCCTGACCCTGGCTGTAACCGACGGTTTGCTCGTGCGCATAGGAAGGCAACAATTCGTGGTTGCTTTGACCTCAATCCTGGAGTCGGTGCATATCAATTCTCAGAAGATCCAAAGCATTGCCGGGATGGGGCGGGTCATTCATTTTCGTGAAGCGTATATTCCCGTCGTAGATTTGCGCCGAATATTCCATTACCATGATGCCAAATCATTAAAACTGGACAGGGAAGAAAATCCTTCCGTTCCGCATTTGTTGCTGGTGCTAGAGGCTGAAAACCTTCAACTTGCCATTCCTGTAGATGAATTGGTGGGTCAGCAGCAAATCGTCATCAAAAATATGGAGCTCAATTATAATGCTATTCCCGGAATAGGCGGCGCTACCATTTTGAGTGATGGCAAAGTAGCATTGATTCTTGATGTAATCGCATTGGGATGGTTGTTCAGGACCTTGGTCAGCCACAGGGCAATAAAGGTAGCTTGATGTCGGTATGTTGTTTCGTAAGCAAAAGGCAATAATATGAGCCAAAGACAATTTCTGAGTTTTATGCTGGGTAATGAAGAATATGGTGTTGATATTAAACATGTCCATGAGATTCTGACATGGAAAGAGATTACTGCGATTCCTAATACACCGTCTTATGTATTAGGTGTCATGAATTTGCGGGGCTCGATTATACCCATCGTCGATATGAGAAGGCGTTTCTGCATGTCGGAAAAACCTGCGGATGATCATACGGTTATTATGGTCCTAAACCTTAAAGGCAGGGACAAGACACGTATAGCCGGTTTGATGGTGGATTCTGTGCGTGATGTTTACGATATTGATGATGAACAGATCGCTAGTCCGCCTGATTTTGGTTCCGGTATAGACACCGATTTTATTAGTGGTCTGGCAACGTTAAGGAAAGAAGATCAGGATACGGAAAACTTGATTATTTTGGTTGAGCTTAGTCAATTGCTGGATGCCGATATGCTTTCAAGATCATCAGACGTCAATGCCAATATTGCTCCTGAAGAAGAGCTTGATCCAACACCGCTTGCTTCATGAAAACCGTTTGAATTACGACTTGTATTTGTCCTTACCCTTCATGTTGCGCTGAGGCGATGGCAACACTAAAATCCGTTTTTTCAGATTTACCATATATTTGACTGAACGGAACGGGGAGTTTGCAATTCGGCTGGCTGGTACAGGAATCTGTGGCAGTGTTGGTCACGGAGGGATCTCTGGTCAAGTCTGGACGAAGCTCAGGTGCGATTCATTATGTTCAGATTGTCAACGAAGCTGGGCCAGTAGGGACGCAAGCGGGTTCGACTTTGCTCACTGCAGGCACCGGGTTCATGACTTGATCAGAAGTTCCCTAACGGCGGGATCAGGCTGGATTAAGAGCGTGCTTACAGATAGGCGATCAACCAAGCGTCAACCGATTTGTGGCGGTTGTTGAGGAACCTTCGGGTAAACCATAAAAAACGTGTTTCAACTGTTTATTTGTGCAAGCATCCTCTAGAATAAAACGGGTGTTTGTTTATTCCGGTTCATTTATGACGTATTGGTTCCAGAATTTTATGGGACGCTGGAAAACCAGTGCGTACCGGATTTTTTCACGCACCACCGTAATTTTACTATATTCAATAATGAGAGAGGAGATAAGAGATGGCGGTTATTGATTTACTGAGCAACACGGTCAAAGAAAAACCGGACAAACCAGCGGTCATTGCCAACGATGGCCAGGTGACTTTTCGGGAACTTGATACAGTGGCGAGTCGCATAGCTTCAATTCTGCATAAGGCTGGGGTAAAGCGTGGCGATAAAGTCGCGATGGTCATGGGAAATGATCAGGCGGTGATGTTCAATGCCACCTATTTTGGCATTCATAAGCTTGGGGCGGTTCCGGTGCCGGTTAATACGCGCTGGGCGCCACCGGAAAAATACTATGTCCTGGAACATAGCGACTCCGTTGCCATCGTGGCAGGTTCGCAGCACCTGGAGCCTTTCATATCTTTAGCGCAAGGTAAAAGCGTAGATATCGAAGGTCGAGCCGGGAAATTCCGTTTGGCGCACTTTTTTGTCACCGGTGAAAACGCTTCGTCCAATTTTACTCCAATGGGTAACGTACTTGTTTCCGGCGCGACAGATTACCCGGCTTTGGAGCCGGCTCCAATTGCCGAAGATCCTGCTGATTTGCTGTATACTTCGGGCACCACCGGAATGCCCAAAGGCGTTCTGGTTCCGGAAGGCAATTTGGCCGATCAGCCGGGGCAACAGAATCTCGGGAAAATGCTTGGCGCCATGTTTGGAGAGAGTTTGCTGCACGCCGTGCCCTTATTTGGTTTTACCGGCGCACACGGTTTGATGTTGATGAGCATCCGCGGGGGTATCACCCAACTGGTTCTACCGAGGTTTGACCCCGAACAGTTGCTGGCATCCATTGCCCGCTATAAAGCCACTTCGGTGATGGCTGTTCCGACAATGTTAAATCTGGCGATGAAGCATCCTAAATTAAACGATTTCGATTATAGCTCCCTGAAGTTCGTGTTTTTCGGTGCTGCACCGATTCAACCGGATACGGTGCGCAAGATGATGGAAGTCTGGCCGAAAATCATGATGCTCAATGGATACGGTCTGACGGAAGGCGGAGCCAGTGCCGCCTGTATGTTAGGGCCAAATCCTAAAGATATTCTCGATCATCCGGGTTCGGTTGGGCGACCCGTGGGTTGTGAAGTCATAATTCTTGATGATGATGGCAATATCCAGCCGCAGGGTGAAGTCGGTGAAATCTGTTTCCGCTCAACGGTCACGCGTCGGCATTATTATAAAGGGGATGAAAATACCCGGGAATTATGGAAAGGCGATGCCTTGCATACGGGCGATATTGGTTATATTGGCGCAGATGGTTATGTTTATCTCACCGATCGTAAAAAAGACATGATTTTGCGTGGTGGTTACAATATTTTTGCCATTGAGGTTGAACGCGTGTTGCTGGAAATGCCTGAAATTCTGGAAGCTGCTGCTATTGGCGTGCCGCATCCGGATCTTGGCGAAGACATCCTCGCTGTCGTAGTTGCGAAGCCGGGTCACACCCCGGGTGAGGGCAACCTGACACCGGATCACATCAATGCGTTCTGCAGGGAACATCTTGCGGACTACAAATGTCCGCGTCATGTGGTGTTCATCGACGAACTTCCAAAAAATGCCATGTCCAAACTGATAAAAACCGAATTGCGTGAGCGTTTTAATTCTTACGTCATGGATATTAAAGCAGCCGAGGCTACCAGCAAATCGGCCTGATCTTATTCGGCGCCCGGCCGTCGGAAGATGAGCAGGTCGTCGTTGATATGAATGGAAGGGTGTCTGTCGTACGGTGCGATAGACACCAAAGCGGCTTAGAAACATGGAGTCGGGAATTTATGATCCTCTAATCCTAAGGAACCTGTGATCAAGTCATGAACTCGGTTCTTGAGTTCCTGCTGGCCCGGCTTCATGGTTGACAATCTTCGCAATAGCCCTGCTAACCCGTGCGATTTGCACCTCGAATCTGAACGTCATGAACCGCAAGATGCGAGTTCATGACTTGATCGGAGATTATCTAACACCTGATTGAAATTTTTAACGTTTGGATCCAGATAGCCCACAAAGATACTCCGGGCTATGTAATGATGCCATCGTTCCAGCCAATGTGGCGCAGGCCAAATATATCAGCCATTTTCTTGTTATTGGTATCGGTGCGGGTGGATTTATGTTTATCCGCGACCGGACCAAACTGAGCAAGGAAAATAGCGAGTGTTTGTGTCATAGATTGTTGATTTGTGATAACTTGATAGACTTAGAAATATATAAGGCGTATCCGTAAGGGTGCGCTTAATTGAGCGTGCTTGCTTTTTGCGGTATTTTGCAGAGTGCTGTAAATCAGCATCAATGAATATAAAGGGAAATGCGGCAAATTATGAATAAGACGAGATCAACGAAGGAGTAATAATAAAACGTGCGTTCCATGGCATTGATCAATCATAAGGGCGGAGTTGGTAAAACGACGGCAACGTTCAATCTGGCATGGGCGTGGGCTGATAAGAATTACAAGACCATGGCGATTGATTTGGATCCGCAGGGAGCATTGTCGGCTTCTATGGGTCATGTCAATGCAGAACATGGGATGGATTGGTATTTGAAAACAGATGTTCCTGTACGTGATATACGAATTAATATCGGTAAAAATATATGGTTGATTCCACCGGGTTCGCTGCTATCCGATATCAAAGTCTCATGGGGAGCGCATCAAGCTCGATATTCCCAGCGGCTGCATCAGCTCATCGTTGAGGCGCAAGAAAGTGGCATGGATTTTGTTGTGTTTGATTGTCCACCCGCTGATTTGTGGGTGATCGAACTTTTAGTTGGAACTGTGGGTGCTTTGTTGATTCCGGTTACACCGGATTACCTTGCGCTGCAGGGCTTATCCATGCTGATGAAAAAACTGGCCGAGGAAAATGATGAAAAAGGGCCTGAGGTTTATGTCTTTTTGACGCGTTATCAGGCGCGCAAGCGCATTGCTCAGGAAGCCGAACAGATGCTGAAACAGCATTTCGGTTCTCATCTGCTCGAAGCGAAAATACGCGAGGCGGTTGCAGTTGCCGAGAGCCCGGGTTTTGGTCAGAGCATTTTCCAATATGCTTCCAGGCATCCTGCCGCTATGGATTATCTTGACCTGGCGGGTGAAATTATCTCCCGCCTCACTCTCCAATCGAATTATTCCGCTACTTATGCAGGAAAACAGACATGACGCGCCGCCGTGATGGCAAGTTGGGGCGCGATCCTCTGGAATGGATGAATAAAAAAACACAAAACGAGGAAAAGCCTGTTTCCAATGAATTCAGTGGAATTCGTGTGCACGAGAATCTTTATTCCCCGACAGAGATGATTTCCTGTCTTGGGCAAATCCATCCAACCATCATTCTGCTGGATCAGGATTTTAAGGTGATCGTTGCCAGTGACCGGGTCGCTGATTTTGCGCAGATCGGGAACGCCGATGAAATGCGCGGTCAATCCATTGTGGAGGTGTTGCCATTTTGGAAGCTTTCATATCAGGATCTATGTTCAACCATGGCTCTCGGCGAAATGTTTGAGTTCGATTTTGCGGAGATGCAGGAAGGAAGTCCGGTATTGACGCAAGCCCAAATGGTGCGGCATGAAAATCCACAATACGGCGTCGAATTTGTATTATGGTGGAATAGGCGGATCAATACTGATTTGTCCACTTCTCCTTGGCAACAAGCAGTTCATCAACTCGATGCAGCTTTGATGATGTGTGATGCGGATTTCAAAATTACCTTTGTTAATCACAAGGCCATGGATCTTTTCTCAAAAAAGGAAATGTCATTTAGAAGATTGATTCCAGGCTTTAGCGCCGAATCAATGATCGGAAGGTGTATTGATGAATTCTATCAAAAACCCGAGCATGCGCGTGCGATCCTGACCAATCCACAGGCTTTGCCGTACCAATCCAGCATACAGGTAGACGATCTGACCTTTTCTCTCATGGCGGCATTTATTGAGGATCAACACGGAAATCACATCGGCAATTCTGTTATCTGGAAGGACATTACCCCCGATATCCGGGCGAGACAGGAAATTATCGCTCTGATGGATCGTGCGGCGGAAGGAAGCTGGGATATGCGCTTTGAGGCTGAAGGGTATGAAGGATTCCATCGGGATTTTGCTATCACCATCAATCAATTGCTGGATAATATCACAGGTCCTTTGATCGGGGGAACCCTGGAGAAAATGGCGCACCAGGCGCATCAGTTGTCTCTGGGTCAGCATTTTGCGCCTATCACTGGTAATTACCAGGGCGGTTTTTCAGTGTTACAAAAAAGCCTGAATCAGCTTGGAGCGCTGTTGCAACGATTTTATGAGGTTTGGCAGGAAACCAGTGAACACCACAAGGCTGGTGAAATCGATTTTCGGCCACAAATCGAGGATTTCCCCGGTTACTTCAGGATGCTGTTGGAACAGATCAGTGAAGTTCTTAATCAACATATCACATTGACCACGACCGTGGTGGATGTGGTGGGTCGTTACGCCCACGGGGATTTTAAACCAGACATACCACGATATCCCAACCAGCTTGCTGGTATTACCGAAGCAGTGCAGCATATGAAACTGTCCTTGCAAACCATGAGCAATGAAGTATTAGCGCTGTTGAGCCAGGCCAATTCGGGCAAGTTGGACATACGGGGAAACGCATCGGCGTTTGAAGGTAAATTCCGTGATATAATTGAAGGCGTCAATACCATGTTGCACCAAATCATCAGCCCTGTTCGCGATGTCACGAAAGTTTTATCGGCAGTGGCGCAAGGCGATTTGTCGGCTTCACTAAGCGTAGAATATCCGGGCGATCTGGCGGAGCTGGAGCGATCTGTTGAAAGCTGTATTGCCAATCTGGTGGTAATCGTGAACCAGCTTCACACTTCGGCTGGACAGTTAATAGAGACGTCCTCCAATATTAATCAAGGTTATCAAGATTTGCAGGAGCGCTCCGAGCAACAGTCTGCCACCCTTGAGGAAACAGCTTCAAGTGTGGATATGTTTGCTGACAGCGTGAATCTAAGCGCAGATCATGCCCGAAATACGCAGGGTATGACAGAAAAGGTGGTTGAACAAGTTCATCAAGGGCTTGGCGTACTTGGTGCTGCCGTGAAATCCATGCAGGAGATGAGTGACGCCAGCCAGCATATCGGGGAACTTGTCGGAGTCATTGATGGGATCGCCTTTCAAACCAATATTCTGGCGCTCAACGCCTCGGTTGAAGCAGCGCATGCCGGTGAATATGGTCGCGGATTTGCGGTGGTGGCGACTGAAGTGCGGAATTTATCCAGGCAAAGCACCGATTCCGCCCGCCATATCAAACGGCTGGTGCAGGATGCGCAGAATAAAATCCGAGAGGGCGGGAAATTTGTTCAATCTGCGAGTGAAACCATGTCTGGCATTGAAACATCTATGCGGGAACTCAATGGTTTCGTACATAATATTACGTCTTCCATTGAAGATCAGTCGCTGACTATTTCGCAAATCAATCGCTCTTTATCCGATTTGCTCCGCTTTACCCAAGAAAATACCTCGCTTGTTGAGCAGACTTCGGCGGCGGGTAAAGAGTTGGTTCAACAGGGTGAAAACTTGAATCATCTGGTCAGTTTTTTTCAACTTCCGTTTGAGGAAGTTGAAAAAAGTGCTGTCAAATGGTCGCGTGACGAGAAAGATGATTGGATGAAAAAGTACTAGCGGTAAAAGAAACTCGTTCATTTTTTGGCCATAATATCAGGAAGAGTGGTAGTATTGTAGTATTAGAGGCCCCTCAGGGCTTTGGGGTGTGAGGACCGGTAGAAAAAAGTTTTTGCGCCCGTGTTATCGGGCAGATTTTATTTATTGATGCCGGGGTATTGTATTCGGCCAGGGTTTTGACAGGTGTTTGTCCATGAGATGATCTGAAAAGTGGAATTCATCGAAGTTGGTGACGTAACTATTATGATCCGGTCGTTATGACGGGGCTGGCTGTTTATTATGGACGATTCAAAGAAAGGTTCGAAACAAGATAAATACGCAGAATATTTATTGGCCACATTCGATTTGCTCAAAGATAAAAGTGCGAAACACGAAACGCGAAACGCGAAGCGTGATAACCAGTTTCAAGTGCTAACGAAAGCAAAAGATAAAAACGCGGAACGCGAAACGCGAAGCGCGAAGCGTGATAACCAGTTTCAGGCTCCAACGGAAGCACGGGAAGTCTTCGAGATCAAGCGGGGAAATTTTGAATTCGTTCGTGATCTAATCTGCCGTCAAGCGGGTATCCAACTTTCAGATATGAAAACGGCGATGGTATATAATCGCTTGCTAAAACGCTGTCGCGAGCTTCATCTGAGCAATGTGGATGAATATATTGATCGTTTGCGTTGCAATTCGGATCCTGAAGAAATCGGTCATTTTGTTAATGCCTTGACCACCAATGTCACTTCGTTTTTCAGGGAAAATTATCAGTTTGAAGAACTCAAAAACGTGCTTCTTGCCCGCTTGCCACTACCTACTATACAGCGTCCGTGGCAAATATGGTCGGCAGGTTGCAGCACTGGCGAAGAAGCTTATTCGCTGGCAATGGTTCTGCATTCCAGCGGATATGGCATGGATAAAGTCAGGATCCTGGCTTCTGACCTTGATTCCAATGTTCTGGACGTAGCGCGTTCGGGTATTTATCCTGAGGATAGTGTCAATGAATCGGTGTCTACGAATTTTCGTTCCCGTTATTTTCATTCGGTTCAATCAGGGAAAACCCAAATAGAAGACGATATACGTCGGATGATTGTAGACTTTCGGTGCATTAATCTTATCGGTTTGTGGGAGCGAATGCCTGACTTTGATATTATATTATGTCGAAATGTTATGATCTATTTCAGTCCTGAAGTAAAAAAGGAATTGTTCCTGCGATTCCGGGATCAACTGCGCCCGGACGGGTATCTTTTTCTCGGTCACGCGGAAACGATTTTGCCTGGCGATGTACCATTCAAATATATCGGCAAAGGCATTTACCAGCGTATTTAGTTTATTTGATGCTATGAGTTCGGAGCGTCTATTGGCTTTAGATAAAAAAATCAATACCAATCTTGATTCCGGAAAAACTGTGCAGACTATTCATATCAAGGTGGGTGAATGTGCGGTTACCTCAAAAAAGGATATTGTGCTTGATGCAGTTTTGGGTTCCTGCGTGGCTGTATGTATTAGCGATCCATTCATTGCAACTGGTGGCATGAATCATTTCATGCTGCCACAGAATCGGGGACAAACCGGTGCAGTGGTGCGCGCGTGTTATTATGGCAGGGATTCCATACAATGTTTATGTGATAGCATGGAAGATGCGGGAGCGGTACTTGCACGCTGTGAGTTTCGGCTCTACGGTGGAGCCAGTGTGCTCAATATCGACACAGATATTGGCAAAAAAAATATAGCGGTTGCCCTGGAATTTATGCAGAAATTTCATTTGAAACTGGTCGATTTCGACCTGGGTGGTACGGTCGCCCGCAAGGTGCGCTTTTTTCCTCATGATAATATTGTTTCATGTAATTGCCTGCCTGAAGTGCAGCCGCCTGGATCGCCAGGTGTTTAGTCCCGCAGTGTGATGGAATCAGGCCTTGATTATCAAGCAAGGGGGAACTATGGAGCAAATACACCATGGGAGCGCCAGGAAAACATACGTTGTCAGAGCGGCAATACAGTAATCGAAGCACCGGCCAAAGTGAGAATTCAGAGGTTCCTCAGACGCTGGATGAGGACTATAAACCTTAAACCCTGGCGAATGTCTCTCGTGGGATTATCTTCTTTTTTTATGAGACAGTCAGCGATTTTGAATAGGTTTTTTCCCAGAGTCTGGTGAGCGCCTCATGCTTCATCTGTTTGATTGCGCCCATAGTAGCACCGGCTTTGCCAGCCAGTGGAGCGATTTTTTCTATGGCGGCATTTAATAACTGCTCCTGCGGGAGTGCCTGGTCTATAATTCCAAGTTGCAGCGCATTTTCTCCCCCAAGACGCACGCCGGTCAATGCAGTATCGCGAAAAGTGGCCCGGCTCATGCCTGCCTCAAGCAGTGCATTCATGACCGGAGTGAATGACATGTTCAGATCTATTTCCGGAAGGCAGAAATAGCCCCGATCAAAACGCATGAACCGGTAATCATGCGTAAGCGCCAATATGGCGCCGGCGCCAAAGGCGTGACCGTTGATAGCTGCAGCGGTGAGACAGGGCAATGTCATAACACGTATCAGCAACGCGTCAACCCGGCCCAAAAAAGCAGCTTGATTCTGACTTTTCGCTATAGCGGAAAGATCCAGCCCATTGCTGTAAAATTTCCCGATTCCCATACTGACCATGGCTTTGGGGCCTGGAGCATGCTCAATATCATCAAGCGCCCGATGCATATCCTCGATCGTTGTTGAATCGAAACGATTTTCATCGTCACCCAGTTGAAGAATGAAAATATTTTCCTGTCGTTCCAGCTTGATCGGCATCGCCACTCCTTGTGAAGAATTGCTCCTGCAAGTGTTGTATTCTGCAGCGAGCCAGGTTTTTATTCAGTTCACCAACCGGAATGTCCGTGATTTATGTCACCGCATGGTCTTTTTAAAATTTGGCAGGGAACTTTTGATTCATTCTGGACGAAGCTCAGGTGTGGTTCCTGCTGTTCAGATTTGAGGCGCTTATCGACCAGTATAGCAGGCTGTTGCAGGCTGTTGCGAAGATTTATAATGAAGAAACCGGGCACAAGGGACGCAAGCGGGTTCGACTTCGCTCACCGCAGGCACTGAGTTCATGAATGAACCAATGGTTTCTGAGGTAAGTGTCGGAGAAAAAATTGGTGAGTCAGCCGATAAGCCGGGTTCTGTCGTGGATGACCATTCATCTTGGGCGCCTGTCGCCAGACACCTCCAGCGACCAACCCGGAAGCCGATGCGGACCACACCTTCACCTCAATGGGTTTGCTTCCCTATTTGGTCTTGCTCCGGATGGGGTTTGCCGTGCCGCTGCCGTTACCGACCGCGCGGTGCGCTCTTACCGCACCATTTCACCCTTACCATGGAGAACCATGGCGGTATATTTTCTGTGGCACTTTCCGTAGGTTCACACCCCCCAGGCGTTATCTGGCATCCTGTCCTGCGGAGCCCGGACTTTCCTCTACCAGACTATAGCTGGCAGCGATCACCTTGGCTAACTCACCAATTTACAATCATAGCAGAAAAACGCAGTCAAAGGAACAACATCCGCAAAAGTGTGAAGATCTATAGCGTCTGGCTTAAGATATATCACGGTTTATGTGTAAGATGGTGCACAAGCGATTGATACGGAATTTTAGCGGATACTTGCCATGGAATGAATTCCATGGTGCCGGGAGCGAGACTCGAACTCGCACTCTGTCACCAGAACCGGATTTTGAGTCCGGCGCGTCTACCAATTCCGCCACCCCGGCTAAGGTCATAAACTATAGCATAATCGCTCTGAAATAGCATCATTCAGGAATCAATCGATGTAAAGATCGTAACGAATCTGGTTAAAAATCATTTGCCCCTGTGGAGGTTTCAAGCCCAGGGCGGGATCCGAGCGGCGCCGCTTGACTATGGTCCGCTGAGCGGAGTTTCGGCAAGCTTCTAACAGAGCATTTTCATCACAGCGCACGCCGCAAAATCGCAGAATCTGCATAAATTTGTCTGGTTTGGCATTTTTAGCGCGCAGTGGGAACAAAGTATCCATGCAGGCAATGTCATAATGCCGTTTGCCTTGTGTCAACCATGCTTCAGCGCGCCCATGATAAATGCGTATGCGCTGGGCTGTTGCGGCGTGTTGGGGTTGAAGGCAGGCTCGGCGCCAGCCATCATGCAGTATCGCAGCGACCAGTGGATGGGCTTCGATAACGTCAACATGACAACCTGCGCTGGCGAGCAGCCAACTGTCCCTGCCCAGACCGCCTGTGGGATCCAGCGCCTGAAGGGACGGACGAAGTGCTTTGGCTGCCCTGATCAAGCCCTCATGCTCCAGATTGGCACGCCGACAACGCCGCTGAAGATTTTGATGATCAAAATCTACCGAGATGGAAGTAATTTCGGATCGTAGTTCGGCGGGCGGATGTAGGCTAACTTTGACCCCATCCCACAGTACATGCCATTGATGTTCGGGACAAGGGTGGTAATGCAATCCGAAGTGTTGCGCCAACAGGGTTTCGGTTGCCTGATTTTGTATATTTGCGTCTGTTCTGACAGTATAGAAATAAGGCTTGGTTAAACTATGGTGTTCCATCTGTTCAATCGCAGGTGACCGGGCAGGACAGAAAAAACGGATCTGTACCAATGATGTCGTTCTTATCCACTGGTTTCCACAAGAACCAGGGTGATGTTGTCTTCTCCGCCCGCTTCGAGCGCACAGCCTAGCATGGCTTCGGCGGCTTCGACCAGCGGCAGAGAGCCTACAAGATAGCTCATCATGGCATGACTGACAAGCTCGTGCAGGCCGTCCGAGCATAGCAGATATCGATCTTGCGTCAGGACCTGATGGCTGCTGATATCAAATTCGACCGCTTTGAGTCCGAGCGCTCGAGTGAGTATGTGCCGCGAGAACCGGTGGTCGGTGGTCCATTGAAATAATTCATGGTCACGCCATAGGTATGCCCGGGAATCTCCAACATGCCCGAGACAGACGCGGTCGTCAATAAAATAGAGGGCTGTGGCGGTCGTACCCATGTGATTGCTCAATAATTCACCTTTCTGCTGATCCAGGATCGCCTGATTGGCATGTGACAGGATTGTCTGCATCAAGGTTTCAGGATTTTGTCGACCCTGGTCATTCAAGATCATTTCTTTGCAGGTTTCTATCGCTATGCGGCTTGCCGTCTCTCCGCCCACATGTCCACCAGCGCCATCCGCCACCATAGCGAATAAACCGCCGTGTCCGAAATTGAGGGGCAGGGCAGTGGCGCTATCCTCATTTTTTTTTCGGATTAAACCGATATCGCTTCTGATGATGGTTCGATAATTCATGGTGAAGCCTTTAAGACCAAATAGTGAGCGGGGAACCATTAAAACTGCCATTTTTTCAACACTGATGCAATTATTATATCCATCATGGCTCGTTGTTATTGAGCGGATTCAACAATTATGAAGAACGAATCATGGAAAGGTTCGCATTAATACCCGGTCGGGCGTGATTCCGCTATAGGGTTTGGCGTGGTCACGCCTTGTTTTCTATTTCTTGCCGGGTATTGAGTTTTCACATATAATCATACTTGAATATGGAACTTTTCCTTTCAAACGGGTCTATTAGTTAAGGGGGCGACCTGGCTTCGACGGAGATTACGAGGCTTTTGGGTGCATGTCAAGGTACAGTCTACCTTGTAAAACCGGCTGTAAAACAATAGTTGCCAACGACGACAACTACGCTCTGGCCGCCTAATTAAACACTAGGCAGTCAGCTCTCAAACCGGGCGAGCCTGCGCGCCTGCGGCGAGGGTAATCATTTGCAGGATCGTATCGTTGCCCGCCTGGCGCAATGGTGCTAAAACCTTACAGGCTGGCTGTGCGCATACCCGGCCAATCGGGGGTGCGGCAGTAAGAACAAAGGATTGGCTAAACATGTAGAGCCTGAAGTTAAGGATTTTCGGACGCGGGTTCGATTCCCGCCGCCTCCACCAAAATAGGGTTCACTAAGAACCTAAAACAACCCGATACACTAACAAATACAGTTGGTTATCGGGTTTTTTATTGCCTATAGCTTCCTATGGCGTTTAGTAACATCTTCGCTTTTTAGTAACACCCGTAGTAACATCAAGCCAATGTTACTAAATATAGTGTTATTAAAATGGCCAGGATCACAAAACCACTCACCAATACTGAAGTCCAGCAAGCTAAGGCCAAAGAGAAGGTTTATTCCCTGGCGGATGGTGATGGCTTACAACTTCGAGTAAAGCCCAATGGTTCCAAGCTATGGTTATTTGATTATTACCGACCATTTACCAAAGTGCGCACCAGGGGGCGTTCTCAATTAAGCCAGATCAATACCGAAGCAAGGTGAAGCATCGACAAATAATTTTGCGCCAATCGATCATGCCTTGTTGCGATCCGTCTGAATTGTTTCAGTTTCTGGAATAAGCGCTCCACCAGGTTTCTTTCCTTGTAGAGATGATGATCATACCCCCTGAGCTCATTTCGGTTACACCTTGGTGGAATAACCGGC
>Ga0209633_10000230_pt1 | contig 67597 bp, 40 predicted proteins | sample Cruoilmetagenom1_FD_187290 | JGI IMG/M metagenome (GOLD analysis project Ga0209633, IMG submission 187290) | Oil polluted marine microbial communities from Coal Oil Point, Santa Barbara, California, USA - Sample 1 (SPAdes) (version 2) | ecosystem: Environmental > Aquatic > Marine > Oil seeps ... | reverse complement strand
TGCTCCTCGCGGTCGGGTTCCTCCTCCAAATGGGCGAAAACGACGAAGGAAAAGAAAAAATCAATGCGCTCCCTCAAGCTGAACAAGCCACCGCGACAATGGTTCCAATCCCGAACCTCGAGGGAATGCTGCGCGAAAAAGCGGTCGAAGAACTTGACAAGCTGGGTTTAGGAGCCTCTGTTACAAGCCAAGCGGAAGAACACATCCCCGAAGACACGGTCATCAGTCAGGTTCCTGCCGCGCAAACCGACATTTCGGTCGGATCGATCATCGTGCTCACCGTTTCCACAGGCCCAGGAATGAAAATAGTTCCCAATATCGTGGGACTGCCGAAGTCTTACGCGACAAAGGCACTCACGGACGTCGGCCTCAACAGCAAATTCCGTATGCAAACATCGAATAGTATTCCTCAGGGAAAGGTGATGCGGACTTTGCCGCCGGCAGAAAGCAAAGTTGAATCGGGAAGCATTATTGAGATTGTGATTTCGGCGGGAACTGGCAAGAAGGCAGTGCCGGATGTGCGCAATCTCAATTTGGCAGCGGCACAACAGAAGTTGGAAGAAGCCGGCTTTTCTTCGGCGAGTGAGAGCCAAACCTCAGAAAGTATCGAAAAAGGTTTGGTTATCCGGACAAACCCGAAAGAAAATCTGCAGATAAAAGTCGGAAGTACCATCACTATTGTCGTCTCAGCCGGGAAAGCCCCCCGGACGGTCCCGAATGTCAATGGCCTGCATATCACCGACGCAGAGAACATTATCGTGCAAGAGGGACTTAACGCGAAGATACAAAGAAAGATTTCCGAAACTGTCACGAAAGACCACGTGATCGAGACTGCCCCTCTTCCAGGAAGGAAACTTTCTCCAGGAAGCACCGTGACCTTAGTGGTGTCGGAAGGATCAGGACTGCGTCCCGTTCCAAATGTGGTCGGATTTTCTCTGGAAAACGCGTCTGGGCGCATCCAAAGAGCAGGCCTGACTTTCGATGTCAGGAGGGAAGAATCTGCAACGGTCCCACCTGGAAATGTGATCAGGACAATCCCTGCATCCGGCACGCAGGTCGCAGAAAAAACAAGAATCATGATCGTGGTGGCGCAGGCTCCTCCAACGCCCGCACCAGAGTTCCCCATCCTGCTCAAAAACTGGAATTCTTCCACAGAGCCGGAATCCGGGAATATCGTGCGAGGCAATGTCACCCTGCTCCAGAGTCGCCAGGTAAGAGTCCGGCTCTGGTACGTAAGAGAATGTGCTACGAACTACAACTTCAGGGCTGAACAGGTCGGAAATACATTCACGATTCTTTCTACCCCGGTCGCGGAACCGCCCGCGAATGGTAGCGAGTGTGCACCGGACGCGAGTCTCATGAGGGAGAGAACCCGCATCAATCTTGGACGGCTTGCTCCCGGTTCCTATCTCATAGTGTCCCAGGGCAGAGAAATCAGTTTCACTGTGCCAAAGATCGACACAAGTGGTGGACAACAAGATGAGGGTGGACAACAAGGCACCGGCACGGAGAACCAGCCGCCTCCACCTACCCTGCCGCCTTCCCTGCCGCCCATTATCTCACCGTCGGCTCCCTCTGCCCCTTAGCACCGCAGACTCTTCCCACAAGATCCTCTGAAGAGCGGTCCTGGTGCACAGGAGGAAATCACGCCAAAACGGCATAGAGAGTGGTGGGCATTTCACTTTGCCAAAAACAGCACGCAATCGACTGCAAAATCTGAAAAAACCAGGTCCTCGGTGGTCCGCCACGCGCGAATGAGTCACCGAGGACCGCGCGACCCTCCTATTCTCGGGTATTATCTCCCGACTTCGCCGTGTTGCGAAGACCAGGAAGATCTCTTTCCGTTCTTGAAATGTTATGAGCACCTAAAAAGTGTGCGAAGTTCCACGAAAACTAAGCACTTCCGCTTCTTCCGTGCAGCATCACAGTCCCGGGTACGGGTCTCTGCCATTTCCATTCCATAACCGGGCCCGATAGCGAAGTACATATACGCCCGTCGTACATACCCATTAGGTGACGGTCTAGGTACCCACTACAAAGCACCTATTACAGGAAGAACGAGTCCCAATGCACTCCCACGAGAATGCCGGCCTTCACATCCCGGGTCTGATCAATATGCAACCTATCGGGGCCGGCGGTTCGGGACAGGTGTTCTGTGCAGAGCAACCGGCGTTCAATCGAACTGTGGCCGTAAAAGTATTGACGGATCTGTCGCCGCGCGCCATGCCACGGTTTGACCGAGAGTGTCGTGCACTCGGGGCGCTTGGCGACCATCCTCATATCGTCACGGTGTTTGACACTGGGTATCTCTCAGATGGAAGACCCTATTTGGTCATGGAGTACCTGCCTGCGGGATCGATTTCTGATCGTCTCCAACAGAATGGACCATTTTCTTGGGAACAAGCATCCGATATTACGATCAGGATCGCAGGGGCACTCCAGACAGCCCATGATCGTGGCATTATCCATCGAGATGTGAAGCCGGGCAATATCCTGCTTTCCTCTTATGATGAGCCGGTCCTGGCAGATTTCGGCCTCGCCACATTTGACGGACAACAACGTACGAGCACTGGTCATATCACTGCCACGGTCATTCATGCTTCCCCAGAAGTCCTGGCCGGACACCCTCCGTCCCAAGCTTCCGATATCTATTCGCTGGGTTCCACTTTTTTCTCCCTCTTGCGAGGCGTCTCACCTTTCGAGTCCCCAACTGACGAATCAATCATTCCTCTTGTGAACAGGATCGCGAACACACCTGTCCCGGACTTACGGCTTTACAACATCCCACCAGAAATCTGCGCGGTCATGGAAAAGTCCATGGAAAAGGAAACAAAAAACCGCTACGAACAATCTGAAGATATGGGGAAATCCCTCCAGCAAGCACAAAAAACACTACAAAGCACTATCACCCCGATGCGCGTCAGTGGTCGTCTTGTCAGCCCTGCTGCCTCACAGAACTCGACCAACCCTGTTGCCACCCCACTCCCGCCATCTTTTGTGCAGTCTCGTTCAGATAGTGTGCCAATCGCAGAAACCACGATCGACCCTCGGGTCACCTCCTCTCGTTCGCATCCTTCGCCAATCGCAGAAACCACGATCGACCCTGAGGGCACTTCGCTACATGAGGGGTATGGAACCTCAGGGAACCCAGCGCCCTCGGACAAGAAGGTAACGCTCATTGCACAAATGGCCGCAGAAAGTCAGTGGGACACCAGCAATTCCCTTCACAGGGAACAAGGCGCCGAAAAGAAAAAACAAAAACCACTGAAGAAGGCCACCATTCTTCTGTGCGCTTCTCTCTTTACGCTCGGTCTCCTTGCTTTTTTCGCCTCGGTTTTGCTCGGAAACAAGAACGAGAACGATGCTCTCTCTTCCATGGAAGAGAATACGGAGGAGAACGGGCTTCTCGGAGTGCCCGCAAGCGAAAACGCCGAACCAGAGGAAACTGTCCTAGAACAGGTCACTGTGCCAAACCTCATGAATCTTGACTATAAAAAAGCACTTCCTCTTATCGAAGAAGCCGGTTTGAAATGGGAAGCGGACAGGCGTGTGAGCGAAACCTCTCCAGAAGGCAGGGTGATTGATCAGTCTCCCCTGCCTGATACCCAAGTTTCCGCCAATTCGACTGTCCTCATCGTGATCTCCACAGGAAAAGGAAAACGAGTCATCCCTGACCTCACGAAGATGTCGGTAGAACAAGCGGGAACAATGCTTATCGACATGGGTCTTGGCATCACGACAGAAGAAACAACCACGACAGATGTGCCGTCAGACATCGTCGTCAAGACAATCCCTTCCGCCGGCACAGAGGCGGAAGCAGGAGATGTTGTCACCGTGATTGTTGCGGTACCGCCGACAACCACGGTGACAACGACGACAACGACGACAACCATAACGGCGTCACAACCGATTATTTTGCACAATTGGACAGGCAACAGTAACCGTCACGGCGACGTCACAACAGAAATAATCACCCTGGAACCAGACGGAAATATACTATTCAGTTTTGTGTACGTGAAAGGAAGTTGCAAATCTGACACTTTCTGGGCACATGTCGAAGGCTCCAATATCACGGTCAAATTTAAGAGAAAGCTTCGTTTCTGTGGCACAGAAACAGACATCACACAACAAGCGGTTGTGCCGCTCGGGAAGCTCGGGCCAGGAAATTACATCATCCACGCAAGCAGGTCGACCGAGGACGTGCGATTCCGGGACATCCTTTTCACCGTAAGGTAATCTCCCTTTGGGCCTCACACATCAGGGCTTTTCCACACAAGCGGGAGAACTCCTCTCTCTATTTGACATCTTGTCCTGCCTCTCAAAAATGCAGCAGCAACCTTTCCCTCTCCCTCCCAAACGAAATGACTAGATCTATTCGTCTCAGACCCTGGCAAAAACGCGCGCTTGATGCTTTTGCCTTAAAGAACAGCCGGGATTTTCTCACGGTTGCCACACCAGGCGCAGGAAAAACCACTTTTGCCTTGACAGTGGCCCTGCAAGAATTGTCCGCGCATCCAGGACAACGGCTCATTGTGGTGACCCCAACCCGTCACTTGAAAATGCAGTGGACACAGGCAGCAGCCCACTTCTCTTTGCATCTCATCCCGGATTGGACGTCGGGAAACGGACGTCTCCCCTCTGATATGCATGGCATCACGGTCACTTACCAACAGGTGGCTGCCAACCCACACGCGCTGCGACGCGCGGCACAACGGGCTTTTATTATTTTCGACGAAATCCATCATGCAGGCGACGAGCGGGCCTGGGGGGAGGCGGTACGAGAGGCCTTCAAGGACGCCCCACGTCGGCTTTCTCTCTCGGGTACTCCTTTCCGTTCCGACACAAATGCCATTCCTTTCATCCACTATGACGGAGAAGAAGCCCGCCCCGATTTTGAATACGGCTATGGGGATGCCTTACAGGAGGGCAAAGTTGTCCGTCCTGTGTATTTTCCACGGGTGAAAGGCCATATGGAATGGATGGACGCGAACGGCGAGTTTCGCTCCCACACTTTCGATGACAAGCTCGACCATGCCCGGGCAGGTCAGCGTCTGCGCACTGCACTTTCCCTGGACGGCGAATGGCTTCCGGCGGTGCTCGACCGCGCCCACGCACATTTGTTGGAATTACGCCAGTCCCATACCGACGCCGCAGGACTCGTGATTGCAATGGATCAGGCGCATGCCAGAGGAATCGCGAGTCTCATGCAACAGCGTTTGCACGTGACTCCGGTTGTGGCCACGTCTGATGATCCGAAGGCCTCGGAACACATTGCAGCATTTACCGAGGGGATGGCACCCTGGATGGTGGCTGTACGTATGGTCTCTGAAGGAGTCGACATTCCTCGTCTCCGTCTCGGTGTCTTCGCCACAAATACCACAACCGAATTGTTCTTCCGCCAAGCAGTCGGACGTTTCGTACGTTGGACAGGCCGAGAATCTCGCCAGAAGGCTTTTCTTTTTCTTCCTGACGACCGCCGGCTGCGATCTTGGGCGGAACAAATTCGAGAACAGCGCCGCCATAGTCTTGCCCGCGCACCGGCAGACGAAGAAGCACAGCAAGCAGAAGAGACCGTGAGACCCGAAAAAGAGGAACAGCTTTCGCTTTTTGCGGCAATTTCAGCTGTGACATTGGGAGAACCCGAAATAGTGGCAAGCACTGTCGGACACGACAGGGAACAAGAAAAAGCCGACAGTTGGCAAGAAGAAAAAGCCGAAGAAGATCTTTCTCTTGAGATTTCTCTGCTTGGCACTCCCCCGCTCCACGCAGATCTTTCTCATGCCTTTTCTTCTGTTGCAGAAGAGACAGGAGAAACAGAGCGCACCGCTCGTACGGAAACAAGGCAAGAGCGAAAAAAACGTTTCCGCAACGAAAATACGTCGGTGGCACGTGAAATAGCTCGGCGTACAGGACGCTCGCATGCTCAGGTGAATGCAGAGCTGAACAAAGAGGCAGGCATACGGCGCATCGCAGAAGCCACGCTGGGACAGCTTGAAAGGCGTCTGCGTCTTGCCGGCAGATGGCTGAACCGTCTCTGACGTGTCGCAAAAGTCGCACGCGCGCAATCCAGAGCGAAAACGGGAAAGGAGAGGAGGGCCGCACACGCGAAGACCCACGTTCGTCTCCCCGTCAGGATCGAGACAGGAGCGCAAAAGCCAAGGGTGCTCTTCGCGGACAAGCTTCAAAAAAGACAAGAGAGTACACGAAAACAGCGTTTTTGTCTGGACAAAAACGACGGCGGGAGAGTGACTACTATATCGTTGTGGTAAAAGTGGAGAAAAAGAAGGTTTTCGGGATTTGCAATCGTGTTGTCCTTGCCTCCCCAGTTCATCGCAGAAATTCAAGACGAGATCCGCTGGGTCATACGCACGAAAAGCGAAGACCTCCGTCGACCAAACGAAACCGCAGTCATCGCGCTTCTTACTGCGGCAACCCTCGCTCCTTTTGCCAGGAGCGATCAGTCGGAGGGGAAATCCCATGGGATTTCCCCTCCGACACGGGCGCTTTTTCAGACAAGTTTCTCATCTCACCTTCCTATTCTCCATGACATTCTCAGGGATTCGCAAAAAAAAGAACCTCTTTTGTACGACTTTCATGCGGATGCCACACATCGTGTTGCACAGCGTCTCAACAATGAACACGCGCCAAATTTGCGTCAAGAGATCGCGTTGCTCTTTGAAGTCACCGGGGCGGTGACGACAGCCATTGCCGCAGCATCTCCAAGAGTCCGTCCCAGTTTGCTGATTCGACTCAACACGGTGACACGGCGTTTTCCCGAGTTCCGCTGGAATACCGACCAGATATCGCGGCGCGCCACCATCTGCCCGTACAAGGGAAGGGAAACGTTCACCGAAGAGGATGCCGAACTTTTTTTTGGGCGCACAGCCTTAAAACGTCGACTTTTAGCCCGTCTCCCCACTGCCCGTTTCTTGATCCTCACCGGCGAACCAGGTACCGGTAAATCTTCTTTTTTTCAGGCGTGTGTCCTGCCCGCGCTCGATAGCCATACCGCAGCCGGGGAAAAAATCTTCTGGCGCACACTCACCTGTATTCCTGGCAACGATCCCCTACAGAATCTTTCTCGCAGCATCGCCGCCCTTGCCCCTGCATCAGAGCCGGCTACTGTGCAGGAAAACATCCGCTCCGACCCGCGTGCCCTGGCAAAAATCGCGACCGAAGCGTTCAGCAGGTCCCCGGATCACCGTCTTCTCCTCGTGATAGATCAATTCGAGCAGATTTTCACACGCTCCAACGACAAAGCAACCCGAACCCATTTCTTTCGTCTACTGACGCACACGATGAATAATCCGACGCCGGTACTCACTATCTTGGGAATTATCCGTTCCAACAATCTTTCTGCTTTTGGAGAACACCCTCTAATCAAGCGGGTGTTCGACCCCGGTTATCTCACGGTGCGTCCCTTCTCCAACAACGACCTTCGTGTACTGGTCGAGAAACCGGCCCTGCACACGGGACTGGCCTTCGAGCCAGGACTCGTGACGCACGTGCTCACCGACACCTCTCACCAGACGGCAGTACTGCCTTTTCTTACAGAAGCGCTACAGGAAGCCTGGAAACACCGCGGCGGCACGATCCTGTCCCTGGAGGACTATGAGGCGACCGGCGGGTGGGCACATCGCATTGGCATCGCGGCAGAACATGTCTATCAGGCGTCTGGCCCGGAAGACCAAGAGATCATGCGACAGATCTTTCTCTATTTTGCACAGGCCAGAAAAAACGCTGCACACATGCAAAACCCCAACCAAGGATATTTGTCTCGAGAGCGAGATCATTTGTCGTTGTGGGAAAAACCACAGGTCAGGCTGGCAGACTTACAGGCCGCCTGTGGACCGGCAGAAGCAACCGCGCTCATCGTCGCTCGTCTTTTCAACGCCCGACTGCTCACACTCGAAGAAGACAAGATCAACATGGCGCATGACGTGATCTTTTCGTCCTGGAAACGTTGCGTATCCTGGCAAGAAACCGAGAGAGCGAGCGCTCCCGCATCTTTTCTCCCCCCTGCTGTTGGTTCTGCTTGAGACCTGACACACACAAGCCCGACCCCAGACCGAGATAGTTCACCCAGCATGCACGCGCAGCATGCACGCGAAAAGTTGTGCGGGGCACAGGCTGCAATGTCCAAAACAACACAGCACAATCCAAGGCCCCTGATGCGCGTCTTTCCCTGTCCCAGCGCACCTTTTCAAGGAAGAAAAGACGGAAGAGGCGCACTCGATCGACAGCGAAGTGTTTCGAGAACGGTTGCCCACCCCATTTCTGTCAAACATGTGTCATCGAGGCCACGCGGAGCAGGCTGGATCATGCCAAGACTCGTCATCATGTGCAGAAGCCCAGTCACAGAGCGGCCTACTGCCGGCAAATCAAACCCCTCTGTGTGCTCTTCACTGCCCCATCCTTCTTCACGTAGCACCGTGACCATATTTTGGGAGAGAGACTGCGTATTGCCCAGGAGAAGTAACGCGAAAACGAGTTCTCGCACAGCAGCGTTCAGGTCGGTACCCCGCGCAAAAAAACGTGTCACGGCACGCCAAAGCTGTGCGGTATCCGCAAGAAGCGGCAAGGCACCTTTTACTGCCACAAGCTGCCCGTGCCGCCGGCGGACAAGACGAAGACCGAGACTCAGCTCGGCAATTGCCAGAAGCGGCGAAAGAAAGGCCTTTTCTGTTGCAGGAAGCCCTAAAGAAGTCGCGTAGCTTGCGGCAGCTTCCCGGGAGAGAGAGGACAGGAGCGAGGGAACAAGCGCACCATCTGCCGCAATATCAAGCCCATCAGCAGAGCGGGCAGCAAACCATCTGAGCAGACACAACGAGTCCGCAGCATTGTCCGGAAGCGGCACTGCATCAAAAGGGATACAGTTTTCGACGCGTTCAATGAGTCGCGGACGCGTATACCCGCGACTGTGCCCCCACACTGCACGGCGTTCGCGCAACATTTCATGCAGCCAGTTCCCGCCATTGAGGGCAGGACGCCCCGCACGCAAGTGACAAAAAACAAGACGGCCTTGACGCGCCCGCCAAGCAGGTGCACCAGGTCGCAGCGTCCCGGACACGATGGCTTGTTCCAGCGCGGTCGCAGTCGAGAAAAAAGCTTCCGATTCAACAGGGCCCATTGATCGCCCCCACACAAAGTCCTCAAGATCGGGGGGTTCAACGCCAGAAGAGCGCATTGCCCGCCGGCATTGTGCTGCCCCTTTTTTCGGGTTATTCGCATAGGCAGCCAAAATTTTTTCGGTCAGAGAAGACGCGCAGAGGGCCGCTTTCCGGTCTCTCCCAAGACGAGCAAAAAGCTCACCAAGCGCAGTCGCCAGGGAATAATGATCATGCGCATCTCTCGCCCACATCCCGGGCAATTCACTCCAAAGCCATGTTTGCAACCCATGTTGCGAAATGGCTTGTACGCCTTCACCCCAGGTGAGGGCGTTGTAGGCCCATTTCGCACGGTCGGCAAGCACCGGATCTTCTTCTTTCATGGCAAGCAGAATTGCCTGCACCTTCAGGTCTTCTTTTTCATCCGGAGCAACCTCATCCGCAACTTCCCGAAAATGAGAAGGCACAAGACGCAGCACAGTGCCATCGGGAACAGGGGCTTCAACGGTGGAAGGATGACATGAGCGGTGTCCGTCGGCCCCGTCATCAGAGGCAAACGGGGCAGAAGAAGACGCGAGCTTTTCTGAGGAAAGGGGCAGCAAAAGCCGTAAGTGGCCGCGATGTCGTCCTGGACCAAACCGCCAACTCTCCACACGCGCGTCAAGAATACTGGCCGTTTCCAGAAAGGAAGGCAAGAAAGAAACCTGGGACACACGCCAGGTACGCTGCCATGCTTCTGCAACAAGACTCATCGCCGTATCAGGAGAAAGACGCTCAATACTTGCAGGCATGTCCGGGCGGCCATCGCGCCAGCGAGTCGCCATTTCCGTGAGAGATGGACCAATATCGGCGTCGCGCAGCACTCCGCCCTGATTTTTGTCGAGCACAACACGCAGACTATGCGATGCGATACCATCGTACGAATAGCCAATAAACAGGCATTCCTGCCCAGGCTGATCGTACCGATCATCATGGATACGCCACGCGTCCTCAAACTGGGCACGTCCTACAAAACGCACCCACGAGGGCCCGGTGATTCCCTCTTCTCGCAGACGATCGAGCGCAGATGCCGCCTGCTGCCGCAAAGAAGGCGCTCCTGCGGCAGAAAAAGCCGCAAGAATGGAAAGCCCAAGAGAAGATCGATGTGCGTCGCAATAATCGACGGTCTGTTGGAAGAGGCGCAGTATCTCTGCACGCCTGTCCACATCTTCTGGGTCTGTTTCCCACCAGAGAGACGTGGCACGGCTTCCCCATTTTTCTGCATCGACGGGGGAATCGAAAAAAACAAGTTCCGCACTCGCAGAACTGCAAATGTTTTCCACGCGCGCGCTGTACGGGCTATCCCCTCGTTCTGTGCCGTTATCGCTCACCCTGTCCGCCCAGTTTTACCGACTCGGCCACCGAAAATCCTATGCGGAATCAGCGCAAGAAGACAGCAGAGGGGAGGAGAAGACGCCGGTTTCATCTCCGCTCTATCTTGAGATGTTGTTCTCGTTCTTGATGTGCCCCGTCATAAGGGAGGAGGTCAAGAGGTAAATCTTCGTTATTTTTCTGTGCTTTCCAGTCTTCCTCCATGTGCATCTCTGCCCCCATAAAACGCACACTTTTGTCTGCAGTGTTGATTTCGCAGGTCTCCTCCACACGCACTGTAACGGCAGAACGGAAGGTGACCGGAGAAAAAAACTCCGTGTCGAGAGATGCCGCGAGCGCATCCATGTCAATCGGCGCTTCCCAAGCGGCTTTATAACGAGCGGTGAAGAGCAGAACCTTTTCTCCATCGCGTTCCACTTTTTCCACATGGTGCATCACATTGACTGCCGGCCCGGAAGCACTGACTTCACGCGGAACTTCCCAACGGTCACCAGCTTCTACCCCGCCGGCAGGAAGAACTGGACAGAGAAATCCGGCACGAAGCGGGTTTTCGCTCAGGGCAACCGAGTCTGTCACACCCTGAAGGGAGAGGATTTCGCCCTGGGAAGAAAAAATGGTGACTTCAGGTTTTTTATCGGTCGTAGGAAGGGTTTCTCCCATAAAAGAGATTTCCTTGTATTTGAGCGTTTGGCGAAAGTTGTCGGCGTCCGCCGCATAACCGATTTCGGCAACAGCACTGAGTTCAATAGGAGGACGGGAAAAAACACGAGAATCGTCTTCAGGAAGAATACCGGGGGGAAAAGACATGGAGACCAGGAGAGACTGCTCGACATCGTATTCGTGCGTGGCCAGAGACAAATCACTATAACTATTGATCTTCTCCTCCCCTTCTGCGCTGTCCCCAGAACTCTCACAGGCAGAGACAACAAGCGCACACGCGAGCGTGAGCAGCACAACACGACACAGCGAAAGGCAAGCACCGACACGGGGACGCCACACAGGCGTCATGCCCTCAGTCGGACAGCTCACGCGACACGCCAAAGGCTCATCCATTGATGGGGACACTGCCATAAGGTTCCTCCCGGAAATGTGCTTCGATTTCTCTCCTCCAACCCTCGCAGCGCGCATATCCCAGAAAATATAGACAAGTTACTCGGTACTCGTGAGAAGACCACGAAGGGTCCTCATGCCACGTCGCAAGCAGAAATAAAGGAAAAAACGCCAATAGGTTACGAAAAACAAAAAACCACTTTGTTTCGCCCTGACCGTCTCCTCAACGTGCCCTCGATCTTGGGCCACCAACGAGGAAAGGGGCAAACTCAAACGTTTTCCCATAAGACGACTACCCAACAATCTCGCCCCTGAACAGGAAAAACACACAAAGCATGGAAAGAACGGCAGGGATCAAAAGAGAAAGCAAAACAAAAAATTCTGCTGTTGCACAGTCGAGCACAAGACGTAGCACAAGAAAAAAACAGGCAAATTTTTATGACTGAAAAAAAGTTGAGGGAAATCTAGTTCTCTCATATGACACTTTTTCCTGCGAAACCGAGTATAAAACAAGTGCTAAAGCTTAGGCCTCCGCGTCACCGGCGGAAACAGGAGATGTTCCTGCAGACCTGTTCCCGCCGGCAACGACACCTGAAAAAAGAAATCTCAATATATATGGAAAATATTGGTATGACAAGGAGAAATTTCCCAGGCAATCGGGAGTTCTCAAGTATTTCAATACTTTTCTCAATACAATAGAAGTATCGACTCGCGTCACTACTTTTTAGACTGTGCTGTTCTACCTGTTCAGTAAGACTGTCTACTCCTTTCTCGCGACAAATGATCGAAACAGGTATCCCGAAGACGGAACAACACTTCAGCTCAACAATCAAGTTCAACGGGGAAAGGGATGGGCAAAACAACACTGTCGCATCTGGACACAGCCACGCTCCACCAGAGACTTCTGTTTCTTTACGAGCAATCCGGGAAAATCCTGCAAAACGGGGAACAACAGCTGCTGTCCAGCATCCAAGAACAAGAAACAGAGATACGACCAGGCCTCTTCGCATCTGAGCCCATCTGTCTCACGCCTAACTTCTTTCTCCTCCGCAAGCTCGGACCAACACTCCACGCTGTTCGCCTCGCGCTCAAAGAACTCGACGCAACCCCACGGTCTTTCCCAAACCCGCCCCAGCTGACCCAATGGACAGACGTTCTACGGTGCCTTCTTGAAACAGTGTTCGACCAGGATCTCACTTTCCGAGGAGAAGAAGATCGTGCTTCAACTGAGGAAGCCCTCATCTACACTGCTACCACTGCTACCACCACCCCAGAATGTGGGCAGGAGGCAGGAAACGAAATTTCCCTGCTTGACAGCGAAGCAGAACGCATCCTGCAACAAGCATTCGAAACGACCCAGGACCTATTCTCCCCTCTCGAAACCCTCGAACGCGTCATCCTCGGTAACCTGAAAGAAGACACCCACCCAGAAGACACCCACCCAGAACCAGCCCCGGACAGCAGCACAGTCTTGGCGAGCAACGACAGCACTCTGCACAGTGCCCTCGAAGCAGAAAAACCCGAAGAAAACACTCACGAAACCGTCACAAAACCAGAACAAATCCTGCAAGATTCCACACATACACAGTTGGGCATCCCCAGAGAAACCTCTCCCGTCACACCAGTCTCTTTCCCCACATCTTCCCCCTCCCACACTGCAGAGTTCCTGCTCCCCACACCAACCACAGAGACACCCCACACCGAGCACGTCTTTTCCACTGCAGAGTTCCTGCTCCCCACACCAACCACAGAGACACCCCACACCGAACACGTCTCGTCCCGGCCCCCCACAGAAGCCACAGAGACGAACCGGGACGACATTCGATCCGATTCCGATCCTCATGACGTCGTCGGTCCTCCACTGAAAAGAGCGGTGTCTCCCCCGCCGATAAGCGCGACTCCCCTACCGGCCTCCTCCTTTTCTCCTGACCGCACGCCTCTTGAAAACCACACGAAGACCCCGAGAAATCGCAGGAAACCCTTTCTTTCGGCTCTTCCAAACCCCATACCCACCACCTTCTTCAGTGCGCATCCTCCCAATACGCCAAATTCCGCTTCTCCCGCAAGGAAAACAAGCCCTCGGGACACGAAAGCGCCTTCTTCTCTGGTCTCCTCCTCGCACACAAGTACACGGAAGCCGAATTGGGAAGCGGACTGGGAGAAAAATCCGCAGGACCAGAGAAACGAGAAAACAGCGCTGCACGCAGCGAAAAGCATTTTGCTCCCCTATGGGAAGAACCCAGCTTTTCTTGGAAGAGACCGAGAACTGATGGCGCTCCAGAGTGGCCTCGAGCAGGACGGTCTCATGGTCCTTCTGCCGCATGACGGCACGAGTGGTCTCGGAATTACCGCACTTGCGGCAGAGTATGCCCACTCTCAAAAAGAGCAATACGACATCATATGGTGGATCTTTGCAGATTATCCTGCGACCATTTCCCAACAGTGCGCGGTTTTGGCAGATAAATTGGGCCACCCACCCGGTCCTGACGGTACAACCGATGTGTCTTTGGAGTCACTGCTTGCAGACTCTCACAGATGGCTACTGATATTCGACAATGCTTGTACGCCTGAGACTCTCAAGCCTTTTCTGCCTCACCTACAAAGAAGCGCTCAACCCAACAACAATGCTCATATCATCGTGACCTCGCGGTATCCCTATTGGCCGGAAGCACCTGCCCTGCTCACTTTGTATCCGCTGTTGCGAGAAGATGCAGCGCGTTTCCTACGGAATCAAACTGGAAACGACGACCGGGAAATCACGCGGGTACTTGCAGACGAGTTGGGTAGAGCACCTGGTACACTCGAGCACGCGGCCGCGGTCATAAAATGGGAAGCAGACCACGAGAAGGCATCATCCTCTGATATTTCTGCTTATTTAGACCGGTTCCGGACACAAAAACGGGAGTGGACACCGGAAAATTTTGTGACCGGTAGTTCAATCAATCTCATCACTGCTGTCGCGCTGAGTCATGAGCTGTTGTTCACAACAGACCGCGAACGGAAAATCACGCGGCATGTGGCAGATGAGCTCTTGTATTTGGCCGCGTTCATGGGGAGCAGTCAGGTTCCCCTCAGTTTGCTGCTCGAGCACGGAGGATGCCTGCCGTCCACCCTCAAATTGCGCAAGGCTTCCCGAAAAAGAGACCAGCTTATTTCGGCAATACGCCTTCTTTCCTCACTGTCCTTTGTGAAAATTGACCAAGATGGTTTTCGCGTAGAACCCCATATTGGGAGGGCCTTGATTGATCGCCTTGCACCGCCCTCGCGACAAGGGTGGATTCAAACCACAGTGAATTTTCTTGCCACGGTTTTCCCGTCAGGAACGCAAAAAAATGATATACGTGTGCTTCTTCTTCCCCATGTTCTCGCTGCGGTCTCACACTCCATGGCATTTGACTGTGTGACACCTGCTGCCGTCACGGCACTGAAGAAGGCAGCGGATCACTTGCAACAACAGGGGAATCAAGAAGAAGCACAGATCCTCGTTACTCAGGCGACGATCGCAGAAAAACAGTTCGCCGAGAAGAGATAATCAGAAAAACAGGCGAACAGGACTTGCAGGCATCTTCTCGTCTTCACACAATGGTCTTCACAAAACGCAAGTTCGACTCATAGTACGCTGGCACAGGTGAAATCGGCATGGAGAAACAGCGCGGAGGCAACCCTGCAGCGCCCCAGTGGCTCGTGCGCGTGCATCACGTGAACCGCGAAATTGCTGGAGCAGGCTGCCTTGTCGATGATTCCCATATTATGACCTGTGCGCATGTTGTCTATGACGCGGGCGCAGGACCAGGCGAAATTATCAGCGTGGACTTCGTGTTCGCCACGGGAGTCACGGTATGCCAAGCCGAAGTCCTGGCCGAATACTGGTGTCCGCCGGATCAACACGGCAATGGAGGACTCGCGACCTTGCGTCTGCTGACCGAGCGCCCTCCTGGCACTTTGCCTGCCCCTCTTGTGCGCACGCACAAGGTCTTCGGACACGAATGCAGACTGTACGGATTCCCCCGTGGACAAATGGGAGGCGCCTGGGCACGGGGCACGCTCTTAAATTTTTTTCCCCCAACAGACACATCTCCGGACTCCCACAATAACAGTACGGATCCTGGCTGGATTCAGCTCGAAGCGAATGCCGTGCAAGGACGGCGTATTGACAAGGGATTCGCGGGAGCACCCATCTGGGATGAAACTCTCCATATGGTGATCGGGATCATGATGCTCCCGGCTCTTCCTGCGAAAGGCAACACTGCAGCACTCCCCTATGATGCCTGCTGTATCTCCACAGACGCATTAACACGCGCTTTTCCTCCCTTGCGCGAAACAATCGTCGAAGCACTCCCTCCTTCTCGGCAACCCCTGTCCAACATGCCCTTCCACCTCCTTGCCTCGCCGTATACCGACCGTCCGGAAACACACGCTTCCGTGGCAAAAGGACTGCGCAACCAAGCCGTGACCGTGATTACCCGGCCGAGAACCGCCCCTGCCATCGGAGGTATGGGAAAAACCCAACTCGCCCTGTCCTACGCCAAACGCAGCCTCGAAACAGAGCGATATCGTTTTGGTTGGTGGATCCGCGCAGGAAACCCCATCACCCTCTCCTCCGACTATCTTGCCCTCGGCCACATCCTGAAAAGCGTCCCGGAATCAACTGAAACCAGTCCGCAGGCCCGTCGACACGCGATCCGGAATGCACTGGAAAAACAAGAAGATTGGCTGCTCATCTTCGACGAAGTCCCCGCTCCTGCCGACATTGCCTTGCTGCTTCCATCCTCGCGTCGCAGCCATATTCTTATTACCTCGGGAAACCGGAACGGCTGGCACAAGATCGGCGCAACCTCTGTACAGATCGACGCGTTTGCCGAAAAACCAGCACAGCTTTTCCTGCTTTCCCACACAAAAGGCAACGATACGGCCGGCACAAACCTGCCGGGCACTGGCGTCGACACTGCCGCACCCGCAGATGAAGCGCAAGCAAACGCGCTCGCCACAGTTTTGGAAAGATTCGCTCTCGGACTAGCCCAGGCAGGAACCATCATCCGCGTGACCGGGCGGTCATTGGCCGCATGCCGGCAGCTCGCCCAACCCATGCCGGACCTTCGGCGACAAGCCCCTCTGGACCAAGAAGAAGCCTTCCCTGCATCCCGGCAACTGATCCTGGCAGTTTTACAGGAAGACAGCACAGAATGCGCCCGCGCGCTTGCGTGTCTTTACGCGTGGCTCGCCTCAGAAGACATCCCTGACTTTTTGTTTACCGGCACACCCCAAACACAAGAAAACCTGGCAGAACTTGTCAAACTCGGCATTCTCACCCGCAACCCCGCAGACAACGCGTCGTCCATGCACCCTTTTGTGCAAGAGACCATACGGACAGGACACAAAGCAGAAGCCGAACACACGCTCAATAGCGTCATGCAACGCCTCCGACAGATCTACCCGGATCGCACACGACAAGAAGCCGGACGAGGCAAGGGATCAAACCGGACAGCAATTCGTGTACGGATTCTTCCACATATGATTGCGGTGTGCAACCACGCCTTCACGCACGGTCTCACACCCCAGGCCACACACGACACAACACTTCATCCCGTGCCTCCCTCAGCCTCGACTTTCACGCCGATTTCCAGGTCTGACCTTACAGTCGAAACCCTGGCAGACCTGCTTGACTGGGCAGCAATCCATATGGAACAAGAAGATTCCTACCGGGCAGAAGCACAAATCATGCGGAACGAGGCCCTGATCTTCCGCATGAAAAGCCTCGGACCCCGGCACCCCGCCACGATCATGGCCATGGAACGACTTGCATCCCTCTTGCACCGCCATAAAGAGCGAGAGACCATCACAGAACTACGAGAGCGATTCCCTATCACGCGCGAAGAACTCTGGGAAACCCCCTCAGGCCGTTTGGAACGACGAAAAATCTAGACGATCCGTCCCTCACGCCGCCGACCACTCCCACCAGCCTTGTCTGCGCAGAAGCACACTTTCACGCATTCTTTGTAAGCCCTTGCATCTCAGCGCAAGAGGATCACACACGCAAGTTCACAAGGAGGGGAGGGGTACGGATGCCATTGGAACGAGTCAGGCTGAGGAGGGTATAGCCTGGAGGAATCGCGGTGATAATATCGGATGGGGTCCAGCGGGCATGCTCCACATAGCGGACTGAAACGCCGGCGCTACGGCCAGTCGTGACCGTGTGGCGATCGCCCAAAGACTCCTCGGTCTCGATAGTACCGGCGCCGGTATTCGTCCCATGAGACACAGTCCGCTGCACGATCTGGTGTTCTCCCCACCACTCGCTGAAATGGCGGGCGTCGTCGGGATCAATACCGCCAAAAACAGCCTTGCAGCCGGCACTCCCAAAGATGGTACGAAGAAGATCTTCGGGAATATCCCCCAGAGATTGCGTGAGCAGCACAAGGCCCGCGTTATTCGACCGAAGACGCTGTATACCACGCGCCACATACTCATCGACATAGCGACCGGCTTCATCGCAGATCAGCGCCTTGAAAAGCCTGCGGTTTGCGTTGGGGGCAGAGGCAGCTTGCACAAACTGACTCACGGCAAGGCGCGCAATAATACGGCTCGCTTCAGGGTAGCGCCCCTCGGGAAGAGAAATACGCACACGCACAGGACCATTGATCTGACGCATCGCGAAACGCGGACGGCGACGATCAAAAAGTTCCACAAGGTTCGGACGGTCAAGCAAGGAGAGTCGCTCCAACAGAGAGGCGGCCGGGTCCTCGCGACGACCGAGCTGCACGCGCCGACTTTCCAAAAAGCGCCCATACTGCTTATCGAGCCCACGGTTCGCAAGACGGTCACGCACACTCGTGAGCAACGCTGTATCGCCGCTCAGAAGCGTCAAAAGCTTGTGCAAGCTCGGGTACTTCCCGTCATGGGCAACAACGTACGGCGCAAGGGCACCATACAGCGCGTTTTTTGAGGCATCCAAAAAATACGCCTTGTCGGCAGAAACACCGGGAGGGAGTAACGCGTCCGCAAGACGATCGGCGGCTTCTTCTGGCGTTTCTGCCCCGCCGTACAGGTCGAAACCATGCCCATTCGACGGATTCGCAGGGTCGATTTCAATATCGAACCAGCCCTGCCCCGCAAAGTCATCGCCTTTCGGGTCGATCACGACAAGCGAAGCCCGGCCCGCAAGAGCCTGTAACGAAAGGTGCTCGGCAACGGGAAAGGCAAAACCACTGGTTTTCCCTGAACCAGGAGGCCCCACCACAAGCAGGGATGTACGCAACACATCCGTATCAAGTGCAAAAGACATACCGCGATAAGGTAGCGGGTTGCGGGCGTCGCGCGCGCACTGTCCGATACGCACGGCCCCATGGTCCAACGCATGGCGCGCGCGACGCAAAGGAAGATCACGCTCCCCTGACATATGTGGAGCAGCCGCACCTCCCTCGACCCTAATCTTGCCGGCAAGGTCTGCAAGGGCGTCGGGATCCTGTACGACAGCCTGCAGGGCCGTGTCAATGCGAAGGGTGTCAATCTCGCCAAGAATGCCCATTGCCCTGTCGTTTTCGAGACGGGCAAGGGCAGGGCCAAAGCGGGCATCAGCCCGCAGTGCCTGCCACACCGGAGGAAGCTTAAACATACCTGGCGGGCCCAGGGCCTGCGGCCTCTTTCGCTTTTCGGGAATGCCCTTGCTGTGTCGGTCCTGTCTACGCCACCCCATAGGCATTCCTTGCGCGTTTTTCGATGCGACGAATGCGCACAGCGGGAGAAGGGCATGAGGAAAAAAGGTGTTCTCTCCAGTTGCCTGTTGCAGCCTCAGCGTTATCGCCTAATTCCATCCAGATGGCCAAGGTCTCGACAAGGCCGTCTCCGTAGCCGAGATCGACCGCAACAGCATCGGCGGCAAATTCGCTTCCCCGCCCAATCAGGTTCCGCAAAAACCCGACCACCCAGAGCAGGCCACGCAGGACAAGCACAGGAAGCGCACAAAGCAGTGCCAAAAAATATCCAATGGCGTTCAGCAGGGGCAGTCTGATCTCCGTAAAAAAATTCGCGGTTTTTATGCATATATGGACAATAAAGCCAAAGACAGAGGTCACAGCCAGAATCGGGAGAAGCAGCCAGAGCGAAAGCGCAGCAACCACCGTGTGCGCACCCACATGGTGACCAAGCTCGTGTGCAAGCACTGCTTCAAGTTGCGCGGGAGGAAACACAAGCGCCCCTCGCGTGACTGTCACAGAGCGCACTCCCACAGCAAAGGCATTGAACTCCGGATTGTCTTGCACAAAAAGCGCATAGTCATCAGGATCAACCTTGGCTTTCCAACAGACCATCTCCCAGGCCGGCAGTAGGATCATCTCCTCATCTTCTGTGGGAAAACGCGCACCGAACAGGCGCACAAGGACTTCCTCCACGGGACGAATCGCGAGAAAGGCCAGCCCAAGCAGCCAAAAGAAAATCAGCACATTCGAGGATATCCCGAAAAAGTAGGTTATAGGCGCAGTCAGTACACGCGCCGAAAAATAGCTCACAGGCAAAAGCAAAAGGGTGAGAAGAAGAGAGAGTCCTGCGGTCCAATCGAAAGAACAACGAAGAGAAAAGCCGGCAACAGCAGGCACTGTGGCAGTCGAGACTTCAGGAAAAAAACCAGGGGAAAAAGACGGGGCAGACGGTGCAACAGACCGCACATGCGGCTCTTCACGCGATAGCGATTGCCTTTTGTCCTCTGTCATGTGCTCCTCCGCCTCGGTCTCGCAAACAGTGACACCCCAACAGGGGGCACCCGCACACTTTCGTGTACGGGGCCGCGCCACAATCAGCCTGAAACAGCCCAAGCAAATCGGCTAGACGGACCAGCCAAGCTGTCAAAACCGTGAGGGCACCAAGTAGTACTGCCAGAAGCCGGGCGACACGACCGCTAATGCGCTCGCTCACACACAGCAGGTCGTCGATGGCGCGCAGGGCAGACAAGAGCCGCCGTGCAACAGCGCCAAGGGCGTCGGCCCAAGCCAGCAAAACAGTGCCAAAACGGGCAGTCCAGCTCGACACACCGGTTTGCGCGTCTTCCATAGGGGTTTACCTTGTAACCAGGCAGACCTCGAAGGACGAACCGGGTACCAATCAGTGCGCTCCCAAAGACCTGCGGACTTCAGGAGACGCCAGGATAGCCCTCCAATTTAGTTGTCCCCAGTGTAGACAAGTACACAAAAATTTTCTGTACACTCTTAGTGGGCGCGCCGGGCACACGACGAGTACCAGCGTCGCCGGCAAAAAACGCCCAGGGCCACGGTCCCCGGTCGGACTTCATTATCAGGGCTGGAGTCGCCGGCACTTTCCCTTGGCACCCCACACCACGCCAGTGCCCCATCGCCACTGGCGGACAGCCCTGCGTGTATCCCCCCCCACACATCCGCCTCTGCCTGTCTGCCACTGCTCCGTCTGCGCGGCCGTTCCCCTCTCACACGTCGTCTCTGCGCGCGTCGTTCCTTTACGTCTCTCCTGCCTCTCAGGAGATACCCCAGGAAGCACTGCTCCCCGTAAGTCCCACTGCAGGTCCTTCATACCCACAACGCGAAACCGCCCTAAACAATATTGTTGAGGGCATAATTCGGGTTACCCAAAAAAAGTGGCCTCACAATTGTGCTCTTCCCCAGCTTCATCTTCGCACGTGTCGATGCCTTCGCCGCCGTCAAGGAAGTCATCATCGGGACCACCCTCAAGGTAGTCGTCGCCTGGACCGCCATGCAGCACATCCTGCCCCTCTTGCCCGACCATGAAATCGTCACCTTCGCCGCCTTCAAGCAGGTCATTGCCGGTGTCACCCCAGAGTTCGTCCGCGCCGGCCTCACCTTTGAGATAGTCACGACCCGGCCCGCCATCGAGATAGTCATTGCCCGCTCCCCCATACAAGGTGTCAGCACCGTCTTCGCCCAACAAGGAGTCGAAGCCCATTCCGCCGGAGAGCACATCGTCACCGTCTCCGCCGAAAATCCTGTCAGTGTCATTCCCGCCATACAGGAGGTCGATCCCGTCCCCCCCATCCAACAGGTCAAAACCACTGCCGCCCCAAAAGGTATCGTTACCATCCCCGCCGAAAAGCAGGTCATCACCGCTTCCGGCTTTCGCCTGATCGTTGCCGTCCTTCCCGTATATACGGTCTGCACCTGTTCTTCCGTACATCGTGTCGTCTCCGGCACCACCATCGAGCGTGTCTGCTCCGCTCCCCCCGTCCAACAGGTCTCCGCCGTCCTCACCTATGAGGAGGTCTTCTCCTCCGTTCCCGCAGATCGTGTCGTTCCCACCAAGACCCCAGATCTCGTCATCGCCGGCAAGACCCATTATCACGTCGTCACCAGAGGTCCCCAGCAAAAAATCGTCACCAGGGGAACCCACAATGGTTGGGGAAGCCCCCAAACACAAAAGAGGTGCTTTTTCCGCGAGAGCTGGAGCAAAAGGCAGCAGACAAAACAGCGCAGAAACCGATAAAAAACGAGCAAAACGGCGCAACAGCATAAGCCACTCCTTTTGAAACAGAACTGGCCTCAGGAAGTGAGGCAGGTCAGCGAAAGTACAAACAAAAAAATTCCCGCATCTTTCTTGCGTCTCTAGTGTCACAGAAAGCAATCCTATTTACTGATATTTCCCTAAAATTCTCGATATTTACGTCTTTGACTTGCGTCTTTTCGGGGAAAGGGAATTGTTTTCCCCTGCATCTCCACCGAATCCGCGCCATCTCAAACCCAGTCAAAAAAAACAGGCAAAAAGAAAAATTGCCAACAAAAATTCCCTCAATATCTTTTTTCTGGCAATGCAATGGCATGCTGAAGAGGAGCATGCTCCCATTTAGAGCGGGAACATGCGAAAGGAGAACTGTCGCCATGCCCGCATCACCTGTCACGAACACGCCCTCCGAGCCGAGGACAATCACACTGTCGGGGCAGAACAACTTAGGTCTCGCCACCAGCTTGTGGGGAGAAGACAACGTCGACCCAGTCGTACTTTTACATGGGGGTGGGCAAACCCGTCAGGCGTGGGGAGGCACCGGAACCGCCCTCGCAGCCGCAGGTTGGCGAGTCTATGCTGTTGACATGCGTGGACATGGCGACAGTGAGTGGCCGGTCAACCCCGATTACGATTTCGAGTTTTTCGGCCAGGACGTGATCGAGATCTGTGAGCAACTCGACCGTGCACCGATCGTGGTTGGGGCTTCACTCGGCGGCATTTCGGCCCTGTCGGCCCAGGGCATGAGTAAAAAACAGCTCTACCGCGGCCTTGTGCTCGTTGACATTACGCCCCGCATGGAAGTCGAAGGCGTGCAGCGCATCGTCGGGTTTATGACAAGCAGCCCGAACGGCTTTGCCTCCCTCGAAGAGGCAGCAGAAGCAATCGCCGGCTACCGCCTCAACCAGAAGCGCACGAAAAACCTCGATGGCTTGAAAAAGGTGCTGCGACAAAAAGAGGACGGTCGCTGGCACTGGCACTGGGACATCCGTTTTATTACGCATCGTATGGACGAAGCCCAGCGTCCCCCGGCAGAGACAATCAACCGCATGGAAGAAGGTGAACAGCACTTCGATGGCATGCGGGAACGGCTTCTCCGGTGCGCAGGCAAAGTCGAAGTGCCCGCCCTCCTCATGCGAGGCAAACTCACCGACCTTGTGAGTGAAGAAGGGGCACAAGAGCTGCTCAAAGCCATGCCAAATGCTTCATACGTCGACGTACATGATGCAACCCACATGCTGGCAGGCGACCAGAATGACATCTTCACCGAAGAGGTTCTCCGCTTTGCGTCCCAGATATAACCCCACACTCTCCGCCTGAAGAAAAGCTCTGCACAGGACAACGGCAGCAGAAACAGAAGAAAGAGGAGAGAAAAAACTCGGGCACTGCCACTGCCACTGCCCTGCCCCCTGCGAAAGTCATTGCGAAAAATTGTCAACCGAGAAGTCAGCGACGCGTCTGCACGACCAGGAAAAGTCGTTTGCCAGGGATACCACGCACACCCACAACAAAGCCGAAAAAACATTCCCTCGTTTCGCCGCAACAGCCGCACACGAAAAAACAGCGCGAAAAACAAAAAAATATCAAGCGCTCCTCATCGGAAATGGGTTTTTTGCCCGCGATCCGGAAAACCTCCCACAGCGAGGAAGCGTTCCCTACGAATTGGAGCGACTCGCAAAGACCTGTGCAGATCCCGAAACTGGTCTTTTCAACCCAGAAAACATTTGCGTACTAACCGACGCGGCGTCAGGAGAAATCCTCACAAGAACCGAAGAGTTCTTCCGAAATGCCCGCGGAGACGAAACCCTGCTCTTCTTCTACAGCGGACACGCCTCGCGCGACACTACCGGCAGCATCTCCCTCTGCGCCGCTGACACTTGGACACATAGGCTCGACATAAGCGCCGTCTCCGTCACTGCCCTCGGGAAAATGATCCGGAACTGTCGCGCGCAGGCCCTCATTCTCGTGCTCGACTGCCACCTCACACCCCAAATAGCACAACAGCATCAGCAGCAGACACCACCTGAAATCGGCTATACCACAGGGCAAACCCCACAGGATCCGCTGGAGCCCCACCCTACCGGCCTCCTCCGCCGCAGCTTTTTGCATACCACCCGCCGCCGTAACCCAGACACCCCTCTTTCGCTCGGCCCGAACCGCCACCTCATCATCTACAGTCAACCAAACACAAAAAACCGGCCCATTGGCCTCTTCGGCAGATCCGTATCTTTCATCCGCCTCTTCACTGAGGGACTACAGAGCGCACCACCCATCACAGGACAGGGCTACCTCACCCTGGACGACCTATGCGAACACCTGCAAGGACACCTCCCCCACAACGACAGCCAAGACACAAGCTTCACCCATTGTGGCGAACAAAACAGCATTCCCCTTGCCCAACGCACAGTCTCCTCACCGGAACTGCCCCACGGGCTTTTTCTTGACCCCTCCTGCCTCTACATCACCGGCAGCCGCCCCGAAACGCCCATTGGCCCCTTCGAAATAGCAGTACAAAACCCGGCAGACGAACTGCCCATGTCGTGGGAAGTCCTCTTCAACGTGCCATGGATCACATGCGCCGGCAAACCCGCTGAGGGAAAACTCGACATCACCCTGACCCCCCCAATCGGAACCCACGACACCCACATCACCCTGGGAGACCCCACAACCCACACCACAACACACCTCCCCATCACAAGCTGCACAAGCAGCTGCAACCCCAGCCCTCTCGTGCGTCTCGCCCTGTCCAAACAGCCTGAACAGCCCCGACAGCCCCGATGGAAAACCCGATAAACTGATCATCCCCTGTTCCAGCGGCTGCTCCACCGGCCCAGGCCCCTCGCTGCACACCCCACGAAAAACCTCCCGGAAAAACCGCCCCTTCGCCCTGGTACCTGAGACCCAGCCTCTGCCACCTGGCCCTGACACCCGCACGCTGCAGTACACGCGCACAAAGCCACCAAGGACAAGCACACGCCCGCACAATCCTGGACTCACCGAAAAAATCCACATAACGAACAGGCAAAACACGAAAAAAATGGCCGGCACACCAGATCTCGAAAAAAGTCCCCGCCCTTTTCTCTCAAGACGATTAGGGTGGGGGCGCCCCGCTGCCAACAACACGCGAAAAAAGAAAAACCAGCCAAAGAGCCCGTACCTAGAGGCGAGAAGAAATCAGGAGGATGATGAGCCCACAAAACACCCAAGACGAGATCACAACACAGCAAGACGACGCAGAAACCCTCGCCTGGGCAAAAAACCTCCCGCGCAAACTCGTCGGTGCCGACGTACTCCTCCGAAAACAAGATGGAACCGTTTTAATAGTAGATCCTTCTTACAAAGAAGACTGGGATCTCCCCGGCGGTCTTGTCGAAGCCGGAGAACCCCCCCGCCTCGCTGCAGCACGAGAACTCGGCGAAGAACTCGGCATCTTTATTCCTGTGGGAAAGCTCCTCTGTATCGATTGGACCCCACCCCGCCACTGCTGGGGCGACACCCTCACTTTTGTCTTCGACGGCGGCATCCTGAACGAAAACCAGATCGCCGACATCCGTCTCCTCGACGGCGAACTGCTCGACTGGTCCTTCTGCTCCCAGGACAAAGCATCCCGTCTGCTTCGCCCTTCCGTCTGGCGCCAAACCAACGCCGCCCTCACCGCCCTCCACACCGGACACCCCCTCTACCTGCACGACGGCCAACACGACAGCCAACACGGCACCCCCTGACCTACCCCGGCCCTTCCGTCCGGCGCCAAACCAACGCCGCCCTCACGGGCCACACAACCTGGATACAACACACAACTTTCAGCCCCGACAGCAAACTCCTCGCCACCAACAGCAAAAAGGAAATTCTCATCTGGGAAATTCAGGACGGGAGCACCCTTGCCCCCTCCTAGTGGTTTCTTCCTGGGGCAATGATCCGGGAAGAACTGCTTTTCCCGCTAGGGAACACCTCTCCCTCACCCCCAGCTCTTCTTGTCTTCCACTCGCAACGCGGTGGACTACTTTTCGCCAGCATGCGCGCGAGTAGGTTTCCCGCGAGAAACCGTTTCCTTCAAAAAACGGTGCCCAATAGCGGCGTGCAACAACCGGGTGCCAAGCGGCGCCACGCACACCGGGTTCTCCTCGGCAGCCGCACAAACCTGTGGGGCTGGGCTTTTTTCGCCAGGTCAGATGTGCGTGGTCCGGTGCTTCGGGTACTCGGGTGCTCGGGTGTTCCCGGGGTGTCACGGGTCGAGGTAGGTTACCGCCGGGCGCGACCAGGCGCGCCAAAACCACCTGGGGGCATGGCTCCCAAGGTAGGGTACGGAGTAAAGACGCGGCCCGAGGGCAGCCCCCTCGGGCCGCGCGAGTTAGACGGTGATGTTGTAGAGCTCGGCGACGTTGTCGTGCAGGATGCGGTCGATCGCGTGCTCGGAGAGGTCCTTGGTGTGTTCGGCAAGGAGTTCTTGCGACCAGGGCCAGGTGGAGTCGCTGTGAGGGAAGTCGTTTGCCCACATGAGACGGTTCACGTTGAGTTTTTCGGCCATCTGGAAGGCGATCCAGTCGTCCTGGAAGGTCATGTAGATGTGCTCTCTGAAGTAGTCACTTGGCATTTTTTCAAGTTTCTTGACGCTCATCCACTCCCCGTGCCGCCTGTAGGCGTGGTCCATACGGTAGGCGTAGTGTGGGGCCCAGCCGGCATCGGCTTCCACGCAGACAACCTTGAGCTCGGGCACACGGTCAAAGACACCGCTGAAGATGAGCACACCCATAATGTCTTGGTTCGCACGGATGATGCGGACGAAGCCGTTGATACGGGGGCCGCGTACTGGGCTGGTGTCACGGGTGGTCAGGACGTGGAACGAAGGGGGCAACTCGAGCTCGATACAGGCCCGCCAAAAGTCGTCGTATTCCGGGCTGTCGTAGTCGGCATAAGTGGGACTGCCTGGGAGCATCACGCCCTTGAAGCCGAGTTCTTTCAGTTTGAAAAGGTCTTGCACGCCTTCTTCCGGGGAGCGCAGCGGGGTTTGGCCGATGCCGAGCAGACGGTCGGGGTGGGCGGCGCAGTATTCGGCCATCCACAGGTTGTAGGCGTCCATGCAGGCTTTTTTGTAGTCCACGTCACGGTGGTTACAGATCTGCATGCCTACAGTAGGGTAAATGACTTCGGCGTGGATGCCGTCACGGTCTTGTTCGGCGAGACGGGCGTTTGGGTCCCAGCCGCCTGGATGCAGGTCCTCGAACCTGCCCTTCATGATGCTCATTTCGCTTGGGTCTTGTCCGGCGGCGGCAATCAGGCCCATGAAAATCGGGACCTTCATGCCCGGGATCTCATAGACCTCTCCCATATTGTCGTCTTTCACGACAAAGGGCGCGCGGTCTCGGTATTTTGGGTCGATGCGATCAATGAACACGTTTGGTGGTTCAGTCACATGGGAATCTGCGGAAATAATTGTCTCAGGCATTGGTTCCTCCCTGGCCTTTTACTCTGTGTGCCTGTACGCCTTTAGGTCGCTCTGTCTCTCCGGAAAAAATTGCTCGTGCGAAGCTGTGCCCTTGCCGGAAACCAGGTCGGGAAGCTCCCGAGCCGTGATGGTCCGGCACTCGTGCTTGGGCTGACCTGGGTTTCTCAAACCCCGGGTGTGCGCACAGCTTCAATCCCGGACAAAGTCCTGTGCCAAACCCTGCATGCAGTCCTGCGCGCGGCCCTGTGTTAAGCCAAAGACGCGATAACACGTTCGCGCGCTCCTGCATAGTCGGCTTTGCCGTTCGGGCCGCGGCCAAGGGACTCGACCACAAGGATGTGTTTAGGGGCTTTGTAACCGGCGATCTCGCCTTTCACATGGGCAATAAGTTCGCTGTTTTCGGCTGAGGCACCGGGAGCAAGGGTGACCACAGCAGAAATTGCCTGCCCAAAGCGTTCGTCGGGGATACCGACGACGGTGGCGTCCGTGACTGCAGGGTGGGTTTTCAAGGCTTCTTCAACTTCTTCAGGGAAGACTTTTTCACCCCCGGTGTTGATGCACACAGACCCACGACCGAGCAGGGTGATGGTGCCGTCGGCTTCGACTGTGGCGTAGTCGCCGGGCACCGAAAGGCGCTCTCCCTCGATCATAAGGAAGTTGGCGTCGGTTTTTGCCTGGTCTTTGTAGTAACCAAGCGGCATATAGCCGCGTACTGCAACTTTGCCGACTTCGCCGGAGCCAGGCTCGACTTTGCGACCATCGTCGGTCACGACAAGAGCGTTCTCGCCGAGGCTGAACTTGCCGGTCGAGGCCTTCCCGCCGGAGGCAACAGAAGTGCCAATGCCGTGTGCTTCGGTCGAACCAAGCACGTCAATCATCACGAGGTGGGGCAGATGACGGGCAAGGCCCTCTTTCACTTCAGCGCTCCACATGACGCCGGCAGAGACGAGCATCATGAGCGAGGAAACATCCCATTTGTCGGGGGTTTCGTCGAGGGCAGCAAGCATGGGGCGAGCGAAGGCGTCGCCCACGATCGCCATAGCCGTGACCTTTTCACGCTCGATTGTGCCGAAGAGCTCGTTCACATCGAAGTGCCTACCGGCGAGGGTCGCGACACGTCCGCCGAGGTTCAGCTGGGTGAGGGAAAACATAAAACCGGTGGCGTGCATGACGGGGGAGCCAGGCAGACCAACAGGTTTTATCGGGCTTCCTCCGACCCGGGCAGCCACAATATCGAGGTCTTGTTCTGTGGGGTCACCGTAGGCATTAAAGGCGCAGTACTGGTCGTGTTGGCGCCACATCACGCCTTTTGGCATGCCAGTGGTGCCGCCGGTATAGATCATGATAAGGTCGCTGCCGTCGCGGCCCCAGGGAGCACGCGTGCGACTTGTCGTGGAAGCCGCGGCTTTTTCGTAGGGTATTGCCCAGTCTGGGCAGGCACCGCTACCGTCATCCACCCAGATCCAGGTATGCACATCCGGGACTTTTCCACGAATCGCGTCAACCCGGTCTGCAAAGACCCCATGGAACACCACAGCCACGGCGTCGGCGTTGTCCCACAGGTAGACAAGCTCATCTTCGCGGTAGCGATAGTTGGTATTTACCGGCACGAGGCCCGTTTTCAAACAGGCAAAAGTGGTTTCAAGATATTCGGGACAGTTGTAAAGCATCATGGCCACCTTGTCCTGGTGGCGCGCGCCAACATCGAGCAGAGTTTGGCCGATGCCGTCAGCTCTTTGATCGAATTCTCGCCAGCTGAAATGACGGTCCCCATGTGACAAGGCAAGCGCATCGCCTTGCAAGTCGGCAATGGTCTCCCACACGTCAGCGTAGATCCACTCGCTCATTATCCCCCCGTTGTCCTCCGGCAGACAGGCGTGTCCTTGCTGTCTGCAATGCAAAGAGCCCGACTGGCAGAACCTTTGCAGATCCTTTTCCTGTTTTTTCAGGCTTTACAGCACCTGGGCCTATTCCTGAGCATGCGGATCACGCTGGTCATGTGAGTTGTGTTGTCTGTGCAAGGCCACATCTCGCGCCCAACACAGACAACACAACTCACTACAAACTCAAGGGTGTGCCGTTGGTCGGTCTGCTCTCGATCCTTCTTACAGAACCCAACAAACCGACCAGTGCGGTCATGTCACAATCACATCACGATCGAGGCGCGGGTCACTTTGCCGGCGTCCTGGTCCTCAAATGCACTGTTGATGTCTTCGAGGGAATAATCCACGAGCATCTGATCGAGTGGGAGTGTCTCGAGGTTGCGCTCGAGAAATTGCACAGAGTTGTGCAGGCTGACTGCGTCATAGGCGGCAACGGCCTCAATGCGCAGGTTGCTTGTCACGAGCCCCCCAGCGTCAATCTCGACAGGGCTGCCCGGGTAAAAGGTGCCAATCTCGAGGTAACGCCCTCCGAGGCCAAGCATGCGCAGCCCCTCTGGGATAACCTGGCTACGACCCACGAGCTCACACACCACGTCGGCGCCGTATCCGCCGGTGAGTTCTTTCACCTGGAGGATGCGCGCTTCGGGAGTGTCGTGCACGCGAAAGTCCACAATGTCGTCAGCGCCCATGCGACGGGCAAGGTCGAGACGGTCATCAATGCCATCTACCACAATGACTTTGCCGGCACCGCGCTGTTTCGCGACAGCGGTGGCATACACGCCAAGGCCGCCGGCACCCTGAATGACCACATTGTCGCCGACGTTCACATGCACACGCTCAAGTCCGTACACAACCTGGGCGAGGGCACAGTTCACCCCAGCCACCATGGTGTCGGTTACCTTGTCCGGCACTTTGTAGACGGCCATTTGTGGGGTGACGTAGAAGTAGTCGGCGTAGGCGCCACGAAAGTACGGGAACTTGTTGGGCTTGCCGCGCAACACCTTAAAGGAGTGGGGACAGGCCGCAGGCATGTGCCGTACACAGGTACGACAGTGCATGCATGGGGCAAAGTACTGGTAGACAACTCGGTCGCCTTCAGCGAGAGACTGTCCGGCCCAGTCTGTCGTCACGCCTTCCCCAAGGGAATGCACGTAACCGGTCATTTCATGGCCGATCACCCTGCCGTCAGGGCGGGCCATCGCGCCAAGCCAGCCATCACCCCGCCAAATATGCAGGTCGGAACCGCAAATGTTGGCACGGGTAATCTTGACGACCAGGGCGCCGGCTTCGGGATCGGGCACGGGAAGCTCAGTGATCTCCATCTGCTTTCCCGGCCCAAAGAAAAGGGCAGCACGCCCTTTTTCACTCATGGGCTCTCCATTCCCCCTACACGTGGAAGCACCTTTGTCGCGAACTCTTCGATTGTCCGCTTCATTGCGTCGTTCTCAATCAGCCCGTTGTAGCACCATGCGTACATCCAGGTCACAGGGAGGCGCTCCTTCAGGTGCTCAAGCTGTCGGGTGACCGTATCAACCGTGCCGACGAGAGCCATGCTGTCGTTCATCATGTCGGGGTATTCCCCGGTCTCAGGGTGAGGCAGGCCCTTGTCAAAGTTGAAGGGGGCAAACCAGGCCGTGTTGCAGTACACGGGACCGTCCAGCCAGATCTTCATGGCCTCTTCGTCTGTGTCTGCGATCACAATGTCGCGCAGCACGCCAATGCCCTCACCGCGCGGCTTGCCTGAAACTTCGGCATACACATCAAAGAGAGCATTTTCTCGCACAGGGTGCAGGGGAGGCAGAATCGGGACCACGCCCTGCTCGGCACACCAGCGGATCGACCGCTCCGAAGAGGCAAAGGGCTGGAAGATGGGCGGGTAGGGCTTCTGCACAGGTTTGGGCACCACGCCAAGCTGCTTGATCACACCATCTTCGGTGCCGGCACCCCACTCCAGGCTGGCCTTCACATCCCAGGGAGTTGGCCCGGCAGGCACGCTCCAGTACTTGCCTTCGTGGGAGAAGATCTCTTCTGTCCAGGCCTTCTTAATAATGGTAAAGCACTCTTCAAAGGCAGCGCGGTTCGCGTCGTCAATCGCGTCATGCTCGTAGGGAGTCGCCCCGTGAATCTCGTGTACTTGCTGGGCCATGGTGTCGACCCAGCGACGCTGATAGCCACGGGCAAACCCCGCGTTGGCCCGCCCACCGCTCATATGGTCCAGCATGGCGATGTTTTCGGCCACACGAATCGGGTTTTCGGCAGGGAGCACAATACCAAGCTGTCCCACACGCAAACGTTTTGTTTGCATGGCAATGTACAAGCCGAGCATCACCGGGTTATTGGAGAGTTCGAATCCTTCAACGTGAAAATGGTGCTCGGTGAAACTCATCGAGTTGTAGCCAAGTTCATCAGCGAGAATGGCCTGATCAGAAAGATCACTCAGCATTTTGTCGTACAGGTCACCTCGCGTGCCTGCCATACCGCGTTCGATTTCTTCTCGGCTTCCAATCGATGGAAGGTAGAACAGTGATATCTTCATTGAGGTCCTCGTTCTTTGATGGCCTGTTCAAGAGCCGCAGCAAGTGCCTTGGCAGCGGACTGTCCTATCTCTTCGGCGCTTCTGCCAAAATCGCCACGGAGCGCTTCAGCAGCAAATGCACTGGACTGGACAGCGAAAATATCTTCCAACCATGAGGGAGGGTGTCCAACTCCACCTTTGCGCTGCCACGCAGCAAAGGCAAGACGCTGGACAAATTCACGCCGGTTCGCCCGGCGCGACACGGCAATACGGAAGAGCTCAGGAGGTACATCGTCAGATAAGGCAAGTTCCCAGTAGACACGCCCGTGACGCAGGTTCATACGGTGCACCGCGGTCATGGCCTGCACGAGCCATTCCCCCACATCGCCCTCGTTCAAGTGCGGAATGTGTTCCTCGTAGCTCCGCATACTCGCTTCGAGCGCAGCAACAAGGAGGTCCTCTCTTTTTGGAAAATAACGAAAGACAGTACGACGACTTACCTCTGCAGCATCCGCGACTTCTTGGACCGTTGCCCTCAGACCACGATCAGCAAGCACGCGGCGCGTCGCACGCAGTATCCGTTCGCGCGTCGCCTGCGGCGTCGCGTGCGATACTGCGTGCGACCCTGTACTCTTAAATAAAACGTCTGGACCGTCAGAGACCGGCAAGACGCCATCCACGGTTACCTCCGCAGCAACACGCCGGGGGCAACCCCTTCGATGTCCACGCCGTCACGACGTATTTGTGTGCCGCCGATCCACATGTGCTCGACTCCGGTGCTCTGCACAATGAGACGGTCGGCACCCGCAGGAAAGTCGTACACACGCTCGGCATCTTTCGCCCCCACAGTCTCAGGGTCAAAAGCAACAAGGTCCGCGATATAGCCCTCACGAATGAACCCACGTCCTTCAAGACGGAAGATCTCGGCAGGCTGACCGGCAAGACGCCAGACTGCTTGCTCGAGCGAGAGGGTTTTGCGTTCACGCACCCAGTGTCCCAGCAAGTAGGTAGAGAAGCAGGCGTCGCAAAGCTGGCTGGCATGAGCACCTGCATCGGAAAGTCCGAGGACGGTATTGTCAAGCCCCAGCAAGGACGCGATTTCTTCTTCGTCGTCGTTCAAAAGCACCACAGTAAAGCGGGTCTTGAGATTGTCATCGAGAGAAAGCGTACACATGAGCTCAAAGGGGGCCACACCCCGCTCTTCGGCGAGTTCACCTACGGTACGACCAATAAGGTCCGGATGCGCTTCCGACTCGGAAATCGCCATTTTGGGATAGCGACGCCCCCACATCATGTCGACTTGAGGTGCGGCTTCGGCGCGCCATTCAGGGTCGGCGTAAATGTCGGATCGTTCCTCACGCGGCACCGCAAGGACCTTTTGGATGGCAGCGAGTGGCGCAATCGGGAAAGGATCCTCCAAAGCCACTTGCATGACAAGCGGACGGCAGGCAATCTGCGGCCAGATCTCTCCGTCCATTTCGGCAATCTTGTTCGCGATACTGGTAGCCGTCCCTGGCTTGCCCAAACCAGCGAGTAGAGCTGTCCAGGTCACCGGCTTGTTCTGCTTAACGGAAAGCTCCGACATCTGCTCGAAGCCAAGCCCGGGACCAGGCGTAATCTGCATGATGCTCTCGTCGACATCGCCAAGAGCATCGGCAATACGGAAGACTTCGTCTGTCTCTGCCAAACGACTCGGTACAGGACGACCGCCTGCCCCCGAGTGTGTGGGAGACTTTGAAGTGGCAAAGCCGAGCGCTCCCGCAGCAAGGGCTTCAGCCACAATCTCGCGCATCTGCTCGATTTCGCTGTCTGTCGCGGGACGCTCTATCGCATCATCACCAAGCACATAGAGACGCAATGGCGTGTGCCCGATCATGGCCCCCACATTGAGGCGTTTCGGGCGCCGGTCAAGACTGTCGAGATACTCAGGAAACGTCTCGAAGTCCCAAGGGATGCCGGCTACAAGGGCATCCGCGGACATGCCTTCCACATTTTCCAAGGTGTAGGCAATCATTTCGCGGTGTTCAGCGCGGGTTGGCGCCACCCCAAAACCGCAGTTTCCCATGACAACGCTCGTCACGCCATGCCAACACGAAGGCGTGAGGTCTGGGTCCCAAAGAACCTGAGCATCATAATGAGTGTGGATGTCAATGAACCCAGGTGCGAGCGCAAGCCCCTCCAGGTTCACCTCTGGAATGTCGGGATCTGCTGCAATCTCCCCGACTTTTTCGATACGGCCATCTGCCACAAGAACGTCAGCTCGGCGTGCAGGCGCACCTGAACCGTCAAGCATCTGAGCACCTCGTAGCACAAAGCACGCGGCTGCAGTTTCTTCTGCCGGCACTGTGATCCCCCTTTTCTCACCTGTGCGAGCACTCCTGTCACTGATGAGTGTCACATGCACAGACACAGGTGTCAACGTCACATCTCAGGCATGACACGTGAACTCCTCACAGAAGCGTAGGCCGGTTCTTCGTGTCTTTACCCTGCAGCATCTCCCCCGCAAGCTGTCCGCGATTGTTCCCAAGGTTTGCTGCCATTTCCCCAACCCAGGGCAACCCATTCGTCCCCCGTCCTCTTCTCCGGTTTTCCCCCTCTTGCACAGCACTTCTTGCGCGCCCCTCAGACACTCCTGACAACGCGCCCCTCAGGCACCTCCCGGACACTTCTGCACGATGTCCTCGACAGAAAGGGGCCCGTGCGCGATATGATCCGCGCACAGTGGAGGACGGGGGCACGCTGCAAGGCATAGTGAGATTACTTCCCGAGAAATTCCGGAGCACGTTTCTCGAAGGAAGCCCGGATGCCCTCTCCCGCGTCTTGGGTTCCCATGAGTTTTGCCTGCTCAGTAAGCTCATGGTCGAGCGCTGCCCGCACTCGCTCTCCGAGCCCATCCCGCAAAGTACGCCGCACTGCCGACACGGCAAGAGGCGCGGCAGCAGCAATCTCCTCTGCCAAAAGAATCGAGGCTTCTCGCACTTTCTCGCGCGGGACGCATCGGTTTGCGAGCCCCATTGTCAATGCCTCTTCTCCATACACACGCCGGCCTGTCAAAAGCAGATCAGCAGCCATGCTCTCTCCGACCAGCGCCGGCACGGTCACGCTCATGGCAAACCCCTGGTGAATGCCGAGACGCACAAAGTTCGCCCAAAAATAGGCTTCGGGGCACGTGACACGCAGGTCTGCCGCAAGCGCAAAACCCATGCCACCCCCAATCGCCCCACCATGCACGGCTGCAACAAGTGGGATCTCGGCTTCAAAAACCCGGATCGCCTCATCGTAAAAAGAGCGGGCACCCCCACTAAAACCCCCGGCAGCAGCAGCCTCGTCGCTGCTGCTCCCCGCAGCAGCAGAAAAGTTCGCACCGGCGCAAAAAGACCTGCCACCGGCAGCCAGAACCGCCGCCCTGCACGTATCGTCCGCAGCAAGCTCCTCGAGCGTGTCCGCCACCTGTCCCAACACCACAGGGTCAACATAGTTATGGGGCGGTCGTTGCATCTCTACTACGGCCACATGCCCTTTGCGCTCTACGCTGACAGCGTCCCGTTTCGTCCCCTCAACCACGGCTCTGCCCCTTTGTTTCACGCGCGCCTTCCGGTTGCTTCCTCCTGTTGCAGCACACTGCTCCGGCACACTGCTCCAGGGATGACATCTCGGACTCTGTACCGCGCTCCGTCTTTGCTCACACCCTACAAGTCACAACCCACAAGGAGGAATATCAAATGAGCGAGCATGATGTTCTACACACGCGTATCTGTGACATGCTTGGTATCGAGTATCCCATTCTTTCCGCAGGTATGGGATTTGTGGCGCGCGCGGAACTTGCCGCTGCAGTCTCGAATGCGGGAGGGCTCGGAGTGCTCGGAGGAGCCGGATTTACCCCGGAACAACTCCGTGCCGAGATTCAGAAAACACGGGAACTGACCGACAAACCCTTTGGCGTGGATCTCCTGCTCCCTGCACCAGGACAAGCCACGCGAAAGACCTCTTCCCTTCCGAAGAATCTCCCCAAGGATCTCCCCAGATCTTTTTCCATGGCTGAACCCCTGTCCGAGACGGGATCCGGCGAGTCTCCCACTGCATGGGAAGAAGACACGCCTGCCCGGCACAGCACGGCAGAGCAGGCAGATGGTGCGCAAAAAAAACAAGCCGCGCCCGTAGTAGACCCATCCAAGTTCCAAAACGCGATCCAGGATTTGCAAGGAGAATTTGCCGTAGGAAAAGACGGCAAAATGGTGCAAGCCGAAGACCTCATGGCAATCGTGCTTGAAGAGGCACCGCCAGTTTTCGCCTCCGGACTCGGAAACCCAGGCCCTTGGGTGAGCGAGTTGCACGACCGGGGCGTAAAGGTTTTGTCTCTGGTGGGAAATGTGAAAAATGCCCGCCGTGTCGCGGACGCCGGGGTCGACGCGGTGATCGCGCAGGGAACAGAAGCGGGCGGACACACAGGACGGGTCGGCCTTGTCTCTCTCTTGCCTGCAGTGCTCGACGCGGTAGGACCAACACCGGTCATTGCCGCCGGGGGAATCTGTGATGGACGCGGCATCGCAACCAGTCTCTGGTTGGGAGCAGAAGCAGCCTGGATTGGCACACGCTTCGTTGCCTCCAATGAGGCATATGCCCACGTCAACTACAAACAAAAAATTACGGAAGCAGAAGAGGATTCCACGGTCATTACGCGTTCTTATTCGGGAAAAACCCTGCGCGTGATCCGCAATAGCTGGACACGTGAATGGGAAAAACGTCAAGACGAGATTTTGCCTTTTCCCCTACAGTTCGCAAACTCTGGCAGCGTCTATGTTGTGGCGCGGCGAGACGGCGATACCGAACGAGGCTCCATGCCATGCGGACAGGGTGCCTTCGCCATCAAAGAAGTACGTCCAGCAGGGGAACTTGTGCAGATGCTGGTGGCCGAAACGCGAGAAACACTTGCCCGCAACGCGGATCTTCGCTAAGGCAAAAAGACTGCAGGACAAGAGGGTCTCGCAAGCTCCGGACCTGAAGTTCCAGAGAGATCCGAGAAAACAGAAATCGCGAAACTCGCGAAGCTCATAGGAGAAAGGGGGCGGAACGCAGGCAAGATGCCTTCTCCGCTCTCTTTCTCCTCAACCTCTGTTTTCGAAATCTTCTTCTGTGATCCCCAGCATTTCTGTACTGTCAAATTCGTAGAGCGTACCAAGTTCCTTGTCCCCAGCCATGTCGATCAGGTTGTCAAAATCTTGCAAGCCATCCGGGTCAGGAACATTTGTATCCACATTTACACACACACCGCGAGAATACACATACATTCTGTCGGCCAGGCTCGTCACGCGCGGGGAAGGGTCAACCCAGAACACCCCAAACTTTTTCGCCTTGGTTTCTTTGCACAAAATTTCTGCAGCCCAGAGAGCGGTATCAAAGGCATCTGCAAACATACCGGGCTCAATCAGAAGAAAACGGGGCTGCAAAAGCAGAGAGCGAAGCAATGCGAGGCGCACATGCTCCACGGCATCAAGGGCAACCAAGGGAGCTTCCTGTAAAAAAGATAGGCCTGTTTCTGTCAGCAGGGCGCGCGCATCAACTTCAGCTTTCTCGACAAGTTCTCCCGCAAGCGATCCTGCTGCCACAAGATGATCGAGCACGCACGCTTCATTGTCAAAGGCCCCCTCCCAAGAAGGCCGTACTCCCAGGGTGAGAACAAGGCGGAGTCGCGCGCGCTTCAGCCAGCGTGGCCCAACAGAGCCAAGATCACGACCGAGCACAGAAACTTTACCGCTGGAAGGTTGTATTTCTCCCTGGGCAAGGCGGAGCAGGGTCCAACAGATGTCTTCAGGTGCCGAAAGAGAAACCACTTCTCCGGCCTGAACGGTGAAACACAGACCCTCATTATTCCGCGTGACATCAGCGGCAGCAAGAGAGCCAGTTTGCACTTGTGTCATCTCAAAGACCGCGCCCGGTCTGGAACGCAGACGCACCAGACACTCCCTCACAATACCGGTAAACAAGAGTTTTCACCTTAACAAAACCCTGGCTTTTTTTCAGTGAAGAAAAAAAAATCACCAAGGAAAAATCCCTTGTCAAACGGAAAGACACAGGAAAAGAAACTCGCGGTAACCCACAATACAGCTCCTTCCTCGCACGGAAAATACCATACTCTGCGTCTCCTCGTGTGACTGCCCACTTCAGATATGGTATACTTGTACACCTAGCAGGAGGAGGAGAGTCTGCATCGACCAAAGACCTTCGATTTCAGACCACCAACTCCCCCACTTGCATTGTCCACCCCACAGAGAACCCTCCACCTATACGCATCTTCCCTGCCGAATCTTTACACCACACAGGACGAGCTGTTAAAAAAGCCCACACATGAGCATGCCAAGCGCAAAAATACGCACCCTGCCCGGAAAACAACGAAAAAAATGGCTGCGTTTTTTCTCATCCACACTTTCTCGCTTCCAGCGTGTACATCTCACTCCCATCAGCTGGAAACGTTTCACGATCGCGGCCTTGGGAATCGGTCTCGGAGGAACCCTCCTATCCGGTGTCCTGATTCTCAACCACAATCTCAACGCTCCATACACTGACACACTTGACGAAGTGTTTCGAGACCTGTACAAGATCAATGAAACCAACCAAAAGGAAGTCCGTGTCCTCCAGGGAGACCTCAATGGCTGGATGACGACACAAACCCTCGAGCCCCTCCCCCCTGACGCGCAGTTACGTGCGATTGTGATGGACTTCCTGGAACTCCACACGGCGTCCGGCAAAAAAGAATCCGTGCTCTTACTGAATGAGAATTGCCCCTCTTCTCCCGCTTCTGCCGCTTGCCGAAGCACACGCACGGGCACCATCACACCGAGAAAAATGGGCAGCAGAACCACAACTGGGAATCTGACACCCCCACCTCAGGCTGCATCGGGCACAGGATCCACCACAACCACACGACTTCCCTCACTCACGCTCACCCCACAAACTGCCCGATCTCTCGGTGTCGTCGCAGGCGATACGCTCACCGTGCAGGGAGGCCACACGGCCATTGTCGCGGGAATTAGCGCTCCACCCGAGATCACAACCATCAACAACGGATGGACAGCTGTTGCCTCCACACAAGATGCTGCAGCCTTGCTTGGTCATCCCAACCAGGTGCGTCTCGCGCTTGTGGACACAGAGTGGGCAGAGACCCAGAAAAAAGAAATACCCCACACAACAATCTCAAAGATCTCTGCTTTTCAGCTGCCCGCTCCCCCGGTCTTACAACACATCCAACAATTACTCATGATCACCGCCATCGCGGCTTCTTTCATGGGCACTTTGCTGGGATCTTCGGTTCTGATGGCAGAAACAACAGAGAAGTTCCGCATTTTTACCATCGCCCACATACTGGGAACACGAAAACTTTCCCTCATTCTTGGACGCATTGCCGAAGGAGTGGTCATCGGCATCATAGCGCTGCCTTTTACCCTGTTTGCAGGGCATCTTCTTGGAACCACTCTCGCCAGACACTTCGGCATGTCACTGCTCGGTCCCGCAGGAGTACACCATCACGCGACTTCCTCTTTGCTGCTCCATAGTTGGGTGGCGATCATCACATGCTGTCTCGGCGGACTCGCTGCAACAATCACTCTCCCCAATCTCTCCCCTACGGCCCAGTCTCAGTATCTCAGTCCCACCTACTATCTCTACCGAGCGAAACCGCTACGCGCAGCCTGGGGGATCGTGCCGCTGCTTGCGATCGGCACCGCGCTTGGCCTCACCTGGCTTGTCGGGGAAAAGAGCCTGACACAGGAGCTGGGCTTGAGTGCCATTCTTCTTCTCAGTATGGGAATCACTGGAGCAACAATCATCTATGGCCCTCGTCTTGCTTCCTTTACCCCACTCATCGGGCAGCGAAAACGCTTCTTTGTCGCATCGATTCTCCTGCAAGCAGATCTACAACGATCACCCTTGCGCACAGGTGTGACGCTTGCGATCCTCGCAGCAGGAGTCATTACTTCGACGAGTGCAAGCTCTATGGAAGCAGGCATGCAGCGCTCCATACGCGAGGAAAACTCACTCGTCATGTCCGACACGAATTTGCTCGTACTCGGCAAAGAAATCGGTGATCAGATCGAAGGTCCGCTTTCACCCGAAGTACTCGAAGCTTGGCGACAAGATCCACGCATTGGGATAGTCTCGGTGCGTTCACAAACCGTCCTGCAAAAGTTTCTGACGCTCAATGGCATGGAACCAGACGGGCTTTTCATGAGAAAAGGCTTTGAAAACACTTTGACACCAGAAAATCTCTTGGAGATTTTCGGCAACACAAGAACACCTCACGCAATCCTCACGCCTGCTGCCGCCCAACAACTCTCCGTGCGCAAAGACGACACTTTCTCCCTGCCTACACCCCATCACGGAGAAATCGAGTTTATCGTAGCCGAAATAATTCCAGCGAGAGCTGACGATCTCGGCTTGGGAAAAATCGTGAGCATCAACATTGAACTCGCCGAAAAATATTGGAATACACCGACGACAACGGCCATCCTCAGTCCTGCCCCAGGCGTGACAGAAGGAGAATTCCAGGAAGCGGTGGCTGTTACTCCCGGCTTGCGAATCTATGACAACGCAGGATTTCTCGCAGCTTCAGAAAAAGCTTTCGCGAAATTCATGCGTCCCTTCCACGCACTAAGTTGGGCACTTGCTCTCATTTCCTTTGCAAGTGTCGCGAACATGATCGTCTTAAACCTCATTTCATGTCAGCAGGAACGAAGCACAATGAGAAACTATGGGCTGTCAGTACACCTTGAAACTGCTATAATTCTTCTCAATGCTCTCGTACTGGGCGGAATAGGGGGAATCATCGGAATGGTTGGGGGAATACTGCTCACGGGAGCTTTCACGCTCACAGGACCAGTGTTTCTCACATTTCGTCCCCATTTTGCATTGCCTGCACTTTCTATGGTGACAGCCTTTCTTGTCGGGATGAGTGCTGCCCTCTGCGGAGCACTGATCCCCATCTTGGAAGCAAAAAAACTCCGCTCGGTACTTGATGTCCCAATATCGGAATGAGGTACTTCATGACTCCACGGACGGAGACCGCAAGCGCTTCAACGGAAACAGATGTGTCGCATGGAAGCGACGATCAATTTGTTTTCAGCCCCGACTCTATGATCTGGCAAGTGTTCCGGGAACGAGCCACCCGCCTCGCCCCCGCCCGCGCTTGTCTGTTACAGGTCCTTCACCCTACGATCGCTCATGCATTCGTCCACCAAGGCGAAGTAGAAGCGCACCCGATTCGGCACGTCGACCAAAGCTATAACCTGCTTCTCCAATTTATCTTCGCCACGCGAGGCGAGATTCTCGACCTACGGAAACGCTTCCAATCTGGTCATGATCACCTACACGATGGTAGGTACCCCAACCCCGACTCCCCCTACGCCGAGGGCGCATTTCTCGCGGAAGGGTCAATGCAATTTACCGTCTACACGATGTACGACTCAGCTCTCGCTGTGTACGAAGAACTCGTTCATCCTCTTACAGAGGAAGAAAAAGAGCAGTTCTACCAGGATTGCAAGGTCTTCCACGAGATGGCCATTGGCGATCGATGGACACTGCCTCAATCTCTTGGCGACTTTGAAAAGACTGTACAAGATCGCATAGAAACAGACGGCATCACGTTCCTTGCTGACTCCTATCGCATGGCAGAAAAAGTGATCCCTCTCGGGCTTCCAAACCCATGGGGACTCACGAGCAAAGCGCTCACCTCTCTTTCCGTTGACATGCTCCCCTCCGAGATCCGCGATAATTATCGTCAGGCGCTCGGTATTACCGGCAAAGGCCGGAACCTACGACCAGCCCTGAAAAAAATCGTAGCTCGCACACCAAAACGCGTCCGCTATGCGAAAGCGTATCGAAACGCAATGCAACGGCTCGCTGCCTGAAGCAGAAACCATCTTCACCAGCATTCATCTTTGTGTCTAGCGTTTGAAGCATGCTTTTAGGGCTTTGCACAGTACTTGTCTGCATCACAACAGTTACAAGCGGGATCTTGCGGGGAAGACAGAAAAGTCTTCCCCGCTATTTTTTCCCGGAAGGACCCGCAAGACGCTGCCTCTCTCCTACGCGCGCGACAAACCTGTGCTTGCCGCACTATCGAAAAAGGCCACGGCTCGTCCCAAGCGACGATGCCCTCATACTGAGGACGGCGAGGCCTACTCATCCTGTAGCTCCCGCTCGAATCTGGTGCGCGGATGCCTCGGGAAAAGCAGCCATCTCCGGCTTCCCCACACTCCCCCTCATGTTCCTTGGAGAACGCAGGACTCAGGACGGCAGAACACAGGACTCAGGAGGGTGTCTCCGACCCTGTCCCCACACTTTTCCAGATGCACTCCGCAAGGGATCTGGTCTCCTCCATGCTGTTATCGTGTCTTTTTCCTGCGACACCAAGTGACCACAGTGATCATTCAAAGCTGTCGTGTCACCTGTTTTGGGACACCCAGTTTTGTGCGGGCATGCGGCGAATCTCAATGAAAGACGGGAAAGCTCCCAGGAGACAAATGAGAATCACAAGAAAAGCTGTGCGGAAAATCGCACTCCAAGGGATGTAAAAAACGGGAGTAATCATCAGGAAAGTCGAACCAACCAGACCCATGAATCCAAGAAAAGCCAGGGAGACAGCTACTCCGACAAAAAGACCAATCAGACCAAGCGTCAGCGCTTCCCCGAAAACTATGAAAAATTCCATGCGCGCAGAAAAGCCCTGACAACGTATCGCAAAGCGTTCGCGTTCCCGCGAACGCAAACCCAGAAAAATCATGCTAAACACGCCGATAGACGCAAGTACCAAATCGAACATGCCGATAACTCGCAGAGGTTGCAGATAGGCCGAATACCCTTTTTCCGTCGCAGGCAGGAACTCCTCCTCGTTATACACCGACAAAAGAGTAGTGTCTTTCAGCTCTTTTTGCAGTGCGTCCCTCGCCTTGAACGAAGACATCTCCAGCAAAGCCCCGGTAGCCGGAATCCCCCACAGATTTTTTACCTGAAAATACCCGGCTATTACCATATTGCCTAAACCGCTTTGATTTGCCCGAATATCAATCACGGCCCCCACACGAAAAAACCGCAGACCATACTGGGTCGAGAACGAAACAGCATCCCCCTCCTCCACACCAAGCTCCGACGCCGCGTGCTTGTTCAACAAGACCTCACCCCGGTTCACTGCCTCTTCCAACTCAACAGGCGAAGAACCACGCAGTGTCCGTGTAAAAAATGGATGACCGGGAAAAAGACCAACCACTGCAAAACGATCCTGAATAACTGATTCGGCATGGGGCCAGACTCTTTCGACACGAGAGTCTTCCTGCAAATCCAGTAACACGCTGCCTGATAGCGCCCCAGTTGAAAGTTCCCCGAGTCCTTTCCCTCCCACAAAAAGTTCCTTCCCCACAACAGAAGGAGTTTCACGGCGGTACGCATCACGCACACCCTTTTCGAGCCCAGAGACTCCGGTCAAGAGCACTGTCCCGACCGCAAGTACTCCTATCACACTTCCTGTTCGCAAAGGCGAACGAAGCAAATCCGAACGGATAAGAAGATAAAAACCATACAAACGGCGAGAACGCAGTACCAGGAATAATTGCGCGGCATAGGGAGAAAAAAGAAGTGTCAGCTGCCCAAAACCAAAGGAAAAAGACACTAAAGAAAGGTATCCCACGACATCAGAGGCATCTCCTCTTCCAACCTGCCAACCACCAAAAAGACCAAGCAGAATGAAGAGAACACCCAGGATGCCCCATCGCGGATTGAGCACACCAACCCGCTGGTATCGATGAAAAAACTGCAGACTCGTCATTGAATCGCGCAGAGAAAGCCCAAAAGTAGAGAGAAAAGCAGCAAGCCCACCAAGCGAACCGCCAAGCAAAACACACAGAATACCGAGCTGCCAAGGAAAACTTGCCCCAAAAGACACACCAGTCCCGACGAGCACTTCATTTCCCAATTTTTCGGTCAGCTTGCTTCCGAAAAAATATCCAAAAGGCACCGCAAGCACACCAGCAGCGAGACCAACCAGTACTCCCTCGAGTATGTGGGCACCGAAAAAATATTTTTTCGGTGCCCCAGAGAAAAACAAAATAGTACGCATAGATCCACGATCAAGCACGGTCACCAGCAACACGGAAGCACCAAGCAGTACGCCAACAAAAGGAGCAGTCAACCCCAACAACAGAAGAAAACCCCGCACAACAAAAAACAGTGGGGGAAGAGCAAAAGCAGTTGGAGGGCCAATCACTGCCCTTGCAGCAAGAGAAGAGACGACTGCCGGCTCTTCCGCGAGAAAAGAATCGTTCACGTAGACGGCACGCACTGCACCAGGATGGCCAAGTAAAAGGGCCACATCGGAAAGAGACCCAAAAACAACGTGCCCATCATTAAATTCGCGGAGATCAGAATACTTCCAGACTTCCACAACATGCGCCCGAAAACCACCAGGCAACAATAAAATAGTTCCCACATTCGCGCTGAGTTTTTTTGCAAGCACGTCTGATATCGCAAGCGGCTTTTCTCCCCGAGGGAGAAAAGCCCGTGACTTCTCAATTTTCTCGAGAAGAGTGGCACACTCAAAATTCCCGATCAAGCTCTCTATATCACAGTGAACCCCAACAAGCAAGGCCCCTGCAGCAGAATCATCAGGACGGGATCCGGGAGTGTCACTGTCGGTCATATTTTCCCGATGGAGTTCCGCAAAACCCACGGCAACGGGAACAGGATCCTCAGAATCCGGAATATCAGCGAGCACTGACGAGTCGAGCCAGCCTCCAGCACGAGAGGTCACCACAAGACGATGTGGAGCAATATCACTGACACGTTGGGCAAAGGCCTGATAGGGCAAGGAAATATTATGATTGAGCAGAAAAACTGCGCAAAACCCCAAGATTCCAAGGCAGAGCCCGCCAAGAAGCAGTAACGTGCGAAAAACATTCAAAGTACGCAGGTGCACCAGGAAAAAAAAGTTCGCAAATCCCCGAAAACCAGAAAAAACACTCTTACCAAAAGAAAGAATAGTTTTACGCCGACTATGCAGCATTCTTTCCATGACCGGAAAGAAACGAATCACTACTTCCCAAAAAACCCCAATGACATTCTCCCCATTGCCTATCGACGCACCACCCCAGACCCCAGGTTAGCCTTCTACCCTATCGAAACAGAACACTTCGCAAAAATATCTACAATTCCCAGAATAAGGGATAATACCATCCAAAACCCCAGCTATTCCGAGTTTTTCCCTCACCAGTTCTTTCTCCTGTTTTCTCCTCCTCTGCAACAAAAGACGGAAACACACATTCGCCGAAAAAACCAGAAAAACACTTTCACCCACCCGTGCAAAAAATGCTTCGGCAAGCTTTCAAGTGCCTAAAACCAGGAACACCGGCCATGTTCACAGCTCATGCAACCTCGAAGCAGGAGAAGACAATCGGGAAGTCTCAAAAACAGACGGGAGAGCGCTGCACAAACACACTAGTACTACAATAAGTGCTGTCTCAAGGATCGCACGCCAAGGGATTCCAAAAACAGGATCAATCATCAAGGTAACCGGTCCCACCAAACCCATAAGAAGCATAAGCATCAGTCCCAAAAGGACTCCGCACACCAAACCGAGTATGCCCAGCACCAACGATTCTCCCAAGACCGTGAAAAACTCCATTCCCGCAGAAAAACCCTGACAGCGCATTGCAAAACGCTCGTGATAACGAGAACGCAGACTCAAGAAAAGGGCAGTAAACACACCCGCGGCAGACAAGAAAAGGATCAGAACCCCAATATCCCAAAAAGGTTGCAGAAAAATCGCATGTCCCCGCACGACATGATTCAGAAAACTCTTCTTGTCATAGACGCTGAGCGGCCACCTCTTCTCCAAATCATTTTGCACTGACATTTTCGTTTTTTCGGAAGGCATGCGCAAAAGCAGATTGTGCACAGGACCATCCCAGATTTTTTCCATCTCCTGATAATCAGCCAAGATCATATTGCTGACAGCAGACTGATTCGCCTTAATGTCGACCACCCCCCCGATCCGAAAATCGCGGGGACCAAGAGGAGTCGGAAGAGACACCACACTCCCTGCATCCGCGTGCAAGGCTGATGCTGCCTGCTGGTTCACAAGAATGTTCCCGCTGCGAAGCACAGACTGCACTTCAGCCAAAGACAGACCCTCGAGAAAACGTTCAAGAAACGGATGCCTTTGGGAGACACCCATCACGACAAAAGGCCCCGGAAGTAGTCTCTCGCCCTCAATCCAGACTTCTTCTACCCGAGGATCAGTAAGAATCTTCTGCATAAGTTCGAATGCAAGCGGACCATCAGACTGTTCCCCCAGGTTTTTCCCGACAACAAACAGTTCTTGTTCCTGCACAAGAGAGTCCACCTCAAGGTAGGAACGGCGCACTGACTCTTTAATGCCAGGAATTCCTACAAGAAACATCACACCGAAGGCAATCGTCCCAATCGTCACACCGGTTCGCAAGGGAAAACGCAATAGATTGGCGCGAATGAGTAAATGAAAACCCTGGAATCGTCGTGCCTGCACGCGAGACAGTATTTGCACAAGAGAAGGAGACATCAAAACAATAACTTGCAAACAGCCAATAGCAAAGACGAACAAAGCCAGATAGGCAAAAAAGAGGGGAACTTTTCCCTGCCCCGCAAGCCACGCGCTGACAACTGCCAACATGGTCAGACAAACCCCGACAATCCCCCACCACGGGTTAAAAACCCCAATACATCGGAATTGACCGAAGGAATACCAGTCAGAAACACCCTGATCAAGGAGCAAGCTCACAACAACACCAGACGCAAAGATGCCAAGAAACACACCCCCGGCAACACAAAGCCCCATCGCCCAGAGAGGAAACAGGGCATCGAGATGCACCCCAGTGCCCTGCAGCATGGCATTACCAAACCGCTCCGTCAACACCACGCTCAGCGCGTAACCACAAGGCACAGCAAGCAAGCCTGCAGCCAGACCCGCTAAAGCCCCTTCAAAAAGATGTACGCCAAGAAGATAGCGCTGCGACGCCCCAGAAATATGCAGTACCGCTCGTGTTCGCTTCTGCTCCAATACAGTCGCCAAAAAAACAGAAATACCGAGTAAGGTTCCCGCGAATGCCACAATGCTTCCCCCAAGCAGGAGAAAACCTCGCATCATCAAAAAAAGCGTCGGCAAGGAAAACCCTGCCGGAGGCCCTATGTTTGCTTGCAGCAAGAGGTCCGGGGGCCACACCACAGGCACAGCAGAAGACCCGTCGACATACACAGAACGTACCTTGCCCACCTGCCCAAACAAGGCAGCAACGTCTTCGGTTCTCCCGAAAGCAAAACGTCCCCCATTCAAACCATTGAAAACAGGGTGGTCGATTACGTCTCTGACACGCGCAAAAAAGCCACCAGGCAAGCGCAACAGATCACCACGCACCACATGCAGCTCATGCGCAAGCACAGTCGACAAGAAAAGCTGCTTCTCGCGTCCCGGCGAATGGGAATCTGATGACAAAAATGAGCCGGCAACACGCGTGCAATCAAAAAACCCAAGAACTTCCTCCACCCGGCAGTCAGAACCAAGAAGAAGCGTCTCTCGGCTCCGGCGGTGTCCCGTGTCAACCTCTTCTGTATACAAGTCAACAAAATCAGCAGACACAGGAATAGGACGCACTTCTTCCGGAAGTAAATCCAAGACAGCGTGATCGAGCCATTCGGCCGACCGAGCAGTTACCGCGAGATGCTGTGGGGCTGTCTCTGTCACACGTGTAGCAAGAACTTCATAGGGCGCAGAGATATTGCCGTTCAACAGCACAGTACTCACAAAACCAGCGACGCCCATGCACAAGCTGCTCGTCACAAGAAAAACACGAAACACGTTCATGCTGTTCAGGTGGACTTGCACAAACACATGGAAAAAACTTGGCAAAGCACACAAAAGCCAGCCACTCCCACGACTGACACCATTTCGCCACACCACCCACACACCTCTAAAAAGTGTGAAAAAACGCATAACTACTCGACAAATCCCTCAAGACTTAACTCTTAGGGCATATCCCGCCACAATGGGATTTCAAGTAACCATCCCAGTCTACAGACCTCTCGTTCCATGGGAAAGAACAGTTCCCAAAAGATATGCACTGGCCGTGTAGCCTCCCCGTCGCACGCACAGCATGCAGGAATTTCCAAAAGAACGCGAGATTCCCATAAAGAGGGAGCAAACCCCCTCTTTATGAATCAAGAGGAGAAACTCTCGAGATCAGCCACCATAATTCCAGCCGGTCTCCTTCAGGGTCAACACTTCCCCCTCACTATGAACACCAGCATTCACTACTTCGCCAACATAGATCCAGTGATCACCCTTTTCGATCTTGTCAACCACGCGACACTCGAAAAAACGCAAGGCATCATCCAGAATGGGAGAACCTGTCTCGCCAATGGTGAAGACCACATTCTCGAATTTGTTTCCAACCCGCCGCACTGGTTTAAAGAAAGAAGCGGTCAGATCTTTTTGCCCGGTCTCCATGACGTTCACCGCGAAAACGCCACCTTTCGCGACCATTTCCTGTGAAGCCGTTCCCTGTTTGATCGCAACAGCCACAAGCGGCGGGTCAAAAGATGTTTGGGTCACCCAGTTCCCCGCAAAAGCATTCACGTCCTCTCCGTCGGTCGTACTAATCACATACAGGCCATACACAATTCCGCGCAGGGCTTGTTTCTTGTCGGCAGGATCCATCTTTTTTCCCTCTCACAATGTCCTCTTGGCAGGGCCGGCACACACAAAAAAAGACCGCCCCGTTTCTTCGGTATACACCATACAGGGCTTGCTGTCAGACTCATGGAACCTTTCACATTGGAGCAGTGCGAATTACTTTCCCCGCCTGCTCACCGGCCAACAACCTAAATAGGATGCAGCACGAAACCTGCCCCAAGACACAAAACAAAACCCACCCCAATGTCTTATTCTGCCCATCCTCACGCCGATGACAGGACTGGATCTACTTTCTCAACCAACCTGCAAAGCAAACGTGCATAACATGCCATCCCGCACTGGGAGAACATCTCGTTCTCATGTCTTTTCAGTTTCAGGGCCTTTTTCCACAATGCTTCTCTCCCCAGCACCTCGGCAGTAGAGCACGCGCCTTTATCGACCAGGGAACAGCACAGGATTTCGACAAAGATGCAGTCCTGCGTCGACGTGTGAACAGCATCTGGTTCGTCTGGGTCATCTATATGACAATAGCGATCCCGCAAGCGATCGCAGAAGAAGGTCGTAGTAGAGAGGTATGGTCTTATTTATTGCGGACCATTGTCATCTACAGCCTGATCCGGCACTCACAAAAAGGCAGCATCCGCCGCGTCCACCTCGCGGTACACGGAATCCTGATTCTCCAAGTCCCGAACCTTGTCCTCTTCGTCATTCCCAACTTGCACGAGAAAATCTGGCTATTGCCTGCCTTGCCCATGGCAGGTGGACTCCTTCTCGGAAAACGTCCTCTGCTCTGGTGGTCTTTCAGTATCGCAGTCATGATTGACCTCACACATCGCCTTGCCTCTCCGTCGATACCCCTTCTCCCGGGAACAACCGAAAAAGGACAGCTCACCCTGCTCCTTCTTGTCACCGTGCTCACCTATACCTATGAGAGCATCTCGAACCGTCAAATCGATGCCCTCGAAGCGAGCAACCGGACAGCACAGCAACACGCTGATGAACTGAGCATTGCAAAAGAAGAAGCCGAAGCTGCCGCACGACTCAAAAGTCAGTTCCTCGCAAACATGAGCCACGAGATTCGTACTCCTATGAATGGAGTACTAGGCATGACCGAACTACTCATCAATTCCGGCCTCCGACCCGAACAAACTGACTTCGCGCGCACCATTCAAACTTCTGGAGAAACACTCCTCGCGGTCATCAATGACATCCTCGATTTCTCAAAAATTGAGGCAGGCCATATGAAGACCGAGACGATCGACTTCAATGTGCAAGAGACCATCGAAGATATCGTCCAGCTTCTCGCAGAAAAAAGCCAGGCCAAAGAAATCGAACTCAACACATTTATCCATATTGGCCATCAGAAAAATATGCAAGGAGACCCCATCCGTCTCCGCCAGGTCCTCATCAATCTGGTGGGCAACGCGGTGAAATTCACCGAAGCAGGAGAAATTCTCGTCGAGGCCCACGCCGTCTCCGAAAAAGAACGAGTCGCACAAGCGGCCCCCAACGCGCACATGATCCGCTTCGAGATCTCCGATACCGGCATAGGCATAGAACCGTCCCTCAAAGAAAAACTTTTTGACGTCTTCACACAGGCAGATGGGTCTACCACACGCCGTTTTGGCGGCACCGGGCTCGGTCTTTCCATCAGCCGTAGCCTGGTAGAGCTCATGGGAGGAGTGATCGGGGTAGAAAGCACCCCGGGCGCTGGTTCCACCTTCTGGTTCGAGCTGCCCTTCAAGCTCTCCGATTCCTCTTGTATCGGCTCGGTCAGCACAGAAAATATCGCCCGTCTCTACGGGAAAAGCGCCCTTATCGTCGACGACAACACCACAAATTGCCGTATTCTCCAGCACAAGCTGACGTCTTGGGGAATGACCGTCGAAACTGTGGAGAATGGCCCAGATGCCCTGCGCATCCTACGCGGAAAAAATCTCTCCGACGCCTCTCCATCGGTCTCCTCTGCGGATTCCCCTCCCGAGCACCCTCCCAAATGGGATGTGTTAGTCCTCGACTATCAGATGCCAGATATGGACGGCCTATCTGTTGCCCGTGCCATCTTTGAGGATCCCCAGCTCTCTCCAAAAATTCTGCTCTTTTCTTCTTTCTCCATTCCCCTTACCGCACAAGAACAAAAAGATAACGGCATACATGCGTCGCTTGCGAAACCGACACGAGACAAGCAGCTTATCAATACCCTGCTTAGCCTGCTCGTCCCTCTCGAAAATGAAAAAACGCAAGAAACAATGCTGCGTGCAGAATCGCCCTCGAACCAGCCTTCAGAGAACATGCTTTTAGAGAACACAGCAGACAAGAACAAGGCTCTCCCCAATGAAGAAAAAAGCAAAGAAAAAAACACGGTCAAGGGCATGTCCATACTCGTTGTAGAAGACAACATTGTCAATCAACGCATCGCTACTGCCTTCCTCAAGAACTTCGAATGCGAAGTACACACTGCCAACAACGGCCTCGAAGCATTGCACATCCTGGAAAACGAATCCCCACAGATCGATGCTATCTTCATGGACTGTCAAATGCCGGTCATGGATGGTCTTGCCGCCACGCGCGAAATCAGAAAACTCTCCTCTCCCGCATCAAACACCTATATCATTGCGCTCACCGCTGAAGTGCTCCCTCAAGAAATTAGGGCCTGCTACGGGGCAGGCATGAACGACTACCTCGCAAAGCCCTATAACCAAGATGCACTTCTCACCCGACTCGCACATATTCCACGCGAAAAAACCCCCCGCAATGGGAAACAGCATCAAGAGAAAACCCTGTACACAGGGGCAGAAGAAGGGGAAGAGACAGAGGATCCCTCAGAAGTAAAAAACACTTTGTCCTGAAAAACAGGAATATCTCTGCTGCGCAAAGGAGAAAAAATACTGGGCCGCACATCGAGTTTTACGGGGAAACAGGCGGGGAACCGGCAAGCACCCCGGCAGCTTCGAGGCACGACAGTAAATCAGTCACGCACAGATCCAAAGAACAAGTCGCGGTATCGAGAATAAGATCAGGGCACACCGGAATCTCGTATGGCGCTGACACTCCCGAAAAATCAGGGATGGCACCAGAGCGCGCCTTTTGGTAGAGCCCCTTCACGTCTCTGCGTTCACACTCTGCAAGAGAGCAGCTCACAAAAACCTCAAAAAATCCACCTGGCGGATGCTTGTCTCGCACTGCAGCACGGTCGGCGGCATAGGGAGAGATAAAAGCCGAAAGCACAATCTGACCGGCGTCTGTAAAAAGTTTGCACACTTCCCCTACACGCCGAATGTTTTCCACACGATCCTCGGGGGAAAACCCGAGATCAGCGTTTAATGCGTGCCGGATATTGTCGCCGTCAAGCACATACGAGACCACCCCTCGATCAGCCAATGCCGCTTCGAGCGCAAAAGCAAGCGTGGACTTCCCAGAGCCAGACAAACCAGTAAACCAGACTGTGGCAGGGCCATGCCCAAGCAAGGCACGCCGCCGATCGAGGCTCACATTACCGTGCGTATAGGTAATATTCTCGCTTACCGGGTTCTCTCTTCCCTTCACTCCGACTCCCCTTCTCCCAGTCCTGACGCTGGATCTCCCCGTTCTCTCAATCCTGACACGAAGACGTTGTCTTATCCGGGATCTCGGACAAGACCTGCAAGATCCCTTGCCGTTGCAAGAAGGCCACAATTTCTTCAGCGCATTCCATGGAATTTTTCTGATCGGTCCGCAAACGGAGATCAGGAGCCACAGGGCGATCGTATGTTGCTGTGACCCCTGGGAACAAGGGAATCTCACCTGCATCTGCGGCTTTGTACAGCCCGCGATCATCACGAGCACGACACACCTCAATTGGCGTATCGAGATGCACTTCCAGAAAACGGTCAGGACCAATAAGGCTGCGCGCGCGCTCACGCACGTCTGCTTTCGGAGCGACAAAAGCACAAATACAGATGATTCCCTGGTCATTGGCGAGTTTCGCAATCTCGGCAGAGCGTCGTAGATTCTCTGAGCGCTCTTGTGAACTAAAACCGAGATCCTTACTAATACCAAGACGCATGTTTTGACCATCGAGTCGCAAGGTCGTCTTGCCCAGCTCGAAAAGACGCCGCTCTACAGCTTTCGCGACAGTTGTCTTGCCTGCATTCGAAAATCCGGTAATCAAGAGAGTGACGGCACACTGCCCGTATCCGTGGGCGCGTTCTTCGCGCGTGACTTCGCTGCGCGGGTCGACCAGCCCCTCCGATGCCGGCAAAGCACCCCAAAGACTATCGACCGACTCAGAAGCAACAGGAGAAAGCGCCATCCCGGCACCCACTGTGGCATTGGTAAGTCGGTCGATCAGGATAAAAGCACCGGTCACACGGTTTTCTGTGTAGGGATCATAGAAAACCTCTTCGTCGAGACCAAGAGAAATCTTCCCGATCTCGTTCAGTTCCAAAACAGAAGCCGGACACTCTTTCAGAGAATTCACATCAACCCGATGATGCAGGGCAACCACAGCACAGTTGGTCGTCTTCACAGACTGGCGCATGAGATATTGCTTCCCCGGAGACATGGGAGTCTCCGCCATCCAGACCAACATGGCATCAACACGGTGGCCCCGGAACGCGAGCGCGCCAGGGTGTACGAGAAGGTCTCCTCGGCTCACGTCAATCTCATCGGAAAGCGTCAGCGTGACTGCCTTTCCGGCAGAAGCAGACAAAAGATCCCCATCATAAGTGACAATCCTTTGCACTTGACTGCGTTTACGGGAAGGCAGGACAAGAATATCGTCATCAACCTGCACTGTTCCTGATGCCACAGTCCCGGCATACCCGCGGAAATCCAGATCAGGACGGATCACAAGCTGTACAGGGTAGCGTAGATCGGCAGAGGTATTCCGGGAAATCTCAACAGTTTCGAGGTGCTCCATCAGAGGAAGTCCCCCGAACCAAGGCATCTTCTGGCTGGGCTCGACGACATTGTCACCGGCAAGAGCAGAGATCGGCAATATATAGGGATCTGTAATTGCAAGCGAAGTCGCGAAGTCCAAATAGGAAGATCGAATCTCTTCAAACCGCTGCTCTGCGTAGTCCACAAGATCCATCTTGTTGACGACAACCACGAGATGACGAATACCGAGCAGAGACACGAGATAACTGTGGCGGCGTGTCTGCACCTGCATACCCTGGCGGGCGTCAATCAGAAGAACGGCAAGATCACAGCCGGACGCTCCCGTCACCATATTGCGAGTGTATTGCTCATGACCGGGCGTATCGGCAATGATGAACTTCCGTCGGGCTGTCGAAAAATAGCGGTATGCCACATCAATCGTGATGCCCTGTTCACGTTCCGCTTTCAGGCCATCCATGAGAAGAGCCAAGTCGACTTCCTCACCAGAGGAACCCTGCGCGACCGAATCGGCTTTCACTGCAGCAAGCTGATCTTCGTAGATCATCTTGGAATCGTGTAAAAGACGACCGATAAGCGTGGACTTGCCATCATCGACACTGCCGCAAGTCAGCAAACGCAGCAGGTCTTTTTGCTCATGTTCAGCTAAATACGCCTCGATGTCTGCAGCAATGAGACTGGATTGATGCGACATCAGAAATAGCCCTCTCGTTTTTTCTCTTCCATAGAGCCAGAAGCGTCGTAGTCGATGACCCGTCCTTCGCGTTCGGAGCGCTTTGCGAGCAGCATCTCCTGGATGATCCTTGGCAAGGTGTCTGCAGTGGACTCGACCGCGCCGGAAAGTGGGTAACACCCCAACGTACGGAAGCGCACTGTGCGTTGTTGCACCTGTTCACCTGGGGCAAAACGGAAACGCTTATCGTCAACCATGAGGAGGGTGCCGTTACGTTCTACCACCGGTCGCGTCGCTGCGAAATAGAGGGGGACAATCGGAATATTCTGCAGGTAGATATACTGCCATACGTCGAGTTCGGTCCAGTTCGAGAGAGGGAAGACTCGAATACTCTCGCCCTTCCCAACCCGTCCGTTATACAGATGCCAGAGTTCAGGACGCTGATTTTTCGGATCCCACCGATGGTATTTATCACGAAATGAGTAGACACGTTCTTTTGCACGGGACTTTTCTTCATCTCGGCGCGCGCCGCCAAACGCAGCATCGTACCCACCCGCGTCAAGCGCCTGCTTCAGCGCTTGCGTCTTCATAATGTCGGTATAGTTCCGGCTGCCGTGATCGAAAGGGTTGATATCCTGACGTAACCCTTCAGGGTTCGTGTGCACAATCAGGTCAAGACCCTGCTCTTTTACGATACGGTCACGAAAAGTGATCATCTCCGAGAATTTCCACGTGGTGTCAACGTGCAGCAAAGAAAACGGCAGCTTCGCAGGAAAGAAAGCTTTCAGGGCAAGGTGCAGTAGCACAGAAGAGTCTTTGCCCACCGAATAGAGCATGACTGGTGATTCAAACTCAGCCACAACTTCCCGAAAAATATGAATGCTCTCGGCTTCCAACTCTTCAAGATGAGTCATATCGACGCGAGATGCCATGGAATTCCCAGTCATGAAGTCTCCTGTCTGCGTCTATAGGACGGAAAGAATCGGGCGGAGACAAAACAGACCGGTTCTTTTCTTCGTCCTCTCTTCCAAGTGCGATCCTCCCCGCAGCTACTTCCGACACAACAATCAAGAGGATCGGCCTTTCTCACGAGAGATCCACTCTCCCGCCCAGCGCGAGCAGGGCAATACTCTCGCTTTACACAGCTGAGTCCACCGTGCAGGACCGCACAGCCTGACGAATAAAGATGCAGTCATCCGGCATCTTTATTCGTCAGGCTGCAGGCCCGGAAGATCCCCTGAAGGTTATCCCGGCGGGGAAAGGCCGACAAGAAGAGCTGTGAAGCCAACCACTCCTACAAACCCGCCGGCTTCAAGAATCATTGACCGCCGGAACCGAACCCACACACTGGAATCCGCGCCTTTTACAAGCGTCGGCACGAGCACAAAATGATTGTAGGCGCCCATCCCCACAATACTAACGACAAGGAGAATTTTCCCAAGGAGAGTAGCACCGAACCCGATGGCAAAAAGGTCACTTACACTGCTCAAAGAGGAAATTGCCAGCGCAGTACCCGCGAGCGCAGTCGCACCCAGGGCGAAACCAGCGACAAGAGCGAAACGATCCGCCATGCGCGCAAGCCCAATACGATCCGCCTTCTGCCCTGAACCCAAGCGAGATGTCACAACCAAAACCAGACAAGCAAGACCACCAGCCCATGTTGCTGCCGCAGTCACGTGCACGATCGTAGAGAAAAGCACAAGCACACGCGGTGTCGCCGTCACGGTATGACCGACGAAGAGAAATGAACCAAGCATGGTGCTCGCGGCAAGGATCGCCACAAAAAAACTTGACGTGATGCGCTGCACTATTGATGAGGCAAGGGCTGCAAGAAAAGCAGCACCAATGGCCCGAAAGATCGCACTCCACAAAAACTTCTCAGGAATACTGTCCGCGAGAAGATCCCAATCACTCAGGGCGTCGCTGCCTCTCCCACTGCCGACAACGCCATGTGTGATCGTTTGAAAAAAGGTGGCAAAAAGCACCATTAAAGAGAGGACACGTAAGAATCTGGCAATTTTCGTCGCATCACGTTCGTCCCCGTCATACACAAGCAGGAGGAAGAACACACCCCCCACAGAAAAAAGAACTCCAACATACATAACCCAGCGGGAGAGGACTTCCAACGCCTTGTACGGTTGGCCTGATCCTCCCTCGGACAACAGATCGAACAGGCGTTCACGCGCCTGTTCGATCTCCGCTTCTGTCTGCCCAGCACTCGGCGCGCTTTCCTCTGGCGTCACGTTACCGGGAACATCCTCTGGAACCGAGGACTCTCCAGGAACAGAAGTTACTCCAGTCTCCGACTCAGGAGACAAGACAGTAAAAGTAAAAAGCCCGGTACGAGGATGAGAATCCGGCGCGGAAACCTCCCATCTCACACCGTAGACCCCATCAGGCAGATCTCTCGGCAATCCCACACGCACTTCGCTCGAGGAATCCCCGACAGATACCGGTCCGACATCTATGAGATCACCGTTCTTGTCATAGACCTCCACCACAGTCCGATCGAGAAAAACCGCCTTCGTAAAGCGCAAAACCACTCTCTCCGGGACAAAAATCAGAACTTCTTGATCGGCGGGATCAGAAGTTTCAAGATCTGCGTGCGCAAAAGCCGGTGCAGCAAACAACACCAAGAAGGGGAGGAAAGACAAAACCGTCAGTACCCGACGGGAAACACGCCAGGTAGCCCGGGGCTTTGTCTCTCTCCAACAGGTCCCTGGAAAAGACCATGCAGTGCATGCCAAATATCGCAAGATTCCCCTGAGACAAAAACACAACCCAAAATTCCAGGCAGAACCCCACCAAAGACAAAAAGGAGAACAGAAAAAACCGTGTTTCTTCATATTCTGCGTCATTCGCACGTCCACTCACGCACTCCTCGGAATCAACTCACAAAATGCCCAACGGAAAAGACATCGCACAACAACTCGCGAAAAATATCATGGGAATCAAAAGGCACTGCCCACTACTCGCTACTCACTAAGAAAGAAACACCCACGACACGTCTTCTTTATTTCAGCCGGCAAACGTCTTTCGCACAGATGACTCAGGTATGCCTATGGCATTTATTATGTTTTGATGCGGATTTTCTCTTTCGAGAGACAACTTCACAGAAAAAATTTGGCGCAGATTATCGAAGAAAACCGCATCAAAATTGTTATCTCGCCAATGCTGAAAGGACCCGCCTTCTCTTTCGAGCAAGTCCTCTTTCGTAAAGAAAAAATTAGCAATGCGCACGAAAAGCACCCAAACCAAATGGGATACTGCCTAGTGTAGTTCGCTGCAAAGTTTCCTGTGACCACCACGTATCACACGGAGAATACGAGAACACGCATAGATCCTGACAGAACCTGCGAAAAGACAGGGCAAACCTCTCCGATCTCCCCCCTTTCTCTTTGCCCTGCCAAGACCTGCCGGAAAAAATCAAACACAAGAACTGCGTGCACAACACAGAAACACAACAAACCCAAAAAAACCGAAGAAAGGCGAATGCGAATAACGGCATGTGCAGCAGAGGACCAAGGCTTTTCCCACTGGAGCGGTCAGCCCAGCACTCACACACCTCACCTAGGCCGGCACACCTGCCCGCAACAAGGCAAGAACTGCCACACCCCAAAAGAAAAATACTTGAGACAAGGCGTCTACAAGGCGTCTACAAGGCGTCGTAGATACGTGATCCGAAAGCCGGCCCTGCTCGCGCTACAACATAAAAGTCTCGTTTTTTTCCTGTCTGGGCCGCTCTTTTCCTTCATCCTCGCGCCGTACGAAAAAATTCCGTCTGCATCCGATGGCAAGTGCGCCAAAATCCGAGACAGCGCTCTCGCTCCGCAATTTCCTCTGTCCCCTTCGCGAGTTCAGGCGCAATACCTTCACCTTGCTCATCCGAAAAAGGAAACCTCCCCCCCACATGACAGAGGAAATCAATACTGCTATCGAGCTTCTCAACCTCACGAAGGCCTACGGAGAAAAACGTGGCATTACTAATGTCACGCTTCGCGTCCCCTCCGGCCAGGTGTTCGGCCTGCTCGGCCCAAACGGAGCAGGGAAAACCACAACAATACGTTTAATTATGGACATTATCCGACCCACAAAAGGTCGGGCAAAAGTCCTCGGTTTCGATAGTCAGGTCGACAGACACAAAATTCGCAAGGACATTGGCTACCTCCCCGGTGAAGTTTTCTTGCCAGAACACCTCACCGGTTGGGAAGTTATCGACCATTTTTCCCGTTCACGAAAACTCACCGACATGCGGGAAACGCACATGCTGATCGAGCGCTTCGACATCGATATGTTCACACCTGTCTCAGATCTTTCAAAGGGCAACAAACAAAAAATTGGTATTCTCCAGGCGTTCATGCACCGTCCCCGCCTGCTCGTCCTCGACGAACCGACATCGGGTCTCGACCCTCTCCTCCAGCGAGAGTTCTATCAACTCACGCAAGAAATATGTGCAGCAGGACACACCGTCCTCATGACATCACACCGGCTCGAAGAAATCCAAGAAGTCGCACAAATGGTCGGGATACTGAGAGAAGGAACAGCCATCCTCACCAGCTCCATCGAAGCTTTCCGTCTACAGACAAAGCAAAAAGTGGAAATTCAATTCCGGGAACCAATCAAACCAGAACACTTTTCCGGTCTCGACAATATCGAAAATATAAACATCAATAACAAGACGCTGCTCTGCACCGTCACAGGCACAATCGATCCACTCATCAAACGCGCCGCCTGTTTCTCGATTGAAACCATCGCCACCAGCGTGCCTCGACTCGAAGAAGTCCTCCTGCAGTACTTCCGGTCCTAATTTTCGACAAACAAAGGCTGTAGCCCCATGGTTGTTTCATGTCAGGTTTTGAAACCTGACATGAAACAACCTGGTAGACACCACACCGGACCGGAACACACCGGACCACATCAGGGCGCACGCCCATGCCCGACAGCACCCCCACCTTGGAAAATCCGCCAAGCCCATTTCCCCATGTCGCACAGACAGGTCAGCCGGCGAGCCCATTCCTCCCTCTCCATCACCACAAAACAGATGACAGAACACCAGGTGAGATTGTGGATCTCAGCCCAGTCAACGCGTCGCACGCCACAACAGGCCACAGGCCGCACTCGTCACCCCGACCATCATTCCTGCGGCTACAACCCATGGAAGGCGACGAATCTCACAGTTCAAAATCTCCCAGTCACGTTCTTTTGCAATCGCACGCAAATCATCATCCGGGTTGACTGCGACCGGCATCCCGACTGCTTCAAACAAGGGCAAATCTGAAACCGAATCACTGTATGCCCAGCTCTGCGACAAATCGATCCCACGGTCCGCAGCCAAAGCCTGCACAGCATGGAACTTCCCTTCCCCATGGCAAAAAGGACCAGACAGCTCTCCGGTATACACACCATTCGCATCAGTCTCTGCCACCGTGGCCACAACACCATGCATGTTGAGCACTTGTCCCATGCGTTCCACAATCTCAATCGGAGACGCAGAACAAAGAAAAGTCGGGACGCCAAGAGCCTCATGCTCCAAGATCCTCCGGTACATCTCAGGATGCACATGGGCCAGTAAAGGGGCCAGAATATCGGGAGCCATACGATCAACATCAGACCGTCGCCATCCCGTCACAGCGGCAAGCAGATGGTTGCACATCGCATGTCGCTGTGCTTCGTCTCCGCTCTTACGAAAAAATTGCCGGTTCTTCCAAGCATGCCGCAACAATTGTCGTCTCGAATACAACCCCCAGCGCAAGGCTGCTTTTCCAAAGCACACCATGCTCGACTGAGAGACAACAGTACGATCAAGATCGAAGAAAGCTGCTCCTGTCACATGTCTCTCCTGTCAGCTCTGGACATTCGGCTCTCCACACGTCAATCGTGCACACAGGCTGATCCCTGTTTCACGCGTCCGCAACCTGCAGAGAAGGAAGCCTCCTCGCTGGTTCTTTACCCGGAACCAGGTGCCCGAGGATTGCCCATAAGATCCAACGCCACAAGCTCAAGAGCCCGGTAAGTGGCAGCAACCCGAGGGGGAACGACATCAAGTAACGAGACCAGCATCGATTCTCCCAAAGGAGTCAAAGAATAGGTGCGCTTCGCGCGTGTCGCGCCCTCTTCCCACTCCCCTTTTATCCAGTTTTTCTTTTCGAGTTTTTTCAGTAAAGAATAAATCCCGCCAGAAGATGGCTGCCAAAGTCCTTCTGTCCGCTTAGAAATCTCATGTATAATATCGTTTCCGTGGCGAGGCATCTCACTCAGTAAGTGCAACGTGTAGAGAGGAAGAAACCCGCGCGTGAGTACTTCGTTGAGTTGTTCCCCTGCTGCAGCCAAGTCGCGCAACTGCCGAACTTTCGCGCGGCCTTCCTCCTCAATCCGAGTGATCTCACGCTGCACACTCTCGGACTCGAGAAAAGAAAAAGCATCACGGTCGGATTTCTCGTCCACACCGAAGGTCCTCATCACGACAACAACACTGTTTCGAGACCAGGATCCAGAAACAGACTACGGGACAACACAAACAACGCAATAGTCACCACAGACAGGTAATCCGACAGGACCCGCGTCGACGCATTTTCTCCGCAAGTCCTAAGAATCCAAGAAGAATACCCTGCACGCACTACTCCGTAACAAAAAGCCTGGAGCCCGTTCGCCGGAAAATCTGAGAAGGCAACAAAACAACAGGCAGCAAGACGGAGGAGATCTCCTGCGCGCTTGCACGAAACGCTCACCTCAGAGGTCGTTCCTCGTCACGTGCAACGTCCTGTTTGTCGTTGATGCCAGTCCTGTTTCCAGCGTCTTGTCCGAACATACGACTCCGAAAATACAGCAGAAATACCAGCTCAACAACCAGCTTCACCTGCATCATACCGGACTCCGGTCGCATCAACAGCGTAAGGGGCCAGATTATGCACAGCAATACCGGACTCTGTCACAAGATCAAGCTCAAGCGGAGCAAAACTCGCACCCGTCGAATCAGGAAATACCAATAAACGCCCCTTTCTCAGCTTGACTGAGAGCTTGGCACGGACCTCACCCTCTCCCGTTCTTCTCCCCGCAAAATCAAGCTGAAGCACACTCGACGGACAAAGCACAAGGGAACTGCCACCGCGAGCGGTCAAGGTCACGTCTCCTTCTGGCCCATTTGAAATCATGGTCCCCGCCGGCACCGTGCGACGCGCACGTGCAACCAAAGGCTTGTCATTGCCTTTTTTAAGAAGAACAGAGCTTCCACGCGTCTCGAGAAAAAGGGCATTGTCGGGAATTTCCAACCATGTGCCTTCTCCGCTACCGAAAAAAAACAGAGATCCGAGAAGAAGAAAAAGGGGCACACCCAACAGGCGGGAAGCGCCCTGTAACGGGGTTTCCGGAACTCCAAATACAGATGAAACAGACCAGGGCTCCGCCATGTTTTCCACAAATAATGGAGTCGGTGAGGCAAACAACGCGGCTTCCGCTCCCCCAAAAACCCCTCGTTGCGCAGGAGAACGCGGAATCACCGACACGCTGCCTACTTCCTTGGCGAAATTTCCTCCACCTCGCAAAAGCATGCGCGCCCCCTCAACTAAAGGCAAAGTAATAAGAAGGGAACGTTCACGCGCCAAGATTGTTTGATCCTCCTCTTCCCCAAAAGAAAAAGGCCCGAGCACAAGATCGCCTTCCCCAAGATCTGGCCCACTACTGCACTGTAGGCATCCGGCCTGCACCAAAGCCGCGGTCGAAGCCGAGAGTGGATACTCATCGCCTACTTCCAGGGACACGATATCAAGCACATGGGCCATCCCGACTCGGTCCTCATCAGTAGCCCCGCGGAACACTTCATGGTCGAGAATCTCTTCGGCCTGTTCAAAAGGCAAACCCGAGATAGTTTTCAATGGCGATTCGGCACATTCCGTGAAAACTTTCCGGGGAATGGCCAGCAGACGCGCACCAAAAGCCCGCCAGTGCAACGAAGACGAATGCGACGTAAAAGCAGAAGCCACTCCCACAAGATCCCCAGCTGTTGCACGCACCCGTGCGGTACCACACAAGTCATGCGAACGAGCACCTTCAAGCTCCCCGTTCACCACCACAAACACGCAGTCGCCCATCTCCCCTTCTCGCAACACGAGGTCTCCATTGCGGGGATACCGCCAGCGTGCCACAGCAGCCATCGAATACAAGACTGTATCATCGAAATTGCGGAGACGGCTACGCCGCAGTGCAGCAAAACGAGCGTCAAAACCAGTGACGGGATTAAACCACCCAATTCGGCGCAAAAGAGAACGCACGCATCGTGCCCCTTGCCAGAGGAAAGGGGCATAAAGCCCAACCGTCAGCGCGCAAGCAGCAGCAAGGACAGGCCATCTCGCGACTGTCGCGCCCGCGATCACACCCGAAATCCGATCCCGCAAAAACACTGCGCCAAAAATGAGGACAGCAACTGTCCATAACATGGAGACCACTGCATACAGCAGCAATGAACGCTGTTGGACAGCAATAATAGAAGGGGTTTCCTCCCGGGAAGAAGAGGACCGGGTGCGAGAAAAAACAGCGCGGAAAACTGCCATTGCCCTGTCGTGTAAACGAGGCACCTCAAACCAATCTTCGGCCAGCATTGCCCCGTCGAGTCCCACTCCTGGATGTAAGGACACCAGCATTACAACGTATGCACAAAAAGCAAGTTTGAAGAAAACGGGAGCAGTATCGGGCAGGATAAACCCGAGAACAGACGCAAACCCTCCCAGCATCCAGAGAGCAAAAGGACCCGAAGCAGAACGCTGCACACGCCCCACACGCCCAGCCATTTGCGCAGAACGGGTGTCGACCACAAAAGCCGGCAAACCAAAGGCCATAGTGAAAAATACCGGACCCACTTTCCGTCCGACATTCACAGTGGCAAGACCACGGGCAATCTCGCGCGCAGCAGAAACCAGTGCAAAGAAAAAAAGTGCCAGGAAGGTACCAGTCTGATAAGAGTCCCCAAGTAAGAAGAGTCGCAATCCAGTAAAAAGACACGACCAAACAAAAAATCCAGCCCCAATCAAACCCAGCAAAGCACAGCAGATCACCGCCCATTTGTGAAAAAGAACACGGCCACCTGCCCTATAGAGAAAGGTAAAAAAACGGTCTCCATGAAAAAGAAGACGTCGTTCTCCGAAAAAAACTCGGCGAAAACGTCGCCGGAAAGACAAAGACCCAGCAGAAGCTGCTCCCGGACCCGGACCGGGAATAGCATCGAGCATTCCCGCGGCATATAAACGCATCACAAGCCGGGTTACATGCTCAGGAGCAACAGTATTCGCGTGACGCGCATACTCGCCCACCAGGCTGGAAATACTGTGCGCCCCACTCATCTCACGCGCAACACTCCACTCTTGCGGGCTCAGTCGAACATACTGCCCAAACCCTTCAGAAGAACGCAATAAAACATACGGACGACCATGGATGTCCTCGAGTTGTACCGCCTCAAGATCCTGGCGAAGACGGGGAAAATCCACAAGAGCCGACACCGCGACCAGGGAATGTGCTGCGATTTGCTCCTTTGAGCCTGCTTCGCCGGTCGGGGGAGAAGAACCCGACCCAGAAGAAGAAAGTTTCTTGTCGCCGCGCCCTGCTGTGCGAATTTCCGCTTCACGCACCCCGGTAGCAGACTGCTGCGCGTCTTCAGGAGAGGTACCCAACGTCACAGGACACTTCTCTCAATAAATATGCGTACGCAACATGCTTCAGAAACAGGCGTCAGCGAAAAGGCGGAGAAAGAGAGTGAGCGCGTTCTCGCTTCCACACACAAAGAAGCCCAGCGGGAGTCTTGTCCCGGTCTCGACTGCACTCGCTGCACCCTGGCACACGAGAACACATGATCTGCCAACAAAGACCAGAAAAAACACGCATAAAGCGTCCTATTGAGCCGGATAACTCCAGACATTTTTGACTCCACCCTGTTCGCACATTATCAATGAACACCCACCTGTAACAGACGCCATTCTACTCCAGATTGCTCTCTTGACGAGCAGAATTCCCAAGAGGCTATTTTTGCATATTTATCAATATATATAGAGAAAAAAAGGGTTTTTCAAACCCAATAAAAGCCAAATAAAACCTCTTATAGTCACAAATCCAACTGGGCGAAAAACCCGGATCCGCGCCCATTCCGCCCCAGAGAAAACCCTGAACCTCCCCGCAAGCCGGCATGCACACAGCACAGCAGAATGCCGGAAAACACAGAAACAAGATCCCACGCGCCTACCGACGACCGAAAAACCCGAACAAGCAAAAAATCTCAGAAAGAACCACAGAAGAAGGAAAAAAGCACACGCGGCATGACCACTTTGCATGAGCGATCATGCCACAGAGCCTCCAAAAAAGGTGCCGCACAGATCACGGAATAATGTTCACAAGTTTCGGCGGACGGGCAATCACACGCAGCGGGGTCCCATCGCCCAGGTGCTTTTGCACCTTCTCGGACGCCAGCGCAAGCGCTTCCGCCTCAGATTCCGAGATGCCAGAAGGCACATCGAGGCGATCCCGCACTTTTCCCGCGACTTGCACCACCATGACGACTGTCTTCGGTTTCGCGAGTTCGGCATCATACTCCGGCCAAGACTGCGCGTGTATGTGGCTCTCATGGCCGGTCAGTTCCCACAATTCTGCCGTCACACACGGCGCCATCGGCGCCAGCAGCAGCAAGAGTGCAGTCGTGAACTCATCAAAAACAGACCGGGCAGCCCCATCCCCTGTTTGCACCCATTTATAGGCGTCATTCACAAGTTCCATTAGCGCAGGCACCGCGGTATTGAAAGAAAAAGTCTCGATGTCCTGCGTGACCTTGTGTATCGTACGGTGCACCATGCCCCTGATTTCCTCATCCGCAGAGTTGACGGGGCGGTCTCTCACCGTCCCGACCTCTTCAAGGACAAGCCGCCAGAGGCGCTTGAGAAAACGGGCCGTGCCTTCCATGCCGTTTTCCTGCCATTCCACATCCAAATGTGGTGGGCCGATAAAGAGATGGAAAAGACGGGTCGCGTCAGCCCCATAGGCTTCGCAGGCCTCGTCCACACTGACGGCATTACCCTTCGACTTCGACATCTTCGTGCCGTTTCGATAGATCATCCCCTGCGTGAACAGCGCAGCAAAGGGCTCTTCTGCTTCCGTCAGATCCAGGTCATGGAAGACCTTTTGAAAAAACCGCGAGTAGAGCAGATGCAAGATGGCGTGTTCGACTCCTCCGATGTACTGATCGACAGGCATCCAGGCACGCGCGGCCTCCGGCGACCAGGCCGCGTCGACATTGTGCGGATCACAATAACGCAGAAAGTACCAAGAGGAGTCAACGAAGGTATCCATCGTGTCAGTTTCACGGCGCGCCGACCCTCCACATTTTGGACACTCCGTCTGAAAAAAGGACTGCTCGAACGTAAGAGGAGATTGTCCTGTCGGTCGGAACTCCACGTCCTGTGGCAAAAGCACCGGCAAATCTGCTTCGGGAACAGGCTGCAAACCGCATTTCTCACACGTCACCATGGGAATCGGCGCACCCCAGTAACGCTGCCGGGAAATAAGCCAGTCCCGCAGACGGTAGTTCACCTTGGATTCGCCGAAACCCTCGGCCTCCATATGGGTAATGACCGCCCGTTCGCACTCCTCAGTCGACATCCCGCTGAAAGACCCGGACGCGACCGCCACACCTTTCCCAATAAATGCCGCAGAATGCTCGCAAGACTCGCCGTCAGGATCGCCAGAAGCATCAGCAGCAGCATTGACAGCTTCGACGACCCAACGAATCTCAAGAGAGTGACGCGAAGCAAACGCAAAGTCTCTTTCGTCATGCGCGGGGACAGCCATGATCGCGCCGGTCCCATAGCCGGCCAGGACATAATCGGCAGTCCAAATGGGGATATCCTCCCCATTGAAGGGATTGCGGGCCATCGCCCCAGTAAAAATCCCACGCTTGGAATCCTCGCTCTGGCGCTCCACGTCCGTCATCGCCATCGCTTCTGCGACAAAGCTGCTCACTTCTTCGGCACGACCACTCTGGGCAGCCAGTACCTCAGTCAGAGGATGCTCCGGCGCAACGACTGCATACGTCATGCCAAAAACCGTGTCAGGACGCGTCGTGAAAACCCGCAGCTTCGCCTCTGCACCTGTCGCCGGATCAATCACCCCGGGAATCGGCAGATCAAACTCGGCACCCTCGGAACGGCCAATCCAGTTACGCTGCATAGTGCAGACACGCTCAGGCCAGCGGTCCAGCAAAGCCAGGTCATCAAGCAGCCGATCCGCATACTTGGTAATCGCAAAAAACCACTGCTCAAGCTCACGCCGTTCTACCAGCGCCCCAGAGCGTTCGCCCCGACCATCAACCACCTGCTCATTCGCCAAAACAGTCTGATCAACAGGATCCCAATTCACAATGGCCCGCTTACGATAAGCCAAACCAGCATTGTACAGTTGAAGAAAAATCCATTGGGTCCAGCGGTAATAATCCTCTCGGGAAGTATTGACCTCCCGGTCCCAGTCATACACCACACGCAGCTTGCGCAACTGCACCTTCATATTTTGGATCGCATCCTGCGTAGTCTTCGCGGGATGCACGCCCGTTTCCACGGCATAATTCTCGGCAGGAAGACCAAAGGCATCCCACCCCATCGGACTCATCACATTAAAGCCCCGCATTTTCTTGTAACGGACGATCAAATCTCCGTACACATAATTGCGGGCATGTCCCATGTGCAAACCCGAACCCGAAGGGTATGGGTACATGACAAGGGCATAAAACTTCGGGCGAGAAGGATCTGGCTCGGCATGATACGTGCCATGCTCTTCCCAATAGGACTGCCATTTCTCTTCAATGGCAGCATGGTCGTACTCCTGGCCCATTGCGAATATCACCGTTCTCGTCGTCACGCAGCACCGCGACAAACATCGCGACCTATTGGGGGGCAAGGGTAGCCGCGGGAACAGTGAAAGCGTTGAGGAAACACCTCACGAAAAAACCCGGCATCTCAGAACTCTGGCCAAAAAATCTCGCCAGAAAGAAGCACGCAGCATCCCGGCACAATTCCCACCACATCTTTTCGCAGAGACTCCGGTCGTCCCTTTGCGACACCCCTCCGCCCACCGGACAGTCCCCCACTGTAACAAAACGTCCGAGAAACACCGGAAAGATTTTTTTCCCTCCAAAAAAACAGCCCTTCCCCCCAAACAGCTTCCCCTTGCCTACAACTACCCCAGACCCTAAAAAACACACTTCATAGCGCGGAACCAGATAGAGATAGTTGCGCACCGGGCAGGCATCGCACGAAAAGTCACACCATACGATCTTCGGAAGACAGCAACAAGCATTCTGGCGGATGCCAGTATCCCAACCGAGAAACTGCCTGATTTCCTCCGCCATCGCACAACGAAGATGGTGGAATTCCACTACCGGCATGTCATTGGGGAAAAGGTGCGAGCCGCTGAAATGATGTCGGAGATCTTTGAGCACGAAGATGAGACGTCTGAAAGTGCAGGGTAGAGGA